>Ga0157379_10005343_pt1 | contig 11037 bp, 8 predicted proteins | sample S25metaG_FD_121802 | JGI IMG/M metagenome (GOLD analysis project Ga0157379, IMG submission 121802) | Switchgrass rhizosphere microbial communities from Kellogg Biological Station, Michigan, USA - S2-5 metaG | ecosystem: Host-associated > Plants > Roots > Rhizosphere > Soil | place: USA: Michigan... | reverse complement strand
CGCGGCGTGTCCCGCAGTAAATCCAGTGCACGCTGGCTCAAGGAGCATTTCAGCGATCCGTTCGTCAAGCGCGCGCAAGCCGAAGGCTGGCGTTCGCGGGCGGTGTTCAAGCTCGAGGAACTGATCGAGCGCGATCGTTTGGTCAAGCCCGGCATGGTCGTGGTCGACCTTGGCGCTGCGCCGGGCGGCTGGTCGCAGATGGTGCGCGAACGATTGGGAGATGCGGGCCGCATCATCGCACTGGATATCCTGCCGATGCAGGGCATCGCGGGAGTCGAATTCATTGAGGGCGATTTTCGCGAGGAGGCTGTCGTTCAGCAGCTGGAGGCGACACTCGGCGGAGTTGCCGTCGATCTTGTGCTATCGGATATGGCCCCCAATATCAGCGGTGTGGCCGATGCCGATCAGGCTCGGGCGATGCATCTGGTTGAATTGGCCCAGGAATTTGCGGGTGTCCACCTGAAACCTGGTGGCGCGTTTCTGGTCAAGGTATTCCAAGGGCGCGGTTTCGATGAGTACCTCAGGAACTTGCGCAAGGCTTACGAGCGCGTCAGCATGCGCAAACCGAAGGCATCGCGGGCGCGCAGCCCTGAAGTTTACGCGCTGGCGTTGGGAAAGAAGTGAGAGTTACCGATGAATGATATGGCCAAGAATCTGCTGCTCTGGATCGTGATCGCGGTCGTGCTGATCGCCGTGTTCCAGAGTTTCAATCCGCGCAGCGGCGATCCGCAGAACATTTCGTACTCGGATTTCATGCAGCAGGCCGAGCAGAACAATGTCTCGCAGGTGACGATCAGTGCGACGATGCCGGCGACGATTACCGGTAAACGCAAGGACGGCACCGCGCTGACGACCGTGGCGCCAATCGAAGACAGCCAGATGGTTCCGACGCTGCGCAGTCACGGTGTCGATGTGCGTCAGGAAGCGCCCGACAACAGCGGTGCGTTGTGGCGCATCCTGCTCGACTGGGTGCCATTCCTGATCTTCATCGGCCTGCTGATCTATTTCATGCGCCAGATGCAGGCCGGTGCCGGCGGCCGTGGCGCGATGAGCTTCGGCCGCTCGCGTGCGCGCCTGCAGGGCGAGGATCAGGTCAAGATCACGTTCGCCGATGTGGCGGGCGTGGACGAAGCCAAAGATGAGGTGCAGGAACTCGTCGAATTCCTGCGCGATCCGTCGAAGTTCCAGAAGCTCGGCGGACGCATCCCGCGCGGCGTGCTGATGGTCGGCTCGCCCGGTACCGGCAAGACGCTGCTGGCGAAAGCGATTGCTGGCGAAGCGAAGGTGCCGTTCTTCACGATTTCCGGTTCCGACTTCGTCGAAATGTTCGTCGGCGTCGGCGCTTCGCGCGTGCGCGACATGTTCGAGCAGGCGAAGAAACACGCGCCATGCATCATCTTCATCGACGAAATCGACGCGGTCGGCCGCCATCGCGGCGCCGGCCTCGGCGGCGGTCACGACGAGCGCGAGCAGACGCTGAACCAGTTGCTGGTCGAGATGGACGGCTTCGAAGGCAACGAAGGCATCATCGTCATCGCCGCAACGAACCGCCCCGATGTGCTCGATCCGGCGCTGCTGCGCCCAGGCCGTTTCGACCGCCAGGTCGTCGTGCCGTTGCCGGACCTGCGTGGCCGTGAGCAGATTCTGAAAGTCCACATGCGCAAGGTTCCGCTGGCCGATGACGTCAATCCGACCGTGATCGCGCGCGGTACGCCGGGCTTCTCCGGCGCCGATCTGGCGAACCTCGTGAACGAAGCTGCGTTGTTTGCGGCACGCGGCAACTCGCGCGCGGTGACGATGGATCACTTCGAGCGCGCGAAAGACAAGATCATGATGGGCTCGGAGCGCAAGTCGATGCTCATGAGCGAGGACGAGAAGAAGCTCACCGCGTATCACGAAGCCGGTCACGCGATCGTCGGCCGCCTCGTGCCGGATCACGATCCGGTGCACAAGGTCACGATCATCCCGCGCGGCCGCGCGCTCGGCGTCACACTGTTCCTGCCCGAGGCCGATCGCTACAGCCATAGCAAGACGTTCCTCGAAAGCCGTCTGGCCAGCCTGTATGGCGGACGCGTGGCCGAAGAGCTGATTTTCGGCGATGACAAGGTCACTACCGGTGCGTCGAACGACATTCAGCGCGCGACCAGTCTCGCGCGCGACATGGTTACCAAGTACGGCTTGTCGCCTGAACTGGGGCCGATGACCTACACCGAAGAGGAAGATGAAGTCTTTCTCGGCCGTTCGGTAACCCAGCACAAACATGTTTCCGAGGAAACCGCGCGCAAGATCGACGGTGTCGTGCGTAGCGTGATCGATACTGCGTACCACCGTGCCCGCGATTTGCTGACCGCGAACGTCGATAAGTTGCATACGATGGCGCGCGTCCTGCTGCAGTACGAAACCATTGACGGCGAGCAGATCAACGCGATCATGGAAGGCCGTGAGCCCGGCCCGCCGAAGGATTGGCAGAAGCCCGAAACCAGTGACAGCGGCAAGCCTGGCGTGGGCAAACCGGCGCCGCCGATTGGCGGAACTGCCACGCAGCACTGAGATCGCTTCGTATGCTTGAAGAAGGCCGCCCTCGAGGCGGCCTTCGGTTTTTTTGGGAGCAGGATTTCGCACTTGCACTTTGCGGTGCTTTGCGCAAACTACATGCGGCCGATGGGGGACCTGTTCGCAATTTTCGTGCGGACCGATCGTACAGTGCGACTCAAACGACAAGCCAAAGGAGCATATTCATGCATGGCACCCCGCGAAACCCGAAAATGGCGAAGCAGCTTGCCCCCACGCTGAAGAAAAACAAATCGCATTGGCCGCAATGGGTCATCGGCAAGGTGATGATGGATCAAGCCATGAAATCCATCTGCGCCCGCGTTCATCTCGAGCGCGGTTACGACATTCCGTATCTCGCCGGATACAGTCTCGACGGGCATACGATTTTCATCGATCGGCACATGCCGAAGAGTTTCATCTATCGCCGCCGGCGCGTGCTGACGGACCGTTTCCTGATCGTGCACGAAGCGGTGGAAAAATCCCTGATCCAGCTGCTCGGCATGCACTATCTGACTTCACATCAGATTGCCTTGCACGCCGAACAGGCGGCGGTGCGTGCCGAGGGTATTGAGTGGGACGCCTACAACGAGTTCATGGAGGAATACATCAAGGTGATCGGCGATGAAAAGCTAACGCGCGTGCCGGATACCCTGGATCTCACACCATATGTGGACTTCCACGACAAGGCTGAACTGAAGCAAATGCGCGCGAACATGGCGTATTGTCCGGTGGCCAAGCCCAAGCACAAAGTGCATATCGCAGGGTTGGAATAAGGGCGGCAGTAGGCGATGTTCGATATTTCCGCGACACTCGATTGCGCCGGCCGGACGCTGCGCCTCGATCGCCCACGCATCGCCGGCATCGTCAATGTCACGCCGGATTCGTTTTCCGGCGATGGCTTGGCGACATCCACGACGGCTGCGATCGCGCACGCACTGAAGCTCGCGGAAGAGGGCGCTGATCTGCTCGACATCGGCGGCGAATCCACGCGGCCCGGCGCGGCGCCGGTTGCGGCGACGGATGAAATCGCGCGCGTTGTGCCGGTGATCGAAGCGCTGGCAAAACAAACTTCGCTGCCGATCTCCATCGATACTTCCAAGCCGGAAGTGATGCGCGCGGCAGTCGCGGCGGGTGCTGGATTCATCAACGACGTGCGTGCGCTGCGCGAGGAAGGTGCGCTCGATGCGGCAGCGGAACTCAAGGTGCCGGTGTGCCTGATGCACATGCAGGGCGATCCGGGGACGATGCAAGAGGCACCGCATTACGACGACGTCGTCTCTGACGTGCGGCGCTTTCTCGCCGAGCGCATCTTCGCCTGTGAGATGTCCGGCATCGACAAGAAGCGCATCGTCGCCGACCCGGGTTTCGGTTTCGGAAAGACGCTGGAGCACAACCTTGCGCTGCTGCGCGCGCTCGATCAGTTCGCTGCTCTGGGTGTGCCATTGCTCGTCGGGCTGTCGCGCAAGGGCATGATCGGGACGCTCACCGGCCGCGAGAAACATGCAGACTGCGCCGTCGGTTCCGCTGCCGCCGCATTGATCGCAGTGCAGAAAGGCGCTGCGATCGTGCGCGTCCACGATGTCGCCGCTACGCGCGACGTGCTCGCCGTGTGGGAAGCGGTGGCGAAGGGAGTCGCGCCTCCGAAGAAAACACAGAAGCCATTCGGATCGCAGCGCTTCGAGGACGATTAGGTCGACTTCGCTTTCAGCGCGTCGCTGTCCCATCCTGCTTTCGGCTCGAAACGCTTGCCATATTTCCCGGCCAGGTCGCCCAATCGAGCCTTGATCTTGTCCGCACCTTCAGTGCGGATGTACTGGATCGGCCCGCCGCGGAACGGTGCGAAGCCGGTGCCGAAGATCACGCCGGCATCGAGCAGGTCGGCGTCGTCCACGACGCCATCATGCAAGCACGAAACCGATTCGTTGAGCATCGGCAGGATCATGCGCTCGGTGATGTCGGCCGGTGCTTGATAGTTTGGATCGACTTCCGGTTTTACTGGTTTACCATTTTCCCACTTGTATAAACCCTCGCCGGTTTTCTTGCCTTTTTTGCCGGCGGCAAGGTAATCGTCGAGGCCGTCGGGAATGTCGAGCCCGAGGTATTCGCCGACTTCCTTTCCGACCGATGCGGCAACGTCGAGTCCGACCGTGTCGGCGAGCTCGATCGGACCCATCGGCATGCCGAATTTCTTCGCGGCCTTGTCGAGCACGGGGCCGGGTATCCCTTCCTTGAACATGCGCAGCGCTTCGAGCAGATAGGGCATGAGAATGCGGTTGACGAGGAAACCCGGCGTGCCTTTCACGGGCACCGGCAGTTTGTCGATGGCCTTGCAGAATGCGAAAGCGTGTTTTTCGTTCGCGGGATCCAGATGATCCTGGCGCACAATTTCCACGAGCGGCATCTGCGCCACGGGATTGAAGTAATGCAAGCCGAGGAAACGCCTGTCCTTGTTCACGGCCGTACGCAGTTCGTCGAGCGGAATGCTCGATGTGTTCGTCGCGAGCAGCGCAGCCGGTTTCATTCCCGGTTCGGTTTTCTTGTACAGCTCCTGCTTGGCCTGCAGGTTCTCGAAGATCGCCTCGATGACCAGGTCGGCGCCGGCGATGCCCTGGCCCTCGACGTCGGCCTTGAGGCGCTCCGATGCCGGCTTGATGCGATCGGGTGTCTTCAGGCGCTTCGCGAACAGCTCCTGCGCGCGATCCAGCGCCGGCTGGATGAACTTCATCTCGCGATCTTGCAGCGTGACGTCGAAGCCGCGCAGGGCGCACCATGCCGCGATGTCGCCGCCCATCACGCCGGCGCCGACGACATGCACACGCTTGATGTCGGCGTCGCTGCCGGCACCGAGGCCCTTAAGGCGCTCCTGTAAAAAGTATACACGTACCAGATTGCGGCAGGTCGGCGTGTCGGCCAGCCTGGCGACTGCGCGCGCTTCGAGTTTCAGGCGCTGCGTAATGCTTGATCCGCCGCGGCGCCACACCTCGATCAGCGCAAACGGGGCAGGGTATTGATCGGGACGCGCCTTCGCCGCCGTCTGCTTGCGCACTACGGATGCGAGTATCTGCCGCACCGGCCAGATATTCGTGGCCCAGGCGCGCACGCGTTGCGCAAATGCACGTGGGTGCGGATGGCGAATCTGCTCCTTCGCTGCTTCGACGAGCAATTCCGGCGTGGTCAAAGCGTCGACCAAGCCCAGTGATTTCGCTTCCTCGCCTCCGACCGCCCGGCCGGTCAACATCAACGGCAATGCCTGTGGCGCCCCGATCAGACGCGGCAAACGCGCCGTGCCACCCCAGCCCGGGATGATGCCGAGCATAACTTCGGGCAGGCCGATCTTCGTCTTCGGGTCGCGCGTGGCCACGCGGTAGCGGCAGGCGAGCGACATCTCGGTGCCGCCCCCCATACAGAAACCGTGGATGGCTGCGACCGTGGGGCAGCGCAATCGGGCCAGGCTCTGGAACACACGCTGGCCGTTTTCAATGCTGCCCAGCACTCCGCCGGGCTGCTGCTCGAAGCTTTCGAACTCATGGATATCGGCGCCGGCGACGAAACCGCTGTCCTTGCCGGACCGGATCACCAATCCCCTGGGCGGTTCGAACGACAGGCGTTCGATGATCTGTGCCAGTTCGTCCATCACGGCTCGGCCAAGCGTATTGACCGAGGCTCCGGCACGGTCGAAAGTGAGCACGACGATGCCTTCCGCGTCGGTTTCGGTCTTCCAGTGGGCGAAACGCAGTCCCTCGAACATGGCGGCTCCAAGCAGGCGGCAAGATCGCTATAATCCTGTCAATTCAAGGCGGCGGTCAATTGCCGGCCGAAACGGTGGTACAGGGAATCTGAAGGCGTGAACAGCAGTGTTGCCGATGTATTCGTCACTCCCAAGCTGTTCGACCAGATCGTGCAGTCGCAGCAGAACCTGATTGCGATCGAGACGGCGAACGCCACGGAAGTGCTTGCGCAGTTTCGCATGCTGGCGTTGCGCACCGGACAATCCGTCTATTACTGGCAGGAAGAGTCGGGGATCGCCAGTATGCGCGACCGCGAAGCGCGCGTGCCCGGTTCCAAGCGCTCGGGCGATGCCTTGCGCTACATCCTGCAGAGCCCGCAGTTCGGCGTGTATCTGTTTACCGAATATGCCGAGAACCTGCGTCCGCCGAACGTCAGCGTGCTGCGCCAGATTGCCAAGTCACGCACCGTCAACGGCCGCAAAGTCGTGTTCGTCGGCGAGAAGTTCCGCATGCCCGAAGGCATGGACGTGATGTTCGACCATATTGCGCACGAGCAGGTGACCCGCACGCGTCCGCGCCTGCGCGACGGGCGTTGGGTGGTCTGATGGCGAACGCCGCACACGGTTCGATCCTGATCGTCACGACACAGCGCGACGATCGCCGCGTACTGTTCGAAACACTGGACGGGCAGGATTTTGACGCGGTCTATACGGCCAAAGATCTGACGCAGGCGCTCGCGTTCCTGCAGCAGGATCCGAAAATCGACGTCGTCGTGCTGGAATTTCTCGGTGCAGCGCCAGAGGCCGCCGCGTTCTGCGCCCAGCTCAAGGGCGACGCCAAACTGTCCAAGGTACCGGTGATCGGCATCGTTGCGGCTGACCCGGAGCTGCGGCAGTGGGGATGGGGCAAGGCCCCACCGGGCGTGGTCGACTGGATGCGCAGTCCGGTCGAGGCAAACGAGGTGCTCGCGCGCGTGCAGGCTGTGCTCGCGCGCAAGGCACCGGTGGTGCCTGCGCCAGCGCCACCTCCACCGCCGCCCGCATCGATTCCCGCCGCGGCGCCGACGCACGATCGCTACCAGTTCGCCTTTGAGGGCAGTCTCGACGAGATCGTCGTGTCCGACGCCCAGGGCCGCATTCTCGAGGTCAATGCGGCGTTCGAGCAGCGCTCGGGATTCCGACGCACGCAGGTCATAGGACAACCGCTCGCCGGACTCGACCTGAGCCATGACAACAAGCAGCACGCCGGCCTATTGACGACGCTCGCGCGTGACGGCCAGGTGCGCTATCGCTCGCGCAAACCGCGCGCGGGTGGCGGCGACTATCCCGTGGAAGTACACATGCGTGTGGCGGTGCTGCACGGTCAGCGCGTATTGGTTTCCACGTTCCGCGAGCCGGGCGAGACGACCCGTTATCAGGCTGCGCTGGGGCTCGTCGCTGCCGCGGCCGAATGCGGCGGAGGCGACGAGGGATTGAACCAGATCGTCAAGCTCATCCGCGACTGGCTCGACCCGGATTTCGTGATGCTCGTCGCTTCGCTGCCCGAAGAAACCGGAGAAGCGCAGCCGCTGGTGACCTATCACCGCGCCGAATTGCCGGCCGAAGCCCCCGATCCGCTGAAACAGGCGACGCTCAAACGCCTGCTCGACGGCGGTGCGATCATCCAGGGCGAAAAGGCCTGGAGCAGCGTGGAACAGGACCAGTTTCTCACGTTCTTCCGCTTCGAGACGTTCATCGGCCTGCCGTTGCGCGACGAGCGCCGCAATACGCTCGGCGCGATGCTGATCGCGCGGAGCAGTGCGCTGGTCACCGACGCGCTGGTCGTCGACACCTTGCGTACGATCGCCGCGCGTCTGGCGGTGGACCTGGAATTGCGCCGCGCGCGCGAACAGGGTCGTGCGCAAGGGCTGCAGGATGCCCTGACCAATTTGCCGAACCGCCTGCTGTTCAACGATCGCCTGGAGACCACGCTCAAGGAAGCCCATCGCACCGGCGAGATGTTCTCAGTGTTGTTCGTGGACCTGGACCGCTTCAAGAGCATCAACGACTCGCTCGGCCACAGCGTGGGCGATGAGGTACTGATTGCGGTCGGCAAGCGCCTGCGTGGGGCGGTGCGCGCGTCGGACACGGTGGCGCGCTACGCCGGCGACGAGTTCACGATGATCCTGCGCCACATCATCCAGCGCGACGACGTCATGCGCATCGCCGAGAAGATCGTGCGCGTGATGGAGGTGCCGCTGACCTTGGCGGACGGTTCCGAACTGCATATCACCGCCAGCATCGGCGTCAGTTTCTATCCAGACGATGCCGCCAGCGCCGAACGTCTGCTCAAGCATGCCGACGTCGCCATGTACAGTGCCAAGGGCATGGGGCGCAATAATTTCCAGACATACGTGGCAGTGCCAGAGGAGTCGCACCAGCAGCGCCTGGCGCTGGAAACGAAGCTGCGCAATGCGGAAAAGAACGGCGAACTGCGCGTGTATTACCAGCCGCAGGTCGAGACGCAAACCGAAGACATCGCCGGCATGGAAGCGCTGATTCGTTGGGAGCATCCGGAGCTGGGCATGATCAGCCCGGGCTTCTTCATCCCGCTGGCCGAAGAGAACGGCCTGATCATACCGATCGGCGAGTGGGTGCTGCGCACGGCGTGCGCGGACGCAATGCGCTGGCAGACGCGTTTCGGCATGAATCTGCGCATCGGCGTGAACCTTTCGGCGATGCAGCTGCGCCAGCCGGGACTGGTCGACCTGGTCAAGAGCGTGCTGCGCGACACCGGCCTGGAAGCCCACCTGCTCGATCTGGAAGTGACCGAGAGCATCAGCGTGAAGTCGATTCCCAATCTCATCGAGACCTTGCAGGGCCTGCGCGAGCTGGGCTGCCATATTTCGATCGACGATTTCGGCACTGGCCAATCCTCGCTCGACTACATCAAGCGCTTTCCGGCCGACCGCATCAAGATCGACCAGACCTTCGTGCGCAACATCGGCGTGGACCCGGACGACGAAGCCATCGTGCGCGCGACGATCGGTATGGCGCACAATCTCAACCGCGCGGTGGTCGCCGAGGGCGTGGAGATCGAAGAACACCTGGAATTCCTGCGCACAGAGGGCTGCGAGGAGCTACAGGGCTATCTGTTCTGCCGACCATTGCCCGCGGCAAGTTTCGAGAACCTACTGGCCGAGCGCGAGCGCATTTTCCTCGGTGCCCCGTCGGCCGAAGCCGCGTCGTGACGACGCGGCCGGCGGGGAGTGAACTTATTGGAGCGCCATCGGTCTTACGCCTGAGCTTGACCGGGGCGCCGGCAAAGGGAGTGCGGCCCCGATGGGCGAACAAGATTCGGACCTGACGCTCGTTGAGCGCGTGCAGAAAGGCGACAAGCGTGCCTTCGACCTGTTGGTGCGTAAATATCAGCACAAAGTGGTGGGCGTGATTTCGCGTTATATCTCCGACTGGAGCGAATGCCAGGACGTTGCGCAGGATTCCTTCATCCGCGCATTCCGCGCAATCGGCTCGTTCCGCGGCGAGAGCCAGTTCTATACCTGGATGTACAAGATCGCCACCAACACGGCCAAGAACCACCTCGTTTCCCAGGGCCGGCGGCCGCCGACCGACGACATCGGCATCGACGACGCCATGCAGATCGACGGCGGCATGCGCCTGAAGGACAAGGCGACGCCCGAGCATGAACTGCTGCGTCAGGAAATTGAACAAACCGTGTTCGACACGGTCGAACAATTGCCCGAAGACCTGAAGACGGCGATAACCCTGCGCGAGGTCGACGGCCTGAGTTACGAAGAGATAGCCGAAAAGATGGAATGTCCGATCGGCACGGTGCGCTCCCGCATCTTCCGGGCGCGCGATGCGATCGACCAGAAACTGCGTCCGCTGCTGGCGGATGCGAAAGCGAGCAATAGATGAGCGAGATCCGCGAACAACTTTCTGCCTTGATGGACGGCGAACTGCCACGCGACCAGGTGCGGTTCCTGCTGCGCCGGATCGATGGCGACGCGCAGCTGGCGCAAGCCTGGGCGCGTTATCAGATCGCCGGTGGCGTGTTGCGGCGTCAGGCCGTAGTGCTACCGCTACGCGAAGATTTCGCCGACTCGCTGATGCTGCATGTTGGCGGAGGATCCGCCGGCTACGGCTTGCGTGTGTTGCGCTGGGCCGGCGGCGGCGCGATAGCGGCCGCAGTGGCGGTGTTTGCACTGGTTTCCACGCGCCCGGCGGTGAATGCGCCGGAAGCAACGGCAGTGCTTGCGTCCGCACCAGCGGCAATGGTTGCGCCAGCTGCGCCGGCCGCTCGCGGCGTTGCGTCGCTGCCGATGCAGCCGGCGTTCGATTTTGCCCAACCGGCAAGCTTGGAACGGTTCGATTCCGGCGTGATCGCACTGCCGCGCTACCGGCGCGAAAGTGGCGGAGCCGAGCCGGCAGAAATGCTCGGGCCGTATGTGCTGCTGACGAGTCCGCAACAGTCTTCGCGGCAGCCGGAAGCGCAAACCGCAGCGCAGCCTTGACTGGTTCCCTCTCAACCTCATATTTGCAGACCTACGCAATTCAATTCTCCAGGAACCCCATGCGTTCGTATACATTTCATAAACTATTGATTCTTGTTGCTTTTCTGATGAGCGGCAGCGTTCATGCCGAACTGCCCGATTTCGCGACACTGGTCGAGAAGAACGCGCCTGCGGTCGTCAATGTGCAGGCCACCCACACCGGAAATGCGCCGGATCCGAGCGGCGCCGACAGCGATTTCGATT
>Ga0157379_10005341_pt1 | contig 11037 bp, 6 predicted proteins | sample S25metaG_FD_121802 | JGI IMG/M metagenome (GOLD analysis project Ga0157379, IMG submission 121802) | Switchgrass rhizosphere microbial communities from Kellogg Biological Station, Michigan, USA - S2-5 metaG | ecosystem: Host-associated > Plants > Roots > Rhizosphere > Soil | place: USA: Michigan... | reverse complement strand
TTACTACAAAGGCAGATACAACACTCCCACCTCACCCGTGATTTCGGGACCGCTCGGCACCGGGAATAACTTCAACGTTCTGGGCTGGCAGCCGCGGGTCTCGGTCGATTGGACGATCAGCCCGCGCCTCCTCAACCAGACGCTGTACAGCGTGCAGTACACCGAAGGCGTGCGCATCTTCTTCCCGCTGGTTCCGGACGGCTTCACTAGTGCCATCTCAACCCCGGGTCAGCCCTTCCCCGCGCTTGTTGTCCAGGGCATGCCGACCTTTGGCACGGGCGCGGACAACGGCCAAAACAGCGGCGGTTGCTGGCCTTGTACCTACTTCGCTGACAACCTCAAGTGGGCCAAGGGCCGGCATTCTCTGGCCTTCGGCACGGAGATGCGGTGGGAAGACGAGAAGGACTCGTTTGCCACCAACATCGGTACCTTTAACTTCGGCAGCGGTATTACTTCTCTGCCCAGTTCCCCAACTCCGGGACAATTGGGATTTGGCTTTGCCGGCTTCTTCCTCGGCGCTCCCAGCAACGTAAGCAAAACCGGCAGTACGCCGGCGCGGCTGGTTAAGACTGGGTATCGCGCACTCTACGTCCAGGATGACTTCCGGGCCACCAAGAATCTGACGATCAATGCGGGCTTGCGCTGGGATGTGTCACTGCCGGCATGGAACTCGTCAGGATACTTCTCAACCTTTGATCCGACCGTGCCCAATCCGGGCGCGGGCGGCCTGCTCGGCTCGCTGGTTTATGCAGGCAACAGTGGTGTAGGCGGTTGCATCTCGGCCGGCGGATCTTCACTCTGCCGCGCCAAGATTGCCGACACCTTCTGGAACAACTGGCAACCCCGGCTGGGCTTCGCCTATCGCCTGGGAGAAAAGACAGTCCTGCGCGGAGGTTTCGGAATCAGCACCATCCGCGGTGGCGCCAGCACGCTTATGGGACCAGAAATTGCCGCTAACTTCCTGACCGGCTATCAATTCCAGCAAACTCTGATCAGCCCGGACAACGGCTTCTCGGTACCCACTCAAATTGCCCCAGCCTGGGATGTAGGCATTCCCCCGGTTGGAACCCCGCCACCACGCACGCTTGACGCCGCTAATGGACAGGGGGTCGCCTTGATGCGCCGCGTGGACGGCAAATCGGGCTACGTGCAGATGTGGAACATGACGGTCGAGCGCCAGTTGCCCTTCAAGATCGGCTTTGAGGGCAGCTACGTGGGTAGCGCCAGTGTCCGGGTCGGAGCAAACTTGCTCAACCCGAACCAGGTGCCTTCCCACTTCCTGAGCCTGGGAACCGTTCTCAACGACGACATCAATTCCCCGGAGGCCATCGCAGCCGGCATTCCGCTTCCGTTCCCAGGGTTTACGGGGTCGGTAGCGCAGGCTCTGCGTCCGTTCCCACAGTTCCAATACATCAGTCCCAATACCCAGAACACCGGCCACATCCACTACAACTCACTTCAAATGCGGGCTCAGAAGTACTTCTCAGACGGCCTGACGTTTCTGGTGAGCTACACCTACTCGCAAACCATTTCGGATGCGGTTGATCAATTCTCTACCTTCGGCGCACCGGCGCTGGATACGGGGAACCAGAAGGCCGAGAAGCGCATACTCGGAGGCACAACCTTCGGCAATACGTATCCTCGCTATTTGACTGCGGCCGCGACTTACGAACTACCGATCGGCCCCGGAAAGCGGTTCCTGCCGGTTCATGGTGTCGCTGGCAAAATCATCGGCGGATGGAACGTGTCGTTCGTCGGCGCCTACGATGCTGGGACGGTTCTTCCCATCACCGGTGGCAGCCAACAGCCTCTGTTTAACGGCCCGGCCCGCCCGAACATCGTAGCCGGTGCTAAACAGAAAGCTTTCGGCGGAGGGAAGTTCAATCCCTTCACCGACGTCTACTTGAACCCCGCTGCCTTCAGCGACCCGGGTCAATTCGCCATCGGCGATGCACCCCCGACTCTGCCTGATGTCAGAGGGTTCCCGTACTACAACGAGAACATCTCGATCATCAAAAACACGAAGGTCGCCGAAGCAGCCACGGTGCAATTCCGCGCTGAGTTCTTCAACGCCTTCAACCGGGTCGTGTTCAGTAATCCGGATTCCAACTTCAACGACGTGGTCACCGGAGGATTCGGCAAGGTTACAGGCCAATTCAACGCGCCACGCGTAATCCAATTCGCTCTACGACTGGATTTTTAAACCGCAAGGACGACTCACCCCCGTCGCGGTTCTTCCTCCGCACGCAGTTTTCAAGGCGTGCGGAGTTTTTATTTGTAGTGGAGGACGGGCGTCCCGCCCGTCCCGCCACAAACCTCTGCCAGCCTTCCCGTGGCAGAACGCTTACAATAGGATTTTGCGGAAGCCGCGGAGGGATTGTGAAGGCCGGGTCAAGAACTGGGACTCTCATCTTTATATTGCTTCTGGCCTTCGCCACGCGGTCTTTTTCCCAGCAGCCGACCGATCAAGTCCAGCAACTCTACGAGCAAGCCAGACGGGATGAGAAATCTGGGCACCCCGATGAGGCCATCCGGAAGTACGAACAAATCATAAGGCTCGATCCCAAATTGGCCGCCGCCTACAACAACCTCGGCCGTCTCTACTACCAGCAGGGCCGCCTCGAGGAGGCCGTCAAACCTTTACGCCAGGCCAGCCAGCTCGAACCAAAACTCGAGCCTCCACGGGCTCTTCTGGGATTTGTTCTGTTCCAGCGCCAGGATTACGAAGGAGCGCGCCGCGAACTCAAGATAGCGTCGCAGTTGAATCCGGCGGACTTCAGCGTGAGATTGTTTCTGGCGCGAAGCCTGGTGGAACTCAAGGATTTTGACGGCGCCCGCGAAATATTGAACAAGCTTCTGCGTGACGACCCCAACAACACCGAAGCCCTCTACACACTGGGCGGTGTTTATTCCAGCCTGGCCGAAATCACCATCGGAAAGATCCAGACGGTGGACCCGAACTCCTATCTGCTGGAATTGCTTCTCGGAAAAGTCGCGGAAATCAAGCAGCTCTATCCCGACGCCGCCGAACATTACAAGCGGGCCATAGATCGCGCTCCCGACGTCCCCGACCTTTATTACAGATACGCCCACGCCTTGTGGGCGGCGGGGAACTCAGAGGATGCAGTCAAAGCCTACAAGACTGCGCTCGAACACAACCCTTATGATTACCGCGCGGAATGGGAGTTGGCACGCATCTTGCTTGCTGACAACCCCGAAGAAGCCTTGCGGCTCGCCAATCACGCCCTTGAGCTCAAGCCCGATCTTGCCGACGCACTAACCATTCGTGGCCGCGCGCTCGTTTCATTGCAGAAGCCCCAAGAAGCCATCGCAGACTTCCGCAAAGCCATCACACTTAGCCCGGATGATGCAGCGATCCATTTCCAGTTGGCCCGAGCCTATCGCCTGACCGGTCAGGCGCAGGAAGCGCAGAACGAAAATGCGATCTATGAGCGCCTGGATAAAGAGGCCCACGCCGCGCGCGTTCAGCCAAATCCTCCCCAGTAAATCACAACAGTCCGCTACGCAATCCGTGATCAGATTTATTTCTCAACGACTCCCTGGCCCTCCACCAGCTTGACCAAGTGATCTACACCGGGAATCGAAAATGTTTCTTTCCTTCCGCTGGGCCAAAGAACTTCTGTTTTGTCGATCGCCGTGCTCGCTCCCAATCCAAAATGCAGACGCGGATCGGAGTTGGAACCGTAACTCCCGCCGCTGTACATATCGCCGCGCTGCCGAACTCCCCCCGCCGTGATAAAAACTTTTGCCCCGATTGCATCGCGCGGACTTTTCGCCCCTCCCACCAGCTGGAATGCGATCCAGTGGTTAGAGTTCTTGACCGCATTACGCAGCAGCGTGGGAGTGGAGTCCATATTATTGATGACGACATCCATGTGCCCGTCGTTGAACAGATCGCCAAAAGCAGCGCCCCGCGCGGAAATCACGTCTGTCAGTCCGCTTCCGGTCGCGGGTGGGACCTCCTGGAACTTGTTGCCGTCCAGATTGCGGAAGAGTTGCGGCCGCTGCAGGTAGGTGATGCCCCACTCCTGTTGGTCAACGGTCGGATAAACGTGCCCGTTGGCTACAAAAATATCCAGCAGTCCATCATTGTCGAAGTCCAGAAACCCGGTTGCCCACGCCAGGAAGGGAAGAGTAGGAGTTCCCAATCCCGCGCGGTAGGCCACGTCAGAAAAATTTCCGCTGCCGTCGTTGCGATAGAGCGCATTGTAATCGTCGGAGAAAGCGGTCAGGTAGAAATCAACTCTTCCGTCGCGATTGTAATCGCCCACGGCGATGCCCATCGAAGCTTGCGCATGTCCATCGTCGGCCAGGGCAAATCCGGACGCCAGACCGATGTCCTCAAACGTGCTGTCGTGCCGGTTTCGATAAAGGTAGTTGGGCACGGAATCATTCGCGACCGCTAGGTCCACCCAGCCGTCGTCATCTACATCCACAAACACGGATGCGAGCCCGTAAAGCCCGGCAGGATCCGACACGCCAGCCTTCACGCTCACGTCGCTAAAAGTCCCGTCGCCATTATTGTGGAACAGATGATCGCTCTCCCCCGGCAGTCCCTGCGGACCGCAGAACACGTTCATTCCTCGAAACTGGCAGAGCTTGCCGCCGCGAGGTGGATGGTCCACGTCGAACCTCACATAGCCGGGAACGAACAGGTCCAGCAAGCCGTCATGATCGTAATCTCCCCACGTGGGTCCGGTTGACCATCCTCCCAAAGCCACGCCGGCTTTCTCCGCGACATCGGTGAAGGTTCCGTCGTGATTGTTGTGATAGAGCCGGTTCTTGCCATAGTTGGCGACATAAATATCGGGCCAGCCATCATTGTCGTAGTCGGCGACAGCAACGCCGAAACCCCATCGCTCATTGGCCACGCCCGCCTTGGCGGTGACATCGCTAAAGGTTCCATCATGATTATTGCGAAACAGCATGGCGCGAGGCGGGGCCTCTGTACCCTTCAGGGCAGGCACGGTTGACCCGTTCAATAAATAAATGTCGAGCCAGCCATCGTTATCGAAGTCCACAAGCGCCACACCAGAACCGGGGGATTCGAGGATCGTTGTTTTCTCGGGAGTCCCTGAACGGTGGTGAAATTTGTCCAGGCCGGCTGGCTGCGTGATATCCACGAAAACGACGGGAGCGCCGTCCACAAATCCGCCGGCGGTGATTGGCCTCTTCTGTATATCCATCACCGCCGCGTGGGCTGGCCCGCTGGCTTCGCCCGCATCGGAGGGTGTCTGGCCCATGCCGTCAGGATTCTGTGCCCATACTACAGAGTGCGAGAGCAACCCGTACAGAAGGACACCCGCGGCACGAGAGAAGAAGCTCGTCGCCAATTTCCGATATGAAGTGCTGCAACGCATAGCGCACTCTAGACCACGCGAGGTAGCGCGCCGCTACTTCGCTGGCTCGTCCACCTGCAGAATCTGATCGCCGGGCACATTGCTCAACGTCTGCAAAATCCCGCTGGGCCAATGAATTTTGACCGTCTGTGAAGCCTTATCCGCGCCCAACCCAAAATGTACCCGCTTGTCGCTCGAAGAAAGATAGCTGCTCGCGGTGGTGACGATGGCGAATTGGCTGCCTTTCGCAGTCACTACTTCAATCTCGGCCCCAATCGCATCCCGATTGCTCTTGTGTCCGACAAGTCGCAGGATCAGCCAATGGTTAGCGGTGGAGGTGTCGTTGTGCAGAATATGGGCCTGACCATCGTTAGTCGTAACCACTGCATCCATTCGCCCATCATTATCAATGTCGCCCGTCGCCAGTCCGCGTGCAACCCAGGGGTAAGAAAATACACTCCCCGCATTGGCCGAGACATCCACAAAGCGGCGCCCCGAGTTTCGCGCCAGCAACATGGGTTCGCGATAGCGAAATTGCGGCGACTGCAGTTCGATTGTGTCGAGATCATGTCCCTGAGCAATAATAAGGTCCTTCCACCCATCGTTGTCATAGTCGAAGAACCGGACACCCCAGCCGGAATGCATCTGCGTCATTCTTCCGAGACCAGAAGCATCGGTCGCGTAGGAAAAATTGCCATTGCTGTTATTGTGATAAAGCGCGTATTTCTGATTCGCAAGGTCGGTCACAACCAAGTCGGGAAAGCCGTCGTTGTCATAGTCCGCGAAGTCCACTCCCATGCCGGCGTAGGTGTGGCCGTCGCCATCAACCGCGACTTCTGAAGCGAGTCCGACTTCCTCAAACGTTCCATTCTTCTTGTTGTGATACAGGAACTCCGACATCGAGTCATTGGCCACGAAGAGATCAACATGTCCATCGCGATCGTAGTCCGCCATTGCGATTCCCAGGCCTTTGCCGGGTTTGGACAACCCAGCCGCTGCCGAAACCTCGGAGAATTTGCCATTTCCATCATTGTGATAAACCAGAGGCGATATGGGATGGAACAAATCGGGATGGCAGTAGGCGCGGTATCCTTCTCGATGCTCGCCGCAGAAGATGTCTTTGAAATCCCACTTCAGATAACGAAGCACGACTAAATCCAACAGGCCGTCGTTATCCAGATCCACCCAGGCCGCGCTGGTAGACCAGCCACCGCCTGCCACGCCCGCCTTTTCGGTCACATCAGAAAATGTGCCGTTGCCATTGTTGTGATAAAGACGGTTGCTACCGTAAGCCGTCACGTACAAATCTTCGTATCCATCGTTGTCGTAGTCACCGACCGCAACGCCCATGCCATATCCCACGCCCTGCAGTCCGGCTTTTTCCGTGACGTCTTCAAACGTGCCATCGCTCTTCTGGTGATAGAGTCGATTCCAGTATGCCGGTCCAGTCTTTTGTGGGATCGCATCGCTAGCCATGGAGTCGGTGAGGGGCGCGGCATTGATCAGAAAGAGATCGAGGCGGCCGTCATTGTCGTAGTCAAATAGAGCGACCCCCGAGCCCATTGTTTCCAGCAGATATTTCTTGGACGTATGCGAGGCCAGGTACTGAAAATTCACTCCCAGCGCCGAAGTCACATCGCTGAACTTCCCCGGACTCGGGATTGAAGTATCAGAAGGCGTCGCATTCTGGGAAAGACTTAGCGGGCACAGGAAGGTTAAGAGGACAAGCCCGAAGGAAACTGCATTTGGAAGAGCCCAGCTTCGGTTCACAAACCATGCCCGGCGATTCCGATCAAAAGACGATAGCAAGCTGGGGCCTCACAACCACCCGCGGAGCCGACCCATGCATTCTGAGGACTACCGGCAGCCTGATCAACGTCATTCAATAGGTTGAACAGATGCTCTCGCAATGTCGCGCCCGCTAGATTATACGGCTCCATAAGCTGCGCGCCTTGCTACTCTCCTCAGGGAGCGGTGCAAGTCTCCTGACCCGACTGGATCGCCCGGAGCTTTCGGCGGGCGATCGGCTGATCGGGGCTGTAAACCAATACGCGCTGCAACACCTGTCGCGCGGCATCTTTGTCGCCCAGCATGCATTCCACCAGGGCAAGATTGATGCCGGGCTCATCCACATCTTCGTTCAGATCGAAGGTTTTCTTCCAGAGGGTCTGTGCATCTTTCAGCTGTCCCGATTTTGCCAACAGGATGGCTAGATTATTGGTTGCTGTCAGATCAATCGGGTCCAGCTTCAATACCTCCCGGTACAGGTCCATGGCTTGGGAATTATTTCCCCTGAGCTGAGCCAGATACCCGAGGGCGTTCAGCACCGGAAGATCATTCGGAAAAGAATTCCGCGACGCCAGAAGCAAGCTCCATGCGCGTTCCTTCTCTGAAGCCTTGCCGCCAAGCACCAGATCGTAGTACGCCAGCGCAAGATCGCGAGGGTTGGCATTCTGACCAGAAAACGAAACCAGTTCGCGGGCGGACGATGAATCGGTGGCCCCAAATTGGTCGGGATTCTGTCGAATGCGATGATCGGTCCAGGCAATGTGCGGGACCTTTTCCACTTTGCCCTTCGGCATGTGACAGCTGATGCAGTCCGGATTCATGCTGAAGTGGGTCGTCGCATACTTCGGCGCTGTGTGACACGCCAGGCACTTCTTGCGATAAAACGTCGCCTGCTCTTCGAGAGGCGGAGAATAATGCGGGTCGTGGCAGTTCATACACGACATGCGGTCGCCGCTGACTCTCTTGCACTTGCTCAGGCCGAATTCTTCGACTTCGCTCACGCCGCGGCTCACCATGCGGTCGTCAGCGTAGACAAAATAAGAAAGGTAGTCCTCGATGCGCTCCCCCGGTTTGTAGTCATCGACCGAGCGGCCAGCGTGTTCGATTCGCGTGTCGCCCTCCAGATGGCAGCTGATGCAGACCGAGTCCCGCCTTTCGGCGTCTAGCTTGATTGGGTTGATCACCTGAGCTTTGCCGGAAGTCGAAACATGCAGGGTACTGTCCCCATGACAGCTCTCGCAAGTGACCCCACCATGGAGAAACGGCAGGCCCTTGAAGTGATTCCGCGTCCCGGGGTCTTCCCGCTGCACGCCACTCATGTGACAACGCATGCACCCTCGCGTCATGGGCAATGCCGAGGGCATGGTAGGGAAGCTGCCGAGCCCGGGCTTCATGTCGTACGCTTTCGACTCGGCGTAGTAGGCCACGGGCGACTCGAGAAAATAGCCATTCACGGAATAAAGATATGTAATGCCGAGATGCCCGGAACCGAGAAAGTAATCGAGTTTCTGGCTGCCCTGCAGGCCGGGATCTCCGGGACGCGAATAGTTGAGCCAGAGTTCCCCATCCTTATTCGATACCTGATAGTCAATTCCTGACGCCGAGTGATGGAGGCTTCCAGTAAATATGCGATCTGAAGCCAGGCCGCTGGCGTTTGCCATGGGTGTTCCCAGATATTTGCGAAAGATTTCCTGATGGCATTTGCCGCAGACGGCGTCGGCGTCGCGAACCGGCGTGGCGGTGCGGGGAACGGGCGACGCGTCCTGCGCCGGCATATGTGCCGGGTAAGCAGCCAAGATCAGCAGCAGGATCGGTTTTCGCAGTGATGGCGCGGAAGAACTCATCGTGGCCCAATCAGCGGCGCGATCTCCGCCTGGGTGGCAAACCAGAATCAGCCTTTCAGTCGAGCCATGCCTTCCTTGTATCCGGACAGGAGAATCGAATAATCGCTACTGTAAATAATGAACCTTGCGCCCATTTCGCGCGCCCGCCTCAGTAGAGTCATATCCTTCGACTGCAGGCCGACCGCGATGCCGGCGTTGGTCCCCGCTTTGATCACCTTCTCCAACGCCGTCAAGAACAGCGGAGTGTCGAACTGCTCCAGAATGCCCAGCGCCAGCGACAGGTCATAAGGTCCAACAAATAGCGCGTCAACTTCAGGTACCGCCGCGATTTCCTCGACCGCCCGCACGCCCTCCTGGCTTTCGATCATCATCACTGCCATGGTTTCCCGGTTTGCCGAGTCGACTTCTTCTTGCGCAGAATTGCCTTTGAGATCGGTCACGATAGTTCCCAATCCATATCCCCGATGTCCCAGCGGCGGGAATTTCAATGCATCCATGGCAGCACGCGCTTCGGCCGCGGAATGGACACGCGGGACAATGATTCCCATGGCTCCGACGTCAAGCGCGCGTGATATCAGCGAAGGTTCGTTTTGCGTAACCCTGACCAGAGGAATGAGACCCGCTCCGCGCGCGGTTCGGCACAATCCCTGAATCTGCGGATAGGTGGTCGTGGAATGCTCTGTATCGATAAAAAAGAATTCCACACCCGCCGCTGCAAGCACGATTGAAATCTCGGGCTCGAGACATCCTCCGAGAGAAGTTCCGTACACCACGCCACCTGTCTTAAGCCGCTCCTTCACCGTGTTTTTCTGCAAAAGGCCTCTCTATTATTCAGATGTCGAAATCAAGATGCCCAACCGCGAATCGTCGCCTTTATCTTATTGATCAGGACACGAGTAAGTTAACGGCGACGTGGTTGGCCAGCAGAGTTTCTTCTCCGCCAGGTCCACCGAGGCCTGAGTGCGCTCCCAACTCAGAGTGAGTGAGCAAGTCGCGTCCTTCTTATGGTAGGCAATCGTGAAGTTCTCCACGAGTGATTCCGTCTGCGAGACCTTCATATCCACTCGCAGCAAATCTTCGCCCTCTCGATACGGCGTGCCGGGCTCGCCCGTTTTCTTACTGATAATGAGCACCCACTTGTCGGCGGCGGGCAGAGTAAACAGGGTGTAGCTTCCCGCCGGGATTTCCTTGCCGCCCACGCTCAAGTCGGTATCGGTCACGAAGGTCGTCGCTTCGTTTGCGCCCGTACGCCATACCTGGCCGTAGGGAACAAGTCCGCCAAAAATCGTGCGGCCTTTCATGCGGGGACTGGAGTAGTCAGTGCTGATGGTCTTGCCGTCATCAAACTTGCAACTGGCCGAGGCCGGCGGACTGGGACGCTGTGTCTTTTCCTGTTGCACCGACGACAGCGTGACCGGCGCGACAATCAACACGAGGACGGCGATTGCTGTTTGCACGACTTCCGCACCCCAAGGATTCCGATTGTAACCTCGAAAAAACGTAATCGCCGGTATCCTCTGAATGCCTTCTCGCGGATACTGTTCAGCCTAATGAACGCACATCCTATCGGCCAAGGTTGTTATGGATCTCAAGAATGTTGGTGTTCACGCCGTCTTGCAGCGGTGCCATCGTGCCAAAGTGGGGATTGAAGCGCTCGTTGTTCCGGATCAAAAGTTCCGCGTACCCATTCGACTGCAGCGATTTAAGTGAAGCGACCGTGATGGTTTTCTGCAGCTCCGCGACCGGCTTTCCCGCGTTTTTGCCGTCCTGTACCTTCCCCGTCAGTTCCTCGATATAGTTTCGGATACTGAGCATAACCACTCGTCCTGTCTGCAGAGAAGCATGTCCGGGCAAAATGTGGTCGAAGTCGTCTCGGCCGATCGCATCAATGGCTCCCGGCCACGCTTTGGGGAAACCGTCTGCGATGAAGGGAAGAAAACCGTGGATCACATCACCGGTGGCGATGGCCTTCTTCTGTGGGCAGAAGACAACCAGATCTCCAGCGGTGTGCGCGTGCCCATGGAAGCTGATTTTGAGATCGTGGG
>Ga0157379_10005339_pt1 | contig 11038 bp, 12 predicted proteins | sample S25metaG_FD_121802 | JGI IMG/M metagenome (GOLD analysis project Ga0157379, IMG submission 121802) | Switchgrass rhizosphere microbial communities from Kellogg Biological Station, Michigan, USA - S2-5 metaG | ecosystem: Host-associated > Plants > Roots > Rhizosphere > Soil | place: USA... | reverse complement strand
GACAGCCGGGATATAGACCCGAAATAGACATAGCAACCACATAAGGCAATTTAAATTGATTGGGATACAAAAATGTACAATCCTGTAAGGCACGTACTCTATTGAGATTTTCTTTTCATTCCCAACAAAACCCTCCTCTAGTCGCCAACGCTCCTTTAGAGTCGGGGATGGTGGAGAACCACTTCGGAAGCCTCCATAAACACCCACCATCGACCTCGAAGTGCGTGTCCGGGTACTGGATTGAGTGGCGTAGTTACACAGAGACCCACCGCATGCTCCACAACGAAACGAGACACCAGCAAACGACATCCTTGTGAGGCTCGTTGTTTGTGTCTTGCTTGAGTGTGTGAGCCAATGATGAGGGTGGGAGCAAATCTGGGAAATTTAGCGCCAATCTTTCTCATCGTTCTGGAACCACCAGACATCGCTCATATTGAGCTTCTACCTTCGGAATACAATACAATACGAAGATATTTATCTCTCTCTGATGTCTTGGCTATTTAGGGATCATAATGAAAAATACGACGCCATCTGAAGGTTTGCGAGTTGTAGGCAAGTAGTCGCGCATTTCACTCGTACTCAAACTTATAGAGGAATATTTTTTGATGCTCATATAATAGCTTCGGGTTTATATCTCATTCCTATGGGTTTACAGCCATTCTGACCTCACGTTTGCCCCCAACAAGAATCTGGCATCCTCCTTGGATCAGCGGTTGAGATTCGGAATCATAGCCGACCAAGATTCCTCCGTGGATTAAGAAGAGTTTATCTCGCCGATTAAGGAGACGATTACAAGATTAGGAGATTGATAATTGTATGTTTGGTGCCGAACTGTGTAATCATAGGATGACTCGTCAATGAATGCCTGACACTCAGTATCAAACGCCTCCGTGATTTCGGCCTAAATATCAAAGTGGAAAATAAACTATAACACATCGATTAAGAGAAAACCCCTGGGGCAATCTGATTTTCGGGTACATTTTCTCTTGGCTGGGTCTCTCTCAAAAATGGAAATAACCAGTGCATTTCTATGCTCAAAGAATTGCTTCTTATGTCTTCTATATGCCCTACTATTGTACTTCATACCACCGCTCAACGGGGCTTGAGATATATGGCGAAAACAGCGCTTACATTCTTTTTGCACGCCACTTTAGATTCCTCTTGGGCCTCTTGACTTGCGCTTCACAATATCGCTTTATACTAAAATCAAGTCGTCCTATAGGTCGTAAAGCAAGGATGTATCGGTACCGTCATTGACGCCAAGGTTCCAACACACCTGACAGAAGCTGGAGACCAAGCCATGCCCATAGAAACTTTGCTTGAAAAGACAAGGATAATGGCGTCCAAGATTTTCAGAATACTTAGGTATTTGGTCACGAAACACTTCTTCAGTGAAGGTAACTTGTTCAATTAGTCTGTTGTTTATATCATTTCTAAGTTGATTTTGCTGCAACCTGACGTGTTCGCCAATAATCGATACTCCATATTACTCCATAAACAGGTCCCCGTCTCTGCTTGAATTTCCTGGTTGTGAGTTAAACAAAGTAATAACATAGTTATATGCACAAGCTAACAGACAACATTTGTTGTCAGCAACGAGGAATGTGGACTAGCTTCAGCTACGCTTAGAAAAGTTCTGCATCACCCTGTCTATGGAACTTCTGAAGATCCCTGGAGTTGCGGTCCCGGGAGAGTTTTCGATGTACCAGAAGGAAAGAGTTTCTACGGGGGCAATCAAGGGAACGAAGTAGGTCACTGAATATAGATCTCTCACATTCTTATTAAATACGTCAATAGTACTGGGAGACGGTGAACTGAATAATTACAGTATTCAATATTAGCTCCCAATACATTCGGTCTTTCTTCTAGAGATTTGCCAATGCTATGCCGGGCGTGAGTGAGCATGTGGGAGGCTCCTATGCAACTGGTACGTGTCCTGAATCTTTTATGCCTTTTATATCTGTATTGCATTTCAGTATATCCGTGGGGATCTCTTCGTGAGAAAGCTACAGTGGTAGATGTTGGAGGTGGAATTGGGCAAGCTTGCATCAAGTTATATAGGTCGTTTCCCAACCTTCGGTTTGTCATTCAGAACCTACCTGGACCAGTCGCGAAAGGAATAAAGGTGTGATAAGTGCTTTTTGTAAATGTCATTTTGCTCTCTGACACGAATGATCAACCAATTTTGGTCTCAGCATTATCCTGAAGCACTCGAGAGTGGTCAAGTGGCGTTTGAAACTTTTGACTTCTTTAAGGTTCCACCTATACCTGGAGCAGACATTTATTATGTAAGTCCAGGATAATGGACAGCTTTAAACAGAAATGTTAACATCAGGTCAGCTTCACCTTGTCTCGTACGTTTCAAATACAGAGTATTTCCTACGAAGTGTCTAATGGACCTCCCAGACACAACTGAAGGACGATGACTTCGTATATATCCTCACGAACGTAAAGAAGGTGATGGGAATACAGAGTAAACTATTGGTTCGTAACAGCGCTTCGATAGTACGGTCGAAGCAGCGATTACAACTGATTGAGTTTACAGATGACCATGTATTGCCTGATGTGATTTCCCGGAGTCCACAAAGTTCATCCGAGGTACAGCAGTCCCTTCCGCCACAGGAACATCTCTTAATCGCAATAATAGGCTTTCGGCCCTCTCTTCATGGAGAAGTCTGGTTTTTCGGTCGATTTTCCGATGTTGTTGTTCTCAAATGCCACGGCGCCTCGTTTGCAAGACTTTATTGATGTTGGGTGAGTCTCCTGGATGTTGGGGGAAAAAATCAAAAATAACCGATATTGTACAGGACAAGGGCTGGGCTTGAGTTTACTTGTGGTTAAAAAACAGGGAGAGCGGATATAGTTGAGTTTATACTGGGAGAGAATGCCTCAGAGTAGTTACAAGTTTCTCCGGGATTGTACTCTGGATTATTCTCATCTACTCACACCAATGTATCAAATGATGGGCCGTATAAGCGGATTATGGGTAATATAAACGTGCTGCTTTATGATACTATTTGAGCTACGGTGAACTAAATGATGAGTTTGAGTGCCCCAAATATAGGCTCAAGGTAGATCAAGACCATATACTGACCGATTCCTGTAAGTATGCTCTCCAGTTCCCCTCGAGTCAAACGCAGATTTACGTTATTTAAATTCTCCCCACGCAGGAGTGCCACGAGATAATCTGAAAAATTTGGATGCTATTTTACCTCGGCCAATATACATTCGCGACACAAATAATTCAGCGCACAATGACATGTGCCTGCGCCGCTGTTCAACGTTCCAATGTTCAAATCTCGTACTCATGCCAATTCCAAACCCGGAACTAAAACAAGATCAGTGATCCCTTCCAGAGAATCGCCGTCAGCGAGGCATGAAGAATTGTGTGGATATGACAATGGTTCCTTCAAGGAAATGGGCCCGGTAAGCTACCCATATTCCATACTCCTCTCCGTTCGATTTTCAGCTTTATATATCTTATCGTTACGTTGAACTGATATCAAACCGCAACAACAAATTTAAACGTATTGCATTGGCTATCTCAAAAATAATAGCATAAAGTTCCCCCATAAAAAATAATGTCAATCCAGAAACAGAGCAAAGAGCTGTCCCTCAACATTGGGAAACCCTGTTGGCCCAAATAAATAAGAAGCAGATAGGAAAATATAGAGAAACGTACGCGGCGCGGTTCAACATGCATGTTCTACTAAAATTGGGATCTTGTTGGAATCCCGAAATATGGTCATTATCGCAGGCATCAAGAATGGCATTCCCGCGCCTTGCGAGGAAATCCTTCGTAACAGCCGCCTGACCAGGACTCGGCCTCGTCACGATAGCACATGTTCCGAAAGCCACGACAGCTTGGCCGTTGACAACGGGTGCAGGAACCTCGACCCCGATGTTGTCATCGATGAGCTTTGTGCAGTCTAATTCGTTCGCGGGAGTGAAGGGGCCACAGATGGCTGTTGCGTGGCTCTGGGCAACGAGGAAGGCGAAGGCTAGGATACCAGTTGTGATGGACTTCATGTTGCGTGATTGAATATAACGATGCGCCGGTGAAGTGAGTTTGGAAAGAGAGAAGAAATTGCTCGATATTTCGTGCAAACAGTGGGTAGAGAAGGCTGGTTGGGCTCTTAGAAGTATCCACTTACACTGGTGATTTATATCAACGACGAACGCCAAGCAAACATGTACTGGAGGCTAGGCATTAGAGGTGAGACAATGCGGCGAATTTTTTGAATAGCAGTCTTATTGATTTGATGGAGAATCGAATGAATAGAAACTGAATGGGAGCAGATGATCAGCCGAAAGTAAAACCACTTACAGCAAATAGATTTCCTTACCTTCCCGCTCAACGTCAGCTTCTGCCATTCTCTTCGTTTGTCCTTGTTCCCGTATGGTTTGACATCTTACCGGCTAATGGTAAGGTAATACAGGTTAATCAATGAAACTTCAATGGTAGACCAAACCAGACCCTCCAGACCCTCCGTATGGGAAGCCCTGTAATGCGTCGCATAATTAACTGAGACTTCCATGGGGCGGCAATCCGGTTCCGAATATTGACTTTATAGAGAGTGGCCATCAACTTCCCAAATGTCTATTGCTCAATTGAAGGTTGGAATTAAAGACGCTCAGTTCATTGAGAATTGACTGCGCCGAAACTACTTACGCGTGTACCCAGTCGATGTGTACGACTCGGCATCACGGCACGTCGCCCTAGATCTCTGTTCGTCAAAATAGTCAGCCACCCCCGCGACACTCTGAACAGTGAACAGGGGATAGTCAAATTAAGAAAAGAGAGATAAGAATGTTTATTTCAGAGGAGAAAAAGTCAAATAAAATCAATAAAATCATTATTCAATGAGGGGAGTGACTATCATAAGATGGGTCGTGAGACGGCGGCGGATGATGCGTTGGTGAGGGGAAAGGAGAGGAAAGTTGTAGCGGGGGACCAGAAGGTGGCGGATGAGGGTACGGTGATGGATTGGAGTATGGGACGTACGGCGGGTGGGGATGAGAATATGGTGGGTGGGGATGAGGGTTCGGCGGATGGGAATGGGAATGGGGATTCGGCGGATGGGGATGGGGATGGGGATTCGGCGGATGGGGATGGGGATGAGGATTCGGCGGATGGGGATGGGGATATGGCGGGTGGTAATGGGGATATGGCAGGTGGTAGTGGGGATGCGGCAGGTGGATATACAATGAAGGTGGGTGTAGAGAATGGGGGGGATATTGTGGGTGGGGATACGGATAGTATGGATCGGGTGAATAAAACGGTGGGGGTGACATAGACGGGTTGTACAGAGAATCAGCAAGGTGAGGATGTGCGTGAAACTGTTCGGAAGATGACAGTGTCGAGTGCGGGTGATTATGAACGGCATGTCGATCTACTTGAAGGGCCGTCCCTCGGGCAGTTGGCTTGCTAGATATACCAGCGCTTTTGTCCTGGCAAATGGATGAATCCAGGAGAGTGTTGGGTTCGTAGAGGTCAGGTGTGAGGATATTACCTGAGGCTTGTGCCTGTGCTTCCTCAAGATCAGTGTGAAGTCGTAACAGCTCTTTTCCTGATGTACGAAGCCTCTTGATTGCACGTTCTTCTGTGCCTGCATTAGATGAGTTACAACGCTTCAGACCGACTGATTGCTTTTGTATGCTAGTCTGAACCTTAAGAATTTTCCGATATGTTGCCAATACCGTCTCATCTTTGTCCTTGATGCGACGCTTCTCCACCACAGCTAAAAAAAAAAACAGAGATACGGATTTTAATGTAATGTAAAATAAAAAATAACAGAAGCGGAAACAAACCTGTGCGAGTGATAGCTTTTGCAAATCGTCGGAAATGAGTTACAGCTTGATCACGGGGAGAAATGTGATCCTGCGTATATAAGAGGAGGGAGCGTTGCGCTCGAGCATCGTATTGCCTCCCACGATGGATTCCAGCGAGGAGCGTGAGTTTTGTACCATCACGATTAATATTCCGATGGGCTTGCTCATTTCCATTGGAAGTTGAAGGTGATGCTTTCCAGATCTCCAATGGGATCTTGCTTTTTGGCTGGTACAGGGCGGGGATTGCAAATGGAGATAATTTCTCCTTATCCTTGAGCCAATCTATAAATGAGATGAGAATAAAATCAGTTAGTAAGAAAAAACGACTCGGTAGTTAATCACATACCCACTGCTTTCTTCCCTCCTTTCCGAATCAAGGCCAAAGTTCCGTCAAAGTCATGCAGCGGTTCTGAGGAAGCAAGGCTCATCATGGCGCCATAAACCTCATTTGTAACATAAGGTCGAAGTTTGGCAACATTCCGGACATAATGAGCAAAGCAATAGCGGTAGAACCTTGCCAAATGTTCATAGTGGTCGAGGGAGTTGAGCAATCGGTCGGGTTCAAAAGGACAGCTACCCGTCATCTTCTTACATATCTCAACACATAAATACCCCAGTCCTAAACAGAAGATGATTAGATAATTAGACAATCAGAATATGAATTCAAAATAAATAAAAAAGGACACACCTAAAGCTTGTCCCTTGTGGCCATCTGCAACGAAAGTCTCAAAGCCGCTACCATGAATGTGGCGGAATTGGACTGGTCTACCTGTGTCCTGTTGTGCAATCTCAAATATTCGACAAAACAGAATTTGATGAGCAAGGCCACTTTGAGAAGTTGTGAATGCACGAGCAATGACAATCGCTAGAGTATTTATAGGTTATTACTATATCCTTCTCATACAAATCGAAAAAATATACTCACAACGTTGATATTGTGGAAACCATGCTTCTATCTCAAATTCTTGCCATTGATGGAGTCGCTTAAAGGATGTATCGATTGATGGACGTTTTGTGTCCAAAAGTAGCTCGCTCATTGCCTTGTACATGCAGATGACGAGCCGGATCTTTCCCTCGCCGGGGATGTCATGTTCCTCAGCACACCGAACATAGCGATCCTCAAGGGGCAAAGATTTCTCGTCAGAAACCATCTGAATAGCACCTAGGTGATTGTGTAAATATCAGAACACGGGTCATAATAAAACGTGCATTTACCATTAAAGCCGGTCCCATTCGGATAATACTCATCCCGTAAGGTATTGATGAGTCGTTCTGTTAAGTCAAGATTCCCAAAGGAAGGGTGCAAATCCACAAGTGTAGGGTCACGAATGCTGTCCTTTGGCCATGACAAAACATCTCGCAAGCCATTCATGAATGCTGAGTCCAAAAGAACCCACCTTGGTGTTGCATCTGCCAGTCGCCAACTCAGAGAGTCCAGTAAAGAATGAAAAACACGAATAATAGGTTTTGGTGTTTTGAATGGAGGAGGGTCAGGATGGGAATGAGGGCCACGACTGACAAGAAGAATTTTAGGACACTTTTCGAGACTGTATGGGCAATATATCTCAAAGCGGCAGGAACAGCGTTTTTCACGAGTGAGAGTTCCTCGCTTTAATATTCCATTAGAATCACGATGCCATGATGCTAGAATATTAAGAAACAATGAGACACGGCATAAACAATAGAATGTGAAAATGGCACTTACGGCATAGCATCTTCTGGTCACGCATAGATGTGAAATACGAACATGGAAGAAGTGGCCCATATCCACGCGATTGTGCAAGAGCTTCATGAAATTTAATCTTCTCTCCGTTTTCGTTTAGTAAGGCTTCTAGATAATCTATGTCAAACTCCTTGAGGTTACGGAGTTTGAGGTGAGCACGATGCCCTTTCTGTCGTTTCACACACCTAGATTATCAATACAGAGATTGTAGATAAGTAAAGGGTCTGAACTTACTGAATAAATGGTTGGCCATATTTGTCACGAAATAAATGCATCTTTCCATTGCAATGGGGAGTTTCAAGTAAGCGGGAGCGACAGTCGAGAAGAATCTCAAAGGTGGATGATGCTGGTGCTCCACCCCCAGCTACTGAATCTAACTCATCGTCACCACTCTCCTCCGCAGAGTCAGAATCACCAGAGTCGGAACCACCGTCCAAAGAACTGGATGACCTTTCAGAGTCAAATAGACATCCATGTTTGATAAGTGCACAGAAAAAGCCTAATGTTTTCGTGAAGACTTCATGAGCTGCATCAAAGTCCGTGGGTCGATCAGAGACAACTGGCTGGTTATCCCTTTGTATTGGAGAAGGGTTAAACGAACATTGTTTAATTCCCTGACCTGTAGATAAAATTAACATAAATTAGAATAGATGATCAATAAAAACAAACTAAAATCTAAGACTTACAGCTGGATTTCTTCTGCAGGCACACAACTGGCTCATCGGTTTGGGAATCACGTAGCTGTAGACAGGTAACATTACGGTGATATCCCTGTGGTTCCCCTAACGAATACTGGGAAATACTTCTAGGATTCGTAAATTCAGAAGAATTTAGATCGACATTGAAGATGTGACCAATTCCAACATCCGGTGCTGAACCAGATTGAGGATACTCGATAAGGGCACCAACTGGGTGCTCAATCAATCCGTGGATGTAGGCTTGACGTGTGAGTCGACTCTTCTTTGCGCGAATTTCGTCCAAAGTAAAGATATGAGCAGGGGGGGGATCATAAAATAGTAAAGGAGTGGGAGGCGAAGGGTTGGAGGCAGTTGGATGTGCCGCACACGTCGGGTTGCCCATTCCCTTCGATGAGGTGGAGATATCCATCGAGGGCTGTGTCTCAGATGCTTCAGGAAGCGTTGGGACGGGGAATATTGAAAGGACTTTGCATCTTATCCATCTGGACAGATATATTGAGCAAACGGACCCATAGGCTGCATTCACCCGGAAAAAAAGGACGCATGAGCGGAAAATGTAACCAAGATCCAAGTAAATTACGAAGGTAAGATTTGTAGATTAAAACTTACATTCCATCCATATTCATACCTGTGGTCAATTCATGTTTGTTCCGCCGCAGCGAGGAGTCCTCCTGGAAAACGGAGCCATGAGCGGAAACTAAGTTTATGTATCACCTCAAAATATCAAAAGTAGTTGCATATAATATATTGAAAGCCGCCTAAATTTTTGTAGCACCAGAGATGTGTTAATCAAGATGCATGTCGATGTAAAGAAATTCGACGGAGGCAAATGTGCCACACTCGATCAAGCGCTTGACTCCTTGTTCGATTGCTGCACTCTCTGCTGGTCATTTCGCTCCTTTATTCTTTATAGACAGTCACATATTGTTGATTCAAAGTATTTTAAAGCAGAAGTAGGTAAGAATGTGTCGCTATTTTGCTCTGGTCAACAAGAAGCTGACATACGTCACGATACGTGGCCTCTTACAGTACCTGCCGAATTGAAAGCCAAGGACGCTATGCCAATCCCAAAGCCACATTATTTTGCTCAGTTGGCGCACTATTATTCAAGCTGCATTACTCGCTACAAAGTCCGTTGATTAAATCCTTTTCTTGGGTAATTTCTCTGCTAACATCAAACACTTGTATATATCTCTAGCTCGAATTGCCCCGGACAAATAGAATGTATCGAGATGTAAGGCTTCCAGAAAACAATTTGAGAAATAAACATCTGAGATTTGACGTAGCTTCGAGGTGAGTTATTCACCCAGCTTTGCTATAAAAGCAATCTAACGAGATGTCGTATCCCCAGCACCTGTTGATCTCCAACTACCCATCCACTCCTTTCGACACCTCCGTTCAGCCAGTATTTCGGTTTACTATGGCCCCTCGTCCCTTTATATCAACGGTACGCAACCACAACTCTCGTTCTAGAAGAAATCGCCTCCAAGAGTTCCCTCCTCATTATGAGGAGGAGGTCTTTGCACCTATGCGTCGGCTTCAAGAGCAGTCTCCGGACTTATTGCTCTTTGACCGTTCTAAGTGTGGTTTAGCTACATTTGGATAGTGAGCCATTTTTCTTTTGTTTGTATTTGAGTTGAAACTGACAGTGAGCACATCTAGTCCGTTGTCTGCAACCACTCAGGAACCCATTAGTCCTCACGGTATAATGGACTATGCAGAGAGGCGTCGCATCTATTATGAATGTAACTGTAGGCTCGTCAGCGAGCACCCTTGCATTCTGGAGCTCTTTATGACTCGCCGTGGTGTTATTGGCAAATGCGGAACTTGTGGAACCTATGGTAAGTTACCTCCAATCCTTTTCTATTTCTCATTCTTATGGCAATCTTAGTTGATTTCAGCCGAATTTATAACACATTTACTAAGGGATCTCCTTACGAAGGACATAACCGTCGCGCCGGTAAGGAGAATATTTTCCTCAAATTTTGTTTAAAATTAAAATTTCTTCTTTGTAGCTATGCAGCCTGCTACTGCTCCCGCTATTATTATCCCCAGACATGACCTGGACTTTCCTCGCGGCTATTACCATTACAGGCGCACCACTAGGAGTGCCATGACTGGCCGCCGCAGCTTCCGCCAGGTGACACCATTCCAGGCCAGGAGTCATATCCCGTGTCAGTTGTGTTTCATTATTATATTACTCAGGCTAATATCTTTCACAGCAGATAGTACTTTTAGTCCTCCCTCTCCATCCGAGCTCCTTCGTGGCAGTAAATCGAAGGGTAAGACTGCAGCACACCCGCCCTCGCGCTTCATGAGCCTCGCCTCTCCAAGTTCATCTCAAGCGTCAAACTTGATGGGCCTTGATAATGCTGCTGCTGGTAGCTCTTCTAATTCATCTGGTCCTGATAGTCCCCTTCAATTTTGTGACATTTGTTATGCTGCCTATCCCGTCCAAGACTTCCCCAACCATGTCTGCACCGCCAATTAGGTCTTAAACATTTACTCCAATTTGTTTAATTATTTTCACTTTGAATTTCTTCTTGATATCTACTTAGTTACATCTGCTGTATATACCCTAAATATTGAAATACTTCTCATTGTTCCTGGCATCAGAGAGACTGGGGTACGACCACCCCAAACTAGGGGGGTACCACCAAATGAGGCAGGAGATCTAGGATCGCACCGTGCCGAGGTGCCGAGTCGTACACATCGACTGAACCCTCAGAAAGTCATCCATAATGTAATAATTGATATCACTAAAGCGTTATAATTTTTGCATATG
>Ga0157379_10005336_pt1 | contig 11042 bp, 8 predicted proteins | sample S25metaG_FD_121802 | JGI IMG/M metagenome (GOLD analysis project Ga0157379, IMG submission 121802) | Switchgrass rhizosphere microbial communities from Kellogg Biological Station, Michigan, USA - S2-5 metaG | ecosystem: Host-associated > Plants > Roots > Rhizosphere > Soil | place: USA: Michigan... | reverse complement strand
CTGAATCCTGGTAGTGTCAAATCTGGGAGCAACTACTGGGCAGACGGGCGTCCGGTTAGCGACTCCAATTCCAGTGACTGGCGCGATTCGAGCACTGGTGGCGAGTCGCATCTTCGTCGTAGTCGTATATCTGACAACGGCGATACTAATTCCGATTCGGGTCGGGCATCAATTGAAACAGAACGTGGTATGGAATCATTCTTGGATGAAGTTGGTGCGCATGAGGCATTCGTTGCTGGGATGATATTTGCGTTGAGCCAGAGGCTTTTACCTGGTCCGCCTTATACGAGGGATGGGACGGGACAGGGAGCTGCAGCTCGCGGTTCGAGTGGAAGGTGGAAATTGGAAGAATGTTTACGGTAAGAGGGTAATTGCATGTCTCTGAGATATACACTGAAATCCTTTTTCTCTAGCTTCGCGACAGAGCTCGCAGGACGCAAAGGACGACGAATGAGCTTCTCCCACTTGCGTACTGAGATGGAGTCTGGTGGATGGATCTTTGAATAGGAAAGTATCACGGACTTCTCTCTCTCAGTATTTTTTCAAGTCGTTGTTTTCTTGTTTCGTCATTTCCGATTTTCTTCGTTCAATTAATTTCTCTGTTCCCTCTTTCAGCTCATTCAGGGATACCTTAGGCAACATATACCACTTTCCTCTGCATTATATCGCACCTTTACTTTGTTAACTATGTATTTTATGGCAGATTTCCTCGAACATTCTCCCGTTTCATATTATTCATACCATTTCCCTTCTCTAAAAGGTTAAGAAAATATTTAAAAGTCTCGGAGGTTTTTTCCTAAATTTAGCATGTCAGCTCTCCGATCGCTTAGCTGGGTGCAGTCCTTATCCTGACTCCTTCAAGGAAACTTCTCCCACCCGTCTCCGCTTTCCAGAGCTACATGTTCAGTTTTCGAAGTACGAGCATCGGTATCCCTAGAAATTCACCAAGTAAACCTTTTCATCAAGCCCTACTTCCACTAGTTGGTTCGCCTGGTTGGAACTTCAACGTAAGTTGTCTCGTTCCTTCGGATGATTATTTCTCACACCTGCCTCTCTTAGCCCTTCAAATGGGGTAAGACAGAAAAAAAAGGTTCCGATCACGGTTGTAGAGAGATATGAAGAGGATCTTAATAGCGATCGCGTATTTGATGGTGAAATGGTCTTCAAGTGAGTTAGCCTCCCATTTGCCACCAGATCGCATATCTCACCTATGATTATATGTAGGGATGAAGGTGAATTCGATAATTATCCCTGTTGTGTGACTAATTTCTAACACGGTGATGATAGAGCCTACAATTCCAATCCCCCTTCTATTTCGAAAGAATCTGCCACTTCCAGAGGAAATAATATACCTCATCTTCGATTTTGCGGCGGATGATATCTACGCGACCCTTTTGCTGTCACACGTTTCCCACACCTGGCGAAAAATCACCTATAGCCATACACCTCCGTGGGGCCGACTTCACACATCCTCACTGCGCAAACTGCGCGGATCCCGCAGCATCCATTTCCTCAAGGCATGCTTTAACCGTGCGCAAAATGTGGATCTTCGGATTGACTTGCAGATGAGGGCTCACATAGGAAAACTCAAGGAAGGTCCTTCGACATATTAGACATATTGGCTCAGCATGCGTATCATATTGGACACCTTCGAGTACAATCATCATTGGACGAACTAGTATACTTCCTTTCCAATAACCCTGCTCTGGATCCTGTCCGCATCAAGTCGTGGATATGGCATCCATACTTGTCTAAAGACTTTATTTCAACTCCTGAGACTCAAGGAAGTGCTTTCCTCCCCGCAGTAGGTTGGCCATGGGATCCTATACTGGCTCTTGAATCTTCGTCCAGGAATCTCAAATGTATCGGATTCGCATGGATAGCGCCACCTTTCAATTCTCCTGTATGGGAGAATAAGGATGAAATTCATCTAGATCAACTTGACTCTAGGAGCTTCGACGAATACGCGGAGATTATTACTCGGTCACCACACCTGGAAGTTTTCAAAGTTCGCGGTTTTATGATAGATGGCCCGCATATTAACCGAGAGCCCATGTACCTAAATCGTTTAAGGATATTATCTCTGATGGACGTTCCCTTCTCCGGACTCCAATATTTCTTCAAGACCTTCTCTTTTCCCTGCCTGATGGAACTGTCCATTCGCCCTTCTCTCCCGGGAACACCGGATGAGACGATATACACGCTCCTGACATTTTCTCTGAGCCCGTTACCACTTCTTGACAAAATCAAGTCCGTCAACATTCAAGCATACGATTTCGGGACCGCTGGTGAACTCTTGAAAGGTCGTTCAGATGATTCCATGGCCAAAATCTTTATCTCGCTCGTTTACCGTGGTGGGTTTGGTCACGAAATTCACCGAAATATGTTTGATCTCTTCCCCAACATGGCGGAACTTGTTGTGAATGAATGCACATGCATCTACGGAGCAGGTCTTTTTGCAGGATCCCCCCTCTTAAATTTCAATAAGTTGACTGTTCTTCCCAATCTCTGGTTCCTCCCTATATGGAGAATCTTCCCGATTAACGGAAATAAAATTTGCAGATTACAAGATTGAGGTTCGGGACTTCACGCTGATCAATAAACTGCTATGTTCTGACAAGCAACAAATTCTTTTATTTCGCGACATTAAGGGAATATCCAAGATGGCGGCTCGGGAACTTGCGCCGACATATGGGATTGATTTGGTTTGTGCCACCACCTCATCTTCTTAAGGGGACAACCGTGTCAGGATGAGCACTTGTCAATATTACTTATCTGTTTCCGAAGTCCCGTCAGGCTGATTTAATTGTCCGTCTCAACTCTTCACGGAATTATTCACCTACGGGGACTCTGATTATCTGCCTTTCCAATTTTTTCTTTTCGAGGGAATTTTTTCAGGAATTCTCTTATTGATTTCCAAAATTACCTTTGCACAGCTTTTGCCCACAGACTTGGTTGGGGCACCACATCGCGTTCCAGATCCCTAGGTAGGAAGGACATACTGAGGTAAATATTTGTAGAATCCGTTATCATGTTGGATAAATATTCAACAAATTAGAGGCTTTGTGCTGAATACTTATTTTTTACATCAGTAGTCAGACTGCATGGTTTGATGCTTCGAATGAAATGCCATGGATGGAATATTGAGTGTAACTCATACTTGTATCAGAACGATAAGAGCTAATATAGCCAATGCTCCAAAATATAAAATTGTTACCTGAATCGGTCAGAAGTACAGAAAAGCGGAGCTACTATAATCGCGCAGGAAGTGAATTTCCCGATTTCCCGACGTCCGGAGGGGATAAGGAGCGGGTCGAAAAGTCGAACAGATACATATCTTTGTTTCTCTCACTAGACCATGTCGTGATTAGTGCGATCCGTGGGGGTAGAAGAGTCTCCCTGCCGGAGAAGCAGGAAAACTGCCCATTTCAACCTCCCAAAGCATTTTCCCACTCTGGGATTTTTCTAGGGTTTATTACTCAGGTATAACTGCATCGCGTGCTAAGATATCGTCGACTAGCTGTAGCCGTTACTCGGGCGTTACACTTCTACTACTTTTGCACCAAATCATTTTATGCACCAACAATTTCATATAGGATTACAAAGTAGGTTTGGATGTAACAATTAGACACTTATAAGAGTTCATTTCTGAGGCTTATTTATTTTTGTGACAACAGGGAGAGTATTTGCTGTGGCGTTGCACTGTGATGATAGTATTGCGCTCTAAAATTAGCGTCGAGCAGGCGCTTTGTGTTTCGGATAACCCTGGACACAACGTAGTCCGGTGGCAGTACATTGACTCCTTATAGTCTTCAAGACACGTACTACCCTGATGGTACTACATCTCTAGAACTACATGTCCTCTCCTCAACGTTTTGGTACGAGTCCGCCCAAATCCTCAGCAATCTCATCAGCCCTTCGTCGCCTCAGTGTGAAGGTATGCATCCCGCCTCTTGCAGTCAGCGCAAAATCTATCTTATACTTACATGGTTAGCCATTGAAGTGGCGGGTAACTGAGAGAAAGGATGTGAGCATAAATCCGGGTCTTTCTGAGGATGGGTTTGATGGTGATGAGGACGGCGAGGAAGGTGTAAATGAAAGGTTCTCCGAGTGAGTCAAGCTCCCCTTTATATCTGGATTGCGTTTCCCACATATTCACTATTTGATGTTTTTAGAGATAAAGGTAAGCATGCTCCCTATATCCTATCTCGGGGTCCTACCCTTAATTAAATTTACAAGATTTTACATGTATAAATTCTCATCCACCACACCAGAACCTACTACTACCAGAGGACATTCTCTGTTTCATTTTTGTACTCGCTACAGAAGATATTTTCGACGCAGTACAACTCTCACACGTGTCTCATGCATGGCGAGAAATCACCCAAAGGTACGGTCCGCTGTGGGGACGAATTCGAACTGCCTCCGTCGGCAAATTTTGCAGACAAGGGGGCGTGGATTTTCTCAAGAGATGCTTCGATCTGGCACAGAACGCAGAACTTTGCGTCGACTTGGATATTGGAACTTGCTCTCGGAAATATCCCAAAACAACCTTTGACGTATTGGACATATTGGCTCACCATGCACACCAGATTGCACACCTGCGAATAGAGTCTTCACTGGACGCACTGGTATACTTTGCTTCGAAGCATCCTGTTTTGGACCCTCTGCGTATTAAAACATGGGTATGGAAACCAGATTTTTCCAGAGATTATCTTTCTGTTCCCTTGACCGAAGCCAATGCTTCGCTCATCGGAGTTGGCTGGCCATGGGAACCTTTGCTATCTCTTGGCTCAGCGTCGTCGAATATCCGTCGTCTCGGATTTGCTTGGGTGGCTCCACCGCTGGACTCTCCTATATGGGGGCATAAGTCGGAAATTCATTTGGACCAAATTGACTTTGTGACCTTCGATGATTACATCGAAGTTATTACTCGTTCACCGCAACTGGAGATATTCAAAGTTCGAGGTCTTATGACTGACGGCCCACACCGTCGGAGAGATTCCATATCCATGGATCACTTGCGGGTACTTTCATTGATGGATGTTCCCTTTCCGGGACTTTCATACTTCTTTAACACCATTTCATTGCCGTGCCTAATGGAGCTCTCCATTCGTCCCGCTCTTCCAGAAATACCCGACGAAACAATACATACTCTGCTGGCATCTCCCTTCATTCCTCTACCACTCCTTAAACGTATCACCTCTGTCACCATGCAATCATTTGGCTTCGCAATCGCTGGTGAACTTTTTGAAGGCTACTCCAATGATAAGACCGCCAAAATATTCATATCCCTGGTTTATCGCGGCGGATTCAGTAAGGAAATCCGTCGAAAGGTGCTTGATCTCTTCCCTAGCTTGTCGGAACTTACGATGGAATACGATGGCACATGCCTATTTGGAGTAGACATTTTCGAAGGGTCCGCCCTCGTAAATCTGAAAAAATTGATAGTTTTACCAGAACGTTGGATTTTGTGGGTACCAGGAAGTGAAAGGTCGACTCTTCCCAAATTAACGGAAATAACGATAACTGGCTGCAGGATAGGAATTGGGGACTTTACACTGATCAATAAACTGCTGTGTGGAGGCAAGAAACGAGTCCTTATCCTCCAGGATGTCAAGGGGATATCCAAGACGGCGGCTCGAGGGCTCGCAATCTCCTGTGGGATTGATTTGGTGTGGCGAACAACTCCTGCGGATAGAGGTTGTTGGGATAAGATATAAAGGGAAGAATCACGTTCGTGATTGGGAATGTGTATTTATTTATCGCCTGAATACTTGAATTGATGTCAGACCCAACTTCACCTGAGAGAAAGGACCAGTTCATCAGGGGAGGACGCTAGGTTCTACGGATAAAGCGCTCAGAACTTCCTGGATTGCGACAAGAAGTCAAAATCGGAAGGGGGTAAAAGAGTATTATTCATCATGCGATCTAGTATCCATCATCGACCAAAGAAGTAAAGTGAATATCATGGCTGACCCTCCTCCCAGAATTGCCCCGCCGATCCAAGCAATTCTCATCTTCGAAATATCAGCTTGTGTGAATTGTATAACTGCGTAAGCGTTTTTCCCCAATCCGAAAATGCTGCTATTGCAATAGCAGCGATCGTAGAAATTGCTGAATTGGAACACACAGCACATGATAACCCATATGGAATTGATGTAGGCTATTAGTTTCCCAAGGCGACGGAGGTATATGGCAATAGCCCTTAGGACGGAAGGACGAGTGGTAAAATGTTGTTTCTCCGCAGCGGATGAGTTGTCCATGATATGGTCGGTTAAAATACTCGAAGCGCAAAGCAAGAGCCAAACAATGGTCGAAAGGACACCATATACGATGTACGAAGCCGAACGACAACCCAAACCTAAAGACAATATGTCAGCTCCATAAAATCATTTTCTTCCGAGCCACATACTGATTGTGGGAGTGAGAAATACGACCATAATAGCTGAGCCTGTTGTACCCCACTGTAAGAAGAGAGCAAAAACGGCTGCACAAGACATTCGAAGAATGGTCTGTTTGTCCCATATCGACTTGCCCTTCCATCGTTGGAATAGTGGGGTGCAATACCGCTCAATATCATATAGAGTCCCAACGCGATTGATAGGGGTTATTTCGGCGTCGACTGGGCTTTCTATCCACTCCTTTCCGGACACAGCGAGGCGGTTCTTGGCTCGCTCGGAGGCAGTATCAAATGCGGAGGCAATCTCCTCTACGCCACGAAGCCAAGGAATAAAGCGAGCATAGTTATATATTGGTATTGTGCAGTGCTCATCTTGTTGAAGTCGGTCTGATGTTTCTTGTCGCATCGATATGGCTCTTCTTCGTGATCTGGAGCTCGCCTTGACGACGTTGCCTTCGTAGTCTACCACATATGCAATTTCATTGGCTTTATCAAAAGCCGCGCGGAGTTTCTTTGAGTCGCTTTTCGGTGAAAGTTGCAACCATCCAATGACTACGGAAAGAAGCCACATCCATAGATCGCCTACGCCCTGGCCATTCGCATTCACGGAAGCGGTGATATTTCCACCTCCTACAGAGTCGACCACTGTGAATAGATATGCGATAACGACCCATATAATTGAGGTCGCTGCCGAAATGGACCAGGTATGAGTATAGTTAAGGTGGGATGCGAGGTCTTTCCACCAAGCATCATTTTGAGGAACAACAACCAGAGACGAAAGAAGGCCTCCTCCTCCATCCACCACGATTGGCGCATGTTGCAAATATGTGAGGACTTTAACGACGTGAGATATGGATGGCCAGTCGTATTTCCTAAACCGACGCCGAATCCAATACCCATTAAACACCGTTAAAGCAAGAGAGTAGGCGGCGAGGGTTGGAGATCCCAAGGCAAGAATGACCGATTCAAAATTCTTGAGTTTATCATGAGCTCCAAACGGCAATTGGGAGAGAAGAGATAGCCACGGTAATAACCAAGATGCAAATTGTTGAGAGAATACCGACCAGTCGAATGGTTCCTGCTCCGCTCCACACGCGGAGACGCAAAGATCGTACGTCAAAGCCGTTGCTTGACTGGACTTGACCGGATTCCCGTGGTTATCTGTACCACCCACTTCCCCAAATTTCCCTGCGTTCACATCTGCCAAACATTGCTGAAAGTTACTTGATAATACGATAGGGAGGAGAGTCGTCAAGAAGATTAATGTGAAAACATGGGAGGTAGAAGGCATAGTCGTAAGCGGTTCATGAAGAGGCGTGCAAACTGGAGAAGGTGCAGAAGGCTGCAGAGGGTAAGAAAAAAGAAGCACACCTCCCCGCAAGCGCTTTTTGTGTAGATATGCAGAGAAGCCCTCTGCCCTATTGCAGACGACATCGTGTGAAGTGGCGGGTAACTGACTGACAGCGAAGAGAGGCAGCGCCGGGACAGCGCGCAGCAAAAACAATTTAACTTTGAGGAACGACCCCCTGATCCCTCCTGCCATTCGTCACGGAAATATGATCACACTTACCCTTGAATCAATTGTAATAAAGCGGAGCCAGGCACACGTAAGGATAACTCCTCAAGGTCTTTGTTAAACGCTCAGGAATATTTCGAACACGGCCTTATCTGATCGTCGATCCTCTAGGACCGCGAGATGACGCAAATAGAGCGACCTATAATGGACAGACTTCCAAGCATTCAGCCAAAACGTGCCAAAGACCTAATGAATTCAGCGCTTGGATGTCTGGGTGGGTTCCTGTAAGTGATAATCTGCAGGAGAGGAGTCTCATGACATGGGAATGTTTTTTGCAGGAGTGGCAAAGAATAGAGCTGAATACGTCGATATTTCCATAGCACAAAAACTGGTCCCTTAATTCATTTGGGAATTCAGCAGAAGCCATATAACATGAATTCGGCATAGGACTACATGGATTTCACCACATTAACCATTAAGACCCTTAAGCCATAGCCCAGTCGAATCTTGAAGAATAAAAGGCTTCCGTATCCAATTATTGGAAGGTTTGATGCCATTGGAGTGACACAGAAGGCGAGGATAAGTTTGGTAAGGATTGATAAGGACGCACACCATATTCTGATCACGCCTGTCAAACTCAGGATACCAAGTGACATGTCATTTCTTCGGTGCAGAACGAGATCTGTCGCTGCTTGGGAGAGGTGAAACACGCGGATAACTCAAATAATATAATATCAGATAAACCGGACCGACATGAAATAAGGGAGTCTTCAAGGCTTGCTACGGTTATGCATTCTCTTATGGTCTTTCCATCGATCCCTTTGACACCCCCGAACACAGAAAAATGCACATCCTTTGCAAATTCCTAGAGCCAGTCATCATATCAGCACTGTCGAGAGGACCACCGATAATCTCACATACCACCACAATTTTTCCAAAAGCCCGTAGCGTCATATGTGAAGCACCATTGCCATGGTCCAACCTTGGCCGTGCGTGCCGCTTCCTCTAAATCGACTTCGTAAAAACAAAAAACAAAAAAACCCTACCACGGGTATCAAGACGAAGCTGCCAAATGCTACTAAAATATCGGGACATGAAGTCATCCGACGGAACATAGTCGGATGTTTTACAGCCTCCGAAGAGGATTCTCCTAGTCACTGGGTCGGTGAAGAGCCGACCTAGAGCACGGTGTGTGAGGAAGCTGCAGGTGATGATTTGTCTCCAGCGGTGGAGTTTGGGATGATAGGCAAAGGTGTCGGCGTAATATGAATATCGGACTCGTTTTGAGAATGCTTTGATGTAGGTCGGTAGTGAAGCGTTATAGCCTCCAAAGACACTGACCTTATCCATGGCTCTGTTCTAAAAGTGAAAAACACGGTGAATCAATCAAACGAGACAACGAGCAGAAGGAGGAATAGGGGCTCACATAAATCATATCCATCTCATGTCTAGGAGTTAGGCAGTTCCATCAAGACCTCTGCTGACCTTGGGTGGCAATTTTCCAAAGCTAGACATCATTTAAATAGTGATTGAAATATGAATCTCAATCAGCTTCGCCGACCAATCAAAGTGATTTAAACAATCTGTTATCTCGTCAGAGAATTCGGTGATGGATTCAAGAAAGTAAAGTCTAAACAAACAGAGCGGTAGCATTATTACCAGATCTGGCGAGGAGTTTCCTAAACGAATTCATCTCCCATCAAGAGGTAATAGAAGCTGAATAATTTCCCTGCGGATAATATGCTCAGATAATTCTCCTCAGCTCGTGCAAGGGTGGGCTTACGTTGGTGGGGAAAAAGTTCCTGCGGATTTTCATTCTAGACACGGGCTGGATTGCTAGGCATCTTATCATACACCGCCCTAATAAGAGAATGGAAGAAGGTTTAAATAGAGCATTCTGAGGAACGTGTAGAACCTGGCAAACCCTGGGCATGAGGTGGAGTCAAGGGGGGAGATAGATAATAACTTAACCCGACATCAAACATGTCCAGCTCATCTTCCCTTCCGCCATCACAAGCTAATATCATGGTTCAGACCATTCAAAGATATACCTCTTCCTCTGTATATATATATACATGTATTTATTTATTGCATTATTTTCTTGCATACTAACGCCTCCATCCCTAGCTCCGCTTTCCCTCTCTCCAAACTCTCCCAGACGAGGCCCCGCTAAACGAGTATTATCGCATGAGCTTTTCCGTGGGCCCTCCTCAATGAATAACAACACCCTGTTCCCATTCACAAGCTCTCAGGACACTGGTGCGCTCTCCTGGAAGTTGTCGAGGACCAATCCTTCCCGCATGCCGCCTACGACGTGCGAGACAGAGACGGACTCGCCGGTTTCGTATTAATGTTCCATGTCGAAAGAAAAACTGGTATCGTTACCTCTCCAAACCTACGCTATGGGTACACCGTCTGCGTCATGTACGCGATCCGCTGTTCTTTTCCGGATGGGTCATTGAGAGTTGTGGTAGAAAATTCGGATTTCGTTAAGGTCAGAACGCAATGCATCTTGGACCTTTAGAATAGAGAGTAGTTAACCAGATATTCATAATCTCTTTCCTATTCGATAAAGACAATACTCGCTGTTGGAATCAAGACTTGAGACAACAAAGCCAAATGTGCACCCTGCAAAACCCCCGCTACCCTTTTTTGCAGTCGTTGCACACGGCGTATTACTGCAAAGCCGTATGTCTTCTCGTATTATATTTATGTTGATGATCTTAATTTTTTGTAGGAATGTCAACTGAAGAGCTGGAAGGACGGATCGCACAGAAAAGAACGCCCCATCCTCCAACAATTTCGTGAATTATGCGGGTTCGACTCAGGAGATCTTGATCATGATCATAAACACTAAACACTAAAAAAATATGCTAAATGACTAATTGTTAAATAGTTGGCTGATTGAAGACCACGGACGCGCAGGCGATTGAACAGATTACATGTAGCAAGCAGTCAGTATAAATGATATCACATTATCCGTAGAACGTCGCAGTAGAAATACAGTAGAAATTTCGTATACAACACCGACGGGGCAATAGAAATGATTAAATCTAAACTGGCTATGAAGATGTTGAGACTAGCGACGCTCGCGCCGCAGCCGTCCTACTAGCCTTCTTGCCT
>Ga0157379_10005334_pt1 | contig 11044 bp, 16 predicted proteins | sample S25metaG_FD_121802 | JGI IMG/M metagenome (GOLD analysis project Ga0157379, IMG submission 121802) | Switchgrass rhizosphere microbial communities from Kellogg Biological Station, Michigan, USA - S2-5 metaG | ecosystem: Host-associated > Plants > Roots > Rhizosphere > Soil | place: USA... | reverse complement strand
GGACCAGCAAGTTTCGGAAGGATGGAGTGGGACGGGACGGTCCTGCTGTTGGAAGACTGCTGGATCCGTTGCCGCGGCGGCGGACGGAGCGTCAGGTGCCGCGGCGGCGGACGGAGCGTCAGGTGCCGCGGCGGCGGACGGAGCGTCAGGCTAGGCCATCGCTCTTCCCGCTGGCGGGACCCTCGGCAGCGCTACGCGGGCGGCGCGTCACCTGGAGGTAGGCCAGGGCCGCCAGCACGACGGGGACGATGACCAGGGCGGGCCAGATGCTCCACGGAATCAGCCCGAGGGCCGCCAGCACGACGAGAACCAGCTCCGCCATCGCGGTGGGCACAGCCCCGCCGGCCGCGATCTGGGCACGGGTGGATCGATTCATGGTGAGCTCCTCAGCATTCTCGATTGGATTCGTCGACAGGATGTGGTGCCGTCAGCGCGCGGGCCCATCCGGGCCGGAGCGGCCGGAGCATGGTGCCAGGCGCTGCCGAACGGCTCCGCCCGTCCCGGCCAGACCCGGCCCGCCCATCGAGCGCAGGACGGCGATCAGCATCGAGACGTCCGGCTCGCGCTCGGCCAGCAGGTGCTGGTGGATGTGGACAAGTCGCTGCCGCGGCTCGTCGAGCGCCGCGATGGACCGCTCAATGCCCGCCAGATGGTCACTGACGAGGCGCACCGGATCGACGCCGGCATCAAGACAGACCGCGATGCTGTCCAGGCCCAGTCCGAGGCGGCGCAGCACCAGGACCTGGTAGGCGCAGCACCAGGACCTGGTAGAGGCGCACCACGTCCGGCTCGCCGTACTCGCGGTGACCGGACGCCGTGCGGCGCGACGGGCTCAGCAGCCCGATCTGGTCCCAGTGGTGCAGCGTCCGTACGGTCAGGCCGCTCGCCTCGGCCAGCGCCCCGACCTTCCACGTCTGCTGGATCTCCATGCGGCCAGCATCGGCCCTACCTCGACGTCAGGTGCAACCCATGGGGACGATGCTTCTCGCCGCACGTCTCCTGGTCACTCGCCGCACAGTCACTGTGCCCGTGGCGGACGGGGCCGTGTCGGCGCTGACGGGCCCAGAGCTGCTGACCGTGGCCGAGCAGGTCGACTGCCTGTCGCGGGCGGTGGGACGGCAGATCGGCACCGTCCCCATGAGCCTCGGGCAGGCAGCCGACCAGATGCTCGCGGCCGGAATGGACAAATCCGTCGTCGAGACGATCGTTGTCGGCTCCGCCTGGCTCCGCGCCGGCCACAGCGCAATTCGTTCTCGATTCCAGTGTCATCTCCGAGCTCATGCGCGCAGTACCAGCAGATCGCGTCGTAAGGTGGGTAACCAGCCGACCCGGTGATGCTTTGAACACGACCTCGATAAGCGTGGCCGAGGTCCGTTACGGCATTGTCCGACTGCCATCCGGTCGCCGCCGCGAGTTGCTGATGGCAGCCGCGGACGATGTCTTCTCGGCGTTCCGGGACAGAGTCCCGTTCGACGCCACGGCGGCCCGCCACTACGCCAGCCTCGTGGTCGAGCGTGAACAAGCCGGAACTCCGATCAGCGGCTTCCACGCCCAGATCGCGGCTATCTGTCGATCCCGTACTGCCGTCCTGGCTACCCGCAACACCAGCGACTTCACCGGTCTGGGCTTGGAGCTGGTCAACCCCTGGGAGGCCGATGTACTGCCCGCCGAGTAGACCATAGCCCATTCGGGGCGGTCAGCTACTGCGTTCCGTTGGGACTGCATCTGAGCCAGATCGCCGAGGCAGGTGCTCAGGAGAAGTCCCGGCGGGCGGCGGACACAGCGCGGCCGCCTGATCAGTGGCATCGGACGCGATGCGACACTGATCTGTACGTTCCGGTGACGGCGCCGGATCACGGGGAGGACCCATGCCAAACGGTCTGTCGGACGCCGAGATCAGAGCGCTCGCTGAAGCGTGTCCGGACCGTGTCGAGGCCCGCCAGCTCCTCGAAGCGGCCGGTGTGAGCCGGGGCCGGCAGCCGACCTGGAACGTTGACTCGGCGGAACAGTTCTGGCGCGAGGTCTCGCACGTGCTGGCGGCGGGAATTCGCCTCGACGAGCGTGCTCGCTTCGCCGGCGATGGACGGGCCAGCCTGCTGGCGGTGGCCGCCGAATGGTTTGCGGCCAACGAGGTGTTTGCCCGCGCGGCCGCCGCGGGCCCAGGCGGCCCGCCGGTCGGCGCCGGAGGGCCGGAGGCGGTGTTCAGCGCCCCGCCACCGGAACGGACAGCTGCCTGTGCGCCGAGCGTGCTGCTGCGCGCGGAATACCTGGTGGTGCCCTTCGTGGAGCTCAACGGAGACCGCGCCACTCTGCGGTCCTGGGCCACGCGGACTGAGCGGGTTTCGGCTCGTCTGTTGACCGGGCCAGCTGGTTCGGGCAAGACCCGGCTCGCCATGCAGATCCGCGAGGATCTCTCCGCCAAGGGCTGGCTGACCGTCCTGGCTCCGTCGGACTCACCGCTGACCCCGGCCCGGCTGGGATACTTACGTACTGCCGGCGCACCTGCCCTGGTGATCATTGAGGACGCGGAACTCAGGCTGGAGGAGGCGGTCGCGACCGCACGCGCGCTGGTCGGCCGGTCGACCGCGAGCCGGCTGCTTCTGCTGACCCAGGCCGCCGAAGGACTGCTCCGGAGCCTGCGCGAGCTGGCCTTGCCGGACACTCAGGTCGCCGGCATGTTTGAGCGAGCGGAACCGCACCCGATCACGCCGCTGGCTCCCGGTCCGCACGCCAGGCATGTTCACTTCACGGCCGCCCGCTGCGCGTTCGCCGCCGAACTGGGCACCGCGACCGCCGAGCTCGACTCCAGCTCGTGGGCCGACCTCGAGGACTTGGACACGGTGCTCGACGTGCACGCGGCGGCGTTGCTGGCGGCCCTGCCGGATGCCCCGGTCAAGCGGCCGGCTGAGAGCCCGCTGACCACACTTTGCCGGCACGAACTGCCGCGGCGGCCTGACCCCGCCGGCACGGGCGCCGACGCCGCGACCAGCTTCGGCGCCGAGCTTGTGGCCCGCGTCATCACGGCGGTCATGTTGTTGCGTCCCAGGTCGGCCGACGACGCGGAAGCGCTGGCCGCGACTTTGCCGGAGCTGCTTCAGACCGAGCCCCGCGAGGTGCAAAGTGCGGTGGACGAGCTTCGTCGCCTGTACGCCGCCCGGTGGGTGGTGGAGGCACTGCGCCCCGCCGCCTACGGTGAGAGGATCGCGGCGGCGGCGCTGGCGCGGACGCCGTCGCTCGGCGAAACCATCGCGAAGGCGGCCACTCCCGATCAGGCCACGACCGCGCTGATGATCCTCGGCCGAGCTCTTCCCGCGCATCCGGAGCTGGCTGGGACGATCGGCGCCGTCATCCGGGTCGACCCGGAACGGCGCTTGCTCGCGGCGATCGAGCTGCTGCCCCGCCTGCCCGACCCCGACATGTTCGCCCGCGTGATCGGCAAGAGCGTCGACGACCTTCCGCCGGGCTCGCCGACCATGTTCGACCTGCTCGACCAGATCCGGATGGACCGAGGCGGCGCCGAGTTGGACGGTCTGCGCGGTGAGACCCTGCGGAAGCTGACCTCGCTGCCCAACCACCTGCTCGGCGCCGCGCGCCTGGACCTCACCCGTGATCCGGCGACGGCCGGCGTCGTCAGGATCACGGACGCCATTAGCCAGGTAATCACGGACCTGGCCATCGGAGTCGTCGACCCTAAATCCAATCGTATGCCCGAGAATCCTGACGACGGCACCCCGATAATTCCGCCGGCGGCAGTGGACCTCCTGCGCGGCCTAATGCGCAGCGACTGGTGGCGAAACCAGGGGACGAAGTAGCTGCCCGGCAGTAGCATCGCTCGGTGGACAGGCAGGTGGGCGGCCGGCCTTGGACTTGAAGATAACGATTTATGTGATTAGTTCGATGGCGCAGCGTGGGCCGGTCGTGCCAGCATACTTGGCGTCGCAGGTGAGAAGGACGGCATCGATCTGTTCAGCCAGTGCGACGTAGCCGGCGTCGTAAGCTGTCATGTTTTCTCGAAGTTCCCAGACGCGTTGGGTGGTCGGCCTGCCGAGCAGTTCGCGACGGATCGGTAGGCGGCTCAGGTTGGCGATGAGATTCGGGGCGTGCTCGGCGAGACGGCTCTTACGTCTGGCCAGGCCGTGGAGCGCCGAGATGACCTCGATGTCCAGGTGGGCTGGGGCGTATGAGACGTCGCCGCCGGTCATACGATCCCTCGCGGCCTTGCGCCGGGGGCTGTCGTCCCCGGCGAGTAGATCGACGATCACCGACGCGTCAACGACGATCAGTCCCACCGTGCCTCCTCCGCATCACGGACTGCGCGTACGGCGGCGACCGCTTCGTCCGTGGTGAGCCCTACGGAGGCGCGGGCGCTGTCGATGTCGGCGAGCACCTCGTCCATGGTCGGGGTAGTCGCCTCCCGGCTGAGTACGTCGACTACGTAGGCGTTCAGCGACTGCCGGCGCGCCTTCGCCCGTGCGGTCAGAGTGGTACGCACTCGAGCTGGGAGCGCCCGGATGGTGAGGTTGGTCGTGATCTCGTCGGCAGTGCTCATGACGTCATTCAAACGTCGAAGTAGCGTCCCGGCGACGGCAACTGTCGATCAGGCGCAAAACTGGGTCGCCACCAGCGGCGCGGCCGTCGTGGCGCGGCCGGCTACCGTGATGGCGTGGGACTGCACCTGAGCTAGATCGACGATGACTGACTTCAGGCCACCCAGGAGACTGCCGGCATCGATCGTGCCGCTGCCCGCACTGAACGCGACAAGGCGACCCGACACGGCGAGGTTGTCCACGCCACGTTGCACCAGGTGTCCGCCGACTCCATCGAGGACCAGGTCGACGGGTTCGCCCCAGGACGTTGGGCCGTGCGGATGCGGTGTTCGACGAGGTGGGAGCCGTTGGCCTCGGGGGCCGCGGGAATGCCTTCCTCTGCGGGGTTCGATGTTCGGCGTTGCTCGGGCCGTCGAACTCCAGGCCTGGATTCGGGTTCTTCGGCACACCGCTCTACTCGTCCTCCACCTGTTCCAGGGTTGAGCGCAGCTGTGCAAGTTCCTCGTCCGCGCTGGCTGGCGAAGGCAGCTCGTCGAGGCGGGTGTAGACGATTCGCGGGCGCGGCGCGGCGCGACGCCAGGTAGACTACAGACGTGACTCGTGAGGGCTGGGACCACATTCCTCGAGGCTATGGGGCGAGTTTCGACGTCTCCGGCGCGCCGCTGTGGTTCAGGATATTCTTCCGAACCCCTTTTGTTGATCGCTATGCGTATCCGCGGGCGGTCGCACGTGGATACGCATCTCTCTGGCGGAATCCGGGAACGACCCCTGAAGAACTTGGTCCGGTTGGGCCGGGCTGGCGAATCGAAGACGATACCGTGTCCCCAAAAGTGGATTCGGGCTACACGCCGCTGCCTTCGCGTATACGTAAGTTCTGGCGGCGAAGGTAAAATTTCCGCGGTGCTCAGGAGTGAAGACGAGGGTGTGCTGCGGTGCTCAGGAGTGTGCTGGCTCAGGACGGACTGCGTAGCGTCTGGCCCCGGCATTCGGCTGCCGGAGTCTCGGTCTTCCCGGTGGTGAAAGTGACGCCGGTCAACTGTTCGGATCCCTGCCACAGGCGGAGCTGCGCCGGTCGTCGAGACGTCGGTCGCCCTGATGAGGTCAGACGGTGCCGATGAACTGGGTCCCGTCGTCGCGGTCCTCTGCGACGGTCTGCGTGCGGCGCCTGCCTGATCGCGCTGTCGGCGTGCCAGCCACGACGGCATCGGGCGGCGGGCGCGGTATACGGCATGACCTTTCCAGGTGGCGAGCGGCGTAACGGGCCGGGCTACGTGGTGGGATCAAACTGGTATCGTCTTCCCATGGAAGCTGTCGTCGATCAAGCGGGTCGGATCGTGCTGCCCAAGTTCATCCGCGACATGCTGGGCCTGCTCCCGGGTACGAAAGTTGACATTTCTCCTTACGGCGCTGGTGTGCAGGTCGTGCCAGCGGGCAGGACCGCGCGCCTTGTGGAGGAGGACGGCGTGCTCGTGGCGGCCGGCGACACGGCTGTCGATGACGACATCCTGTTCGGCCTTATCGACGCGGGTCGCAGGTGACGACCGCGGTCGACACGAGTGTCGGGGTCCCCCTTCTCGTGCGCTCGCACACGCGTCACGTGGACGTCGTGAAGCCTCTCGGTGGCCAGATCCGCGCGGATCCGGCCGACGACTCTACGGTAGGCCTCGCCGCTCCAGTACCCGATCGGCTGCGCCGCCAGTACGTCGTTCGGATACTCCTTGATTTCCATGGCCAAGCCAGTCCTTCCCGCGGTGCTGTGGGGCGACCTCGCCGCCGTATGGCGGCATCGAGTGATCACGCTAAAACCTCTACCGAGCTTGAGGTCAAGGTCGTAGGACATCACGAGACTCGTACAGGCGAACGGCGTACCGGCTGTGGTTGTGCCCTGCTGACGATTCGGCGCGGACACGCGTTCAGATCGGTTACCGGGACGGGTTTCGTCGCCCTCATCAGTATCAACATCGGCATGGACTTCGTCTTCCCCGTCGGCGCCTTCATGCGCGCGGCCCAGATCGCGCGCTGGCTTGCTGCTCCAGTATTTGGAGGGCTGAAGGGTGACAAGATGAGTGTCTGGCACCGGTGATGGGCGGGCCGCCCGCCGCCCCGAGGTCGCCCTAGTCCCGTTGCGCGACCGACCGGCTCCGCCAGGGACTCTCAGGCTGTCGTCACGACTGACTTCGACTGGTATCCCCCTGCACGGACCGCCTCGACGATGAGGTCCCGGACGGGTCGAGGCGTGGTGGGCAGGAGGGTGGTCAGGTCGGACCGCCCCGCTTCCAGCAGCCCGGCGTTGATGTTGGAGAACAGCGAGATCGTGTGGGCAATCTGGTAGGGCTGCAGGCCGCTGCCCGCCAGCGCCATACGCGTGTCGGCCAAGGAAGCATTCCGGTACTCGACAGCACGGCCAAGTGCGTCAGTCAGCGCCTCGGCGATGTCGTCACCGCTGATCGCCGCGACCCCCTCGAGTTCGTAGGTCCTGTCCGCGTGCCGACCGCGACCGACGGCTTCGAGGTCGTGCGCGCTTTCGGCCGCAACTCGTACCGCCACCTCCGCGAGATCCTCTCTGACCACAACCGGCACTCGGCCGGTGCCGAAAGAAGCCGCGAAGACGCCGGTGGTGGCAGCCGACTCCGCGCCCGCCGCGGCCAGGCCGACCGGCACTTCGGCGTACAGGCCGTTGCGCAGAATCGTCACCGCGATGGGAGCGGAGATTAGCCTGGCCTCGGTCCAGCGGTGTGGTAGCGCGATGGACAGCGAATCGCCCGATCCTGCGAGGCTGGTGTAGATCACGTGCCGTACTCCGGCGGCCACGGCCGCGTCGGCCACCGCGCCGTGTCGCGCGAGCACCACGTCGTCTTCGGCGTATCCGGCCGAGACGAACACAAGTACGTCCACGCCGGTGAACCCCTCGGTGAGGGTCGAGGGGTCGTCGAAGTCGATTCGCCGGGCTGCCCGACCGTCGCCGGAGCTGGAGCCGGCAACTACCGTCACGCCGCCGGCCGCGGACAGGCCGTCGAAGATCAGGCCACCGAGTGCGCCAGCAACACCCGTCACGAGAATCATCAGAATGTCCTTTGCGTTGGTTCCGTCATCGCCATGACCAAACTTCGCGCGGACGGGGCGCGGTGACCAGGAGGCACTGTTATGTCAGCCACGAACACCGCGGTAACCGCACGGCCCGGCGAACCCGTTGCCAGTGGGCCGTGCGGCGATGACGACTGCGGTATCCGAGACGTGCTCGACCGGTTGGGCGACAGGTGGACCGTGCTCGTGGTCGTGGAACTGTCGAAGGGTGTCCGGCGGTTCCGCCAGCTGGAGCGGGCGGTCCCGGGGATCTCGCAGCGCATGCTGACAGTGACCACCAAGCGGCTGTGCCGGGACGGACTCGTAGAGCGGACCGCCTATCCCACCGTTCCCCCGCGGGTGGACTACCGCCTCACCGCCATGGGACGCAGTCTCGCTGACACGATCTTCCGCCTGGCGGACTGGTCTCGCGATCACAAAGCCGCCATCGCGGCCGCGCGCGACCGGTGGGACGTCGACCACCCCGATGGCCCAGACACATTGGGCGGTCGGCCCGCCGAACGGGCCGCGGCGGATCGGTAGCCTGCTTCGGAGGGCCGGGTAGCCACCGCGCGGGATGGGCCATCACCGTGGCGGTCGCTGAGCTCGAACCGATGCGCCTCCACTCGACATGGCGCGGCCCTGGTTGATCGCGAGGTCGAGCAGGCCGGGGAAGCGGGTGTCGAGGTCATCCCGGCGCAGCCGGTTGAGCTTGCGTGTCCCCTCGATCCGCTGCCAGATCACACCGGCCTCGCGCAGCGCCCGGAAGTGACCGCTCTGGGTCGACTTGCTGACGGGCAGCTCGAACGTCCCGCAGGCGAGCTCGCCGTCGGGCTCGACGTCGGCCAGCCGGGCCACGATCGACAGTCGGACAGCATCCCCCAGCGCCGCCGCCACCTCGGCGAAGCGCAGGTCTTCTCGGTCCGGATGCACGAGGTCGGTAGCGGTACGGCTGGCCACGTTCCTACGATAGCCCGTACATGTTCGAATTACACGAACATGCGGTATGTTCAAAATATCCGAACATACCGGGGAGGCTGACATGCCACTCGATCACCTCCGTGGACGGTGGCGGTTCTGGACCGCCGCCTACGCGCTGCTCGTCCTGCTGACTGGGACGAACCTGGCGACGCCGCTGTACCGGGGTTACGAGGCACGCTTCGGCTTCTCCGCGCTGACGGTGACCCTGATCTTCGCTACGTACATGGCCGTGCTCATCCCGTCGCTACTGGTCGCGGGCCCGCTGGCGGACGCGGTCGACCGCCGCGTAGTGCTGCTGGCGGCGGTGGGGCTCGCCGCGCTCGGGTGCCTTGCCTTCGCCCTGGCGACGGGGACGGGATGGCTGTTTGCCGCCCGGGTCGCGCAGGGCCTCGCGATCGGAGCGGCCTCGGGAGCGATGACGGCGGCGTTGACCGGACTCGAACCCGCGGGTGACCCGCGCCGAGCGGCGCTGGTCTCGACCACCGCCTCGATGGCCGCCCTCGGGCTGGGCCCACTACTGGGCGGTGCGCTCGCCCAGTACGCGCCGGCGCCCCGCGTCCTGCCCTTCGTGGTCGAGATCACGATGCTGGTCCCCGCCGCGATCACGGTCGCCGCGCTGCCGCCGACGCGCCCCAGCACCCGGCCGCGTTCCTGGCGGCCCGAGATCCCCGCCACCGCCCGGTCGGTGTTCGTGACCAGTGGGGCGGCCAGCTTCATCGCGTTCACGGTGGTCGGACTGTTCCTGAGCCTGGTGCCGACCTACATCGTCACGCTGTCCGGCGACACGAACCTGTTCGTGGGCGGCGCGGCCGTCGCGCTGCTGCCGATTTGCGCCTCGCTCGCGCAGCTCGTCGGCTATGGCCGTCGGGCTCGCGCGCTGGAGACCACCGGCCTTCCGTTGCTGGCGACCGGGCTCGCGCTGCTCGCCCTCGCCGGCGCCGTCTCCTCGCTGGCCCTGCTGCTCGCCGCCGCCATGATCGCCGGAGTGGGCCAGGGGCTGGTGTTCCTCGGCGGCCTCACCGCGGTCAACCAGGCCGCGCCGGAGGCCAGCCGGTCCGCCGTGCTGTCCAGCTTCTACGTTGTCGTCTACCTCGGTGCAGGGCTGCCCGTCATCGGCGTCGTCCTCCTCGCCGCCGTCACCGGCCTGTCCGCCGCGGTGCGGGACTTCGCCGCCGTCGTCGCTGTCCTCTGCCTGGCCCTGCTGACGGCCCGCGTACGGGGCGCCCGGCGGACACCGGCGATCGCGCCGCCGGCCGACCGGCCGGCTGATCCGCCACCGGAGGCATCGACGCCACCGGATGAGCCAGCGAGTCGTCTTGGACGACGGCTCAGCCAACGCCCTATGCGATGAGCTCGATGGTCATGCGGGCCGGTGGGCGGCGGTGGTAGCTGCGCGGACGAATGCGGCGACCTGCTGGGATGTGTTCTGCTGGGACCAGGCGACGACGAGCGTGGCCGTGGGCGCCATCGTCGACGACGTAGGGGAAGCTCCGCGGCGACCGTGAACCCCCGTCGAGGAGCCGCCCGTGGCGCAGGGTCCCCCCGACGGCGTCCACCCGCTCGCGCATGCCGAGCAGCCCGAGCCCGGTGCCGGCGAGGTCGGGCAGGTTGGGCGTCGTGTACCGGGCGGTTTCGGCCTGGATAGCGGCAGGATTCCTGTCGACAGCGTGCGCCACTTCGGCGTACTCGAGGTCGAACACGTCGCGCAGCCCGAACAGGGGCCGCTCGGTTGGCGTCAGCTACAGCGCCTCCGCCAGGCGTTCGGCGAGGAGGCGGGTGAATCGCGCGGGATCGCGCAGTTCTCCGCCTTCGGCGAGCAGCGCCATGCCGTACAGCAGCTCCGCGGTGTCGCCGAGGGCGGCGGAATCCGCGTCCCGTTCGTGTGCGGCCCGCAGGCCCATAACCAGCGCGTGCGTCGGGTTGAGTTCGAGGATGCGCTTGGGGCGTGGCATCTCGTGCCCCATCGCCCGGTAGATCTTCTCCAGCGCGGGCGTCATGTCGAACGTGTCGCCGACGAGGCAGGCCGGCGATGTGGTGAGGCGGCTGGACAGCCGGACCTCCTTGACGTCGTCCCCGAGCCTGGCCGCCAGCCAGGGCAGTAGGGCGGCGAAGTCCTTGCGCTGCTGTTCCCGCTCGGCCTCGCCGCTCTTCCTCTCGTCGTCGGTGTCGAGGTCGACTTCGCCCTTCGCGATCGACTTCAGCGGCTTGCCGTCGAACTCCGCCACCCGTTCGACCCAGACCTCGTCGACCGGGTCGCTGAGGATGAGGACCTCGTAGCCCTTGGCCCGGAACGCCTCCATGTGCGGCGAGTTCTTGATCATTCCGCGTGAGTCGCCGGTCAGGTAGTAGATCTCGTTCTGAGCGTCCTTCATGCGCTCGACGTACTCGCGCAGCGTGGTCGGCTGATCGGCGTCGTGCGTCGAGTCCACCGAGACGAGGTCGAGGATCGCCTC
>Ga0157379_10005331_pt1 | contig 11048 bp, 10 predicted proteins | sample S25metaG_FD_121802 | JGI IMG/M metagenome (GOLD analysis project Ga0157379, IMG submission 121802) | Switchgrass rhizosphere microbial communities from Kellogg Biological Station, Michigan, USA - S2-5 metaG | ecosystem: Host-associated > Plants > Roots > Rhizosphere > Soil | place: USA... | reverse complement strand
GCCAGCTCGGCGCTGAGCGAGATCGGGTAGTGGGTGCGGATCTCCGCCCCGAACCGGTCCTTGAGCGGGGTGATGATCCGGCCCCGGTTGGTGTAGTCCTCGGGGTTGGCGCTGGCCACCAGGACCAGGTCGAGCGGCAGCCGCAGCGCGTAGCCGCGGACGCCGATGTCGCGCTCCTCCAGCACGTTCAGCAGCGCCACCTGGATCCGCTCGGCCAGGTCGGGCAGCTCGTTGAGGCAGAACACGCCGCGGTTGGTGCGCGGCACCAGGCCGAAGTGGATGGTCTCCGGGTCGCCCAGGGTGCGGCCCTCGGCCACCTTGACCGGGTCGATGTCGCCGATCAGGTCGCCCACGCTGGTGTCCGGGGTGGCCAGCTTCTCGCCGTACCGGTCGTCACGGTTCAGCCAGGCCACCGGCAGCTCGTCGCCCAGCTCGGCGGACAGGCGGCGGCACCGGGCGCAGACCGGCTCGAACGGGTGGTCGTTGATCTCGCACCCCTCGATGACCGGGGTCCACTCGTCGAGCAGGCCGGTCAGCGTGCGGATCAGCCGGGTCTTGCCCTGGCCGCGCTCGCCCAGCAGGATCACGTCGTGCCCGGCGATCAGGGACCGCTCCAGCTGCGGAAGTACGGTCTGCCCGAAGCCGATGATGCCGGGGAACGGGTCCTCGCCCGCGCGCAGCCTGGCCAGCAGGTTCTGCCGCATCTCCTGCTTGACGCTGACATGCTTGTGGTCACTGGCCCGGAGCTGGCCGACGGTTGCCGCGGCCGGCGGGACGGACGGAGCTGGCACGGACACCTCTTCGCTTGTTGAGTGCAACGCTTCGACACTATGTGGAAGTTGAACCTTCGCGCACCTCGGGAGGCAGGAGGCGGCGGTGGAAGCTGACCGGCCTGCGCTGGCCGTCGACATCGGCGGCACCAAGCTGGCCGTGGGACTCGTCGGGCCCGGGGGCCGGCTGCTGTCCTGGGATCAGACCCCGACCCGGCGCGACCTGGACGCCGAGGGCCTGTGGCGGACCGTCGACGCGCTGATCACCCGGGTGCTGGACGCGGCCGGCCTCCCGGCCAGCGCCGGCGCCGGCCTCGGCCGTCGGCTCGCCGGCCTCGGCTGCGGCTGCGGCGGCCCGATGGAATGGCCCGCCGGGCTGGTGTCCCCGATCAACATCCCCGCCTGGCGCGGCTTCCCGCTCCGCGAACGGCTGGCGGAGCGGTTCGGCGCCGCCCCGGTCCGCGTGCACAACGACGCCATCTGCCTGACCGCCGGGGAGCACTGGCGCGGGGCCGGCCGGGGCACCCGCAACATGCTCGGCATGGTCGTCTCCACCGGCGTCGGCGGCGGCCTGATCCTGGACGGCGACCTGGTGCAGGGCGCGTCCGGCAACGCCGGGCACATCGGGCACGTGCCGGTCTACCCGGACGACGGCCCGGTCTGCGGCTGCGGCGCGGTCGGCTGCCTGGAGGCGGTGGCCCGCGGCCCGGCGCTGGCCGCGTGGGCGCAGAGCCAGGGCTGGCGGCCGGGCCAGGCCGACGCCACCGCCAAGGACCTGGCCGCGGACGGGGCGGCCGGGCACCCGGTCGGCCTGGCCGCGATGCGCCGGGCCGGCACGGCGCTCGGCATCGCGATCGCGACCGCCACCAACCTGTGCGACCTGGAGGTCGTGGCCATCGGCGGCGGCCTGTCCCAGGCCGGCTCGCTGCTGTTCGGCCCGCTCGAGCAGGCGCTCCGGGCGCACACCCGGCTGGCGTTCGCCCGCCAGGTCCGGGTCGTGCCCGCGGGCCTGGGCCAGAGCGCGGGCCTGATCGGCGCCGCCGCCCTGGTGCTGGCCGGCGACCGCTACTGGACGGGTGATTGACTGCCGGTATGACCATGACGTGGCAGACCGGGTTCGCGGACGTGGTAGCCGCCCGCGAGGTGCTGCGCAACGTCAGCGCGGTCACCCCGGTGCTGTACTCCGCGGCGCTGTCCGACCGGGCTGGCGGCCCGGTGTACCTGAAGTGCGAGAACCTCCAGCGCACCGGGTCGTTCAAGCTGCGCGGCGCCTACCTGCGGATCTCGAGGCTGTCCCCGGACGAACGGGCCCGTGGCGTGATCGCGGCCAGCGCCGGGAACCACGCCCAGGGCGTCGCGCTGGCCGCGTCACTGCTCGGGGCCCGGGCCACCGTGGTCATGCCGGCCGGCGCCCCGCTGCCCAAGATCGCCGCGACCCGGTCCTACGGCGCGGACATCGTGCTGCACGGCGCCTCGATAGAGGAGGCCCTGGCGAAAGCCCAGGAGCTGGCCAAAGAGCAGGGCTCGGTGTTTATCCATCCGTTCGAGCACCCGGACATCATCGCCGGGCAGGGCACGGTCGGCCTGGAGATCGCCGAGCAGTGCCCCGGGGTACGCACGATCGTGGTGCCGGTCGGCGGCGGCGGGCTGGCCGCCGGGATCGCGATCGCCGCCCGCGGCACCGACCCGGACATCAGGATCACCGGCGTGCAGGCCGAGCTGGTCGCGCCGTACCCGGAGTCGATCGCCGCGCGCACGCCGGTGCCGGTGACCGGCGGGCCGACCATGGCCGACGGTATCGCGGTGGCCCGGCCCGGGGAGCTGGCCCTGAGCATGCTGTGCGAGCTGGGCGCCGAGGTGCTGACGGTGTCCGAGGAGAGCCTGTCCCGCGCCCTGCTGCTGTGCCTGGAACGGGCCAAGCAGGTGGTCGAGCCGGCCGGCGCGGCGGGCGTCGCGGCGCTGCTCGACCTCCCGGAGAAGCTGACCCCGCCGATCGCCGTGGTGCTGTCCGGCGGGAACATCGACCCGCTGCTGCTGGACAAGCTCCTCCGCCGCGGGCTGTCCGCGGCCGGCCGCTACCTGAGCTTCCGCTGCCGCCTGCCGGACCAGCCCGGCGCGCTGGCCACCCTGCTCACCGAGCTGGCCAGCCTGGGCGCGAACGTGCTCGACGTGGTGCACGCCCGGTTCTCGCCGCACCTGCGGATCGGCGAGGTCGAGGTCTCGCTGCAGGTGGAAACCCGCGGCCCAGGGCACGCCGACGCGGTCATCGGCCAGCTCCGCGCGGCCGGCTACACACTGATCTTCAGCTAGCGGGCCGCTACAGGTTCCCGCGCCGCGCCTGCTCGCGCTCGATGGCCTCGAACAGCGCCTTGAAGTTGCCCTTGCCGAAGCCCTGCGACCCGTGCCGCTCGATCAGCTCGAAGAACACCGTGGGCCGGTCCTGGACCGGCTTGGTGAAGATCTGCAGCAGGTAGCCGTCCTCGTCCCGGTCGGCCAGGATGCTCAGCTCCCGCAGTTCATCGGCGGTGACCCGGGTCTCGCCCGCCCAGTCGCCCAGGGTGTCGTAGTAACTGGGGGGCGTGTCCAGGAAGTCGACACCGGCCGCGCGCATGGACCGGACCGCCGCCACGATGTCGTCCGTGGCCAGCGCAATGTGCTGCACGCCAGGACCACCGTAATACTTCAAGAACTCGTCGATCTGAGACGCTCGCTTGCCGGGGGCGGGTTCGTTGATGGGGAACTTGACCTTGCGGCTGCCGTCCGCGACCACCTTGCTCATCAGCGCGGAGTACTCCGTGGCGATGTCGTCGCCGACGAACTCCTTCATGTTCGTGAAGGCCATCACGCGGCGGTAAAAGCTGACCCATTCGTCCATGCGGCCCAGCTCGACGTTGCCGACGCAATGGTCGATGCCGGTGAACATGGCCCGGGCCGGCGGCGTGATCAGCGGCTCGGCCGCGTGGTAACCGGGCAGGTAGGGCCCGCTGTAGGCGGACCGCTCGACCAGCGTGTGACGGGTGTCGCCGAACGTGGCGATGGCGGCCAGCACGACCTTGCCCTGCTCGTCCTCGGTGACGTACGGCTCGGTCAGGCCGCGGGCGCCGTGGGCGGTGGCGTACTCGTAGGCGGCCTCCGCCGACGGGACGCCGATGGCCAGGTCAATGACGCCGTCGCCGTGCGCGGCCACGTGCTGGGCCAGCCGGGTGCCGGTGGTGACCGGGGCGCGCAGCTCGAGCCGCACGCCGCCGGACTCGAGCACGTAGGACGTCTCGTCGCGGCAGCCGGTCTCCGGCCCGCGGTACGCCACGCAGCGCAGGCCGAACGCGGAGGAGTAATAGTGCGCGGCCTGCCGGGCGTTGCCGACCGCGAACACGACCGCGTCCATGCCATTGACCGGGAACGGGTCTGGGGTGCTGCGCATCTGCTCGCTCCTTCCGGTAGCTACCCGCAGCATGGGCTTCTTTCAGCAACTTGTGCAACACTGCAGCTGATCACTATGCATTTTGTACGGTGTTTGCGGCGTAAACCCCGGATCTCTGCACAACCTGGTGGGAGCGAAGGTGGATGACCTGGACGCGGGGCTGATCGGGCTGCTCACCGCGGAGCCGCGGATCGGCGTGCTCGAGGCGTCCCGGCGGCTGGGCGTGGCCCGCGGCACGGTGCAGGCCCGGCTGGACCGGATGGGCGAGCGGGGCGTGATCACCGGCTACGGGCCGGACATCGACCCGGCGGCGCTGGGCTACGGGGTGACCGCGTTCATCACGCTGGAGATCCGCCAGGCGCGCGGCCATGACCCGGTCGCGGCCGGGCTGGCGGCGATCCCGGAGATCCTCGAGGTGCACACGATCACCGGGACCGGCGACATGCTCTGCCGGGTGGTGGCCCGCACCAACGCGGACCTTCAGCGGGTCGTCGACGCGATCGTCGAGGTCAACGGCGTGGTGCGGACGGCCACCGTGATCGCCCTCGACGCCCCGGTCCGGTACCGGGTCCTGCCGCTGGTCCGCGCGGCCGCGGCGGTCTAACTGGCCAGGGCGGCGGCCAGGCGGGCGGAGAAGGCGTACTCGCTGGTCTCGGTCAGGGCCGGGTTGCTGGTCTGCTCCAGCGCGATCGTGCTGGCCTGGCCGTCGGCCCAGCCGTGGGTGGGAAGCACAGTGGTGCTGCCGGGCAGCCGGGCGGCCAGCCGGCGGGCCGACCGGAACTGGGCCCCGGCCAGCTCCAGGGTCAGCTCCGGGCCGCCGGCCAGGTCGGTCCGGCCGACGCCGCCGGGCCGCAGCGAGCCGCCGGTGCACACCGCGGCCTGGCCGTCCGGTGCGGTGACCGCGAAGGCCAGGTGGCTGAGCGTGTGCCCGGGGGTGGCGATGACCATGACCGTGAGCGACCCGGCGGCCAGCTCGTCCGTGTCGGTCACGCTCAGCTGGCGCGGGCAGACCTGGTGCGCGGCGCTGACCGCGTAGCGGGCGCCGGTGCGCCGGGCGAGTTCGCTGCCGCAGGTGGGGCCGCCGGGGAGCAGCTGGCCGGGGTGCAGGTGGGTCTCGGCGACGAGGCTGATCGCCACGCCGAGGCGGGCGGCCAGGCTGGTGACCTGGGCGGAGTCCCAGGGCGGGTCGACCACGACGCCGGTCTCGCCGTCGTGGATGAGGTAGCCGCGGTGCCCTGGGGCCGGTGTGTCGATAGCCTCGACCTGCAGCATGACCGCCTCCGCAATCCAAGTACCCCTTATTCCGATCAGAATAATAGGTATTAGGGCTGGTGTCGAGGCACTGTGATCTGCCGGTGCCGATCTGCCGGCACTGTGATCTGCCGGTGCCGATCTGCCGGTGCTGTGATCTGCCGGCGGGCGCCGGCGCGCGGGGGAGGGTTAGCCGGCGATCTCGCTGGCGACCTGGAGGACGGCGGCGCTGAGGCGGGAGCGGTCCGGCTCCTCCTCGGAGAACACCATCCAGCCCATGCTGATCCCGCCGAGGGCCATCGCCGCGCGCAGCCGGTCTTCGAGCCCCGGGTTGGGAACGGTCAGCAGCGCGATCAGCGGGCTCAGCCGCTCCCGGAACAGCTGGCCGGTGTTCTTCGAGCCGGACAGGCCCTTGATGGCGGCCTGGTTCTGGTGCAGCATCCGGAACGCGGCCTCGCCCTCCTGGACTATCGCCACGTACCGGCGCAGGATCTCGGCCCGCCGGGCGGGCCCAGCCGGCTCGGTCTCGCCCCAGGCGACCAGGGCGTCGATATGGCCGAAGTAGTCCTCGAGCAGGCTGCGGACGATGTCTTCCTTGGACTTGAAGTGGTAGTACAGCGCGGCCTTGGTCACCCCGAGGGCCTCGGCGATCTCGCGCAGCGAGGTCTTCTCGTAGCCGTGCTCGGTGAACATCTCGACCGCGACAGCCTGGATCCGGGCCCGGGTCCCGCGCCGGCTGCGCCCGTCGGTCCGCTCGGTCGCCTCGCCGGCCGGCCTGGCCGCTTCCCGGTCCTGCCGGGCCGTTTCCCGGTCCTGTTCGCGGGTCTGCCGGGCCGCTTCGCGGGTCTGGCGGGCCGTAGCCGCGCCGGCCGGCCGCGCCGTCGTCTCGTCAGCCGGGCCGGCTGTGGCGGCCGGCTTGGCCGTCACAATCGGGCTGGCTGCGGTGTCAGTCATGGTGAGTGCCGCGCTCCTGCTCATGGCCGCTAATTTACTTGACGGCCGGTAAGTTAGTCACCTACGATTTACAGGTAATACTAGCCGGTCGGCAGGTTAGGCAGAAGCCGCAGCGGGAGCCCGCAAGCAGGCGCCAGGTCCGGGCCAGGGCCGGCTAGTTGCGCGCAACAGAACAGCAACGGAGCAACAGAAGGGCCCTGACCCATGGCAGACACCCAGCCCGCGGCCGCAGCGGCGGCTCCCGGCCTGGCGTCCCAACGCGAGATCAAGATCATCCTGCCCGGACTGCTGATGGCCATCCTGCTGGCCATGCTCGACCAGCTCATCGTCGGGACCGCGCTGCCGCGGATCGTCGGCGAGCTCGGCGGGGTAGCGCACCTGTCCTGGGTGGTCACCGCCTACGTGCTGGCGGCGACCGTCACGACGCCGCTGTACGGCAAGCTCGGCGACCTGTACGGCCGCAAGAAGCTGTTCATCACGGCGATCGTGATCTTCCTGGCTGGCTCGGCGCTGTCCGGCCTGGCCCAGACCATGGACATGCTGATCGCGTTCCGCGCGCTGCAGGGCCTGGGCGCCGGCGGCCTGATGGTGGGTGCCATCGCGATCTTGGGTGAGCTGGTCTCCCCCCGCGAGCGCGGCAAGTACATGGGCTACATCATGTCCGTGATGATGATCGCCACGATCGGCGGCCCGCTGGCCGGCGGGTTCATCACCGACCACTTCTCCTGGCGCTGGGTGTTCTACATCAACATCCCCCTCGGCGGCGCGACGCTGGTCTACCTGTCCCGCGTCCTGAAGCTGCCGGCGCACCGGACCCAGCACGTCATCGACTACCTGGGCGCCGCCCTGCTGGCCGTGGCCGCGACCGCGATCGTGCTGGTCACCACCTGGGGCGGCAGCGAGTACGCGTGGGGTTCCCCGGAGATCATCGGCCTGGCCCTGGTCGGCGTGGCCGCGGTGGCCGGGTTCCTGTGGGCCGAGTCCCGCGCGGTGGAGCCGATGCTGCCGCTGCACCTGTTCAGGATCAGGAACTTCTCGCTGGTGGCGGCGCTCAGCTTCCTGGTCGGCCTGGCCATGTTCGGCGCGATCACGTTCCTGCCGCTGTACCAGCAGACCGTGCAGGGCGCTTCGGCCACGGTCAGCGGCCTGCTGCTGACACCGATGATGGTCGGCGTCATGCTCACCTCGATCGTGGCCGGCCAGGTGACCAGCAAGACCGGCCGCTACAAGCTCCTGCCGGTCCTCGGGTCGGTCGGCATGGCCGCGGGCATGATCCTGCTGACCTTCCTCGGCCCGGTCACCAGCCGGGTCACCTCCGGGCTGTTCCTGGTCGTCCTCGGCCTGGGCATGGGCCTGCTCATGCAGACCACCTCGCTGATCGCGCAGAACAGCGTGGAGCTCAAGGACATCGGCGTGGCCAGCAGCTCGCGGATCTTCTTCCAGCAGATCGGCGGCTCGATCGGTGTGTCGGTGTTCGGCGCGCTGTTCGCCAAGCAGCTGACCGACTCGCTGTCCGCCGCCCGCCCCGGCGCGGCCGCGGGCCTGCACATCTCCAACGGCCAGTTCAACCCGGCCACGGTCAAGGTGCTGCCCGCGCCGATCCAGCACGACCTGTTCGTGGCCATCGCGCACGCGATCGACACGGTGTTCATCTGGGCGATCCCGGCCATGATCGCAGCGTTCGTGGTGTCCCTGTTCATCAAGGAGATCCCGCTGCGCGGCCGGCCGGACGCCGAGCCGTCAGCCCCGGCCGAGGCTCCCGAGCTGGTCGGCTGAGCGCGGCGGCGCGGCCTGGCAGATTAAAGCCCGGGCGGTGCGGGGAGGTCCCCGCACCGCCCGGGCTTTACTGCTCAGATGCCCCCGTAGGGGACTGCCTCCAGGATCTCCACGGTGAGGGCACGGCCGTTGGGCAGGCTGTAAGTCGCGCTCTCGCCGACCTTCTTGCCCATGATCGCGGCGCCCAGCGGGGACCGCGGTGAGTAGACGTCGATCGGCGCGCCGCTCTCCTCGCGGGAGGCGAGCAGGAACGTCACCTCGTCGTCGTCACCGGAGAACCGGACGGTCACAGTCATCCCGGGGCCGACCACGCCGTCGGTGCGGGGCGGCTCGCCCACCATCGAATTGTCCAGGATCGACTGGATCTGATGGATGCGGGCGGCCTGCTTGCCCTGCTCCTCTTTCGCGGCGTGGTAGCCCCCGTTTTCCCGCAGATCACCTTCACCCCTGGCCTGCTCGATCTTCTTAGCGATCTCAGTACGGCCGGGCCCGGAAAGGTAGTCCAGCTCCGACTTGAGCCGGTCATACGCCTCCTGCGTCAGCCAGGTGACGGTGTCGTCTCGGGTTTCGGTCACGGGTACTCCTCGCGTGCGGATGCGGATCGGGGGATCCGCCGGGCCCCGGCGGGGCCCTGGGGGCAATCAGTCGAGGCTAACAAGGCTCCGTTAGTACTTCGCACCTGTCAATGCCACCCGGGCTCGCTGGGCGCGCCGTCCCGGTTACCTGCATCTTTGCTCAGGATCCCGCACGGGGGTACGGGAAACTGGCCGCGTCAGGCGGGGGAGAGCAGGCCCGTGGAGCCTGGTAGGCAGAGTGTTCCCAGCTCTGCGCTCGGCACACACCCAATGACTTCCGGTTACGAGATCGGCCGGCCGGGGGCCGGAATCCGCCGGCCGGGCGGCGGGAATGACGGCGCGCCGCGGCCGCGTTGTGCTGCACAATGACCTCTTGGCTCTCTCCGCGCAGAGCCGGGTCCGCCGGTACCGGGCGATGGCACGCCCCGGGGCGGACCCTTTCACCACCGAGGTACTGAAGGGGTTACCTTCTTGTCTGCCGTCACCACTGACCCAGCCGGCCGTGCCGCCCGCGGTGCGGTCACCGTCCCCGCCCAGGCTTCCGGTAGCACCGGGAAGCTGCGGCTGATGGCGGTGCACGCGCACCCGGACGACGAGTCGAGCAAGGGCGCCGCGACCATGGCCCGTTACGTCCGGGAGGGCGTGGACGTCCTGGTCTGTACGCTGACCGGCGGCGAACGCGGTGACATCCTGAACAAGGCCATGGACCGGCCGGAGATCCGGGCCGACCTGGCCGGGGTCCGGCGCGCCGAGATGGCCAGGGCCCGCGAGATCCTCGGCGTCCAGCAGCGGTTCCTCGGGTTCGTCGACTCCGGCCTGCCCGAGGGCGACCCGCTGCCGCCGCTGCCGGAGGGCTGCTTCGGGGTGCAGCCGCTGGAGGTCGCGGCCGCCCCGCTGGTGCAGGCGGTCCGCGAGTTCCGGCCGCACGTGATCCTGACCTACGACGAGAACGGCGGCTACCCGCACCCGGACCACGTGATGACCCACCGGGTCTCGGTGGAGGCCTTCGAGGCCGCCGCCGACCCGGACCGGTACCCGGGCCTGGGCGAGCCGTGGCAGCCGCTGAAGCTGTACTACTTCGTGACGTTCCACCGGGCCCGGTTCGAGGCGCTGCACAACGAGATGCTCCGCCTCGGCCTGGAGTCGCCGTACGCCGAGCGGCTGGCCAAGGCCGAGGAGAACGCGGACCGGCAGACGTGGGAGATCACCACGCTGGTGCCGTGCGGCGACTACTTCGAGGTCCGCGACCAGGCGCTGATCGCGCACGCCACCCAGATCGACCCGCACGGCGGCTGGTTCGCCTGCCCGACCGACGCGCAGCGGGCCGCCTGGCCGACCGAGGATTATCACCTCGCCCGGTCGCTGGTGGATACTGAGAAGCCGGAGAGCGACCTGTTCGCGGGGATCCGGGAGAAGGTGAACGTGTGTTCTTGCTAGCCGCGGGCCAGTCCGCGGCAAGCTCGGCGGCGCCCGGGGCTATTGGCTTCCTGGTCGTGGCCGGCATGGGGCTGGCCATCTTCTTCCTGTTCCGGTCGATGACCAAGCACCTGCGCAAGGTCAACCTGGCCGCGCAGAACGAGGCGGCGCCCCCGGCGAAGGCCGGGCCGCCCGCCGGGCCGGGCCGGGTATCGACCGGCGCGGCGGCGACGGACGCGGCCGCGAACAAGAAAGCCGGCCGCCAGGGCTCCTGAGCCGGACGCCTCATGATCCGCCAGGCCTTTGGGTGCTCCGCCACCTAAAGGCCTGGCGGATCATGAAGGTGCATCGTGGCTGGCCTTCAGCCGGAGGCCGAAGACCATCAGGTGCTCGCGGGATTGGGCGTCGCCGGGGGCCCAGTCGCGTTCCGGCAGCCGGGTGAAGCCGGCCTTCTCGTACATCCGGTGCGCGGTGCGCATAGCCGGCAGCGTGGCCAGGACCAGGTGCCCGACCCCGTGCGCGGCGGCGTGCTCGATGACCGCGGTCAGCAGGGCGTTCCCGGCGCCCTGGCCGCGGGCGGCGGGACGGACCGCCAGGGCCCGGATCTCGGCCTCGCCGGGACCGTGCATCGCGCCGCCCTGGCCCCGCCAGTACTCGAGCATCACCGTGCCCAGCAGCTGCCCGTCGCCGGCCACCGCGACCAGCACGTCGCCGTTGCCGTCCTGGCCCAGGCCGTGCAGGATCACGGCGTACTGGGAGGTTGCGGACAGGAAACCGTCGGCCCGGTAGGCGGCCACCCGGATGTCCCCGATCTCGGGAAGCTCGGCGGGCAGGGCGGTTCTGATGATCACTTCAGGCCCAACGGGCCCGCGGGCCGGGAAGATT
>Ga0157379_10005329_pt1 | contig 11050 bp, 8 predicted proteins | sample S25metaG_FD_121802 | JGI IMG/M metagenome (GOLD analysis project Ga0157379, IMG submission 121802) | Switchgrass rhizosphere microbial communities from Kellogg Biological Station, Michigan, USA - S2-5 metaG | ecosystem: Host-associated > Plants > Roots > Rhizosphere > Soil | place: USA: Michigan... | reverse complement strand
GATAATATCACCGGTGCGATCGACCTGGGGGCCAGCCCGGCAGGTACATACCAGATTGACTATACTTCCAGCAATGGAATATGCAGCGGAACTGCTTCAACATTTATTACCATCAATGCACTTCCGGCGGCTGTCATCAGTTACCCGGGTTCTCCATATTGCGCCAGCGGAACGGCTCCGGTAACCCGGGTGGGACAGAGCGGGGGAACATATTCTTCAACAGCCGGACTGGTGATTGATCCGGTTACCGGAACCATCAACCTCGCCGCCAGTACACCGTCAGCAACTCCATATACCGTCACTTATAAATTTGGAAATGGTACCTGCACCAATTCAACAACCACCCTGGTTATGGTGAAAGCATTGCCCGTATCGACAATTGCTTACACAGCCAGTCCCTATTGTACAAACGGAACTGCCATTGTAACGCTGACAGGTACCGGAGGCGGCGCCTTTACGGCCACACCGGCCGGACTGAGCCTGAACGCTGTAACAGGGGATATCAACCTGGCCGCAAGTACAGAAGGATCATATACGGTTTCTTATAATGTAACCAGCGCAGCCTGCAGTTACAATACATCAACCCCTGTTGTGATTAAAAATCCTGCACTGGTCATTAACACGCCGGCCCCGGTTTGTTCGCCAGGCACTGTAGACCTCACTGTTCCTGCAGTTACAAGCGGAAGCGCAGCAGGCCTCACGTACAGCTATTACCTGGATAATGCCGGAACAGTTCCGCTGGTGAATCCGGCGACAGTTGGTACAGGCGGGAATTATTTTATCAGAGGTTTCAATGCAAGTACCGGTTGTTCAACCAATCTGCAGCCCGTGGTGGTTAACATTCTTACGAAACCATCCGTAACGGTTTCCAGTTCAACAAATGATATTTGTAAGGGTACCATGGTTACGCTTACTGCTGTTTCACCGGGCAATACGATTGACTGGCCGGGAGTAGGGGCGGGCAATGTAGTGACTGTATCACCATTGGATAGTACCATATATCTCGCTGTTGCCACTTCACCTCAGGGATGTATGGATACGACTACGGTGAACATAAATGTGAATGGATTCAAGCTGGCATTGACGGCAAATCCGGATCCGGTTCTGGCAGGTACAAATACAACACTGACCACCAGCGGCAACTTCACATACAATGTGATTTCCTGGTCACCGGATATTTTCTTCACAGATCAGACAGCGATGTTCCAGAATATTATAGTGAAGGATACTTCAAAATCATTTACAGTGATCGCACAGTCGATAGACGGATGTCTGGATACGGCCACACTCTTTGTGCAGGTGGATCCGAATCTGAAAGACTTCTTCATCCCGAATTCATTCTCACCTAACGGGGATGGTACAAATGATATTTTCAAAGTATATGGATCATCTGTGAAAGAGGTAAGCATGCGGGTATATAACCAGTGGGGTCAGCTGATATTCGAATCGCAGAATGCATCCATCGGATGGGATGGAACCTGGAATGGTCGTCCGCAAATGGTAGGTGTATATGTTTATGTAGCGCAGGTGACTTTCTATAATGGGGTTGTCACCAAACGTAAAGGAACGATTAACCTGATCAGATAAAACCTGTTCCGGTCCCGATAGGCGGGAATGGAATGAAACTATAATGAATATGAAAAAATATATTAAATGGAGAATCTCCTGGATGGTCCTGGTGGCCAGTGTTTCAGGTAGTGCCCTGCACGCGCAGATGGACCCGCATTTCTCCCAATATTATATTCAGCCGATGACGATGAATCCCGCATTCACGGGTGCTTTCGACGGCGACTACAGGATATCAGGGGTCTGGAGAAATCAGTATGGAAATACATTGAACACAAAAGGAATTTCTGCAGAAAAAACATCGAATATCAACGCCAATTTTGGCTTTAACCTGGTAAACCAGAGTTCAAATGACGGAGCCTATAATTATACCAACGGATATCTGACTTTCGCCTATACAGGTGTGCGCTTTGGAAGCAACGCAGATCATTACCTGGTCATGGCCATGCAGATGGGATTTATCAGCCGGAAATTCGATCTGTCTAAGATGACTTTCGGCAGCCAGTGGGTATCCGGCGTAGGATATGATGCCTCTGCCAATTCAAACGAGACTTTTATAAAACCGCAGGTAACGTCTTTTGACGCCGGCGCAGGTATCGCATACTACGATGCGTCTCCGAATAAAACAGCAAGCCTTTTCGGCGGCGTTTCAGCATTCCATATAACCCAGCCCGTCAATCCTTATTTGTCCGGGCAAAGCCAGTCGAAACTGGACATTCGTTATAGTGTGCAGGCTGGTGTGCGCATTACGGCTTCAGATCTGCTGACCATCGTTCCTACGGCTATTTATATGAAACAGGGAGACGCGCAGGAAAGAATGGGAGGTGTATATTTTCAGGTATATGCGAATGAAAATACAGATGTCATGTTTGGTGCTTACTACCGGATAGATGACGCGTATACCCCTTTTGCAGGATTTTATTATAAGGGCCTCACGATCGGAATGAGTTATGATGTGGATGCGTCTGCAAAAAGTGCAGCCGGCAGTAAGGGGAATAGCCTGGAACTTTCCATTTCTTATGTTGGTAAGAGAAAATCAAATACCGGAGTGCCCCGTTTTTGGTGTCCCCGGTTTTAAATAAATCCAAATTAAATTCTATAAAAAATATCTAATAGTGAAAACCAGGGCCATAAAAAGAATTCTTCTGCATGCCTGTATCGCGTTCATGACTATTTCCTTCGTTCACGCCCAGAACGGAAGCGGATATTTTTACCAGGCAGAAAATCTTTTTAAAGCAAAAAATTATTACGAAGCATCCGTTGTTTTTGAAAAATACCTGGCTACAGAAAGAAATTCAAGGCCCCGTTCCACACCATTTGCCGTAGAGAAAAAAGTGAAAGGGAAGACAAATGTGGATCCGCATCAGCAGGCGGTTTACCAGCTCGCTACCTGTTACCGCATGATCAACAACTATCAGAAAGCAGAAAAATATTATAAAGAATCCATTGGCTTTTCGGAGAAAGCATACCCGGATGCAAAATACTGGTATGCAGTAACCCTTCGGGCGAATAAAAATTATGCAGAAGCACTGGTACAGATTACCGGTTACCTGGAAAAACACACCGAGCTGGATGAAAATTTAATGGGTGCCGACCGGGAACTGGAAGATCTGAAGTTTATCCAGTCTCAGTCTGAACGGGTCAGCGATATGTTTACACTGGAAGAAATGCAGGGAAAGGATTCCGTAGCCGGATATGCCCTGGTTCAAAGGCTGGATGGCGTGGTATTTACTTCTGTTAAAAAAATTACTGATAACAATAACGAAAAATTATTCATGAATACCCTGGTGGAATCCGCCAATCCGGACAGCCCCTGGGTAGGAGCTGATGTTATACAGATCCCCACAAGCCCGGACATTCATGATGGAATGGCTACGTTTACACATGACGGTAAGAAAATGTTTTTTACCCGGTGGACGAAAAATAACAATCAGACCGTTTCCGCCATTTTTGTAACCCGTTTTGTGAATCGCCACTGGACCAAACCCGTTAAAGCGGCAGAACCCATTAATCTCGAGGGGTCAAACAGTGCACAACCCAGTATTACGGCGGATGGACGTTACCTTCTTTTTTCGTCTGACCGTGAAGGGGGTTCCGGTGGATACGATTTATGGGCGGCTTCGCTGGACAGCAGCCAGCAACCCATCCAGGTTCGTAATCTTGGAAATGTAATCAATACTGCGGGAGATGAAGAAGCCCCTTTCCTGCACGATAAAAGCCGGATTCTGGTATATTCCAGTAATGGCAGGATTGGAATGGGCGGTTTTGATATTTACTATGCTAAAGGAAATTTTGGCCTGAATTCCTGGGAAAAACCGGTTAATGCAGGTGCCCCGCTGAATTCATCCAAAGATGATATCTATTTCATCAGTACCGACGAGGACGATATCTGGAATACGGGATGGATCAGTTCAGACAGGTCGTCTGAATGCTGCCTCGCCCTGTTTTCGGTTAAGGGTAATAATGCGAAATACGTGCATGGTAATATTGTGGATTGTGATACCCGGGAATCACTGGCAAATGTTCAGCTGACGGTTACTGATCTCCGGCACCCGGACCGTGTACTGGGGAAGTATAAAGCAGACACCAGTGGTGGCTACGGATTTGTGCTGCATAATTCATCCCATTTTAAAATCAGCGCCGCACGGGCGGGATATGAGGCCAAAACAGTGGATTACAACCTGCAACCGTTGTTGGGAATGGATACTTTGAAGAATGAAACCATTTGCTTAAAATCACTTGTATATCCTGAAAAGGAAATAGATCAGTTATTGAAATCCCTGACACGCTCATCACGTGTGGGAAATTTCGCATACAAGAAAGCAACCCTGATCGATTCGGCGAAAGACAACCTGGATTCACTTGCCTTTATGTTGAAAAAGTATCCGAAAATGGTTGTTCTGGTGGAAGGATATACCGATGGTATCGGAGGTGTTAAATATAACCTGGCACTGGCCCAGCGAAGGGTGAATACCTGTATCAATTACCTGCTGAAGATGGGTGTGGATCCGAACCAGCTCCAGGGTAAAGCAATGGGTAAATGTTGCCCGATTGCACCGGAAAAAATAAATGGTAAGGATAACCCGGCTGGCAGAGAGCTCAACCGAAGGGTTGAATACAAAGTGATTAAACACTAAATAAAGCTTAAAGCCACCAATTGTCAACTGTCATCCCCGCTTGCGGTTCCGGACTCAGATAAGATTGCTTATTGCACAATTACTTCAACCAATTCCGGAATATTCAGGGCTTCCCGGAGCATATTGACTACCGCAGGAATAACATCCGTGGCCTTTAGGCGTTCTGTGGAACACGTTTTGTATTGGCGAACATTACATCAAGTAAACCAGATGATTTACCGATCCAAAGCGTCAGGGAAACTATCCAAACGATACATAATGCTGCAGAGATATTATAATTTTCATTCAGGTAAAGAACAGCACTGGTAGCGCAGGTGGTAATAATCAAAAACAGGGAAACAAAGGTAGAGATCGCTTTCATAAATTTTCAATTTAGGGTATGTAGAGAAATAAATTACGGATTGATCAGGGTTGATCAGGAAACTGGCACGTAATTCAGAGGAATGGAAAGGATCACTAATTCGAAAAAAGGGGATTGGAAGGGAGAGATTCAGAAGGAGATTGGATACGATTCAACAGTTACATATCACATTGATAAAACAAAGATTAAACGCAGTTTTCATAAATGCAAGTACCAGAGAAAATATTTTTATTTTCTCCAAAAATGGGAAAAAAAGAATGCCCTGATATTTCTTAAACCCCACACTGGTAAGGGTTTAGCCAAAATGTCAAATTTTTCAGGTCCGGCATTTTCTGTAAATAACAGGATGATTTCCGGTAGATATATACGGTTTTCAGTAATTGGCGAACCGGAATCACCGCAAGTTTTACGATGTTGGATTTACGATTTCAATTCATGATCTACTGTAATTCAAACCCTGGAAAATGGCTGCGTTTTTGCGATTTCCGGGTACAGATTTCAGCGATTGATTATTTCTTCCAATGACAGAGCCGAAGGCTGCTTGGATGCTTAAAGCTTACATTCGTACCCGTATGATCGACCTGCTTTTCTATTTCATCATTTGCCTGGCCATCTTTCAGGGTTGGAGAAAAGGATTGATCCTTGCACTTTTTTCAATGGTCTGTGGGCTGATCGGACTGGCCGCTGCCGTTAAACTTTCGGCGGTACTGGCAACCCATATGAAGTCAGATTTGCACATTACGAGCCGATGGTTACCGGTGATCGCATTTATTCTGGTGTTTATACTGGTTTTGTTGATCATCCGGTGGGCCGGACGATTGCTGGAAAATTTAATGAAACTGATCATGCTGGAATGGCTGAACAAACTGGGAGGAATTTTGTTGTTCCTGCTTCTGTATCTTTCCATTTATAGCATTATCCTGTTTTACGGAACCCAAATGCAGGTCATATCCAAACAGGCCGTGGAAGGATCCCGTTTTTATCCAGTGATTGCACCCCTTGGACCTTCTATAATTCGTTTTATTACCGGATTTATTCCTTACGGACATGATATGTTTACCGCATTGGAAGGCTTTTTTGATAAGATCGCCCGCGGCATCCATTAATTTAACTCTGTAGAATCGTTATCGTACATTTGTAATGAAAAGATTATTAAGGGTTTAAAAGCCATGATTTTTGCAGTAAATCGTTTATTTTAGCGATTATATTATTGGATTTATTTTATTTAGTGCGATGCAGTACGAGATCAAACAAGCGGAAAAGTTCCGGTATATTGAAGAAGGCGAAGGGGAACCCCTGGTATTGCTGCATGGATTATTTGGGGCACTCAGCAATTTTGCCGATTTGATTGAGTATTTCCGAAAACACTATAAAGTGGTTGTACCCATGCTTCCCCTTTTTGAACTGGATATTCTTCATACCTCCGTGGGTGGCCTGGAGAAATTTGTATATCGCTTTATTGAGAACCGGAATTACAAAAATGTACACCTGCTGGGCAATTCCCTGGGTGGCCATGTAGCCTTGCTGCACGTACTCAGGCATCCGGAAAGGATTAAATCGATTATTCTCACCGGAAGTTCCGGCCTTTTTGAAAGTGCTATGGGAGACAGCTATCCTAAACGGGGCGATTATGAATATATCAAGAAGAAAACGGAACTGACTTTCTACGATCCGGGAACTGCCAGCAAAGAACTGGTGGATGAGGTGTATGAAATTGTCAACAGCCGGATCAAAGCCATAAAAATTATTGCCCTGGCCAAAAGCGCCATTAGAAATAATCTGGGAGAAGAACTCAATCAAATCCAACAACCAACGTTATTAATCTGGGGAGCCAACGATGGGATTACGCCTCCGTTTGTAGGGAGGGAGTTTCAGCGGCTGATTCCCCACAGTGAACTGCATTTCATTGATAAATGCGGACATGCACCGATGATGGAGGTTCCTTCTGAATTCAATGTTATATTACACCAGTTTCTGACCAAACTAAACGAACCTGCAGCAGTGGCATGAGACAGATAAGATCTTATCACAAAAACCCTTGCTGTGTTAAACCTAGAAATTTTATCGGCTGGTATACCGGCAGTTCTTCCGGAGGATACGGTATTGTTCGCTAAAGAGATCATGCTTGATCATCATGTAGCCCAATTACCGGTCGTATCGCAAAACAAATTGCTGGGCAGTATTAGTGAAGACACACTGATGGATGCCCCGGACGATGAATTGCTGGGCCAGAAGCAGGCGTTCTTTAGTCAGACTTCTGTTCAGGGTGTTGCCCATATGCTGTATACCCTGCATATTTGCTCAGAATTCCAGTTGACCCTCATTCCGGTTATCGGAGAGGATTCGGCATACCTGGGATCTATCACAACGCAGGACCTGCTCCGCCACACCAGTAAACTCATTGGTGCGGGAGATCCGGGCGCCATCATCGTGTTGGAAATGGACAGGGTGAATTTCGCGTTTTCAGAAATCATTAAACTGGTGGAAACGAATGATGCCCAGATAACACAACTGAATACTTACCACGATACCATAGCTTCTGCTTTTTATATCACGCTTCGCATCAACAGGCTTGAAATCTCTGATATCATAGCTACGTTCCAGCGATATGAATACAAAATCAAATATTACTTCGGGGAAGAACAATATGAAAATGAATTGCGCAGTAATTATAATCACCTGATGAATTACCTGAGCATTTGATTCCATGATATCCTTGCAAAGCCCCGCGAAAAACCTATGATCCGAAAAGCGGATAAATATCTTTTGCTCTTTCTAATGATGACCGTTTTAAGCCAAACGCTTAACGCTAAACGCTTAACGTTTTACGCCGAACACTTAACGCTGAACGCTAAACGCGTGACATACATTCTGTCAAACACAGACCGCCAACGGCCAACCGCTAACTGCCAACGGTACCTGGACAGTCTGCCGAAATTAAAACCTGACACACTTACTTCAGGGGTAGTCATTATTCCTCCCACCCAGGGGAGACTTTTTGTAGTGGGAGATATCTATATCAATGGGAACAAGGTTACAAGATCCTTTGTCATTACCCGGGAACTGCCCTTTAAAAGCGGAGATTCACTAACACTTCAGCAACTGACATATGATTTTGCCCGATCCCGGGAACATCTGATCAATACGCGTTTGTTTAATGAGGTCACCATTTCCCTGAAAGGATTCCGCGGATTCGTCGCGGATATTCAGATTACAGTAAAAGAAAGATGGTATATTTTTCCGTTGCCCTACGTAAGACCGGTAGACAGGAACTTCACTGCCTGGGCCGAAACAGGATACAGCCTCTCCCGGTTTGATTATGGAATAAAATATTCCCAGTATAATGTTACCGGCAGAAATGATAATCTGCGCGTATGGCTCATCACAGGTTTTTCACGGCAGGTTGAACTGGCCTATGACCGTCCCAATACAGGGAAGAATCTCGTACATGGTTTTGGGGGAGGATTTCTGATTTCAGGATCAGAGCAGCTTGATGTAACGACAACCAATAACCAGCAGGTATTTGTTGACCGCGACAGCGTTAAAAATGCCGGAAAATATCTGCAGACACAACTTAGTTTTTCGCTGCGGTATTATTACCGGCCTGCCATCAGAACCAAGCATTTTTTCCGGATCAGCTTTAATAAATTAACTATTGACAGTACGGTTTTATTATTCAATCCGAATTATTTCCTGAACCAGGCTTTATCTGTAATCTATCCGGAATTTTTTTACAGCCTCAACTATAACAATATAGATTATGTCCCCTATCCCACGCGCGGATTTCTGTTTGAAACCAGTATCATGCAGCGGGGTTTCTCTGAGAATATGCATATGACGCAGCTGATAGCGAGGTCAACCGAAGCATTTTCCTTCGCACCCAAAATGTATTTTGTATCCCAGAATTTTGGTGTACTCCGCCTGCCATTCAGGCAATCTTTTTATAACCAGTCTTTATTGGGATATGGAGATTATTATATGCGCGGACTTGAAAAATATGTGGTGGATGGAGTAGGGCTGCTGCTCGACCGGAATACCGTGATGCGTGAACTGGCCCATTTCGACATACCTTTCCTGCGCGGCACGGCACACGACCATATACCATTCAGAATATTCGTAAAGACCTATGTTGACCTGGGTTATGTGACCAATAAATACAATTCCCAGAATAGTCTGCAGAATACCATGTTGTATACCTATGGGGCAGGATTTGACATTGTTACCTTTTATGATTTCGTATTCCGCATTGAGTACAGCGTGAATCAGTTAGGAGAAAAAGGATTATTTTTTCATATCAGAAATGATTTTTAACATCAGAAGATCATTAATTTACTAAAATGAAAGTAGCGATATACTCCCGGATCATAGAAGAATCGGAACGCGGGGAAGTCCAGCAGTTGCTGGATGAACTCCACCGTCGTCATATACAGCCTGTCATATATCTTCCGTTTTTTGAGCGGATAAATCAGGTGTTCCGGTTTCCGCCGGATATTTTATTCTTCCGGAATTCAGGTGAATTGGATGAATCCATTGATTTTTTAATCAGCCTGGGCGGGGACGGCACCCTGCTGGACACGATAGCATTTGTACGGGATAAACAAATTCCGGTAATCGGGATAAATTTCGGACGCCTCGGATTTCTGGCCAGTATAGGAAAGGAAGATATGCTCACCGCAGTAAAAGCGTTGGTTAACCGAACCTATGTAACGGATGAAAGATCGTTAATTCATCTGGATGCCAGTAAGTCATTATTTGGGGAAGTTCCCTACGGACTAAATGAATTCGCGATTCACAAAACGGACAATTCTCCCATGATAAAAATTCATACATACCTCAATGGTGAATTCCTGAATACCTATTGGGCCGATGGCCTGATTGTTTCTACTCCGACAGGTTCAACCGGTTATTCCCTGAGTTGCGGAGGTCCGATTGTATTTCCGGAGTCGGGTAGTTTTGTAATCAATCCGGTGGCGCCTCATAACCTGAATGCACGACCGATCGTGGTACCGGACGACAATATCATTTCATTTGAAGTGGAAGGGAGGGCGGAAAATTTTCTTTGTGCGCTGGATTCAAGAAAGGAAATCGTGGATAAAAATGTGCAACTTGCCGTTCGCAGGGAAAAATTCAATATCTCCCTGGTACGGTTGAACGAAAATAATTTTCTCCAGACCCTGCGGAATAAACTGTCCTGGGGCCTGGATCAGCGGAATTAACATTTTGAATGTAAGAAAACGGTACCTGCTGCGTTAGGCACCATATTGGCTTCAGATAGCATACAGAATATCATTTATTTAGAGGTATGAAACATGTATTCTTGGTTGGGATGTCGGTTTTTTGTTTTTTTACCCAGTCCCGTGCGCAAACGGATAATAGTTATGTATACCAGGGCGAATTTGGTGTTATGGGCGGGGTTTCCCAATATTTTGGCGATCTGAACCCTGATTATCATTTTAATACACCAAAAGCCGCATTTGGTGTGTTTTTCAGAAAACAGGTCACGGATTATATTGCCGTACGGATTCAGGGCCAGTTTGCCCAGTTGGGCTATTCAGATATCTATAATACACAAAATGCCTTCGATCTGAGGCGAAACCTGAGTTTTAATACCAATGTCTGGCAACTGGGCTTTCAGGGCGACTTCAATTTCCTTCGTTTCATCCCGGGAGACGGTGATCACCGGTCTACCCCTTATCTGACCATTGGGGTCGGAATGTTCAGCTTTGATCCTTATGCTTATCTTGACGGGCAAAAGTATTACTTACGGGAATTAGGAACGGAGGGCCAGGCTGTCGGGTACGATGGCCGGAAACCATATAATAATATCGCCATGTATATTCCGCTGGGACTGGGGTATAAATACAACCTGAACCCGAAGATGAATATCGGATTTGAAATCGTATATAATTTTACCACAACGGATTATCTCGATGATGTAAGTAAAACCTATGCCGGAATCAATAATTTTCCCCCGGCACCTCCCTCT
>Ga0157379_10005327_pt1 | contig 11050 bp, 23 predicted proteins | sample S25metaG_FD_121802 | JGI IMG/M metagenome (GOLD analysis project Ga0157379, IMG submission 121802) | Switchgrass rhizosphere microbial communities from Kellogg Biological Station, Michigan, USA - S2-5 metaG | ecosystem: Host-associated > Plants > Roots > Rhizosphere > Soil | place: USA... | reverse complement strand
CCGCCGCTTCGGCGAGTTGGGCATCCAGCCCGCAGACATCACCATCGTCCTGCACGAGCCACCGCTCGAGAACTGGGGAGTAGGCGGAAAGCCAGCATCCGAAGTGGACCTGGGCTTCAATCTCAAGGTATGAAAGGTAGTTGCTTCCGTGAAGATGATCCTCACGTCTGCCGAGACCCCTGACGAGTACATCGAAAACCTGAGCGGCTGGCAGAAGGCGTATGCAGCCGCGTTGCGCGCCGAGGTTCGGGTCGCAGCGCCCGCAGCGGAAGAGCGGTTGAAGTGGGGCCACATCGTCTACGTCTTGAACGGCCCCGTTCTTCTCATACGCACCGAACCAACACGCGTCCTGTTCGGGTTCTGGCACGGCAAGCGGTTGCGCCACATCGAACCGCGGTTGAAGCCCGGGGGGAAGTACGAGATGGCAACGCTTGAACTGGTCGAGGGAACACCTTTGGTCCAGCTAACGGTGGCTCGGCTGGTCAAAGAGGCAGCGGCGCTCAACGCTTCGCTGGGCAATCCCACGCACCCATGACGACGCCTTGCGTTCTCTTCATTCAGGGCGGAGGCAAGGGCGCGCGCGCTGCCGATGCGCCGCTTGCAGACTCGTTGAAGCGAGCGCTCGGCCCGAAGTACAACGTGCGCTTCCCCCCCATGCCCAATGAGGCAGATCCGAACGTGGCGTCCTGGAAACGAAAGATCGCCTCGGAGTTGTCGCGTGTTCCTCCTGGGAAGGTAATCCTCGCAGCGCACTCCGTAGGAGGCTCGATCCTGTTGAGGTACCTGTCAGAGGAGAAGGTCGAGAGAGCCATCGATGGCCTGTTCTTGCTCGCTGCCCCGTCCTGGGATGAGGATCGTTGGAGCTTCGACGACCTCAGGCTGCCGTCTGACATCGCCGAGAGGCTTGCCTCGATCCCGCGGATCTTCTTCTACCATTGCCGCGATGACGATGTGGTTCCGTTTGCCCACCTGGCACTTCACGGCGCGCGACTCCCGCGGGCGGTCACGCGCGCAGTCGAAAGCGGCGGCCACCAGTTCGGCAACGACCTGGCGGGCGTCGCCATGGACATTCGGAGCAACGGCACCGCTCAACCCCTCGCTTGAGCGGACCCACTCCGCTGGCGCATGCAGGAGAAGGAATGAATTCGGACAACGACATGGCCGCATGGAACGAGCGCGCTGATCGGTTCTGCAAGGCTTGGTCGAGCGAGGTCGGCCGCCCCGACTTCGACGCGCTCTCGAAAGTCTACGCCGCCGATGCCGACGTCGTGATCTACGACACCCTGCCTCCGCTCGAGGGGTTTCGTGGGTTCGAGCAGATGCGGAAGTCCATCTACCCGGAACTCACACACATCCGCGTTCAGCGGACCGGCCCTGTTGCAGTCAAGCACCTGGCCGGCGGTACCGTTGTTGTCACGAGCTACCCGTTCCATCTCAGCTACGGCTTCTCCGACGGCACCGGCCACGAGATCGATGCGCGCATCAGCGAGGTCTGGGAGAAGCGAGTCGGCGAGTACGTCATCGTCCACGAGCACCCGTCCACCATCTACTCGGCGAGTGCCTTGCCGCTTCGGTGAGCTCACGATCGAGATCAAGCCTCAACGGTCAAGCACCATGTACTCGGCAACCTTCATCTTTGCCAAGAAGCAGTTCGACGAAGCCTTCCATCGGCTCGATCAGGAGATTGCGTCGACAGCCAAGCGGCTTCCCGGCTATCTTGGCGAGGAGACCTGGGAGAACGCCGAAACGGGCCTCGTCTCGAACGTGTACTACTGGGAGTCTCTCGAAGCGCTCGAGGCCCTGGTTCGGCATCCGCGCCATCTCGAAGCGAAAGCCGCGCAAGACAACTGGCTCGATGGCTATCAAGTGGTCATCTCACAGGTCATCCGAACCTATGGTGATTCAAAGCTCGCCCAGAAGTTGCCCACCGCAAGGGCAGCGTGACGCGGGAGGCATCGTGGAGCAACACGCCGAGATCATCGAACTGCTGAAGCGGATCGAACGGAACCAGGAGAAGGCACTCCAGGCGCAGGAGAAGCACCTCGCGCTCGCACAGGCACAGCTTGAGCGTTCCAACCAGAGCATCAACGAGAGCATCGACTTGCAACGCGTCGCCGTGGCGCGTCAGACGCAAGTCCGCAACATCGCCCTTCCTCTCATCCTCGTCCTGCTGTTGCTGCTCGGTTACCTGCTGATCAAGTGGCGCGTGTTCTAGCCGCGATGGGATCTGCCATGGTGTCGTCCGGTTCGACATCCCCCTTCGCCGCGCAGAGCAAGTCGCTCACTGGAAAGTGCCTGTGCGGCAACGTCGAATACGCCGTGCGCGACGAGTTCGCCTACGCGCTGAACTGTCACTGCTCGAACTGCCGGCGAGCTACGGGTTCCGCGTTCAAGCCGTTCGGAGGAATCGAGCGCCACAAACTGAACGTCACACGCGGCGCCGACAGGTTACTCATCTTCGGAGAGGAACTCGCCCACGACGCGCGCTGCAAAGACTGTGGCTCATTCCTGTATTCGCTTGTCCGTGACGGTGCCTTCGTTCACGTCACACTCGGTACACTCGTCGATAGCCCAAGCATCCGACCCTCGGCGCACATCTTCGTCGGGTCCAAGGCGCCCTGGTTCACGATCACGGACGACCTGCCGCAACACGAAGAGTTTGGTTGAAGGACATGTCCGCAGCGAATCAGCCGCTCAACTCAAACGTTAGCCCCCACGGCCACCAACACGCAACGGTCCCCACATGAATCCTCTTCTCGCCGCTCATCCCCACACGTCCAACAACCGAGCGGAGTTGGAGGCAAGCAGGCTCTGCGGCTGCTGCTCGTGCCTGGAGATCTTCCCAACCGAGGAGATCGTCGCCTGGACCGGGCTCGACATGAGCAACTTCAACAATCCCGAGTCGGCCAGTGCGGAAACGGCCCTTTGTCCACGGTGTGGAAGCGAGGCGCTGATCGGCGATCGCGCCGGCTTCAGCCTCAACCCGGATTTTCTCAGCCGCATGAACCAGGCATGGTTTCAACGGACGATCATTCGCAAACCAGCGCCAAAGAAGCAGCCCTGACGGCAGGCGAACATCGGCTCCGGCATCGTAGCGGCGCCGGGTTCGCTGGGCAGGGAGTACATGGAGTACCCTGCGCTCTCACAAACGGAGAAGCGAATGGCCATCAAGGCACAGCGAAATCGGGCAAGACTGCACGTCCTGCGAGACAACGTCCATCGGGCCAAGCGGGACGTCAAGCTTCGCCACCCGGGTGCGGCCGAACGCTTGAAGGCGCATCTGGCGGCAAGGCTGGCGTACGCGGAGACTGGCAAGTAAGAAGTTCTTGCCGCGCCTGGCGCCGCTTCAGGCGCCAGCGCTCGTCACGCGGCCAGCCCTTGCGGCCCGCTAGACCGGAGGATCTTTGGCACGCGTACGCGACACCGCCATCATGATGCCGATACCCGCAATGATCAGACATGCGATCGCCACGTAGGTCGTCGCGACACCCGCAGTGATGAGGGCCCAGGCAATCCCTCCGAGAAGCACCGCCAGTCCCAGCATGTACAAGGCAAATGACATGACAACTCCTTCCGGTAGGGTAAGTCGACCGCTCTTGCCACTGTACGGAGGCGAATTGTCCCCCGTGGCCGGAAGAATGCTTGTGCGCTCGTAGGCTGGCTCCTACCCCACGGCTGGGAAGGCCCCGCTAGACTCGGGCGTTCGAAGGTCCGTTGAAGCACATCGCAATGTTCCGCTCCGCCGCCACTTTGGCCGCCTCGTTCCTTGTGTGTTCAGCCAGCCTGGCGAACAACTGCGAAGCAATCCGTGCGCAGATCGAGGCAAAGATCAAGACCTCGGGGGTCAGCGCCTTTACGCTGTCCACGGTCGAAGCGGAAGCCAAAGTGTCCGGCAGGGTCGTCGGAACCTGCGACCTGGGAACGAGGAAGATCGTGTACGTTGCCGCAAGCGCACCCGCCTCCGGTGAAGCCAAGCGTTCTTCCGAAGCGATGCTCACCGAATGCAAGGACGGCTCGGTCTCGCGCGGCGGCGACTGCAAGAAGTAGGGCGGCTGCACGCGAACCAGCGTACCCATCTATCGTCGGAGCAGATGCATGCTGAAAACGTACCACGGCAGTTGCCACTGCGGCGCCGTCAAGTTCGAAGCCGATCTCGATCTCGCACAAAGCACCTATCGGTGCAATTGCTCGATCTGTCGAAGAACGCGCTTCTGGCCGGCCGTGGCCAGAGAGGGCGGGTTCCGCTTGCTGGCAGGGGAGAGCGAGCTGACCCAATACCTGTTCAACACGCGGAAGAACCAGCACTACTTCTGCAAGCACTGTGGTGTGCGTGCCTTCGGCGTCGGAACCGAGACCCCAATCGGAAAGATGTACGGCATCAACCTGGGCTGCCTGAGCGACATCACGGAAGAAGAACTCTCAGGCTTGCCCATCACTTACATCGACGGCCGCAGCGACCGGCAAGATCGGCCCGAGTTCTTCGGTCATCTGTAGCTCTGAGTGCCTCACCAGATGACAACCGATTCAGTGGAGTACGCGGGATTCTGGGTGCGTGTTGGCGCGTCGCTGATCGACACCGTGCTCATCGTTTGCGCAACCTTCCCGTTGCTGATCGCGTTCTACGGTTGGTCGTACTTCAATGCACCCAAGACGGGGTTCGTTGCAGGGATCGTCGACTTCGTGCTCTCGTGGGTCGCACCGGCCGCAGCGGCGATCTCGTTCTGGCTGTACAAACAAGCCACACCGGGAAAGATGGCCATCTCCGCCAGGGTGGTTGACGCCAGAACAGGAAACACACTGACGCTCGGCCAATCGGTCGGCCGCTATCTTGGCTACTTCGTGTCCACCATTCCCCTGGGCCTCGGCCTCATCTGGGTGGCCTTCGACCCGAAGAAGCAAGGCTGGCATGACAAGCTCGCGGGAACTGTGGTCATCCGCTCCAAGAATCGCGGTCCGGAGCCGGTCAGGTTCGAGGAGCCCTGACTCGCTTGGGCCTCTGCGCTCAGCGCAAACCTCGGGACCGCAAGCCAATCGTCATCCGTGCAAGCGCGGCTCTCCTCTTGGATCACCGCCGCGCTGGTACCCACCGTTGCCATCGCCTCGGTAGTATCCGCCGTAGCCACGGCCATGCCCCCAAGGCGCCACGCAACAGCCGGCCGCCGAGGCGCCAAGCACGACGAGAGCAACGAATTTCAACAACCTGGGCATCTGCTTCATGATGGTCTCCGCAGCGAGGTGCTCGCCGATCACGAATCAACGGTCATTGCGGTGCCCAGTTGACGCCACACCTCCCGCGCCAGAGTAAAGCGGACGTAAAGCGCAACGGGGAGTTGCGTCTCGAGCTCTGCCTCGCGGTGCAGAATGCACGGCAACGCACGACCGGAGCCCAGCATGAAACCTGCTGTTCAGGTGTTAGTCGCGGTTGCAGCCTTGCTCGTTCTCGCACCCGTTCGGGCGGAGTCGCTCCGATGCGCGGGTGGCATCGCCGCCGAAGGTGAGTCCAGAGTGTCGGTACTTTTCAAGTGTGGGCAACCGCTGCTCGCAGACAGCTTCTGCGCACCGGTTTACTACGACCAGACACTTCAAGCGGTACCCGAGCCGTTTGCCAGTGCGTTCGTACCGTGCCTGCACACCGATGAGTGGCTCTACGATCGCGGGCCCGGGAACCTCATGGCCAAGATCCGCTTCCGCTCCGGCGTTGTCCAGTCGATCACATACGGGCGCGTGCCGCAGTAGAGCAACTCGACATGGGCGTGGCACGCGTCTCCTTCGTCTGCGCGATCCTTCTGCCGGCAGCAGCCGTGGCGGCCGATCCACTCGTCCCGGACCTGGAGCATCGCCTCGAGAGCAGCGGCGTGGAACGGGTCAACACGTATCTCGTCAGTCAGTGGCCCGCGGCCATGGCTCCCTTGAACCGGAAGGCGGCAGGCTGCGACCTTCAGGCGGTCAGCTTGACGGTCCGGCTCAGCCGCAGCGTCAACGCTCGGGCCGCACAGGCACACCAAGAGTCGCTTCGCGAGGCCATCGGCACCTGCACGGCGTTTGTGCTGGCACTGGCCTCGCCGGAAGAGGTCCCCAAGGTCTGCGCATCGGTCGCCTCGTGGAGCGTCACACAAACAGCGCGTGAACTGAGGCGCCGTATCGCCGCCATCGAGTCCGACGAAATCCTGCGCTCCAGCAAGAGCGGGAAGTCCTGCCGCGAAGCGTACCTGTACGAACTCAACAACACGCGCGTCGTACTCAGGAGCAAATCGCAGGAGCCACGATGATCTCAGCGACATGCCACTGCGGCGCGATTCAGATCGACATCCCCTCTGCGCCGGAGTCTGTCACGGCCTGCAATTGCTCCATCTGCAGAAGGCTGGGCGCGTTGTGGGCCTTCTATCCGATCGAAGCGGTAGGCATCGCGATCCGACCAGGCGCAGCCGATGAGTACAGCTGGGGCAAAGCGACTCGACGCTTCGTCAGATGCCGCATCTGCGGATGCACGACACACGTATCGCCTGTGAACCCGAAGCCGGAGAGCAAGGTGGAAGTGAACATACGGCTCTTCGCACCGCCTGAGCTCGGGCACTTTCGCTTGCGCTTCTTCGATGGTGCGGACACTTGGAAGTACCTTGATGAAAGCCACAGTGCTTCGCAAGGCGGCAACGCCTGACCCTTCGCCCGAGCGGACCTCCGCCTCGCACCCAGCAGCACGCGCCAGGAGAACGCATGTTTGATCACGTCAAATTCGGAGTCAGCGACTATGCGGCGAGCAAGGCGTTCTTTCTCAAGGCGCTCGAACCGCTCGGCGTGACCGTTGCCGTGGAGTGGCCGCCGAACGGTGTCGAGATCAGCCAGCCGAAGGGCAAGGATTCATTGTGTCTCTACCAAACCGAGGAGAAACCGGCGCATCTGCACCTGGCGTTCACGGCCGAGAATCGCAAGCAGGTCGAGGCTTTCTATCGCGCGGCCCTGGCGGCGGGTGGCAAAGACAACGGTGCGCCGGGCCTGCGCCCGCACTACCACGCCAACTACTACGCAGCTTTCGTCATTGGTCCGGACGGGCACAACATCGAAGCGGTCTGCCACGAACCCGAGGCCTGACCCTTCGCCCGAGCAGACTTCGGACAGCAAGGAACAAACGAAACAATCAGGGTGCGGCCCGACACAGGCAAGCTACGACGGAACACGAAACTGGTGTTCCTCAACAGCACCCTGGACACTCGTCATGCAGCAACGAAATCGCAGACTGATGGCCGTTGGCTCGGTCTTGCTCATCCTGGCCATCGCCTTCTTTCTGTTCATGCTCTCGATCGCGTCCAGGTCGACCGACCCTGCAGAACTGATGCGGACCGTGGGAACGGTTTCGGGTGTGGTGGGTGGCCTTGCGATCGCGATGATCGCTGTCGGGCGGATCGGCAAGAAGGCCTAGCGACCGGATTGAAGTCTCGCCGTCCGCGAACGGGCCGCGAGAACAGGGCACGAGCACAATCGATCTCCTGCACATTCGGGAGGAGATGCATCCATGTACGTGCTCATCGCGTTCTACATCAGTGTCAGCGTCCCAAACTCGCCGTACCTCACGCAGCGTGGCGTTGCCATGCAAGAGTTCAGCACGCGGGCGAAGTGCCTCGCGGCAGCAGAGACGGTTCGCAACGAAACCAAGCAAGAGGCCTTCTGTGTTCGCAAGTAGGCGTCTCGCTCGCGAGGCCGCTGAGCTCAGGCGTTAGGGCTCCCATGCCAGTCGGTCTGTACGAAGCGTCAGTGCCGGTATTCCTGCGCTACGTCGATCGTTTGCGCGGGCTGATCCGCGCCGCGGAGTCACAGGCGAGCGGTCTTGGCCTGGACCTTCCCGCGATCCTGGATGCCAGCCTGGCACCGGACATGCTGCCGTTCGAGACACAGGTGGCGATCGCGGCCCACTTCTCGCTGCGCACCTGCTTTCCGCTCGCGGGGCAAGTCATCCCGCCGTACGGCGAGTTCCCTCGAACGTTCGAAGGCCTGCACAGCCGGCTCCATCGCGCCGTCTCGCTGCTCGAGACGCTCGAACCGAGTCATTTCGAAGGCGCCGAGCCGCGCATCATCGAGAGTCAGGCTGGGAGCGCCGTCGTTTCGCTGCGCGCGCCGGAGTTCCTGTTCCAGTACGCCTTGCCGAACTTCTTCTTCCATCTGACGACTGCGTATGCCATTCTTCGCAGCAAAGGTGTCGTTCTTGGCAAGGAGCAGTTCGACGGGTTTCACGCCTATGGGCCGGAGCCCTGACCCTGCCGACGCGCAGACCCTCGATACTCACCTGAGCGCTCAATTGCAAACCGAATCCCTGTTGGCACTGGCCGCATTGGTGATCGCTCTGGCCGCCATTGGGATGAGCGGGCATTTCGCCACGTCCAGTTCAACGCGTGCCCTTGCGCCCAGCGTCACATGATCTCGTTGTTCTTGAAGTGCATGTTCGGCGCCCTGGCGGTGCTGATCATTGCTCTGCTGTCAAGGTCGAAGAGCTTCTTCGTCGCGGGGCTGGTGCCTCTGTTCCCGACGTTTGCGCTCATCGCGCACTACATCGTCGGCACGGAGCGGTCTGCCGCCGACCTTCGAACCACCGCGCTGTTCGGCCTGTGGTCGCTCATTCCCTACGCCACCTACCTGTTCGCGGTCTACTGGTTGAGCATCCGGTTCGCTCTCGCCACCACGCTGTTGCTCGCAACGGTGGCGTGGACCATCGCGGCGATCGTTCTTCTCGCTGCCTGGTTCAAGATGTACCCGCTTGGAGCGTGAGGCAGGAGACACTTGCAATCATGTCTACCTACGTTCCGTCGCTGACCGCCTCCTGGGCCCTGATCGTCGTGTCGGGCGCCTTCGAGATCGTGTTCTCTGTGCTCATGAAGCAGTCGAACGGCTTCACCAAGCCCTTGCCGAGCTGCATTGCGGTGGCCGCGGCGCTCGTGAGCATCTGGGTCATGACCATCGGTCTTCGAACCTTGCCGCTGGGACCCGCCTACGCCGTGTGGGCCGGAATCGGCACGCTGGGCACTGCCGTCGCCGGCGTGGTCATCTACTCGGAGCCACTCACGGCACTCAAGGCAACATTCATGCTGCTCGTCGTCGTCGGCATCATCGGCCTGCAATTCCAGGGGGCGGACTGACCGTGATGTGTCGCCCCTCTTGCGGTTTCAGGGCATCTCCTGGATGGGCCAGACCTCGACAACACCATGAGCGACGGCACATGGCGACTTCGAAACCAGCATGATTGCCTCATGCAAGTCCTTTGCCTCGATCACGGCAAACCCTGCGATCGGCAAGCTGCTGTGCATGTAGGGGCCAGCGGTGGTCTGCATAGCGGCGTTGTCGTGGTTGCGCACCTGCACCGGAGTGCCCGCCACGCCGATCAGAGCGCCGCCGGCCTTCAAGCGTGCGTCATGGGCGTGCGCGGCGTCGCGCACGGATGGCTCAGTGCGCTCGTAGCCCCTCTCGTCGCCGTACCCGACTGTGATGAACTTCGCCATGGGCGTCTCCGTTTCGAACCAGGGCGTTCCTTCGGCGGCAAACGAGGTTCCCGGCTCTGGCCCGCCGCGGGACGCCGAGCTCAAACGTCAGGCGCGCCAAAGGAGACCTCGTGACCCTGCATGCCAGTTGCCTTTGCCAAGGCGTGGCCATTGAAATCGATGGCCCGGTCGAGGATCTCGTGTTCTGCCATTGCGTCATGTGTCGCAAGGCTCACGGCAGCGCCTTTCGAGCGCGGGGGCGCGTGAGGGCCAAGGACCTGCGATGGGTGCGGGGCGAGGGACTGGTTCGCTTCTACGAGTCATCGCCCGGTCAACACAGAGGGTTCTGCTCCATCTGCGGCTCCAACATCTTCACCAAGTTCTCCGAGGCGCCCGAGGTACTGGGGCTGGCCTTGGGAATCCTGGACGACGACCCCGGCACTCGGCCTATCTGCCACGTGTTCGTCGGGTCGAAGGCGCCGTGGTACGAGATCGCCGACGGCTTGCCTCAACACGAATCCCTGCCTCCTGGCTACGGCACCGCTCCAGGCGGAGAAAAGCGCGGCGCCTGACCCTGACCCATACTTCGCCATGCGCTGCATTCCCTTGCGTCTTGATCCTGGCTCGGACCTGCGCTCGTCACTGGAAGCAGCAGCAAGCGCAGCCGGCGGAATGTCCGCGTTCGTTGTCTCCGGAATCGGCAGCCTCCTGGACGCCAGGCTGCGCTTTGCCGGAGCGGAATCGGAGACCTTGGTGTCGGGTGCGGTCGAGATCCTCAGCCTCTGTGGAACTCTCACGCCAGACGGTGCACACCTCCACATGGCGGTCTCCGACGTGAATGGTCGTGTCGTCGGAGGTCATGTCGTCTACGGCAATATCGTGCGAACCACCGCAGAGTTGCTGCTGGTGCAGTCGCCGCAGTGGAGCCTCGGTCGTGAGCATGACCCGGGCACCGGCTACAAGGAACTTGTCGTCCGGCCTGCGCCTGGAGGACAGGAAAATTCCGCCTGACCCGAAACGAGGATCACCCATGCACATCGAACTCTGGCTTGCCTTCGTTGCGGCTTCTGCGGTTCTGCTCATCATCCCTGGCCCGACCATCCTCACGGTCATCAGCTACTCCATGGCTCACGGTCGTCGCGCGAACGTGCCGCTCATTGCCGCGGTAGCGCTCGGCGATTCAACGGCGCTGGTTGTATCGCTGCTCGGTCTGGGCGCGCTCCTCGCGACTTCGGCTTTCTGGTTCACCGTGGTCAAGTGGGCCGGCGGTTTGTACCTGCTCTACCTTGGCGTCAAGCTCCTGCGTGCCGGCATCTCCTCAACGCAACTGGCTGCACCGGCGGCGCCGCGCTCGCGATGGAGGTTGTTCGCGAACACCTATCTCGTCACGGCACTCAATCCGAAGGGGATCGTCTTCTTCGTGGCCTTCCTGCCGCAGTTCATCGACCAGAGCGGGGGCGTCGCTCAGCAGCTTTGGGTCCTGGCGATCACCTTCGTGGCCATGGCCACGCTCAATGCGACCCTCTACGCGGTGTTCGCGGGTTCAGCGCGCAGGCTGTTGGCGTCACCGCGGGCACAGAGGCGCT
>Ga0157379_10005324_pt1 | contig 11050 bp, 14 predicted proteins | sample S25metaG_FD_121802 | JGI IMG/M metagenome (GOLD analysis project Ga0157379, IMG submission 121802) | Switchgrass rhizosphere microbial communities from Kellogg Biological Station, Michigan, USA - S2-5 metaG | ecosystem: Host-associated > Plants > Roots > Rhizosphere > Soil | place: USA... | reverse complement strand
TGCCCCCGCTCGCGATCGGTGACGACCTGCTCACCGACGCGCTCGACATCCTCACCGACGTTTTCAAGGAGACCCGATGACCGACATTCTCGACACCCGTCCCGACACCACCGCGGTGACGAGATCCCCGCTGGATGACGCCCGCTCGCAGCTCGCCGACGCCATCAAGGTGCTCGGCTACGACCAGGGCATGTACGACCTGCTCGCCGCCCCGCGTCGCGAGCTCACCGTCAGCATCCCGCTGCGCCGCGACGACGGCAGGGTGGAGATCATCACCGGCCACCGGGTGCAGCACAACTACTCCCGCGGGCCGGCCAAGGGCGGCCTGCGCTACAGCCCGCACGTCGACCTCGACGAGGTCCGCGCGCTGGCGATGTGGATGACGTGGAAGTGCGCGCTGCTCGATGTCCCGTACGGCGGCGCCAAGGGCGGAGTGGTCATCGATCCGCGTGACTACTCGCAGGCCGAGCTGGAGCGCGTCACCAGGCGCTACACCTCGGAGATCATGCCGCTGATCGGTCCCGCGCACGACATCCCCGCGCCCGATATCGGCACCGACGAGCAGACCATGGCCTGGATGATGGACACCTACTCGGTGAACACCGGGCACACCGTTCTGGGCGTCGTGACCGGCAAGCCGATCAGCCTCGGCGGCTCGCTCGGCCGTGCCTCGTCCACCTCGCGCGGCGTCGTGCACGTCGCCCTGGAGGCGCTCACCCACCTGGGCATCGCTCACGACGGTGCGACCGCGGCCGTGCAGGGCTTCGGCAAGGTTGGTCGCGGGACGGCGCGATTCCTCGCCGAGGCCGGCGTCAGGGTCGAGGCCGTGGCCGACCAGTATGGCGCAATCCGTGCGCCCGGCGGCATCGACTTGGCCGCCCTTGAGACCTACGTCGACGAGACGGGCACGGTCGTCGGGTTCGACGGCGCCTCGCCGATCGACGCCGGGAACCTGCTCGAACTCGCTGTCGATCTGCTGGTACCGGCGGCGGTCGAAGGCGTGCTGCACGCCGGCAACGCCGAACGTGTCCGCGCACGCCTGGTCGTCGAGGGCGCCAACGGCCCGACGACGTCGGAGGCCGATGACATCCTCGCCGCCAGGGGCGTCACCGTCGTGCCCGACATCCTGGCCAACGCCGGCGGCGTCATCGTGTCGTACTTCGAATGGGTTCAGGCCAACCAGGCGTACTGGTGGACCGAGGACGAGGTCGAGGCCCGGCTGGCCGATCGGATGATCGGCGCCTGGCGTTACGTCCTGGACCATGCGAAGACTCATCAGCTGACGCTGCGCGCGGCTGCCACCAGCCTCGCGGTGCAGCGCGTCGCCGAGGCACACCGTCAGAGAGGCCTGTACCCGTGAGCACCTACCGCGACTCCCTCGACGCGGCCCGTGGCGTGTTCGTTGGCGGCACCTTCCGGCCCGGCGGTGCCGGCGTCTTCGACGTCGAGAACCCGGCCGACCGCACGGTCGTCGCCCAAGTAGCCGACGGCGACACCGCCGACGCGACGGCCGCCGTGGAGGCTGCCAACGCCGCGCTGGCGAGCTGGCGTCTCACCCCGGGCCGCGAGCGCTCGGAGATGCTGCACCGCACGTTCGACCTGATGATGCGCGACCAGCACGAACTGGCCGAACTTATCGTCGACGAGAACGGCAAGTCCCGCACCGATGCCCGCGCGGAGGTCGCCTACGCCGCGGAGTTCTTCCGCTGGTTCGCCGAGGAGGCCGTCCGCTCCGGTGGCGACTACGGCGCCTCCCCTACCGGCGGCGTCCGCACGGTCGTCACGCACCGCCCGGTCGGGGTGGCCGCGCTGGTCACGCCGTGGAACTTCCCGGCGGCGATGGCGACGCGCAAGATCGCGCCCGCACTGGCGGCGGGCTGCACCGTGGTACTCAAGCCGGCATCCGAAACACCGCTCACCGCAATCGCTCTCACGCGGCTGCTGGTCGAGGCCGGCGTTCCGCGCGGCGTCGTCAACGTCGTGCCGACCACCGACGCGGCCGGCGTCGTGACGGCGTGGCTGGAGGACCCCCGCGTCCGCAAGATCTCCTTCACCGGCTCCAACCGCATCGGGCAGGTGCTGCTGCGCCAGGCGGCCGACCGGGTGGTGAACTCCTCGATGGAGCTGGGCGGCAACGCGCCATTCGTCGTCACCGAGGACGCAGACCTGGACGCCGCCGTCGCGGGCGCCATGGTCGCCAAGTTCCGCAACGGCGGTCAGGCCTGCACCGCGGCGAACCGCTTCTACATCCACGCCGGCATCGTCGATGAGTTCACCACCCGGTTCGGTGCGGCGGTCGAGGCACTCACCGTCGGGGCAGCCGCGGACGGCGCGGAGATCGGCCCGCTGATCTCCGGGCACGCCGTGGAGAGCCTCGACGCGCTCGTGCGGCAGGCCATCGCGGCGGGAGCGCGCATCAGCCATCGCGCGCCGGTGCCCGACAGCAAGGGCTGGTTCTACCCGCCAACCGTGCTGGCCGACGTCCCCGCCGACGCCGACATCCTCGACGCCGAAATCTTCGGTCCCGTCGCTCCGATCGTGGCGTGGCACGACGACACCGAGCTGCTCAAGCTCGTCAACGCCTCCCAGATGGGGCTTGCCGCTTACGTATACGCCGGTGAGTTGCAGCGCGCGATGCGCCTCGGTGAGGCGTTCGACGCGGGCATGGTCGGCGTCAACCGTGGCGTCGTGTCCGACCCGTCCGCTCCGTTCGGAGGTGTCAAGCAGAGCGGGCTCGGCCGCGAGGGCGCCCGCGCCGGTCTCGAGGAATTCCAGGAGACTCAGTACCTCAGCATCGACTGGCCGGTGCACGAGACGTCGGTTCCCACGAGACTGGTTGGTTGAGTCGAGGGTCGCCGGTGACCGGCACCAGCCGGCGAAAGGTGGGCGACCGGGGCCGCGAAGTAGCTATGCCATCGCAGCGCTGCCCACGATCTCACCGGGTCGGGCAAGAGTGGCGACTGAATCGGCCCAGCGCGTTCGGCGGCCCGTCACGACACGAGGCAGCGCTGGCGCCCGGGCATGGACCACGCCCGGCAAGCGTTGACGAATGGGAGGCAACTCGGTTCGATCGTCGAGTCGAGGGGCCACTTGGAAGGCGGTCGTCGGTGTGGGAGGGCAGCATGGTGGCCATACCGGACGGTGCCGCTGATGCCTGAATTCACTGCGCTACCGATGTTGACGACGCCGACCGTCATCATCTGGAACGTGACGTGTCCCGGTCACATCCGACATGTCGCGGACGAAGAATGCGCTACGAGCACTCATCTGATCTATCCGTACCGCGGCGCCTACGTCCACCACGTGGGAACCGAAACGTTCGTCGCCGAGGCCAACCAGGTCTTGTTCGTGAACCAGGACCAACCGTATCGAGTCAGCCATCCAATGAATGGAGGCGATTCGACGGTGTCGATCGGGCTCGAGCCCGAGACGCTGCTGGAGTTGACACCCGCTCACTACCGACATCCGAAGGGCCACGCTGCCTTCAGCCGGATGGGAGTGCGCGCCAGTGCTTGTACCCAATGGCTCGCGGCCTCCGTACGAGAGCGCCTTCGCCTAGGCACCGCCGATGCGCTGGAAGCCGAAGAGTTGACCCTCGAACTCATACGACAAACGCTCAGCGACGGGAGTTGGAGCGGACCCAATGGCGGCGGCACGGCCCCGCGCAGGCTCACTGACCGCGTGAAGCTGCTGTTGTCGTCCGATCCCTGTCGCCGTTGGTCTTTGACCGACGTCGCAAAGTTGGTCGGGTTCTCACCGGTGTACCTGACTCAGGTCTTCAAACGTGTCGAAGACATGCCGCTGTACCGGTACCAGCTTCGGCTGCGCTTGGCGCGAGCCCTCGAGGTGCTCGCCAATTACGACGATTTGACCAACCTGGCCCTCGATCTCGGGTTCAGTAGTCATAGCCACTTCACCGCGGCATTCCGAAACGTCTACGGCGCCACGCCCTCGGCCTACCAACGCTCGGTCCGGGCGAGTTGAGTTCCGCGCATCGCTAAACTTTCTGACAGTGTCGCTGTGGTGGCTCCGCGTAGCGTCGTGGCGTGCAGAGCATCGATCCCCTCACTGACGGTGCGATTGAATCCGTCACGCGCGCATCAGGTGTGGTAGGCAATCGTGCAGCTCGGCGTATGCGTCAACGAGTGCGTCGATGGTGAAACTGCGATTACGCCCACTGGGATTGGGCAGCACCCACACCGCGGCGCCGGCCATGCGGCGGCGTTGCTGGCCCCAGCTCACCGGACTCGCGCCGGGAACCACCGAAATGGCCTGCTTACCGAGAAATGCCAAGACACGCGGAGCGAACGTGCGCATCTTGGCCTCGAAGGGCGCCAGGGAATTCCGCATTTCAGCACCTGACAAGTCGCCCGCCTGCGCGGTCGGCTGCGTGACGACCGCCGTTATGCCGCAGCCATATTCGAGCAACTTCCACTCCTCGGATGGGGCGAGAAGCCGATCGATGAAGCCGGCCAAGTGGATGGCCCGCCAAAAGCGATTGTTAGGGTTCGAGAAGTTGTGCCCGTCGGTCACGGCCGTCAGTGCCGGGTTGACCCCGCAGAAGACGACGTCGAGTCCGATGGTCAGGATGTCCGGCTGATATGCACTCACCTTGCCTGCCTCCCGGCCCCTACGTCCACGCCCATCCATGGTGCCACCGCGAGAGCCGCATACTCCGTCGAGGAAGTGAGATCGCATGAGTCAGAACGACAAAGCTGCTCGGTTCGCCGAACTGCACACTAAGGGGAACCCTCTCGTGCTGTACAACGTGTGGGACGCCGGAAGCGCCAAGACCGTCGCAGAGTCCGGGGCTCCGGCGATCGCCACCAGTAGTTGGTCAGTCGCCGAAGCCCAAGGCTTTCACGACGGTGAAGACATCCCCATTGCGTTCGCAGAACAGATCATTGGGCGCATCGCCGAGTCTGTCGACGTTCCGGTGTCGGCAGACTTCGAGGGTGGCTACACCGACGATGACAGCGAGTTGTCCGCCAACGTCGCCCGACTGCTGCAATCGGGGATCGCAGGCATCAACTTCGAGGACCGCGTGGTCAAGGGCTCCGGTTTGTACGACGTCGCCCGACAGGCCGCGCGCATCAACACGATCCGGCAGGCTGCGGACGCGCATGGCGTTGCACTATTCATCAACGCACGGACGGACCTGTTCCTCGGTCAGGGCAACGAGCCCAGCGCAACGGTCGACGAGGCCATAAGCCGGTCGATCGCGTATGCCGACGCAGGTGCATCCGGGTTCTTCATTCCAGGTCTGCAGGACGAGGCACTGATCGCGCGGATCTGCGAGAGTGCGCCCCTACCGATCAATGTGATGGTGATGGAGGGCGTACCCGACAACCAACGCTTGGCGGCAATCGGTGTCTCGCGCATCAGCTATGGCGCCACGCCCTACATCGAAGTCATCAGGGCCCTGCGGCAGCGGACCGTCACGCAGCACGCGGCGACATGAACCGCGCAGATGGCGGTTCCCCGCCGACCCTCTTCGATGAACCCGGCGACAAGCAGCAGCCGGCAATCGATCATGCCGCCTTCGCCGAGGCCGCGGTACATCAGCTCGACGCCGAATCGTCGATCGTGCACGTACGCGGTCTGGTCTCCGGCCACCAGGAGCTTCTGCGCCAACTCAGCACGCTTGCTGGCTGGGAGCAACGACGCCGCTGGATGTACGACCGCCAGGTCGACGAACCGCGGTTGACTCTCGAATACCGCGACATGGCCGCCGCTCCGGCAATCCTGGTCGAGGTGGCCGCCGCGCTCAGCGAGTACTGCGGCGTCCCCTACGACGGCCTTTGGATGAACTGGTATCGCGACCACCGCGACAGCACCAGTTGGCACGCCGATCGACCAGCCAACACTCCTCGGACTGCCACCGTCCCGGTTCTCAGTCTCGCTGCTATCCGCCGATTCCTGATCCGCCGCAACGGTGGTGGCCCGAGCACGGTCTTCATCCCGGCAGGCGGCGACGTGCTGATCATGCGGGGCCGTTGCCAAAAGGACTGGCGCCACAGCGTTCCGAAACAACGGATACCGGCCGGGCCCCGTATGAGTGTGAACTTCAGCAGCACAACGCAGGTGGCGGCAGCCGCCGTCCGTTCTTAAAATCCGCACAGTCTGGGTTCAAGTCCCAGTGGGGGCACAGTGTCAGTGCAGCTAGAAGCGGTTTCGGCGACGCGCGTCTCCGAGCCGGTCTCGGTGTCACGAGTTGTCACAACTCGACCGAAACTAGCGCTGGCGGCTTCAAAGCGTGCTTAGACAGCAGCCACGCCTCGCACGCCCGCTCGACAGTCAACCTGCTGGCATGCACATAGGTGCGAGTTGTCTCCATGCGATACCTCCTCGTTTATATGTGCGGTGCCTCGTCGTTGACGTGTGTAGGACGGTGGCAATACCGGGACGGCCGGTTCCCGCTGATGCACTGGAGAAATACCTTCAGTCGGCGGACCGCCTATAATTTTAGGTGGCGATGGATCTCCGCCGAGGTGCTCCTTTGGGGTGCCTGAACCGCCTCGCTGGAGGCTGATGGGCCCTTTCCCGATAGGGGAAGGAGTCTGCCGGTGGCCGATCAGACCGATCCCATCTCCGCCCCGCCGGTGGATCCTGACATTTTTGAGCCTGCTCCTCGGGCGCTGTATGTGCGTCCTTGGGCGATCGCCGCCGCCGGCGGCGTAGTGATGATTCGTGGGGTCTCGCGGGACTTCCGACTTAATCGTGGGGTCTCGCGGGACTTCCGACTTAATCGTGGGTGTCGAATTCTGCGGCGATTACACCACGTTCAGCACCGCCGCGTCGAAACGATCCGACTGATTCAACGCCGCCGCTATTGGGCCGGGATGCCCAATGCGGTCGGCACCCTGCTGGTCACCGTCATCGCCGCAGCGGCGGGTCTGACGGTGGCCGGGCTGTGAGGAGGACCCGATGACCAGGGATCGGAAGTACCCGTCGATGGAACAGATGCTGGGCGATGCGCGCAGGCCGCAGCGCATTGAGGGACCCACCGCGGCACTTCGCCCGACCAGCCATTTGGTGGTCGGGTTCGACCGGTGTCCGGCCAGCCATCGCGCCTTGCGCTTCGCGATCGAGCTGGCGGCCCCGCTGAACGCGTATCTGCATGTCGCGCACATCATCGACCTCCAAGACTTCCCCGTTGATCCCGACGGCGACGATTGGGAACAGTATTTCGCCGACACGCTGGATCAGGAACGCGCCACGGCCTGCGATCTGCTGTCCGCACTGCCCGGCAACTGGACCTATTACGCGCACCGCGGGGACCCGGCGCACGTGCTGGCCGCACTCGCCGACACTTATGACGCCTTGATGATCATTCTCGGCACCGCATGCGGCGGCCTGATGTCGGCGATCGACCGGTTCCTGGGCGCATCGGTGTCGGCGCGTCTGATCCGCCACACCCACCGTCCCGTCGTCCTGGTCCCCGACACCGCAGTACCGACGAAACTGACGACGCTCGAACAAGCTCTCGCCGCCGCCATGGCGAACTGCACCGCATCACCAAACCAACGACACCTGGCGCCGACGTGGGCATCGGCGCAGCAGAACCCGCAGAGTCGACCGTAGTCGCCAGGGCACTGCCGGAGACGCTGCGCGGCAACGGCTTCGGGGTACTGGGCCTGGTGCAGGCCATCGGCGACAAGGGCTCCACCGTCGTCGCGGGCCTGCTGTGGTCGCTGCTGTCGCCGGCCATCGCATTCGGTTATGTCGCAGCTTGGACGGTGCTGTCGGTCAGTCCGGCTACGGTGCCGGCAGGCACGGTTTCGTTGCAGGTACGCAACACCGGCACGCTAACCCACCGCGTCGTCGTACTGCCACTGGCGCAGGGCCGGTTCCCCGGACAGCGTCTCAGCGGTCTGACGGCCAGGTCGACGAGTCCGACAGTCAAGGCGAAGTCGCGCGAACATGCGGCGCCGACGACCAGGACGGCATCGCCCCAGCAACGACCGGCTGGACCACCATCACCCTGCCCGTAGGACGCTACGAACTGGCGTGCAACGCCGGGCACTATCTGGCTGGCACTCATACCGAACTCGACGTTGTCGCCCAACCCGACTAGCACCACATCAGCCGCCGAGCCAAACACGACATTACCGCGGGCGACCATCCCAGCGCCCGGCTTGTTGCGGTGCTCTGGCCAACAACTACCGCCAATCGCTCACCGCCGCTTGACGTCTTAACAGCAAGAGGAGCAGAAATTAGGTGCGAATTCGGAGAGTTGACCGGGGACGGCTTGGGACGGTTTCCACTGGTCGGGCCGCGTCGAGAGTTATTGCGGAACAATCGACTTCAGCGCCTGTCCGACTGGGAGTCAAGTCGTCGCAGGTCCAACTACCGTCGGCCTGACGAGTTTGCGGATGAGTGTCCCGGTGTCGTGGTCCAGGACGCGGATGTCGTGGTCGTCGATGAGGATGGTGACTTTGGTGCTGCGCTCCTGGACTACGCGAGGAGGGCAATGCCATCGTCGTGGTTGGCATCGACCGTCTAGGCCGCAACGCCGCCGAGGTCATGACGACCATCCGCGATCTTGGTGAGCGTGGCATCGTGTTGCGGTCACTCCACGAAGGCGTCGACACATCGAGCGCCTCTGGGCGCATCGCCGCATCGGTCGAACTCGAACTGGAACTGGGTCGCGAACGCAGTGCAGCAGCGCGAGACGCTCGGCGGGCACGCGGGCAGTCAATTGTCGCCCAAAGGCTTTCGACGACTCCAAGACGACGTTGGCGCGGCGGATGCATGCCAGTGGCGGGTCCGCGAACACGATTGCCTCCACACTCGGCGTCAGTCGCGCCACCGTCTATCGGGTGTTGAGCGACCAGCCAGACGCCTGACGGATGAGTCCGATGGCTCTATCGCGGTGCCTTGAGAAGTGATGCCGCGCAGGAACTTGACGGCCAGCTGCCGATGGCATCAGGGAAGCTGGTTTGCCCGTTCGATGCGCCAAGTCGTCGAATGGCGTCGCAACAGTTGGTAGAAGCCGGTGGCCACGTTGGGCAAAGGGAGGGCTGGCGCAATGTTGATTTGGAGCGGTGATCACGGCGTCGTGGGTGACGACAATCAGGGGGTGATCGCAGGCTTGCGCCTGCTCGGCCCATGCGTCGAGGGCTGGACGGGCTCGCGAGAGGATCGAGGACGTCGGCTCTCCTCCCGGTGCCGCGTCGACGGTGCACCCACTGCGCGATGACGTCAGTGTTGGGTTGACGGGCCCAGCGTCCGTAACCGCGGATCATTGAACCGCACGTCGACCTTGTGCTCGGTCTGGCAGCTTTGGGCGATAATCGCCGCCATGTACCGCACGCAGTAGCGGACTGGAGACCATGATCGAAGTTCGTGCGGACGCGAAAGCGCACGCCAACGATTTTGCCTGGCCTAGACCGGCGGCGTTGAGGTCGGGATCGGCACGCCCGCGGAGCCTGCCATCGGCGTTGAAGGCTGTTTCTCCATGGCGGACGAGGTAGATGCTCTGATCGGTCATTGCTGATCATCTTTCCGTGCATGCGATCCCGGCACGATCAGCACCGGCCGGCCATGCTGGCAAGTCAGCTGATGAGACACCGATTGGCCTGCGAGGGTCTCGATGAACGAGTGGACACCGCCGCGTGGGCCACCGAGAATGATCATCAGCGCGTCGGTCTCCTCGGCCAGGTCGGCAATGACATCGCCTGGTCGTCCGCGTGCAGCACGGTAAGTCCAATGCGCGTGGAGTTGGTCAAGCAGCGTCCGAGCCGTGGTCGCGTCCTCGGTCAATCGTTGATCGAGTTGCTCCTCCCAGTTCCAAGCGTCGGGATCGATGGGAAGGTCGTCGACGTCTACGACGTGTACGACATGCAGATGAGCGTCCAGACGCTGCGCCATGACGACAGCGAACCGAAGCGCGGCGAAACTGTTCGGGTGCAGGTCCCAACCAAGAACGATCTGCGTCGAACCGGCGGACGCGGCATGCGGCAGGGACTCTGCGGACGTATCATCACGCATCGCCGTTACCTCCAAATCGACTGTTGTTCATAAGATCCAGACCAGTGCGAATCCGCCCGCGCAAGCGGCAACGGATGCGATCAGCGATCCCAGGGCATTGAGTAACGCTTGTCCGCGGGCGTTCTGCTGGACGAGTCGGACGGTTTCAAAGCTTGCGGTACTGAATGTGGTGTAGCCGCCGCAGAACCCAGTTCCTACGACGGTCTGCCACGCAGAGGGTTGGTCGTGGAACAGCACGGCACCGGCCAGGATTCCCAGCAACAGAGACCCGGTGACGTTGATGCCGAACGTGGCCCACGGGAACGTGGTCGGCCAGCGTCGCTTCACTTCGGCATCCACCAGAAATCGGGTCACTGCACCAGCAGCCCCGACGAGCAGCGTGAGCAAGGCGATCATGAGTGCACACGCCTGCGGTGAACTTCGGCGGCCGACACGATCCCCAGCCACGCCGCGACCACACCTGCTACAACGCTGCCCAGACCGTATCCGATGGCCACCGCAATATGCCCGCCCTTGCCCAGGAGGGAAACCTCCAAAGCCAAGGTGCTGTAGGTCGTGAAGGCTCCGCAAAACCCGGTCCCCGCGAACAGTCGGACACGCTGCCGCCATCCGGTGTCACCACCGGAACGTGCCAGCCCTTCCAACAGTGCGCCCAGTATGAACGCGCCAGCCAAATTGATCATGAACGTCGCCCACGGCCATCCTGCGCCTTCAAACGGTAGAAGAATTTCCCCTGCGAAACGCAGTGCAGTCCCCAACACACCGCCGCAGAACACCCAGAGCAACGCGGTCGGCCGCCAATGCAAAGGTCTCGGTCGCAGCGCATCCGCATCCGGATCGACCGGCAATTCGGCATGCGGGTCTGCGACGTCGTCGCCGTCACCGTGCAGACCATCATCGCCGGTAACCATGCGTGAACCCTAGTGACGAAACGACAATTCGGTAGCCGGTACAGACTCCAGAATGAGCATCGACGTACCTGACGCGGAATTGGTGAGGTTCGGATCGCCTGAACCCGACTGGGCCAGGGGTGGGGACGTCTCCCCGCAGAGCTGCC
>Ga0157379_10005313_pt1 | contig 11064 bp, 10 predicted proteins | sample S25metaG_FD_121802 | JGI IMG/M metagenome (GOLD analysis project Ga0157379, IMG submission 121802) | Switchgrass rhizosphere microbial communities from Kellogg Biological Station, Michigan, USA - S2-5 metaG | ecosystem: Host-associated > Plants > Roots > Rhizosphere > Soil | place: USA... | reverse complement strand
GTGGTCCGTCCATAGCATTGACGAGGGCGTCATAAGCTTCCTTAGCTTTCCTGCGGCGAGCCTGGATAAATAATTAGCTACAAGAAGGACGAAGAAACAAAAACGAAAACCAACCTCTTTCAGGACCTCGCCCAGGCCTCCTACTAAGTCCGTAGCAAGATCAGGCTTACTCCTCACCAGCTGACTGATATGGTTCTGGCGGTCAAGAAACTCGGACAAATCCGCCTTGATAGCCTCCGAGTCAAGAGAGAAAGGCTCCTTGCCCTCACGCTCCTTCGAAGGATCCCAGCGATACAGAGGCCAATAACCAGTGTCAACAGCCAACTTGGTCTCTTTCAAGATCTGAAGAGCACCAACCTCGGTGTCGCCAGGGAATTCGTATGGTAAGTATGCAACGACGACACTGGGTCCGTGGAATTTGTCAGCCTCGACCAAAGCTTGGAGGACTTGTCCGTATGACGAGTAAACGGCCACGCTGGCGACGTAGACATCGCCGTGGTTCATCGCGTACAGACCAGCATCCTTCTTGAGACGGGATTCAGGAGTGGAGTCCTTGAGGGAGTAAGGAGTAGTGTCGAGGAGGAGGAGGTTGACATTGAGACCGGACGCAATGAGGTGGTGTAGACCGGATGCCCCAAGATCGTAAGACCAAGCATCAGAACCGACGATCCAACGAGAAGAAGTCGCAAAGTATTGTTGTAACTCCTTGAGTTGCGCAAGACCTTGCTCGTTAGCAAGATGTGAGGCGATCTTCTCGGCAGCTACCCGCGATTGGACAGTATCGTCCTTCACGAGCAACCACTTGCTAAGGAGGGAAGAGAGTTCTTGGGTAGGTTGAACAGGTGCATCAGGACGGAGGGCTGCACGAACAGCATCAACGAGTTCTTTGCGAGCATCTAAGTCAGCCTGAATACGTCCTAGGGCAAACTCTGGGCGTGTAGCGACATCACCAAATACGGGAATGCGATCGGGATGATTTTCAACCGTCAGCCTCTCACCGAAGATCGTATCGAGAATCTTGGTGTATGTTGACTCCTGAGTAGGTATCTGGACTGGCGGGAGTGAGAGTCGAGATGGGAATTCAGGGCCGAGATGCAGCGAATCGCCGGCGGATTTCAGAAGAAGCTTTTGGACATCGATGGCGCTTAGTGATTCGCCATAGGGGTAAGGACCGAGCGTACCATGCTGAACAGTTGGGCGTGGAGAACGTTGCTGAACGGCTGAGACAATGTCCAGAAACAGCGGTGTATATTTCGTAGGCCAAGTCCGAATTTGTTCTAATACCACTAGACAGGATACGGAGGATGGTATTTGTGCCTCGATCTTGGAAGGTGGAAGTGGTGATAACAAAGACGTTTGGACGACACCGACATCTTCCATAGACTTGATTTGAGCTTGCCCAAGGGTCCACAGTAAAGTGGATGGTCGTGTCGGTCCTGAGTAAGTAATAGGACGAATTGCCCTCCGTACTAAGGCCAAGGTATCTAGTGCAGCGGTTTCATACGATTTGTAGAGCGGCGATTCTTCCTCTAATTGGGAGCTCTTTGAAGATGCTGGGGATGAAGGTGTGGTAGCGCCATTACCGTTGGTGTGTCCGTTTACGCCATTGGAATGTCCGTTTACGCCGTTACTTTGTCCATTAATTCCGTTCAGGCCATTCACGGACGAAAGTGTGCGGGTGTGACGACGTTCAGAAGTAAGGAAAGGCCGAATATTTGCAGCGTCGACCTCGGAGATGGATTCTAGAGACTGGCTAGCATGGAAGATATGCAGAACGGCTTTTCCCTCTAGTCGAGCAAGCCGGGAAGCGAGAAGAGCGTGATCATGGGCCTGCTGTCCTGAGGATGAATAGAGGACGAAGGGCAAGGAGGATCGTAAAGAAAGAGCTTCGGACAAATTGTATTTGACCGCTATATGCAGGACGAGGGGACGAGAGGCAAGTTCGGAGAGGTGGGGGATTAGACCTGCAAGGACATCATGGGTTTCTGAAATGGTTAAAGAAACCAAACTGGCATTTGTTTTCGAAAGGACCACTGCTCCAGCGTCGGCCCCAGCATACACGCTAATTAGGCTACTCGCGGATTCAGTGGGTTGGAATAAAGACTTTGCAGGACGGCGAGGTAGAGCATCAACTACGACGTCAGATGCTAAATAGGCGATTCGAGAAACGGCTTCTTGTGCTGTGGACGTCATTGTCGTTGGAGGAGGGAGATAGAGACGTGTGGACGTCGAGCTCGTCGACGGGCAGGGAAGGAATCGAAGGTGAATGTGAATGTGAGTCGTATAAGAAGCCTTTCGATTTATAAATCTGTACGAATTTGCTCTAATACGGAAGGATGGCGCAATCAATTAGACGCTCGGATTGACCCTGGTGAAAATCCAGCGTGACTCTCGATCCCGAGTCGGATTCTCGGGTTGTCTACCGGGATACAATTCGGCAGACGCGAACAACACGTGACCGTAACGCGTTGTTTTGAACTTCAACGCACGACACTATGTCTTCCCGCCCTGCTCGTACACGCACACAATCGACTAACTATGGTGGAGACTCCGACTCTGAACAATCCGATGCCGAAGACACGCCAAAGCCAAAGAAAGGGTCGAAAAAGAAGCGAATCAGCGACGTATTCGTCCCAGGCGACGATGAGGTGGAGACACGGACTCCTTTGGGTTCTATGAACATGAACGACGATGCGGCAGAGAAACGGAGACGGCGTAAGAGTTTGAAACTTCCTCCCCCTACTGTCGATAGTGTAGAGTCGCAACCTGCGGACAGTCAAGGGACTCCTCGCGCGAATGGTAATACCAGGCCCAACCCACTGAACGTAGTCGAAGATGCCCCAGCCGTCAAGGTACCATTGGACGTTATGAGCAGCAACTTTGAGGAATGGATGAAGATGGCAACAGACAATGTGCGTGTTCGCTAGATCGTGCATTCGAACAGCTTTAATCAATCCAATTGCAGAAAATCAATCCAACAAACTCCTGGAGCTTTGCTCTGATCGATTACTTCCATGATATGTCACTATTGCGGAATATGACAGACAACTCCATCAACTTCCAAAAGGCATCGTGTACTCTTGATGGCTGCGTTAAGATCTGGACGAGCCGCGTAGAGAGTGTAGGTACTGAAACCTTCAAGCTTGTCAGTGATCTGGCAAGTGGTGGTCGTATGTTGTGAATTTATTATATTATATCTTGTTACTGAGCCATTTCCAGGAGGAACTACCGATTCCGCAATAGACGCAGAAGACGATGACGACTCCAACGGAGATGGTTCGAAGAAACGGACAAAGGCCCACCGCCCAGAAGCGACTCTCGCCAAGAGTGCCTCACAACTACGATCGAAGAAATTGGACCTTGAATTCACCGTCGACCCTCTTTTCAAGAAGACATGTGCCGATTTCGACGAAAGTGGTGCCCAGGGCCTGCTCATGAACCATCTTTCATTAGGCTTGGGTGGAAGTTTGCGGGTTGTCTTCGATGCGGGAGACTCTGCTGGAGCAGGTGGGGGTGAGGACGAGGACGAAGAACCGGAGGAACCAGAGGATTTGATCGATATTAGTTATCTTCGAAGTAAGTATGGTGTTGACCTTCCACTCGCTTCTATGCTCACAATGGTATAGAGGAATTCATCCCATCGCTCGATATCCTCGATGGCAAGGCTATCTCACATTCCCTTGAAGCCTTCTCGTTCCAAAAAGATGCCTTTGACGTGAACGACATTACGCTCTTGGACAACACCAATTTCAATATGGACAGCCAAGACGATGATTCCGTTGCTGGCGACGATGGCATAACTTATGATGACCAGCCTATAGACTTTGGAGGCGATGCGGGAGGGGATCATGTCGAAGACTTCTTCGTGGGTGACCAGGCCGTCCAAGACGATTATGGTGACTTTGGTGACGGGGACACCGGTCCAGGGGAGGGAGATATGTATACCCCGGTCCAGGGTAACGAAGGAGGGCCAAGACCTGTTGGTGTCTACGAACCGTTTGATCCTCGAAGAATACCTAACGAGAGGGACCTCGTTATGGCCATGACCGGCGCCGACGGCGAGGGAGGCATGATGGACTATTTCGACCAGGGCTTCATGAAGAACTGGGCTGGTCCTGAACATTGGAAGTTACGGAAACCTGTTCGGAAAGGTATTTTATTCCCTCCCCGTCATTAAACCCTATTAATTTAGAAATAGTTGTCGAAGCGTCTGATACCACAGCTCCTAAGGCCAAGCGCGAAAAGAAGGAAGCCTTCAAGATCGATTTCTCTCAATCATTAGAGACACCGATTTCGGAGCTTTTCGCCCCGGTTAAAGGCAAGGGTGGAATTGATCTTCCCGTGACTAAGACTTGGGCCTCCCGTGTCAAGAAATCTAGCAAACGAAAGGGTAACAACGAACAAGAAATCCGAAGGTCTGATCAGACCTTACCCAATGATATGCACTTCTCCAGTCGACAGTTGGTTACTTTATTCTTGAAACCCAAATTCTCGGTAAGCTAGGACGTCTTAAAAATGTTTTACGCTTGCCCTGAAATTATGATCTAGCTCAAAATGCGGGGACACCGAGTAAGGATCAATGAGACTGATGGTGAGGTCGACGAGAATTTCTGGGCCCAGGCCGCCGCCGATCAGGCCGCAGGACTCAGAGGGGACGATGCAGATGAAAGTAAGCCGTGTCTAGTTTCCTCCCGCGTTGCGACCCTGACTTACCCATCAAACCAGCAGCGGATGGCGGAGCTATTCCATTCAACACGCAGTTCTTCCATGACGACTATGACGACGGCCCTGGGTTTGACGACGTGTACGAGGGAGATGCGGCAGGGCCAGTTGAAACGACATCGGCAGAGGACCAAGATTTACTGGCAGCGACACAAGGTCAAGGCCGGAAGATTCGTCCTGAGTTTGTTAATTATACCAAGCGAGCGAAACGGGTCGATGTCAGGAAACTCAAGGAGAATATTTGGAAGGGTCTCAATATTGTTGTAAGCCATGGGAAACCGGTAGATGAAGAAGGTGATGTTTCAATGGTGAGTGTTTTTATTTATCCCTCTTGGTGGAACACTGACTTAACACGTTGTGATTTTCAATTAGCAGACAAGCGAGCCACCTACTAATCCCTCGGAACCGCGTGTATTTGAGTCTGTAATTTCCGATCTGAAACAAACGTATCCAAAGGAAAAGATGGAAGAAATCAGCACAAGCTTCTGCTTCATCTGTCTGTTGCATCTCGCCAACGAGCAGGGCCTCAAAATCGAGGTGGACAACCAAAGAGGTCGGGAGGCAGACGAATTCACGACGGAGGGTGATGTTGATCCGGGGGAGGACAAGAAAGTCGGGGATTTGTGGGCATTGAAGGTGAGAGCACCGCTTCGGAGTTCATGGTTCCTAGCCGAGCACGATGTGACTGATGGATGATATTTTCTACTTTCTTTTTCACAGGTCTATCGTGATCCGGATGCCACCCCTGCTGCATAATGAAACGGAAGGCTGTATATATCGTTTCTATCTCCATTAACACTGTCTTGCGGTGATCTGCTTCCCTTTTTACTGTCTTGTTTTATTTGTTTTATCTCGATTTGTTTGTGAAATTAGAGTACGCTCTCACATGGATGTATGTACTCTGACTGGGAAAGGCGTTGTAACGCATATTATACGAAATCTTTAGTGTCCAGTAAGAAGTCACCGAGATTTTTTTATTTTGTGTATTCTGACCTTGTGCTCACAATATGTCCAAAACGCTCAGTAAGGTTTAAGGAGATCGTTATTCGGAGATAATTAGATAATGACATACAACTAACATGTAAAAATAGTATGGGAATACAGTCTCTGTCCGATGTCGAGTTACCTGGCAGAGCCGGTCTTTTGCTGTTCGATGTCGCAGCCCTGGCTCGGTGACGAGAAGAAAGAGATTGCGATATTCACCTGGGTTTTATGATATCACCGGTAACAAGTCTGGTGAGCTGCGGTTCCTGTACCTTCAGTAACGGGAACAACCGTTTATCCATTTTGGTGGCATGCAGACTGTTGCATCATTTACGCTGCCTGGTAATGTTGTTGGCGATGTTAATTAATTTCAGATTTATTCAGTAAAATAAAATCGGAAAAAAGCTGTGGGATTATAGTGGAGAAGCGCTATTTATCGACAGAAAAAAACCCTCGAGGGTAATTCCGATTCGCGACCGGCATATCGGAAAGGAAAGGGCTGACCAAAAGGTTGTCATTATGACACGAGAGCAGCTTCCAAGACTATCAAGACGAAAAGGCATCACCGAGTCACCGTTCTGTTCTGTTTCAGGCATAGATACAAGAATTTGAATTGTCACCTCCGAAGGCAGTGAACAAGGCCCGGAACAGCGGAGGTTGACGATGCGTGGTTTGTGATTGATCAAGATGTGGAGACTGTGGAGGGGGATCTACACGGTCCCGGTTAGAGCCAAGTTGGCAATGATTGTGGAGGGCACTGCTTTGTGGCCAGGTTGGCGTGCTACCCCTTTGCGGATGATGTGTCTATATGACGACTTCCGTGTATGGTTACCTGAATTTGAAAATCATGTGTTTGTTGTAGGCATAATGGAAATCTGATGTTGGAATAGTTTCTGGAGACACAGCGTGGCTTAATTTCTTCATTTGTAATCTTGTCGCTGCCTATGAATTACTTTGAGATCTCATCTACGGATGACGGAGAAATAGATTTATTATTGCCCATAAATCGTCATAGAGAAAATTCATTAATGATGAATAAATAAGACTCAGGAGGAAGGCGAATATAGAGTCTAGCAGAAAAATTGAAACGAAGCAAGGGAAAAACAAACACGAGGACAGAAGTCAAAGCGTGATAAAATTGAGGCATTTGCAGGGACCAAGCCCGCGGATTAGATAGATGGGTAGATAGGAAAGAGGTTATTTGATACAGTGGTGAATCAACAGGGAGTTATGGGGCTACAGTTTGAGAGTGCGTAAATAGTCGAAAACAGATGTGGTGTGATGTATGCGATGTGAATCGATGAGGCAGGAGTGCCAATGCATGGGTATAAGCGGCATTCCCTCAGTCTCCGGTCATATTCGAGGCTTCTCTTTAATGAAGGCTGATGCTAAAGGGCATGGAGTTGAAGACATGGGAAAGACGTCGTTGATGAACGTGTACACGTTCCGCGTATAGCTTGTATGGTTTATCCGGGAGCTCGAGCATCCCTGTGATGGGGCATTTAGAGCCTGAAGCTGGGAGGATGCTGATGAGATCCGTGGTAGGGATTCGAGTGCGTGCAGAATCGGCGAGGAATGTCCGTTGACCGAATGAACGGTAGGAAATAACGTCAATGTTTCGAGGGGCAGATTTGTATGTGTGGACCACTTTAAAGGAGAGGTCAAAGAATCGTCAAGCGAGGGGAATGAGAATGCGTACATTGGACAAGCACGACTTCGTGGCGAACGAAAGCAACAGCAAGTGTTCCACGCTCCATTTGTGAGTTGAATAAGATAGGAAGTAGAGATTGAAAAGTCTAATTGGATATACAGCTGAAGTGAGGTGGAGGGGAGTGAGGAAATACGGGGGAAGAGGGCCTGGTTATATAGCCTGACAAGGGCTGGGACATTAATGGGAAACGGAGTGTGGTCTTGCGACAGAGCGGCGACGAACAATGGGCTTTCGATAGCCGATCCAAATTCTCGGGAAGGAACAAGCGGAAGGTGACCGGCTGTGACCACCGTTTTTGCCATGTTTGGCCGTGCACACAACACTAAGTTCTTCCGAATCCCTTTCAAATATGGCTTCAATGACTTTCGCATACATATCTTGTTAGCTGCGCCTGACTCTGTCAAAGGCTGCAAACAAAAGAGGCCTTTAGTCTTTCAGAAGTCTTCTCGCTCAACCTACAAAGGTATCATTATTATAGCTATTGTTCCGTTGAACAATGAAGGGGGCATCTAATATTTGTTACAGTGTCGTTGAAGTTCCCTGCTATTATCCACACACGCTAGGCTGCTCTCGTCATTTTCGGCTCTGAGCTGTGAATAGCTCCAGTTGCCTTTGGCCCCTTCTCGCTCAACCCATTCTCCCTTCAATCTTTCGGGGTCCATTTCGATGTCCTTTGACTCGGAAAATACTTCTTCACCGTCTAAGGAGGAGGATATTCGTCTAAAGACTTGCGCGGCTCTCAGGTTATTCTCTGCAATATTCGAATTTCCATCGTCTTCTAATCTATCCGCAATCTCTCCTGGCATTAACGTTACTGGAGGATATTGTGTTAAATTAGGCGCCGCCTGCGGGATATGACTAGGCGACAGCTTCCTCAACACTGTCTTTCGGACGTTGAAGACGGTTGCTCTTCTTCCCCTGTCGAGGATAGGATAGTAGAATCGTCCTTTTTGGTAATATACCACCGTTTTGCAAAATTGAGAATCTTCTTCAGACAGTACAACTGGGATGCCGATCAGTTAGTGTACAATGGGACAATGGGTAGTGAGTGGCACCTTTGACTAGGTGGAGTTTATGACGGAAAATGGCCATGCACCAGCCTAAATAATCGTTGTCTTCGTGCAATAGATAGTTTGAGCAATTTGACACCATATTTCTGTGCGAGTATATAATAGTTCAAACGGATCGGGGAGGGTATTTGAAGGGGAATACAAAGTCCCTAGCTTTGCAATGAATGAGGTGCGGTGGAACTTCGTAAGAGGATCCTTATATAGATAACAGGGTCTTGGGATATTGGGTGGCACAGAAGTTATATAGCCAGGCCTGGGATCAGTGTGGGCTTAGTCCCGAAATTTGATCAATTTGGCTGTTTCCTTAAAGAAAATGGGGGACGTTAGTAAGATGATTGAAGGATGAAATGAGAGCTTAATATACGAAAAAGACACCGATGAAATATTCAGTGGCAAACTGATGTGGCGGTGAGCACAGCACAAGGGGAAGTCTTCAAGTGACTCAGTCGAGCTTTATGGAACTAATTATATGGCACACCCGAGGACACGAGAGTGAACTTCGGTGGAGAACAATAAAACAAAATTATCATCAGATCACAAACTCAACAAATCTGCCAAACAACTTTAGTAAATCCTCATTGTCACTCTTGTCAAGGGAGGAGCGCTTATCTTCCCACCAACTATGGCTGGCGCTTCAGCCACCCCGCCTCCTGCAATGACATGAACGCATACCGCATCTGCCTTCGACTCTCCCAATCCGATAATCCATCTACATATCGACCCAAACTCTTATTTGAACGCCTACCAGGTCAGAAACGTAGTGGAAACACAAGGCAGAGCATCGGAGGGAACTTGAAGATCACAAACGACTGGCGATTTGGTCCTATCTCCGTTGAGTGGATTGACAGAGAATTCATGCCCTCCACAGACCCTTCTTCATCGTCTACGGTAACACAGAAGTCTGATGGTCATTCCCGTGGTGGTAAGTCTCCACTTTGAGACGTTTTCGCGTTCTCAAACCGTCGTTTTGCTCTCAAGCTGATAAGTCCGACGCTGTCCGAGGACCTACAACCGCGACCGCGCAGTTTGTTGAAGTTACGTCTGGGACAACGGAGCTTCCTGAAGGGATTATACATATATACCGATATAACACCTATAATTATAATGACGGAGGTTCAAACGCGAATGAAAACTCGTCTCTTGGGCAGGATGCGAATATACCGGGGATCGTCCGCGAGGAAGAGTCGAACGATGGAAAGACGGTTGCTGTATTGGCTGTACCGTCACATATGGCACCCTCGGATTTCCTGACGTTTGTTGCCCCTGCGGTGGATAGTATTGCGCATTTGCGGATGATTCGGTGTGCCAACCAAAACTACAAACGATGTCGCAAAATAACTAACTTGTTTCGTACAGGGATTCATCTCCTAATCGTTCAATGGTAGTGATCAGATTCCGTAATGCCGAAGATGCGAAGGATTTCGCGCAAGAGTATAACGGACGTCCATTCAACCCCTTGCAGGTGCGCCGTCCCCGCCAAATATTGCCTCGATTGTAACTAACCCTAAGTCACAAAGCCTGAGATATGCCAGGTTGTTAACGTTCTTTCCATCGAAATTGAGTCAAATGATGCAACTTCTCTTGCTATTTCTCGTATTGCCACAGCGGCGCAGAGTAACTTGCACGAACTCCCGACATGTCCTGTCTGTCTCGAGAGAATGGATACATCTGTGACAGGTCTCGTTACAGTTCCTTGCTCTCATACATTTCATTGTATGTGCTTGAGTAAATGGGGAGACAGCCGGTAAGTTTATTCGATTACATCTCCACTGTACTCTCTTACGCGGGTATTAATCCTTAGATGTCCCGTATGTCGATATTCCCAACGTCTCTTATCATCCCACCCAATACCAGGGCGATCAAGACCAAACGAAACAGGCTCTCCTCTCACCGTCTGTTTTGACTGTTCCTCAACGACGAATCTCTGGATATGCCTCATCTGCGGAAACGTCGGCTGTGGTCGTTATCGCGCAGCGCACGCCTATGGGCATTACGAACTGACAACGCACTTGTATTCCCTCGAGCTAGAAACGCAACGAGTATGGGATTATGCGGGCGATGGATACGTGCATCGTCTTATCCAGAACAAGGCGGACGGAAAGCTTGTCGAGTTACCTTCTGCTGCGACGATGGCTTCGAATGAGGGAGGGACAGATTCACGCCTTGGACCTGGGCTGATGGATTCGTTGAATGCGGAAAAGATTGAGGCTATTGGAATCGAATATTCGTCGCTATTAACATCGCAACTTGATTCACAGAGGGCGTTTTACGAGGAACAGAAAGTACAGCTGGAGAAGATGCTGGAGTCCGCGAAGGATAAGATCGAACTACTGGAGAAAGAGCTGGATGCGAGACTGGAGCAAGAAAAATGGATGAAATTGGAAGAAGAGAGTCGTACGAAGCTGGAGGAAACATTAGTTCGAACCAGGAAGGAGGTACAGAATTTAACGAAGGAGACGAAATCGCTTCAAAGACAATTGGAAGAAGAAAGGGCGATTACAGCGGGGCTTATGAAGAATAATTTGCAGTGGCAGGAAAAAGCTGCGGGGTCGGAGAGGGATAAGGTGAAATTGGAGC
>Ga0157379_10005311_pt1 | contig 11065 bp, 15 predicted proteins | sample S25metaG_FD_121802 | JGI IMG/M metagenome (GOLD analysis project Ga0157379, IMG submission 121802) | Switchgrass rhizosphere microbial communities from Kellogg Biological Station, Michigan, USA - S2-5 metaG | ecosystem: Host-associated > Plants > Roots > Rhizosphere > Soil | place: USA... | reverse complement strand
GACCCTCGAGACCAGAGGGGCGGCCCTAGGGGACGGCGCAAGCCCGGCGGTCCGCCCGCACATCAGTTTTTCGTATAAGTAATATTATGGGAAATAATGAGGCGATGTTGTGTTTACCATACCCAAACGCCAGGGCTAGGTTTCCATGGAACTTAGCCGATCCCCAGCCCCGCCGTGGTGGCTTCCTGCCTGATCGGCCGTCGAGCCCAGGGGAAATTCTGATGCACAACCTACAACTTGGTGACCTTCTACAGGCCAATAACTGGCTGAGTAGCCTTCAACAGCGGCTGAGCAGCGACCCAGAAGGCCATTGGATCGGCTTTGTGCGCCCTGACTACGAACAGTTGGTCCAAGAAGTAGGTTTCATTCAGCAAACCCTGAACCGGTTAAGCCAAGACGTTCCCACTCTCGAACCAGCGGCCATAAGCGCGGGCCATTTGGCAGAGATCCTTTTGAACAACGCGGTCATTGATAGCGACGGGAATGTACGGTTTTCGGTGCGCGATACTTCCCAGCTAAAAGCTTACATTATGCAAGCCAACGGGCGGCTTGTTGATGGTTTCCGATCAGTGCTTGTGCTGTGCATCTCGCGGAGCAACGCATCACTTTATGAGAATAACCAGCCGATATTTGGTGTAACCTTTGATGCTAAGTTCAAGCGCGCCCAATATGATCTGGAAGAGTCCGCAAAATGCCTTGCCCTAGGGCGTGGGACTGCCTCTGTGTTCCATTTGCTTCGGGTAATGGAAGTGGGAATACGGGCGGTTCGGACTTGTTTAGGGGTAGCCCTTCCCTTGGAAGGCAATGAACGAAACTGGGGAATGGTTCTGCGCCGCATCCGGGAAGCCAAGAACGCAAAACCAAAAGGATGGGCTGAAGAAGACCTTTTTGACGAGATCTATGCTCTTCTAGATGCAGTTAAAGGGCGTTTCCGCGATCCGACTATGCACATTGAAGAAATATATACAGAGGAAGAATCGCGCCGAGTCTACGAGACGGTGCGCAATTTCATGTGCCGCCTTGCTGACCGGATGGACGAGAGAGGGCAGCCGTTGGCTTAGGGGCGACCTTTTTGAACGCCCTCCCCTAAAGAAGATGATGTTTTGCGGTCACTGCTGAAAATGCCGCCCGAGCCCTTCACGCCCAAGGCAAAGTCGAAGGCGAAGTCAACGGCCTCCAAAAAGATCTGCTAATTTATGGACTTCGGCTTTTCTAGTGCCGCCGCTATTCGTTCTAGTATGTCGTTTTGGCGACGTACTTCCCGAATATGGGCTTCGAGATAGTCCAAAGATTGGCCCCTATATCGTGACGCGCCCCGCTGGGCCCAAAGCGGCAAAACCAGCCACGCAACCATGAAGATTGCGCTGCCAATAAGAACTGCCCTCACAATTTCCTGAAGATTCATACTATCGACTCCGCTTCGTTCCGCGCTTTACTTTCCCCCAGCGTCTCCAGATTGGCTAAGGCTCATGCCATACCTTCTTGCCCCAAAACTGGCGCTGGAAGGGAATTACCTCATATCCACGGGCCTTGCGCCAGCGGATGAAAGCAAGCGTTTGCTGCTTAATTGGCTGAGGTTTTGTCAGTCCGCCAATAGGTAAGGCGCGTTCCAGCGATGCCCTTCAGGGCCTTATCGGCGCGCATGTCATTGGTATAGCCCAAGTTGGCGCGGTGGTTCATGCGGAAATCGAACTCGTTCAAATAGGGCCTTCCTCGCGGGTGTTATTGCCTTTCATGCTCCTGCGATAAAGCTGCGAGCGGAGCATGAAGGACGCTAGGGAACATGGCTGATAAAGCTAAGCCTATTACGATGCCAAGTATCAAAAACAATAGCTCCCTGATCTGATCTCTCATAAGAGATTAGTACCTAGTCTGGTTTTGGTCGCCAAGCCTTCTTATCCCAGAAGATGCGGCGGAACGGCACCGTTTCGTAGCGCCAGCGGACAAAAGCTAGTGTTGTTTGCTGCTTAATTGACTGAGGCTTTGTCAGTTGATCTCACGGCCTTCTGGCCCCTACTCTCTTGTCCATCAGCGATTTATAATTGCTTCAGACATTCATCGGAAAAATTCAGCCATGTCCAAAACTCCGGACACATCTCCGCTAAAGCCCATCGTGTCCAAGCCGAAGAATAAGCCCAATCCCGGCGCTCCCGCCACCAAGGCGCAACATGCGGCGTTGAAACGGGTCGATAAAATGGTCATCAAGCGGATGCGGAAGCGCTAGGCGCTATTGCGCCCGGCGCTCAAGCTGCCTGAGCCTCCAATACCCGCCCGCAATCGCAAACAGCGGCGCCGCCCATGACAAGGCCAGCAGGACGGGCCCGTCCAGCACGCCGCCATTCTGCTTGCCCGTCACAGCATCGTGGATGTTGATCAAGGTGCCCATTGTCGATGCCAGAGCGGCATTGAGAAGCAGCCGGCTTTCCGACAGCCGCGCCGACACATAACCCGAAAGGACAAAGCCCAGGCTGACTGCGGCGGTGACGGCGATTCCATAGGCATAGGAGTCCTTGATCATGCGCTCCACGGCCGGATTGCTCATGCCGGCATGCTTCATCTGAACAAAGCCGATGCCCACGATGACGATCGCGGACACCATGGTGAGAAGCATGCTCAGCACGTTCCCCGCCAGGAATGCTTTTATGGAAATGCCCCGCATTTTGACCCGACGCTTGCAGCCTCGCGCGGAGTTTTACGCCGATTGCTGAACGAAATGCTGTGCGCCGGGATGACGTTTCGTCAGTTCGTCGCTAAGGGGGCTTTGCAGAGCGAAAAAGGGTTCGCGGATGCCAAAAAGGCCCGGCAGTCGAAGCTACCGGGCCTTCCTGGGTCTTCCCTGCGCTCCACGTTGAACTGGATCGCAATGCAATGCTTACATTGGAAACTGATCGCTCGTAATTGATTCTTCCCAATCGAATAAAGCCAGCAATTCCATGGTTAAAACGGGCCGGCGAGACCGCGATTGAGGGGCGGCTTGAGACCGGAAGACCGCCAGGACCGCCCTACTTTTCAGGCACCGTGACGGTCTTCATCGGCCCCATGCCGGTCACCAGCAAGATCAAGTCCTCATCCTTGGCACCGTCCCAATGCACCTTGTTGGCCAGGTCGGTGGCGAAGCTGCCTTGCGGCAGCGGCCAGGTGGTCTTGGGGTCCCAATGATCGCTGGTGGAAATCCACCAGGTGCCGGCCACCACATAGGCAAAGCGATCGGTGGTATGGAAATGCGGATGGCTCATCTGGCCCTTGGGCCACTTGATCAGGATGCCATAGGGACCGGGCTTGTCGGGATCGCCATAAAGCGGCGCCTGCAACTGGCCCAGGCTTTCCTTCTTCCACTTGAGATCCTTGGGCAGGATGAAAGTGGCGTGGGTGGAATCCGGTCTGACGGCGGTTTTCGGGATGGGCTGGGCGCCGACAGGAAGAACAGCAGCGGCAAGAAAAAGAAGTCCGAAAGCGGCACGCATGGCATCTCCGGCTAGGGATGGAATGGGAAGCTACTACAGCAAGGATACTCAAGACACCGCCCAAGCCCCCCGCCCAAAGCCCGGACACCCCGCCGACAGGGCGCTGATAGCGCTACAGCTTGCGTGCCGGTTCGTACCAAGTTCGCGCTGGACTCCGGGAAAAAGCAGCGCTGAAAATATGGCGGGTTTTTCACGGAGAAAGCCGTGCGCGAATACGAAATCCGCATCCTCCAAAGTGACGGATCACCGTCCATACTCACCGCTCAAATTTATCTTTCCGACCAGTCTGCCATTCAGGCGGCTCGCAGAATGGCTCTCGGCCGGCAGTTTGAAGTCTGGCGCGGCATGGAATGCATCACCGGGATGGCCAAGCTGCTTCCCGATGGCCGACGCGGCGAAAATTCGGCGGCATAACTGCTTCCTGCGGCAAGCCTCTTGGCTGTTGGGCCAAGCGTTGGTCCGCGGATATGTCAAATTTGCCGGAGATGCCCTTAAAAACCGGGTCCGATTTAGACAAAAGCAAAATAACGGGCTCACACCGATTTAAGGGGTTTGGCTCAGGATCGGGATGAGGCTGGGGACCCTCTCCCGCTTCACCTGTCCCAGAGGCCGCGATGACGCCGACGGAAAAGTGGATATTTTGCCTGGCGCTGGTTTATGCGGTCCCGTCTTTCCTCAGCGGGGTCGGCCTAACGCTGTTGGTTGTCCGTTGGCAGGATGTCCGCCGCACCTTGGCCCTGATGCCGCGCTTTCTTTCCCCCGAGCTGACGTTTGAACGGGGCGACTTGAAAGCCGCGAGCCTCGTACCAACGGATGAAAGCCCGCTGCCGGACGGTTTCAGGCCGCGCTAGTCCGCCGGCTTTTGCAGGGCCCGATCGATCATCACCTGGGCGTCCCGGATCATCTGGGCCGCGGTGAGGGAATAGGCCTCCAATCGCTTTGCCGCGGTTTCCAACACCTGCCGCCCTTCGTCATAGCTGAGGACGTTTTTGCGGATCAGGGTTTCGATCAGGCTCCGGGTCGCGGCCGCGCTGGCCAGGGCCAGGTCGGTTGTACGGTCGTCCATCATGGCCAAACCCCGCTGAATTCGGTATTTTCTACCAAATTCTACAGGGCATTGGCGACAGCCCTCCTCGGGCACCGGCTGTTGTCATATAGTCATGCAACGGACGACAGGAGTTTTCTTCCATGGCCGACAAGCTCAGTGACAAGGAAATCGAGCGCCGCAAGCAGCAGGCTGCGCTGAAGGCGGCGGCGCCCAAGCCGCATGAGGCGTTCCTTCAAGCCAACGGCAAGGGCAAGGCGGGCCATCAACAGCCTCTGGCGAAGGGACGGAATTTCCGGCATCAGGGGCGTTAGCACCAGGTATCAGTCCGGCTGGATCTCGGCGCAGACATCGCAGACGATCACCGGCTCGCCATTGGCGGCGCGGCCTTCCTCGCAGTGAAAGCCGCTGGAGACGTTGATATAGGCCCGCTGGGAGCCCAGCGCATGACTGCCGTCGGCGCCCTCTTCCCAATGCCGCGCGCCGGCCTGGCCGCAATTGGGACATTTGAAGGCCACGGCGAACTTGGCGGGCTCTTTCATCCCTGGAGCCTATACCCATACCGCGCCGGTCCCCAATGCCCCGGCGACGGCGCGCTTTTATACCGACGCGGCGTCAGCGCTGGTGCGGGTATTTGGGATAACGCTGGGACGCTTCGCTGCGGTAGAAAGTGCGCATCCGGCCGGCGTGAAACAGGCCCTGGCGCATCACCTGGATCAGCTGGTCATAGGCGCGTCCCATCATGCCGGGAAAGCCGTCATGGGAGTCGCGGACCGGGAACGTCATGGTCGCCACCAACCGGTCCGGCTGTCCTTCGCGCTTCTGGACAAAGCGGAAGGTGAAATCGCCGTGCGGACTGTTGGAATGCGCCTCCATGCCGGCGAATTCCACGAAGATATCGCACAGGCCCTCCTTCGGCGTCAGTTCATCGGACATGTACTTGCCCCTATTTTATCTGGTCGCTCCGGCTCTCGCCGACGCTCCTTCGGAGTCAGATCATCCGACATATGCTTGCCCCTCTTTATTCCCGGCCGCTCGTCCGCACGCTGCCGTTACGGACCCGGCGTTCCGCGTCTCTCTGTCTGTCTCTCCAGCAGACCTCAGCCCCCGCCGGCACTCATGGCGTCTTCTGCATCAAGCTCCGGATGCGGTCCCACAGCGCCACGCATTTGGTGTCCTCGACGCTGAAGGCTGTGGAATCGGCGCCCCGGATATGCATGGTCGCGGCAGCCCGCTCGATCGCCAGCGCCAGCCGGTCATAGAGCTGCTTGAGTTCGGCAACCTCTTCGGAATCTCGGACGGCCTTGCTCATGGCGTGATTATAACAGCCCTGCCACGCTTGGCGATCCCGATATCTTCCCCAGCCTCAATGCGTGCCCGAGGTCGCGCTGAAGGTTCCCGTCGTGCTGGTGGAGATGACAATGATAGTCGAAATGGGGCCGCTCACCAAAGTAGCTACAAAGCTGGCGCTACCGCTGGAAAATTCGACTCCCGCGAAATTGGCGGCAGGTCCAATACCGGCGGCGGGCCCGGCCGGCAAAGGTCCGGATGTCGAACCATTGGAGGTGCCAGCGCCTAGAAGTCCCAGGCGCGTCAGCGCGGCCGTAACGCGCGCATTCCCATCCGTGGGATTCGTTTTGGCGAGTTCGTTGATGAGGGCCGGTATGGCCGTATCGGATGTCGTAACCACGGTTTGATTGCCGCCATTTCCCAGCACCAGCGCTGCGGCGTCGGCGGCGGCTCCGCCCAAGCCGATTTTGGCTTCGGCCGGCAGCGATTGGGCGCGTGCAGGCATGGCAGGAAGCGCCATCGCACAAATCATTACCTGGAAGAATTTTCGAATACCGACCACGTCGCCGACCCGCCCAGCTTTGCAACATTGGGTCAGCGCGGAGCAAGAAGCAGGCCATCAGACAGCAAAAAGGCCCGGCAGCGAGGGTACGCAAATCCGGGCCCTGGAAGCCTTGGCGGTATGGAGAATACCGACGCCCCGCAGCTTCTGTATGCAATTAGGTATCAGTTGTGGTAGCGCTGTCAAACAACTTCGCGTTCTACCGTTAAAGGCGGCTGTAACTGGCTGACCATTAACAATTTTTTGCGAGCGCTGCGGCGCTCAACTCGGCGTCTGGGCGGGCACCCGGGTAACGGTGAAATCCTTCAACCGCTCGCTGGCCATGGCGAAATTGGGTTCCAGCTCCAGCACCTTCTTGTAGTCGTAATAGGCTTCCTTGTAGCGGCCCAGCATCTGCTCGGCCACGGCACGGTCGTAATAGCCGATATGGGGGAAGGCCATCCCCAAGCCGATGCCCCGGTTGATCTGTTCGAGCGCCTCCTGATGCTGGCCCTTCTTGATCAGCATGGCGCCCAGATTGACGTAAGGGTCGCCCAGGCTCGCATCCAGCGCGATGGCGGCGTTGAAATCATCGGCGGCATCCTGGGTACGGCCCAGCAGATCCAGCATCACACCGCGATTGTCGTGGGTGGCGGCGCGGTCCTTTTTGCTCAGCACATCATGATCCAGCGCACCGGAGCAGAGTTGCACACCCTGCAGCAACTGGGTGCCGGCCTTGGCGTGGAGGAAACAGTCATGGGCCTGGCCGTTGCCCAAGGTAACAAAGACCTGGGCCCGGGCCGGCGCGAAAGTGAGCGAGACGGCCGCCACAAGGCTCGCGGCCAGAAGCATCAACTGAACCTTCATCCAGACTCTCCCGGACCAAAGTTACCGCAAGATACTACACCATTTTGCCGCGCTTTGCGCCTTTCTCTGCGCAGTTGTGTTAGCGGTAAAATTGGGACATTCTTTCCTTAAGAAAAACATAGGTTTGCGGAGGAATACGGATGAAATCTCTCAAGCTCGCCGTGACCGTGGCAGCGCTTGTTGCCAGTCCTCTTTGTTGGGGCCTGGCCCCGGCGCTGGCGCAGGACGATGCCAAGATCTGGTACAGCTGGTCGCCCAAGCCGGTGCCGCTGACGCCGTGGAAGGCCCCCAACAAGCCGATCTGGCGGCTGTCCGAGATCATGGCCGCGCACAAGGGCAAGAGCGACTGGGTGCAGCCCATTGTGCGCGACCAGGATTATGCGGCCGATTACATTTCCATGGGCGCGGGCCAGAAGACCAAGCCGCAATTCTGGGCCGACGATCCGGTGTTCTGGTACATCGCCTCCGGCCAGGTCCGCTTCCATATCGAAGGCCAGGAACCGTTCGTCGCCAGCAAGGGCTTCCTGGTTCAGGTGCCCTATCGCAACATCTACTGGATGGAAACGGTGGGCGATGAGCCCAGCGTGCGCTTTGAAGTGGTGCACAACAACCGCACCCCGCTTTATCCCGCAAGCGCGACCGACAAGGGGCCGGGCCCAAGCGCCAAGGGTAAGACCTATGTCGTGGCCAGCTACCGAACCCCGCCCCAGCCCTATACCGACAAGGTCCGGCCCTATCTGGATTTCTGGGGCGACTTCGTGAAGCGTCCGGCCAAGCGGGGCGACAATGCCTTCGTCTCCGACGCCAACAACTTCATGAACGTGATCCGGGGCCACGGCACGCCGACGCCGCCGGACAGCAACAAGGGCCATTTCCACATCGACTATAACGAGTTCTGGGTGATCGCCGAGGGCACCATCGACTACAAGATGGAGGGGATGAAGGTGTACACGGCGGACGTGGGCGACGTGGTCTATGCCCCTCAGGGCCGCTGGCACCGCGCCAGCTGGGCCGGGACCGGCATGTCCACCCGCATCGCCATCAACCCCAGGCCCGAGGGGATGCATAATTACGATCCGGATTCCGGAGCCAAGCAGTAGAGTTGAGGGGCCGGTCGCAGAACCGGCCCTTTTTCTTTGGAGATGTCATGAAGAACATCCTGTTCGCCGCCGCCCTTCTGCTCCCCCTGCCCGCGCTGGCCCAGACACCGCCGCCCGCGCCATTGCCGACCAAGTTGTTCACCGCGGGTGCCGACATACCGGCGCTGATCGCCCAGGCCAAAGCCAACCAGAAATCACCCACCGTCAATTCGGTGGTGCCGATTGCTGTGGTGGGTCCCTATCGGGTGCTGCTGGAATATCGCACCGGCCTCACACCTCCCACGGTGCATCACGGCCAGGCGGAACTGATCCATGTGATCCAGGGCAATGCCACTTTGGTTACCGGCGGCAAGCTGACCGGCGTGCCGCCGTCACGGCCGGGCACCGCCAACGAGAGCGGCACCGGCATCGAGGGGGCTTCACCGCAGAAATTGACGGCCGGCGATTATGTCGTGGTGCCCACCGACACGGCGCACCAGTTTCAGGACGTGCAAGGCGAGTTCATCATCATGAGCGTGCACATGTTCATGCCGCAGAGCCCATAACGGCCATTTTCCCTTGGGAGGACAAATGAAACAGCTTTTGTTTGCTGCCCTGCTGATGATCCCCTACCCCGTTCTGGCTCAGGAAGCGGCGCACCCCACCAAATTGTTTGCCTCATCGGCCGATGTGCAGGCGCTGGTCGCCAAGGCCAGGGCCGAGCACAAGAGCGGCAACACCGTCGAGATGGTGGTGAACGACGAGGGCTATCCGTTCCAGCTCGAATACCGCACCGACACCACCCCGCCCAGCATCCATCCCACCCATGCCGAACTGATCGAGGTGATCGAAGGAAGCTGCACCTTGATCACCGGCGGCAAGCTGGTGGGCGCCAAGCCTGTGGCGGCGGGCGCGATGACAGGCAGCGGCACGGCGATCGAAGGCGGCAGCCCGCGCAAGATCGCCAAGGGCGATTACATCCTGGTGCCGGCCAACACACCGCACCAGTACACCGAAGTGCACGGCCTGATCATGATGACCCTGCATATGCCTGTTCCGGCGAAATGATCGTCATTTTCCTCTCCCCTTGAGGGAGAGGAAGAAAAATCATTGGGTTAGCGGAGCGGTAGCGACGCTCAACCCAGTGATTTTTCAGGTGAGGGATAAGTTGGTGTAACCCCTCACCCGCAAAATCTAGGCGCTTAGCTTCGCATGTGCTTCGCTAAGCGCGAGATTTTGCGCCCTCTCCCTCAAGGGGAGAGGGAAGACGTGAGCTCAGTCGGGCAGCCCAAACACATACAGCACATGCCCCGTCGAAGGCCGGTGCACTTCGTTGAGCAGCATAGTGGGCTTCTGCTGCGGACTGCCGCCGCCCAGCCCCGACGCCACGGCGATATACTGCTTGCCGTCGAGGCTGAAGGAGATGGGATAGCCCTGCACCGTGTTGCCCAGGCGCGTCTGCCACACGATCTTGCCCGTCTTGGCGTCGACCGCCTTCAGGCTGCGGTTGAAGTCGCCGACAAAGGCCACCCCGCCCGCGGTTGACAGCACCGCGGTCAGGAACGGCACGCGCTGCTGCCACGACCACACTTCCTTCATGTCGCTGGTGCGATAGGCGACCAGCTTGCCCATATTCTGGTGGGTGCCCGGCATGAAGAAGAATTTCTGCGACGCGGCGGTGCCGCCGCCGCCCAGCTTCATATCCACCTCATGACCCTGGATCATCACGCAGCTCTGGCTGAGCGGAATGATCAAGAGATCGTCGGGCTGGTAATAGCTGGTCGCCTGCCAGTCATGGCCCCCTTCCGGCCCGGGACAGGAGGAGAACCACTGGTCGGTCTTCTGGTTGAAGATGTCCGAACGATAAGTCACCGCGCCGGTCTTCTGGTCGATCTTGGAGAAGACGTTCTGGAAGATGGTTTCCTTGGCGCCCAGGAACTTGCCGGTGGCGCGGTCGAGCTTCCACAGGATGCCCGGCTTGCCGATGGTCATCAGCGTCTTCTGGTCGCCGTGATTGATCAGCACCCGCTCGAACACTTCGTCCAGGTCCAGCGATTCACCCGGCGCATGCTGGAAATACCATTTCAGTTTTCCGGTGTCGGGGTCCAGCGCCAGGGTCGATGAAGAATACAAGGTGGAGGCGCTGCCGGTTTTGCGGCTGGCGCGGAACCATGGCTTGGTCTGGGCCACGCCCCAATAGGTCGTGTTCAACTCCGGATCATAGGTGCCTGCGATCCAGGTATCGGCGCCGCCGCGAAGCAGGTTGGGCAAACCGTTCCAGGTATCGCCGCCCGGCTCGCCTTCCAGGGCGGTGGTGTGGAAGCGCCAGGCCGGCTTGCCGGTATCGGCATCGAACGCGCTGATATAGCAATTGTTCTCGGAATAGTTGTCGCAACCGGTGAGGCCGGTCAGGACCTTGCCCCGCATCACCATCACGCCGCCGGTGTTGGAATTGTTGGGATTGCCCAAGGTCTGCTGCCACACGATCTTGCCGGTGCGCGCGTCCAGCGCATGGATCTTGGCGTCCGTGGTCGCGACAAAGATCTTGTCGTGATAGACGGCCAGGCTGCGGGTGCCGCCATAGGCGATCTTGGACACCGGCCCGATGCGGTTCTCCCAGATCAGTTCCCCGGTGCGCGCGTCCAGCGCCTGCACCGTGTTGGAGGTGTTGGAAAGGAACATGGTGCCGGCATGCACGATGGGCGTCACCTGGCTGGCGCCGCCCTCATTCATGTTCCAGGCCCATTTCAGGGTCAGGGTCTTCACATTGTCCGGCGTG
>Ga0157379_10005307_pt1 | contig 11071 bp, 7 predicted proteins | sample S25metaG_FD_121802 | JGI IMG/M metagenome (GOLD analysis project Ga0157379, IMG submission 121802) | Switchgrass rhizosphere microbial communities from Kellogg Biological Station, Michigan, USA - S2-5 metaG | ecosystem: Host-associated > Plants > Roots > Rhizosphere > Soil | place: USA: Michigan... | reverse complement strand
GGTCCGAGCGGCACACGCGTTCGTTTCGCCATGGACGGGCGGCGCCGCGTAGTCACCGTCGAGGGGGGCGACCTCCCGGAGATTGAGCGCCGTCGGCTGCAGCGTTTGCTGCGTCCCTTGCCGGTCGCGAGCGGCACGGTGGTGGTGCGGCGGGATTTCGGCGGGCGCCGGCGCGTCGACTTCAGCCGCGACATCCCGGATTCCGTGCAGCAGACGATCCGCAACATCCTCGGCAATCTCTCCCGCCTCGGGGCACCCTGACACACCGCTGTGCCGCGGCGGGCGCGTGGGCGCCCTCCCCGCCCGCCGGGCCGCCCTAGATCCCCGGTTTTCCGGCCTCGTGCCGTGGCATGGAACTCGCTCACATCGCCTCCGGGTGCCACGGCGCCCCCGCATGCCACCCCCCCATGCGGAACCCGCTGGTGCGCGAGCGATGCGATTGTCCGACTGCCAACGTCCCGCTGCTCCGATGCCCACCCCACCCCGGCCGCGCCGCGCCGACCTCCCCCTCCTGGTCGGCGCGGCCCTACTCCTGACCACCCTGCTCCACGACCAGACCACGTTGCTGCCGGCCATCGCATTGCTCGCGTCCCTCCTCGCCTTCGTCATCCCCGGATGGTTGCGTCGCGAGGCAACCGTCACCTCGCCCGCACCGAACGACGACCGCGTGCGCGAGCTGGAACAGCGCCTCGCCCGCCTGGCCGCGTCCGAGGAGCGCCAGCGCTCGCTGGTCGAGCAGTCCGGCGCGCCGATCCTCACCTTCGATCTCGCGGAGAACGTCACCTCGATGAACCGCGCCGCCGAGCTGCTCTTCGGCTGGGACCGTGACCTCGTGATCGGCGCCCCGGCCTCGCGCCTCCTCGCCGACGCAAGCGTGCGCGCGTTGCGCCGTTGGACCCGGAGCGATGTGCTCACCCCCGCCGAGCCGATCGCCCTGCCGACGCAGGGCGTCCACCGCGAGGGACGATTGCTCCACCTCGAGGCCCAGCCGAGCCTCATCCAGGTCGGCGGCGTGCCCGTCGGCTTCGCCATCGTCTGCCGCGACACGACGGCGCAGGGCGAGCTCGATCAGCTCCGCAGCGACTTCCTCGCGATGGTCGGCCACGACATCCGCAATCCGCTGAGCGCCATCTTCGGCTACACCGAGATGATGCTCGATCCAGGCTCCGCGCTCTCGCCGGCGCATCGCGAGCTGCTCTTCCGCATCAACAGCAACACCCGCACGGTGCTGACCCTGGTCGGGAACTTCCTCGACGCGTCGCGCATCGAGTCCGGGCGCATGACGCTCGAGCGCCGCCCGATCGATGTGAACGCCCTCGCCCGCCGCACCGCCGAGCAGTATGCGGCCCACGCGCAGCTCGTCGACCTCGACCTCGACCTGGTGCTCGACCCCGATCTTCCGCCGATCCTCGCCGACGAGCTACAGGTGGAGCGCGTCGCGGCCAACCTGCTCACCAACGCCATCAAGTTCACGCCACGCGGCGGCCGGGTCACGCTGCGCACCGAGCGTCTGCCCTCGAGCGTCGCGATCGCCATCTCCGACACCGGCGTCGGTATTCCGCCGCACGAGTTCTCTCGCATCTTCCAGCGCTACGCGCGCCACGACGACGGCACGCACGAAGGCACCGGCCTCGGCCTGTACATCGTCGGCACGCTGGTCGAGGCGCACGGCGGCTTCGTCACGATCGACAGCATGCCGGGCCGGGGCACCACCTTCACCGCCTATCTCCCCATCGTCGATTGGCGCGCCCCCGCCGTCGACGTCGCGACGTCCGTGAGCCCCGGCTCGACCGCCCTGCACTGAGCGGACGGCTCAGGCGCGCGAGCGCCGCACCAGGCGCTCGATCTCCAGCCGCGCCCGCGTGAAGATCGCGCCGAGCATCGGCCGCGAGAGCTTGCCCGTCTGCGTATTCTGCCGGCTCGGGTGGTACGACGCGATCAACGTACGGTCGCCGAGGACCGCCACGGCACCGTGCCCGAATCGCGGCAGCGGCCGCGGCAGCACCGTACCCGCCGCCCGCTCGACACCCAGCACGGTGCCGAACGCGATCCGCCCGAGCGCGACGATCACCCGCGCCCGCGTCAGCAGCGTCCACTCGCGCTCGAGGAAGGGCCGGCAGCGCGCCAGCTCGTCGAGCGCCGGCTTGTTGTCCGGCGGCGCGCAGCGTGCCGCGGCCGTGATGAACGCGTCGCGCAGCACGAGACCGTCATCGCGCGAGACGGACCGTGCCTGATTGGCGAAGCCCGCCTCGTGCAGGGCGCGAAAGAGCCAGTCCCCGCTCTGGTCGCCGGTGAACATCCGGCCCGTACGGTTGCCGCCGTGCGCCGCCGGGGCGAGCCCGACGATCAGGAGCCGCGCCGCGGGATCGCCGAATCCCGGCAACGGTCGTCCCCAGTACTCCTCGTCGCGGAACTGCCGCCGCTTGACGCGGGCGATCAGCTCGCGATGGGCGACGAGACGCGGGCAGCGACGGCAGTCGACGATCTCGCGCGCAACGCCGGCGAGCGCTCGTGCGGCGTCCGCGCGCGTCGTCACCGCGGCGCGGCACCCGGGTAGCGCACCTGCCCGTGCTCGACGAGGACCGCGCCCGCGATCTCGTCGTCGGCGAGCCCGTGCGCCGTCCGCATGTGGGCGACGAAATCCATGCGCTCGCGGAACGCTCGCTTGTGCGGAACGCAGTAGTACGGCGCCCGGTTGACCGCGACCACGCCCGGCACCTGGTGGTGCGAGCCGCCGAAGGGAAAGACGACGCCCGGCGTCGGCTGATCGAGCGGCACGTCGACGAACACGTCCGGCCGTGCCCCCGCGTGACCGCGCCCGCCCGGCCCGCTGGACTGCGCCCGGGCCGACGATACCGGCACGGCGAGTGCCAGGTACACGACGCTCACCCTCACGACCAGCGACGCTCCCGTCCGTGCTGCGGCCCGTCCCGTCACGTCTCGAGTATCGCACGCCGCGGCGAGCGCGAGAATCGTCGAACTGCGCGCGGCGCGCGTTTCATCCGCCGTGCGCCCATGCCGCGAGCGCCGTGCTCGCCGCACGCGTGCGGCCCCAGAGGATGTCGAGCGCTTGATCGGGACTCCAGCGGCCCGCCGCCTCGCCGGGGACGGGCATGCGGATCTCGCGCGGCGGCTCCAGGATGCACGGCTCCAAAAACGGATACGTCCGCACGAACTGCAGCACCTTCGAGGTCGAGAAGTACGGCAGCCCGCTCGCCACCGGCGCGCGCCGGTCGATGCCCTTCTGCGCCATGGTCTCGAGTTGCAGGCGACGCACGTCGCGGGCGGTGCGATGCAGCGCGAGCGCGTCCTCGACGAAATCGCGCACTGCCGACTCCTGCGCATCGACACCGAACTCGAGCGCGCCGATCGCCGCCTCCGCCTCGCCGAGACGGCGCTCGTAGAGCGCCAGCGGCGCGCTGGGCAGCGCGGCCTCGTCCACCAACGCGAGTGCGCGCGCAGCGGCCTCCGCGCGCTGCACCAGCGCCGCCGGGGCGCCCGTCCGTGGCGGCAACGCGACCTCACGGCGGACCGGTGTCGGCTCGGGCACCACGGTCGCGACGGGGCGCGGCGCCGGCGCAGCGGGCGGCGCCGCGGCCGGCGCCGCGGGCGGCGGCATTGCGGGAGGCGGCATTGCGGGAGGCGGCGCGGCCGCCGTCGTCGTGCTTGCGACCGCGCCCTCGCGCGCGGTGTTCTGTCGGGTGGTGGCCGCGACGGCAACGCGATGCTCGCCCCGTTCGACCGCAAGCAGCAACACGAGCCCCTGCGCCAATGCATCTGCGGCGGCATGCTCGAGATCGGCACATTCCTTCACGCGCACGCCGTTGGCCTGGCGAATGACGTCGCCGGCGACGAGACCGATGTCCGCCGACGGCGCCGTCACGACGACGCCGCTCGAACCGCGATCGAGGATGCCGTGCTCCTCCGCCGCGATCGCGAACTGAGCCGGCAACGCGCATCCGGCATAGACGTGCGGTGCATTCACGCACGCTACGACGAGCGCGCCGCCAATGCCGCAGACGACACGGCACCAGCCGGATCTTCTATGTCCCCCCATGTCTCGCCTCGCGAACGCCCCCATTTTCTTCCCACCCCCTCCCGTCTTCCGACAATTGTCGCCGTGCGCCGTGTCTCCTACCCTTGGACCACGCGGCGAAACGCCGCACGAGACTTGCGTCTGTGCCGGCAACGGCATGGGCGCGAGTGGGGCGGAGGGAAAAGGGGGCCCTCCGCCCTTTTTTTTCAAACCACACGGCGTGGCGTTTTTCCAGGCGCTCGCCGTTCCGCCCGGTCGCTGCTACATGTCCCGGGTGACTGCGGATGCCGTGCGCTGGAACCTGGGCGAGCTGTACGAGGGCCCGGACGATCCCCGCCTGGCCGCGGACGCGCAGGAGGCCCGGCAGCGTGCCGAGCGTTTCGCGGCGGAATGGCGTGGCGTGCTCGGCAGCGCGGCGCCGAGCGAGCTGCGGCGCGCGCTCGTCGAGTACGAGCACCTCCTCGAGCTCGGCCAGCGTCCCGGCTTCTACGCCTCCCTGCTCGCTGCTGCCGAGGGAGGCCGGCCCGAGGCCCTCGACCTCGAGCAGCGCACGACCGAGGAGCAGGCCGATCTGCGCACCCTGCTCGTCTTCGTCGACCTCGAGCTGACCGCAATCGACGACGCACGCTTCGAGGCGCTCGCCGCCGATCCGGCGCTCGCCGACTACGCCCACTTCCTGCGCGCCCTGCGCCGCTTCAAACCACACGTCTTGAGCGAGCCCGAGGAACGGCTGCTGACCCGGAAGCAGGTGAGCGGCCCATCGTCCTTCGTCCAGCTCTACGACGAGTTGGCGGGCTCGCTGCGCTTCCGCGTGCGCATCGACGGCAACGACCGCATCCTCACCGACGGCGAGGTGATGGGCCTCCTCCACAACCCCGACCGCGATCTGCGCACGCGCGCCCTACGCTCGCTGCTCGACGAGTACGCCGCACAGGCGCTGCCGCTCGCGGCGGTCACGAACGCGCTGGTCCTCGACCATCGCATCGATTGCGAGCTGCGCGGCTACCGCGACGTGGCCGCGCCCACGCACCTCGCCAACGAGCTCGAGCCCGAGACCGTCGAGGTGATGATGGACGTGGTCGAGCGCCACTATCCGACCATCCGCCGTTTCCTCGCCTTGAAGGCGAAGCTCCTGAAGCTGCCGCGCCTCGCGAGCGCCGACGTCTATGCGCCGATCGACGACGCCGACGACAGCATGCCCTTCCCGAAGGCACGCACCGTCATTCTCGACGCGTTCGGCCGATTCAGCGGCGCGTTCGCCGACCTCGCGCAGGCGTTCTTCGACGGCCAGTGGATCGACGCCGAGATCCGTCCCGGGAAGCGGCTCGGCGCCTTCTGCGCCGCGTGGACGCCGCGCCACCATCCCTATGTGCTCGCCAGTTACACCGGCACGAGCCGCGACGTCGCCACCCTGGCCCACGAGCTGGGGCACGGCATCCACTACACGCTGGCGCGCCGACAGACCCTCCTCAACTACGACCCGCCGCTGGTTCTGGCCGAGACCGCGTCGGTCTTCGCGGAGATGCTGGTCACCGACCATCTCCTCCGGCTCGCGCCCGACTCCGTCCGCCGCCGTCGCATCCTGGTCGCGACGCTCGACGAGATGTACGGTACCGTGTTCCGGCAGCACGCGCTGACGCGCTTCGAACTGGCGCTGCACGCGGCGCGGCGCGAAAAGCGTCTCTCCGCCGACGAGATCGGCGCCCTGTGGTGGGACGCGCAACGCCGGCTGCACGACGACACGGTCGAGATGGATCCGGCCTACCGTCACGGCTGGAGCTACATCCCGCACTTCGTCCACAGCCGCTTCTACTGCTACGCCTACGCCTTCGGCGAGCTGCTGACCCTCGCGCTCTTCCAACGTTACCTCCACGAGGGCGCGGCGTTTCTCCCGGTGTATACGGAGATCCTCGCGAGCGGCGGCAGCCTCGAGCCGGCGGCACTGTTGCGGCGGGTGGGCTTCGACGTGACGTCCGCGAGCTTCTGGGAAGCCGGATGCGGAGCGATCGGCGCGATGGTCGACGAGCTCGCCGCCCTCTCCGTCTAGGGGCGTTCGTCGCTCACGCGACGATCATGCGTGGCGCCCGCGCCGGCCCATGCCGTTCCCGGGCCGCCTCGTAGGCGTCGATCGCCCGCAGCAAGGCCGCAAGGTCGACCCCGCGCCATGCCGGCAGACTGGGCGTGAGCTTCGCCCGTCCGGAGGCGAAGAGCCGCCGCATGCTCTCGACGTTGCCCGCTTCCTCGTGATGCAGGCCGACCGCCAGCTGCACCAGGCCCTGCAACACGCGCCGCGTGTCGCCGCTCGCGTCCCGCCACGGGATCTCGAGCTCCTCGTGCACTTCGAAGTAGAGCCGCGCGTCGAAGAGAGCCGCCGCGCGCCGGAGGGTCTCGCTGAGGTCCCCCGCGCGTGGCGCCGGGTGCGCCTGGCGGCGCCGCCAGCGGCGGCGGGCATCGAGCGCGCGCCGGATGCGCTCGCGCGCCTCGTCCCGGACGGCCGCCAACGCTGGCGCCGCGACGACCCGTACACGATCGCGGTCACCCGAGGCGGAGACCAACGCGCCGAGCTCGCGCGCGACTTCGTTCGATGCTTCGACAGGACGAGCCGTCGCGAGGAGACGCGCCAGGACGTCGAGCGCATCGATCGCATCGGGCGCGTGCGGCGCGCTCGTCGGTCGCAGCGCGCCGCGAATGATCTCCGCCAGCGCGTTCCGCACCGTGCGGGTCATGCGACGCGCGCCGCCGCCCTCAGGAGAAGAGCGCCGCGATCTCGTCCGCCTGGCGGGCAGCGTCCGCCCGACCGAGCGAGATGAGCTGGCGCGTGTACGCCGAGTCGAACAACACGTACGACAGGAGGTCCGCCTCCCCTTCCGGCACGCCCTGCGCTGCCGAGCGCATCACGAGATCCGAGACCATGCGCGCCGGCCACAGGGAGCGCGTCCGTGACTTGTAGGCCAGTCCGGCGAGCCGTCCGAGATCCTCGGACGGACGGATCACGCATTCCTGCACCGTGGTGTAGTTGGCGCCCCGGCGCTGGCGGATGATCTCGTTGATCTTGGGCAGGAACTCGGGTCCGAATGCGGCCTCGCCGCCGGCCAGGATGGAATTGACCAGCCGCATGCGCTGCAGATCGTAGTCGATGTGATCGAGCAGGAGCGCGTTCAGGACCTTGCCGACGAGATACGCGGGGTTGCTGTACGCGACCTCGCGGGCGCGGTCACCCTCGTTCTGCGGATCGGGCGGATGGCGCAGCGCCACGAGCAACAGGCGATCGGCGCCGAGGCGGAGCGCCGGCGAGAGCGGCGTGTTCAGCCTCAGGCCGCCGTCGCAATAGTAGTGCTTGCCGATGCGCACCGCGGGAAAGAAGAGCGGGATCGCGGCGGACGCCAGGGTGTGCAGCGGTCCGATCGCGGCGGCACGGGCGATCACGTACGGGTCGTACTCCCACGGTTTCAGGTTGACGCGCTGGCCCTCGACGAAGACGACGGCGCGCCCCGAAGCGATCTCGGTACACGACACGCACACCGTGGTGCGGCTGCTGCGCAGGTTCGGGCGCAAATGCGCCCACGGAATCTGCTTCATCACCAACTCTTCGAGCGCGCTCGTATCGAGGATGCCCGGCAAACGATCCGGCAGGCGCTCGCCGCTGGTCGGACGCTGCCAGGGGGGCAGGCCGAGCAGCCGTGACGGCATGCGCACGAGATCGGCGAGGCTCAGCCGATACACGTGCTCGATCGAGAGCGAGTCCCACACCTGCGCGAGACGCGAGGCACGCATCTCGTCGTCCTCGTGCAGACTCGCGACCCAGTAGCACGCGTGGATCGCGCCGACCGACGAGCCGCTCACGATGTCGAAGATGGGCCGCCGCCCGAGCCGCTTCGGCAGGTCCGACATGAGGAACGACAGGACGCCGGCTTCGTACGCCCCGCGCGCGCCGCCGCCCGAGAGCACGATCGCGATGCGCGGCCGCCCCTCGCGCTCGTCGACCTGCCCGTTCTCCTTCCCCACCTCCGCGCTCACGCCGACATGCTAGCCGACGACGGCCGATCGCGGAAGTCGCGATACCGCCCCGAAAAGCAGCGCGCGACGAAGGCACAGCCGATGGCGCGACACGGCGCGGGGCTGTCGAAGGCCTGCGGGAAGGCATCCGCAGCCCGCGCCGCCGTCGCGGCCGCGAGCGCGCTGCCTTCGTCGCGCAGATGCGCGCGTGCCTCGCCGAGATCGATTGCCATCGCCACGCGCGCGCCCGGCGCGCGTAGCCACTCGATCTCCGCCTCGAGCGCGTGGCCCGGATGCGCCGCCGCGACCGCCAGCGCGTACGCTTCGAGCTGGACCCGATACGCGTCCCCGTTACCCGAGGCACGCGCGTATTTGTAGTCGCGGATCACGAGACCGGCGCCGCGCGCGCCCAGGAGATCGATCCGCCCGCGCACGTACAACGTCGGGGTCGCCTCGACGGCGATGCAGAACGGCACCTCGCGCCCGAGCACACGAAACGCGTCGCCGTCCGATGCGGCGCGCGCGAGCGCGGCCTCGAGGTCGCGCGCGACGGCGACGCGCTCCACGGGGTCGAGGTCGTAGGCCTTGGCGAGCGCGCTTGCGACGGCCGCCGTCCGCTCACCCTCGGGAAGATCCAGCGGCAGCACCTCGAGCGCGGCGTGCGCCGCGAGACCGAGACGGGCGTCGCTGCGCAGGTCGGCTGCCTCGTCGGGCGTGGCGCTGCCGGCGCGTCCCGGCGCGTCGCGACGACGATCGTGTCCCCCGGCACGGCCGCCGCGGGTCTCGTCGACGCCGACCGCGCCGTCAGCCGCCACCGACTGCGTGGCGCCCGCGTCGTCCGTCAGGCCGCGCACGTGGCGGTACCAATACTGACGCGGGCAGCGCGCGTAGTCCGCCAATGCCGTCGGACTGACCACGAGCTGGGCCGCCATCGACGGCGGCACGTCGAGCACGCGTGCCACCGCCGCGAGATCCGCCGGTGCCGGCGTAGCGGCGAGCGCGCGCGCGAGGTTGGTCTCCGCAGCGTCCGCCTCCGGAGGACGGACCCGCTCCAGCAGCGCCCGGCTCTTCTCCAGCTCGACGGCGACGGCCGTCGGCGCACCGTCGGCGTCCTCGCCCGCGGCATCGAACATCGTGTGCGTCGTCGAGGCCGCGAGAAACGCCGCTACCCGTTCCCGTCCGAGGAAGGACCAGATCTGCTCGCAGGCGCTGCGCTCCGGCTCGCCGTCGGCCGCCGCGAGCGCGGCGCGGCGCCCCTTGCCCTCGCAGAGGACGAGCAGCTCGCGGGCACGCGTGCACGCCACGTAGAGGAGGCGCGCGCGTTCCGCCTCGCCGCGCTCGCGGTCGTCACGCCGCCAGTCCTCGATCAACGCGTGCGCCAGACGATGGCGCCCAGCGCCGAACGTCGCAGCCGCGAGCATGCCGAAGCGCGGATCGACGACCAGCGGCGAGCGGAAGTCGCGCGGCGCCTCGCGCCCGAGATCCGGAAGGACGACGACCGGAAACTCGAGTCCCTTCGCCTGATGCACGGTCATCACCTGCACCGCATCGACGTCGGCCGCGAGACGCGCCGCCTCGGGCTCGCGGGCGACCTCGTCGAGGAGCCCGCGCGCGCGGGCGACGAACGTCGCGACGTCGAGGAAACCGCGGCTCCCCTGCGCCCGGGCGCGCGCCACGAGCTTCCGCACGTTGGCGACTTTCTGCGCGCCGTGGAACTGCGCCGCCAGGACGGGCTCGATGCCGGTCGCGTCGATCGCCTGCGTGAGCAACTCCGCCACCGTCACCCGGTCGCGTGCCGCGCGGAGCGTCGCGAGCGTCCGTCGCGCCGCGCCGAGGGCCACGGTGTCGTCCGGCTCGAGAGCGACGTCCGCGCGTGCCACGGCCGCGCCGAGGCGGCCAGGTCCCGCCGCCAGGCGCTCCAGCGCGGCGTCGGAGAGGCCGAAGAGCGGCGAGCGCAGCGCCGCGGTCAACGCCAGGTCGTCCTCCGGATCGACCACCGCCGCCAGCAGGTGCACGAGATCCCGGATCTCCTGGCACTGATAGAAGCCGCGGCCGCGCACGATCTCGTAGGGAATCGCGAACCGGCGAAGCGCGTACTCGTACGCCTTCACCTGGGTCAGGGCCGGGAGCAGCACGGCCACGTCGCGCGGCCGCCAGCCCTCGGCCAGGAGCTCCGTGATGGTCGCCGCCACCACGCGTGCCTCGAGGGCGCGCGCCGGCGCCGCAGCGAGCCGCTGCTCCTCGATCTGGTTCGCCAGGCTCACGAGCCGTATCGAGGGACGGGGCTCCGCGCCCCGCGGCTCGCGCCGCGGCCGCAAGCGCTGGTCCGCCGACCAGCGCACACGCCACGGCGGCGCGTCCGCCGGCGCCGCGAAGAGCCGCGCCGCGAGTCCGTTCACGAAGGCGAGCAGCGCCGGTCGCGAGCGGAAGTTGTCGGCGAGGGGCAGCTCCTGTCCGATCGTCCGGCGCATCACGTCGAAGACCTCGACGTCGGCGCCGCGAAAGCGGTAGATCGATTGCTTCTCGTCACCGACCGCGAAGAGCTGCGCATCGGGGCCCGCCGCGAGGCGGCGTACGAGGTCGATCTGCGTCGCATCGGTGTCCTGGAACTCGTCGACGAGCACCGCCCGGACGCCCCCGAGGAGCCGCACGGCCGTCGCCGGATGCCTCGCCAGCATCATCGTCGCGCCGGTGATCAGGTCGTCGAAGGTCAACACGCCGTCGCGCCGCTTGGCGGCCGCCACGCGCTCGTCGACGAACGCGAGCACCCGGGCGAGCGCGTGCGCCAGGACGAGACCGTGCCGGGCGCCGAATGCCGCGGCGAGCGTTCCCGTGAAGCGCGGCGTGCCGTCCGCCAACTTGAAGGCCAGCAGCTCCGCGTGCGCGCTCCACTCGCGCCGTTTGCGGAAGGCGCGACCGGCCTCGACTGGAAAGGCCCGCAGCGGCGTGAGGCCGTCGACGCCGGCGTCGTCGAGCGCGAGGAGGCTCGTCCGCCAGGCCGGCCAACGCTCGACGAACGCCGCCGGCGCCGGCCGCCCG
>Ga0157379_10005303_pt1 | contig 11078 bp, 10 predicted proteins | sample S25metaG_FD_121802 | JGI IMG/M metagenome (GOLD analysis project Ga0157379, IMG submission 121802) | Switchgrass rhizosphere microbial communities from Kellogg Biological Station, Michigan, USA - S2-5 metaG | ecosystem: Host-associated > Plants > Roots > Rhizosphere > Soil | place: USA... | reverse complement strand
TCAGCGCGGCCGACGCGGTCATCGACGACATCGAGATCGCGAAGAGCAACATCCTGCTGATCGGCCCGACCGGATGCGGCAAGACCTACCTGGCGCAGACCCTCGCGAAACGGCTCAACGTGCCGTTCGCGGTCGCGGATGCCACGGCGCTCACCGAGGCGGGCTACGTCGGTGAAGACGTCGAGAACATCCTGCTCAAGCTCATCCAGGCCGCCGACTACGACGTCAAGCGCGCCGAGAACGGCATCATCTACATCGACGAGGTCGACAAGATCGCGCGCAAGGCCGAGAACCCGTCGATCACCCGCGACGTCTCGGGCGAGGGCGTGCAGCAGGCACTGCTCAAGATCCTCGAGGGCACGGTCGCCTCTGTGCCGCCGCAGGGCGGTCGCAAGCACCCGCATCAGGAGTTCATCCAGATCGACACTACGAACGTGCTGTTCATCGTGGCCGGCGCCTTCTCGGGTCTCGAAGACATCATCTCGGCGCGGGTCGGCCGCCGCGGAATCGGTTTCGGTGCTCCGCTGCACAGCAAGCGCGACGAGGCCACCCTGTTCAGCGAGGTGCTGCCAGAAGATCTGCACAAGTTCGGACTGATCCCCGAGTTCATCGGCCGGCTCCCCGTCGTCACCACGGTGACCCCGCTCGACCAGCACGCGCTGATGGAGATCCTCACGGTTCCGAAGAACGCCCTGGTGCGTCAATACCAGCGCATGTTCCAGATCGACGGCGTCGAGCTCGAGTTCGACGAAGACGCCCTCGAGGCGATCGCCGACCTCGCCGTGCTCAGGCAGACCGGCGCCCGCGGTCTGCGCGCGATCCTCGAAGAGGTGCTCGGCCCGATCATGTTCGAGGTGCCGTCGAGCGACGAGGTCGCCCGCGTCGTCGTGACCAAGGGCGCCGTGCTCGAGAACGCCGCTCCGACGATCGTGCCGCGCGCGGCTCGCCGCACCGAGAAGTCGGCGTAGCCCCTACCCTGCACCGGCGGGCCACCTGTGCCTGACTGGCCTCCCTGCGCCGACCGTCACACGAATGGGCCCGCCCTAGGCTGATTCCACCATGAAGCCGGTGTCGATCCTCCAGCCGATCACGGCCGGCATCGTGGCGTCGATCGCCGGATTCGCCAGCTCGTTCGCCCTGCTGATCGCCGGACTCCGGGCGGTCGGGGCGACCGAGGCCGAGGCGGCGTCCGGCCTGCTCGTGCTCTGCGTCTTCCAGGGCGTGCTCGCCATCGGCTTGAGCCTGCGCTACCGGCTGCCGCTGTCGTTCGCCTGGTCGACGCCGGGCGCCGCACTGCTGGTCGCTGCGCACAAGACCACCGGCGACTTCCACGCGGCCGTCGGCGCCTTCTTGCTGTGCGGGATCCTGCTGCTGGCGACCGGCCTCTTGCCCTGGCTCGCCCGCACCATGACCAGGATCCCGCGGCCGATCGCCAGCGCGATGCTGGCCGGCATCCTGTTCCCGATCTGTCTCGCGCCGGTGCAGGCCGCTATCCAGCTGCCGCTGCTCGCGGTGCCGCCGATCGTGGTCTGGCTCGTGCTGACCCGGTTCGCGCCGCGCTGGGCGGTGGTCGGAGCCGTCGTGGTGACCGCCGTGGCGGTCGTGCTCTCGGGGCCGCACATTCCGGCCGTGCATCTGCTGCCCACGCTGCGGGTGGTGCTCCCGGCCTTCGAACCGTTCGTGCTGGTCGGCCTGGGCGTCCCGCTCTACATCGTCACGATGGCCGGTCAGAACGTTCCGGGGTTCGCGGTCCTGCGCACCTTCGGGTACGAGAATCCGCCGGCGCGCGCGATGCTGGCAGCCACCGGAGCCGCGACCGCGGTGGGTTCCGTGTTCGGCGCCTACGCGCTGAATCTCTCGGCGATCGTGGCGGCCATGATGGCCGGTCCCGATGCCGACCCCGACCGTGACCGCCGGTGGATCGCCACGGTCAGTTCGGGCGTGGCCTACCTGGTGATCGGACTCGGGGCGGGAGCCGCCACGGCCCTCGTCTCGGCCAGTCCGCCGATCCTCATCCAGGCAGTCGCCGGCCTCGCCCTGCTGGGCTCTCTGATCAGCTCGGTCACCGCGGCACTCGAGGAGGCGCAGCATCGCGTGGTGGCGATCGTGACGTTCCTGGTGGTCGCGTCGGGCATCCATTTGCTCAATGTCGGCTCGGCGTTCTGGGGTCTGATCGTGGGCGCGCTCGTGATGCTCGTGCTCTCGGTCCGACGCCGGCGCGCGACGACCGTTGTCGAGGCTGACGAGGACTGAACCCAGCGGCTCGCGTCACGAGCCCGGCGCGGCCTACTCCAAGCCGCGCCGCTTCAGCAGCGGGCCGATCTCGGCGGCGCGGCCGCGGAAGTCGGCGTATGCCTCGAGCGGATCCTTGGCGCCGCCGACCCCGAGCAGACGGGTCCGGAATCGATCCCCGTTTGCCCGGGTGAGGCCGCCGTTCTCCTTGAACCAGTCGACGGTGTCGGCGTCGAGCACCTCGCTCCAGATGTAGGAGTAGTAGCCGGCGTCGTAGCCGCCCGAGAAGACGTGCGCGAAGTAGGTGCTGCGATACCGGGGCGGCACTGCCGGGTTGTCGAGTCCGACGGCCGTCAGCGCCTCCGCTTCGAAGGCGGCAACGTCGCGGACCTTCTTCGCGGCATCCGCGCCGAGACCGTGCCAGGCCTGATCGAGCAGCGCCGCGCCGAGGTACTCGCTGGTCGCGAAGCCCTCATTGAACTGCTCGGACTCGTGCAGCCGATCCACGATGGCCTGGTCGAGCGGGGCGCCGGTCTGGTGGTGCTTCGCGTAGTTCGCCAGGACCTCCGGCCACAGCATCCACATCTCGTTGACCTGGCTCGGGAACTCGACGAAGTCGCGGAACACATTGGTTCCCGCGAGCTTCGGGTAGGTCACGCGGGCGAACAGCCCGTGCAGGGCGTGACCGAACTCGTGGAAGAAGGTCGAGGTCTCGTCGAAGGTGAGCAGAGTCGGTTCGCCCGGCGCCGGCTTCGGCACGTTGAGGTTGTTCACCACGACCGAGGTCTCGTGGCCGAGCAGTTCGGCCTGCGAGATCAGGGGATTCATCCACGCGCCGCCGCGCTTCGAATCGCGGGTGTAGAGGTCGAGAAGGTAGAGCCCCAGCGCCGAGCCGTCGTCATTGCGCACCTCGAAGATCCGCACGTCGGGGTGGTAGCCGACGAGGTCCTTCCGCTCGGTGAACGTGATGCCGTACAGCTGCGTCGCCGCGAAGAACACCCCGTCGTGCAGCACGCGCTCGGCCTCGAACCAGGGGCGCAGCGCGGCCGTGTCGACGTCGTACTTCTGCTGACGCACCTTCTCGGTCCAGAACGACCAGTCCCACGACTTCACGCTCTCGTCGGCCGCGGTGGACGTGGAGTCGTCGTCATCGAGCTCGGCCTCGGTGAGCACGTTGAGATCGGCCTGCTCGGCCTTCGCATTGCGGGCCGCCGGGGGAGCGAGCCGGCCCAGCATGGCCGCAACGGCCTCCGGGGTCTTGGCGGTGGAATCGGCGAGCACGAACGCGGCGTGGCTCGGGAATCCGAGCAGGGCAGCGCGCTCGGCGCGCAGGCGCACGATCTCGAGCAGCACTTCTGTGTTGTCGAACTCGCCGCCGTGCGCGCCTCGCGCCTGCGAGGCATCCATGATGCGTTTCCGGATGCCGCGGTCGGTGAGCGAGGCCAGAAACGGGTGGCCCGTCGGCAGCACGAGCGTGATGAGGTAGTTGCCCTCGGGGAGGCCCCGGTCGGATGCCGCCTGTGCGGCCGCGCTGATCTCGCCGGGCTCCAGGCCGTCGAGGTCGGCGACGTCGTCGATCACGACGGCGAGCTCGTTGGTGTCGCTGAGCAGGTTCTTCTCGAACTTGGTGGTCAGCACAGACAGCTTCTGGTTGAACTCCTTCAGCTTCTCCTTCTGCGCGTCGTCGAGGCCGGCGCCCGCCAGGGTCATCTCGGTGTACCAGCGGTGCACCAGGTACTTCTGCTCGTCGGTGAGGGCGGTGCCGTCGGCGTCCAGCTGGTCGTGAATGGTCTTGATGCGCCAATAGAGCTGCGAGTCGAGCAGGATCGCGTCGGTGTGCGCGGCGAGCTGCGGCGCGATCCGCTCCTCCAGCTCGTTGGTGAAGTCGCTGGAGTCGGCCGAGCTCTTGTTGAAGAACACGTTGGCAACGCGCTCGAGCAGTTGTCCGCTCCGCTCGAGCGGCACCAGGGTGTTCTCGAACATCGGCGCGTCGCGTTTCACCACGATCGCCCGGACCTCAGCCAGCTGGTCGGCCATTCCCTTCTCGAACGCCGGCTCGTAGTGCTCGTCGCGGATCTCGGCGAAGGGCGGGAGGCCGTATTCCAGGGTGCTGGGCTCGAAGAAGGGATTCTGTTCAACCATGCGCCCAGCCTAAGCCGGGTGATCGCGAATGCAAAGAATCCGTTGCAAACGCAATGTTGCAAAGATGTGCTTGCAAAGATGTCTTTGCATTGCTAGGGTGAAGCCATGTCCGAAAACCCGTTCCACTCCGAGCCGACAGTGGGCATGCCGCCCGCCCGCGAGCTCGATCTCGAGAGCCTCAAGGCGCTGTCGCATCCCTTGCGGGTGCAGATCGTCAACGCCCTCTCGATCTACGGAGCGGCCACCGCGAGCGGCTTGGCCGAGCGCTTCGGCGAGTCGAGCGGCGCGACCAGCTATCACCTGCGGCAACTCGAGCGGCACGGCTTCATCCGTGAGCTGGAGGGCAAAGGCACCGGGCGGGAGCGCTGGTGGGAGCGAGTTCCCGGTGCGCTGAACATCGGTTCGTCGGCGGCTGTCGAGACACCGGCCGGGCACTCGGCCGCTCAACTCATCTTCCGCGAGTTCCTGCAGACCAGTAACGCTCTGCTCACCGACTTCGCGGATCGCGGACACCAGGTGCTGCCCCCCGAGTGGATGGACACCAGCGTCATCACCACGGCGAACGCGCGCCTCACGCTCGAGCAGATGCAGACCTTCGTCGCAGCCGTCAACACGGCCATCGACGACTATCTCGTTCCGTATCGCGGCCAGCAGGGCGAGGGAACCAGGGCCGTGCAGATCCATTTCAACGCGTTCCCGGTGCTCGATGCCGAGGTCGCGGTCAACCCGCCGAAAACGTCTGGAGAGCAGGCATGAACAGCCCCCGAATCCGCCATCTCGTGCACCCGTCGATGTCGGTGGCCGAGCGTAATTTGACCATCACGAACGAGGTGAGAACGATCATGACAACAGCTGCTCTTCCGACCGCTGCCGCCCCTCAGGGCGGCCTCGAACTGCTCGTGTCGCGGCTCGCCGTCGCCATGCTGCGCTGGTCGCAGCTCCGCGCCGCACAGCGCTCGGCACGACTCCAGCCCAGCCACGACGACATGGCGCTGCTGCGCCGGCTCCAGCAGGATTCGGCGAACGCCGTCGACCTCTCCCGGCTGGCCTAGGGGTCGTCGCGGGTGACGGTGTCGGTGACGGGATCGTGGTGCAAGACGGTCCCGTCATCGAGTTCCACCACGGCACGCCCTTCGAGCCAGGTCAGCGTCCACGTCCAACTGCTCGGGTCGACGCCCTCGGCGGCGCCGTCCTGCAGTTCGGCTTCCACGTCGGCGATGGCACCGATCATCACCGCCGGCAACCTGCTCGGCGGTTCGGCTCCGACATTCCACCGCGTTCCCAGTTGCATCAGGTCTCCTTCTCGTAGGTCACCCAGCTGGTGCGGGTCGCGACTCGGTCGTAGAGGCGCTGGGCCGTGTGGTTGTCGGCGGCGGTGATCCACCGCAGAGTGCCTCCGCCGTGCGCTCGCGCGACCGACTCGCAGGCAGCGATGAGCGAGCCCGCGACACCGGCGCCCCGGTGCTCCGGGGCCACGTAAAGGTCGTCCAACGACCAGCCCGGTCCGGCGGTGAAGGTGTCATGCAGGCGGCGCAGGTGCGCGAATCCGACCAGTCGAGAGCCATCGGGGTCCTCGATTTCGGCGACCAGCGCGCTGACCTCGTGCGCGTCATCCATCAGCCATGCCCAGACGCCGCTGAGCACCTCGTCCGAGAAGTCCGTCTCGTAGAACACCCCGTAGGCCACGAAGAGCGTGCGCCACTGGTCGTGGTCGCGCGCCTCGATCGGCCGGATCAGCGAGTCGGTCATCCCTGAGAGTCCTTCTTCGAGGTCGGCGGCGCACCGCGATCCACGGTGATGAGAGGGATCCGCTCCGCCGAGTCGTAGGCGTTCCGTGCCGCCTTGCTCGGATCGCCGCAGCCGTCCACCGGAGCGTAGTAGGCCGCGGTCACCCCATTGTGGTGCACCCAGACCAGCAGAGGATCCGGAAAGTCGATCGGGCACGACCGGGGGTCGGACAACCGGGCATTCGGCGCGCGGTAGGCACGCAGCAGGGCGGCCGGATGCGGGATGCGGTACGAGGTCTCCCACGGTCCGTATGTCGACACCCCGTCGGTGTCGTGGTGCCCGTCCGCGCGGCAGATGTAGACCTCATCGACCGGGAGCCAGTAGCCGTCGAAGTGCGTGGGAGCGACCAGCGGGCACGAGGCGAGAACCGCCGGAACGACCAACGGTGCGTCGGGCGCGACGGCCTTGGGCACCGCGAACCCGGTCGGCGACGGAGTCGGAACAGGGGTCGCGAGCGAGGGAACACAGCCGCTGAGCGCCGCCGTCAGGGCGATGCCGACGGCGATGACCGACAGGCGGGCAGCAGCCCGCCGTGCCGGCCGGCGGCTCATTCGACCGTCGCCTCGGCCCAGACGATGTCGGTGACCGCGATCTCGGCGGCCTCGACGAGGGTGAGGTCGGCGATGCGACCGACCGCCTTCAGGTCGTCGAGAGCCTCGGCCAGGATGGCCGGACCGCTCAGGGTCGCCGACACCACGTCGGTCTTCTGCGAGGCCTTGGCGTCGGTCTTGGCCCGGCGGATGCCGATCAGCGCGGCGCTCACGGCCGGCAGCAGGCCCACCGCGGCACCGCCGCCTCGGCTCTCGGGCCACGCGGAAAGGTGGATGGAGCCGTCGTGCGTCCAGCGCCAGACCTCCTCCGTGGCGAAAGGCAGCACCGGTGCGAGCAGGCGCAGCAGCACGTCGATGGCCTCGCGCAGGCTGCGGGTCGCGCTGCCGTCGCCGGCGTAGGCGCGCTCCTTCACCAGTTCGAGGTAGTCGTCGCAGAAGGTCCAGAAGAACTGCTCGGTCACCTCCAGCGCGCGGGCGTGGTCGTAGTCCTCGTACGCGGCGGTCGCGATCCTGACCACTTCGTCGAGCTCGGCCAGCATGTCGAGGTCGAGAGGCGCGGTGATGGTCGCACCCGACGGCGGCTCGGGGAAGGAGTAGACGAACTTGGCGGCGTTCAGCACCTTGATCGCCAGTCGCCGCCCGATCTTCATCTGCTTCGGGTTCTGCGGGTCGAAGCCCGCGTCGGTGCCCAGGCGGCTCGAGGCGGCCCAGTAGCGCACCGCGTCTGAGCCGTGCTCCGCCAGCACGGCACCAGGAGTTACGACGTTGCCCTTCGACTTCGACATCTTCTTGCGGTCGGGGTCGAGAATGAACCCCGAGATCCCGGCGTCGGTCCACGGGATACTGTGGTGCTCCAGTTCTGCGCGCAGCACCGTCGAGAACAGCCAGGTGCGGATGATCTCCTGGCCCTGCGACCGCAAGGAGTAGGGGAAGACCAGCTCGAACAGCTCGGGATCGGTCTCCCAGCCCCCGGCGATCTGGGGTGTCAGGGATGACGTGGCCCAGGTGTCCATGATGTCGAGCTCCCCGACGAAACCATTCGGCAGGCCGCGCTGCGACTCGTCGTAGCCGGGGGCGGGCGCCGAGGCCGGATCCACCGGCAGCTGGTGCTCGCCCGGCACGATCGGCTGCTCGCGCAGCACCTCGCCGTCGGCATCCACCGGATACCAGATCGGCAGCGGGACGCCGAAGAACCGCTGACGCGAGATGAGCCAGTCGCCGGTCAGGCCGCCGACCCAGTTGTCGTAGCGCACGCGCATGAAGTCGGGATGGAATCCGATCTGCTTTCCCGCGTCGACCAGCCGGTCTCTCAGCGCGGCGTCGCGCGCGCCGTTTGCGATGTACCACTGGCGGGTCGAGACGATCTCGAGCGGCTTGTCGCCCTTCTCGTAGAACTTCACCGGGTGCGTGATCGGCTTCGGGTCTCCGATCAGTTCGCCCGACTCCTTCAGCAACTCCACCACCCTCGCCTTGGCGCTGAAGACGGTCTTGCCGACCAGCTCGGAGTAGGCGGCGCGGCCGCCGTCGCTGAAGAGGTCGGCGGCAGGAGCCTCCTCCAGAATCCGGCCGTCCTTGCCGATGATCGCGCGGGTCGGCAGGTCGAGCTCGCGCCACCACACCACGTCGGTCACGTCGCCGAAGGTGCAGACCATGGCGATGCCCGATCCCTTGTCCTTCTGAGCCAGGTGGTGGGCGAGCACCGGCACCTCGACGCCGAACAGCGGCGTGGTCACCGTCGTTCCGAACAGCGCCTGGTAGCGCTCGTCATCGGGATGCGCCACCAGCGCCACGCAGGCCGGCAGCAGCTCGGGCCGGGTGGTCTCGATCTCGATGGTCGTCTCGCCGTTCGGCCCGGGTGATGGGCGGTGGAACGACACCCGGTGGTAGGCGGCCGGTTGGTCCTTGTCTTCGAGTTCGGCCTGCGCCACGGCGGTGCGGAAGGTCACGTCCCACAGGGTCGGGGCATCCGCCTGGTAGGCCTCGCCGCGCGCCAGGTTGCGCAAGAAGGCGCGCTGCGCCGCCAGCTGCGCCTCGTGGCCGATGGTGCGGTAGGTGAGCGACCAGTCCACGCTCAGCCCGAGGTCGCGCCAGAGCGCCTCGAACTGCTTCTCGTCTTCTGCCGTGAGCTTCTCGCACAGCTCGATGAAATTGCGCCGCGAGATCGGCACCTGGTCGGCGGCCTTCGAGCTCGCATTCTCGCCACCTTCGAGCGGCGGCTGATAGCCCTCGACGTAAGGCAGTGTCGGATCGCACCGCACGCCGTAGTAGTTCTGCACACGGCGTTCGGTCGGCAGGCCGTTGTCGTCCCAGCCCATCGGGTAGAAGAGGTGGCGGCCGCGCATCCGCTGGAACCGGGCCGCGAGGTCCATGTGGGTGTAGCTGAAGACGTGGCCGATGTGCAGACTGCCCGACGCGGTCGGCGGGGGAGTGTCGACGCTGAACACGGATGCCTTACCCGCCGCGAGCGCGGCCGCACGATCGAACCGGTGGGTGCCTTCGCGCTCCCAGACACCGCCCCAGGTCGCCTCGAGCCCCTCGAGGGCGGGCTTGTCGGGGATGCCCCCGCGGGGGTGGTCAGTGGCAGACGTCATCGCGCGAAACTCCGGTCCGATATGCGCGGCACCGTGTCAGTGGTGAGGTGCCTGGTTGTGGTGCGCCCAGTTTACCGGCGCACCGCAGCCGAGATCATTCGCGCGCGTCTCGATTCGGTGTCGACGGACTCAGCCCTGCCAGTTGGCGTCGGTGATGGTGGCGTGCTTGCTGACGTGCTCGCCGTTCGGACCCACCAGGGTGATGGTGACGTCCTCGGTCTGGCGGTGGTTGCAGTCGAAGAGGTGCTCGTCGGTGAGGTCGTTCTGGTTTCCCGTGGTCGGGACCTGCATGTAGCCCTGGTCCTTGGCATCCACATTGGCAGGTGAGAACCACGCCTCCACGGCGTTCTGACTCGCCCAGCTGAGCGTCACGACCGGCTTCGGGGAGTTGCCGGTGGTGTCGCAATGCACCGTCGTCACCACGTTGAAGCTCGTGAAGTGGGTGCTGGTGTCGACGGGTGCCGACGTCGCCTGCGTGCCGGCCGTCTCGGAAGGGGTGGACGTGGGCGTCGCGGAACTGTTGGCACTCGTCGAGGGAGTCGTCGTCGCGCCGGCCAGCGAGGTGCCGCCCCCGCGAGTCAGGAGCACGACGATGAGAACGATGATCGCCACGGCCAGCACGCCGCCGACGGCGATCAAGGTGACCAGGAGGCGCCGATCGAGTCCGGATGACGCAGGGGCCGGTGCGGTGGACATGGGGACTCCGATCTTTCGTCAGGGCTTCTTGGTCACCGTGAATTTCTTGCTGACCTTGCTGCCGTCTTTGCCGAGGATCGTGATCGTGTACTCGGTCGAGTCGTTTCCGCAGAGTGCCTGGAACGGGTGGTAGCCGGCAGGGAAGTCGGCGTCCGAGCCGGAAGGCGGCAGAACCCAGCCCATTCCGCCCGTCATCGCGTCGTTGGTGTTCACCCCGAAGTACGCGTTCTTTCCGTTGACGCTGCTCCAGTGGATCGACAGATTTGGCGTGCCGTTGCTGCAGTCGAGCTTCGACGGTGAGATCGAGTATGCGGTGATCGACGGCTTGGTCGACGGGGGCGGAGGAGGAGGCGGCGGTGCAGTGGTCGGCGTCGGCGTCGGCGTCGGAGTGGTCGACGGGGTCTCCGATGGAGTGGGCGACGCGGAACTCGCCGTCGGGGTGGGGCTGTCGGTGCCCGCCGCGACGGGCTTCCCATTGCCGCCCAGCAGGATGATCAGCAGCACGATGAGAGCGATCAGCAGGAGAGCGCCGATTGCGATCAGCGCGATCATCAGCCCGCGCGACTTCTTGCCTTCCTCTTCGATCGCCGCGGTGACCGGCGTCTCGTCGGGGGTGTTGATGCGTTGCGTGGGGGTGTCGTCGCTCACGGGACTCCTCAGGGTCCTGCCGAGGGATGCCCCCGGATGGCTGACAGCATAGGGGTGCGCCGCGATCGGCTCAACGCCCCATCCACCGACTGAGGTGGACCGGTCGCCCAAGGTCTAGCCGGCTGGAACGGGAGTCACGGTGGTGCTCGCCGGCGTCACTCCCTCGGAGGTGCTGTACGCGGTCAGGGTGTACGACTCGCCGGTGCCGTCGCACTGGTAGAGCACGGACGAGATGGTGCCGCTCGCCGCGGGGACCAGATTCGTGTTGACCGAGCCATCGGATGACGTCAGATTCAGGGTGTCGGCGTTGGCCGCGGTGTACGAGATCGAGATCGTCGTCGGACCACCCGTGCACGTGGGTTGCACGCTGACCGCGGCGGAGATCGTCGGTGGGCTCGACGGAGGAGCCGCGATCGTGCGCTGCGGGGTC
>Ga0157379_10005302_pt1 | contig 11079 bp, 12 predicted proteins | sample S25metaG_FD_121802 | JGI IMG/M metagenome (GOLD analysis project Ga0157379, IMG submission 121802) | Switchgrass rhizosphere microbial communities from Kellogg Biological Station, Michigan, USA - S2-5 metaG | ecosystem: Host-associated > Plants > Roots > Rhizosphere > Soil | place: USA... | reverse complement strand
TCTCGGAGGTATGGCCATTCCCAATCCACATCTCTAATTTCGCTGACTGTATCTTCACAGCTTTGGTACTTGCACCGTTCTTTGTACATCTCGAGATTCTGTTCGCGTTGGGATATCGTCCCCAGCTTCATAAGGAGGTTACGAATGGCGTTGGCATGGCTATTGCCAAGTTCCGTAAGGAACAAGGCGATGCCAACAGGGCGAAGGCCAAGGAGCTTTGAAGGGTTGTTTCAACGGGTTCATCCCACTTTCTGGTCATTCAGGTTTTTCTTCACAGTCCGTATTTACGCCATTTCCTTCACGTATATATTTTATTTCATATCTGGCTCTGTAAATTCTCAAAGCAATATATTCAAACTACATAGCAATTATCAAGCATGATACATACGGAAAACTAGGATTATAATGGCATCCCTCGAGGTGCACCTGGTAATCTAGGAGCAACCTCCTTCGCTGCTGCTGTCTGACGTTTCTTCTTATGCTCCCCAAGCCTCATAGCCCATACATCACGATGAAGGATATACTTCTGATGCGCAGGCTTCGCTGGGGCAGCAGACCCGGGCACTGGAATAGGAGCAGGCGGTGGCGGAGACTTGGTCGTAGCAGCCTTCGACGCATCTTTCTCAGCATCCTTTTCTTTCTCCTTTTCCTTCTCGGAATTCTCCTTCTCCTTCTCCTTCTTCTTCCGCTGCTTTTCTTCCCATTCTTCCTTAATCTTCTTGATCTCCTCGTCGCTCACTTTCCTGCCTTCAGGCTTTGGGAGTTCATATGGCGATGGGGGTTCAACGAGGGAGGCAAAGCCACGGTCGGTGAGATGGCTATCACAGGTATAGAAGAAATCAACAGTGTTTATTGTAGCCAAGACGGTGGTAGTAGGACGAAAGCACATGTAGCATGGTTTAGCAGTAGCGACAGCCTAGCAGAAAGCCAAGATCTGAGGTTAATTAAGAATGGGAAAGATAGGTAGCAAAGAGAGGGGTGGACTGACTCGCTTGTAATAGATGTTCTGGAAAGATGGAGCTGCCATGCTTGGGAGAGTCAGGAGCAAGTCAGGAGGTCCTGGGGCAGAGGAAGAGTTGGTATACTACCCAATATGGAAACTTACTGAAGTCATCGAGGATGAAATTCATTCCTCAAAGAAATTCATAGCGAAATTTAGATAAAATATTTATGTTCACAACATCCATCTACCCATCACTCTTGTCTTTCCGGTCCACGCCCGTTTGCTATAAAACGGTTCATCCGAGTCGGTCTCATTATCTTCGCTTCCCAGGCCCGTGTAATTACCGTTCGGCCGCCTGAATTTACTACCACATTCTAAGAAGCCTTCCCCACCCATTAATACCTCGCACTCTATTATCTCCTTCTCACTTCCCCAACATCCTCAAATTCACCTCGATCTAACGCCATTCAAATGTCTACAGCTGGAAAGACCATCAAGTGCAAGGCTGCTATCTGCTGGGCTGCCGGGGAGGAATTGAAGGTCGAGGAGGTTGAAGTCGCTCCTCCCAAGGCTCATGAAGTTCGCATTCATATCTTGCATACCGGAATTTGTCACACCGATGAGTATACGAGGAGTGGAAAGGACTCAGAGGTAATTATGAATGGGTTTGTTTGAGAAAGGTGGTGCTGAGAGATGTGGTTATTGTAGGGCGTGTTCCCTGTGATCCTGGGTCATGAAGGTGGTGGAATTGTGCGTATAGTTATGATGCATATAAAGTCGTTTATTTGAACTGATCGTGTTAGTTTAGGTGGAATCGGTTGGTGAAGGTGTTACGAGCGTCAAGCCTGGCGACCATGTCATTCCATTGTACACCGCAGGTGAGCCCATGCGTTGTATTGCACTGGGACTGTTTCTAAATGTATAATAGAATGCAGGGAATGTAAATTCTGCAAGAGCGGAAAGACCAACCTTTGTGGAAAGGGTACACTCCACACTCCATCTTCGTGTTCGTGTCTAACCTTCCCCTATAGTCCGTGCGACCCAAGGACGAGGTGTCATGCCCGATGGGACCTCCCGCTTCAAATGCAAGGGCCAGGACATCTTCCACTTCGTAAGTCCCCCTCACCCATCCTAACACTTCCTAACCCCAACCCAACGTAGATGGGCACCTCCACCTTCTCCCAATACACCGTCGTCGCAGACGTCTCCGTCGTGGCCATCAAAGACGAAGCTCCCCTAGACCGCGCCTGTCTCCTCGGATGCGGTATCACCACCGCCTGGGGTGCCGTCGTCAAACAGCCTGGAGTCAAAGGATCCTCTGTCGCGGTCTTTGGATGCGGTGCGATTGGGTTGGGTGTAATTGAGACGGCGAGGTTGGTTGGTGCAGAGAAGATTATTGCCGTTGATACAAATCCCGGGAAGGAGAGCTGGGCGAAGAAGTTTGGGGCGACTGATTTCGTTAATCCGAGTGAGTGTTGATGATGGTATGTGAGGTTATATATGCTCATTGTTTTGTAGAGGACCTTGGAGATAAGAGGATTCAGGACTATCTTGTGGAGACTACGGATGGTGGTTTAGACTATACCTTTGACTGCACTGGTAACGTCCAAGTTATGCGCGCAGCTTTGGAATGCTGCCACAAGGGATGGGGTGTTTCCACCATTATTGGTGTTGCCCCTGCCGGGCACGAAATCTCCACCAGGCCGTTCCAGGTGCGATTTTGATATTCCTATTCGTTTCCCTCTAACCTGGCGGTTTTACAGCTCGTTACTGGACGTACTTGGCGTGGTGTTGCATTCGGTGGTGTCAAAGGTCGCACAGAGTTGCCTGCGTTGGTCGATGGTGAAAACATTTCTGGACTCTGATGCATACAATGAAAAATGACTGTCTTCTAGATTATCTTCAGGGTAAGATCAAGGTCGACGAATATGTTACCCACCACCGGAAGTTGGACAACATCAATGGAGGCTTCCATGATATGCATGTAAGTAGCCATTATCGTCTTATTTTGAAGTGAAATGGTTCTAATTGCATTACTCCAGGCCGGTGATTGCATTCGTTGTGTCGTCGATATGGCATGAACAGATATCTATCCATCGAAGTATGAAAGTATGACAGAAGGAAGTACGAAGCATTCCAGTGGCAATTGTAAGATATTGCAGAGGATGTAAGATCAGATGTGAAGAAAAACAAACTATTTTATAAAATATGCAATTCATATGAATTTAAACTTGAAAAGAATGCAAGAGCAATTTGATATAGCAAAACGGAACACTAAATCGTATACTTCATCAGACACCCTTTTCTACCATCTTCCTCCCTTCTCTAGGAGCCCCTTCCGATCCAATCAAAGCTCTCCACAGAACGCCCAACGCAATATAAACATTCTTCCTCCTCAACCCCGTCTTCTTCCAAATCCACCTCGCAACACCCAACACGACCAAAAGGAAACTAACATCTAACATCAGTCGCCGCACTACCATCAACACCGGCGAAGAAATAGGGAAATTCTTCGCGCGTGTATAAAGACGGTGTCGTGGATCGCGGGGGTGTATGTTCAGAGGCGGCCGCGGCTCATCGGATGGGACGTAGAGAAGGAAATGGGCGATTTCGCGGAGGGATTCGGTTATCCGGGTGAGAGGTCCGATGACGAGGGACCAAAGGCCGAGTTGGGTAGGATCCCATGTTCGACCTGTGCCCGCGTTATCGAGGAAGGAGCGGGAGGATCCGCGGGGTAATAAGGTCGAGTTGGACTGAGATGCGTTAGGTGTGCGCCCACTCATGGATTCGAGCATCTCGACTCGTTCGGTGAGGGCTGCAATATGTGCTTGAACATTTTCGATTGCGCGTTCGACGGCTGTGCGTGGGTCGGGTTGGTTTTGACTTTGGGTCAAAGGGTATGTATTGCGTTGAGGTAAGACATTGATAGGGCGGGAGGTTGGTCGTGGACTTGGGTTTGAAGGTCCAGCAGAGGAATGAGCGAGGTGTGGTGGGTAAGGATGAAGGGGAGGGTATGCCCCGTTAGGAATGTAAGTGGATGCTGAAGTTGAAGAGGGTATAGTCGGCGGTGTTGCAGATCCACCAAATGCAGAAGGGGTCGAATAGGCGGGTAAAGGCTGAGTGGAAGGAACAGGAGGTGGAGGAGAAACCGTTGAACCGGCCATCGGGGTACGATACCGCATGTGGGATGAATGTGAGGAAGGTGGACGGAAACTGTGGTCCGTTTGGGGTGGTAGAGGCCTATATTCATCGCGCTCATCTTCAGACATGTCGTTTTCTCCCGCAGTGTCGTCGTTGGTCGTGTCGTCGTCAGTGGTCGTTTCGTCCTCGGAAGGATGGGCACCGTAAGCTTGTCCGGAAAGTCGTCTGGCACCGCGTGTCGCTGCAGCGGCTGATTCTGAGCCGGAGGAGCCGGTTGGAGACCTTCGACCAGATAATTGGGAAAGAGTAACGAAAGAGCCTGCATTATGTATTACGTTTGGTGTTGTGTGATTATAAGGAAGGGAATCTTACCGCCCAAGTCACCATAAGCTTCCAGTTGCTCTACCAGGTCTCTAGCGACAGTCTTATCGGAGTATTTTCTCAGGACCTGAGGTGCAGATGAGAACAAAGTACATCTCAGAGAGAAAGAATAATACCTTGAGGAGAGTCTCGACATATAGCAATTTGGCCTCATGGGGAGGGATATCTTTGTGCTTTGCCCAGGCATCCCTGCAAGTCACAGTCAGTCTAGCGGTAACATCGCATAAGTTGTAAACATACCATTTCGCTCTACCCAACATGTCGAATATCCCAGGCCGCGGGGACTTCACATTACCCACAGTGGCTGTATTATCCATGAATTAACAGCTCGACGTCACATACAAAGCCCACACACCTTGCTTATACAAACTGTTGGACAAAACAAACATCTCCACTTCAGCCATGTTCAATTACCAAAAACAAAACATTCCGTACCTGTACATAGCGAGCTTTTCCTCATATCCAGTCTGGATTGGACCCGTCTTTGGGAGACTCTGGACGATAGAAACGGCCTTTTGAAACTGGGCTTCAATTAGTTCATGAGGGTCCATGTTGAAATGCACCGAATGCAACAGGCAACAGCGCGCAGGTATAGAGCGACAGCTGTGGCAAATAGGTCGTCTGGCACAAGTAGACAGGAGCGAAATCACGCTCCTATGCACATTACCCGCCCACTGCCGCCCACTAACTCTTTTCACTCATTCATTTATCACAAACTTCATTGAAAAAGGTGAATGGGAATGGGACCAAAATTAGTGCATTTCATTGGAGGAGAGTTTACGTGGAAGAAAGAAAATCTATGGTTCCTAGAAGAACGAGGAAAAAGAGAGGCGCGACCGCGAGTCGAACGCGGGACCACACGATCTGCAATCGCATGCTCTAACCACTGAGCTACCACGCCAGGTGGCAGAATGGGTTTCCTATGGCTAGTCATCTATATACGGATCAAATCTTTCGTTCCTGAACAAATTTGAAGATAAGAACCTCGTGAAGCGCACTCATTAATAAAAATGATCTCAATAGATTAAATAAAAGCTATAGTGCTTGTATAATTATCTCCAGGATGGCCCGGAAGAACCCTTCGTCCTTCAGCCACCGTTGTGTCAGGTTAATACTAGTTCAGATCACCTTACATAGAAATCTTCTTTCATAATCACTACTCCGCTGTCTATTTAACTAGTTTTCCCTCTAGCATTTGTGGGCATTTATACGACGAGAGGACATTGGGGTTTTCCTCTCTTTCATAACGATCATCATGAAGTCCATCTCAATCCGCAAGAAATATTCGAAATCGACTGTTAACGCTCCGTTTCTCCCTAGCCATATACGAAGCAAGTCCCATCTGCGTCACTTCTGTCTTGGCCTACGTAGTACAGATTGCACTGGTCTTCGCCATTTTTCCAGCGGATGCAAAGGGAGGCGTCCGTGGAGGCTGTTGAGTGGCATTTTGGGAACAAGTTGGCTAATGATGGGGAGTTTCTTATTTTCGCCTTGTGCATTATAAGAACACCCGGAGGACTGTCATGGTCTTGAGATGCTCTGTGGAAAGAAAATTTTCAGAAGGCAAGTTCTCGGTATGCCTATCATTGAAATGTTCTAATTGATTTGGTGTGTAGATCCCATTGCTCACACGGACCATTGGAGACGTACTGGTTCGTTATAGCTTCCAACATGTGGCACGATAATACCCTTCAAAGACACTCTCAAGCCCGGTCACTGTGTCCGAAAACTGATTTTCAATCCTTCTACCGCCTTCACTGCCCTCGATGTAGTCGCCATCGCTCATGTCTATTCATTAATATCTAGGGAAAATATCGCAACCACCACCCGACCCAAATCTGGGGACTATTGCAAGTGGGGGGATTATGAGCATGATCATACGAACGCGTTAACGCTTCTTGGGGATCATAGTTCATCGTTGCTATACTTGAAAGGATGAAAAAGATGAAGAAATCTTTAGAGGAAATCGCGGAAGTGTGGCTGAAGGAGTTTAATAGGGGCAATCTCTTGGTTAGAGATGGAAACCATACTTTGGATAAGGAGTGGCATGTCGAGTGTTAACACATGTACCTGTGTTTTACGCGAAGGTTGAACATGTTTTAATATCTCTTCGAATGATTTTGGATCATTTATGGACCATCTTTTTTTTTATATTCCTCTGTCTTGTATGTCTTCAATGAAATATCTTTCCTGTCTATTTTGTATGTAGTGATTGCAGGCATTAGAAAACTTACATTGAATTAAGGGCTTCACTGGAACTTCATGAGGATGGCTACGGACTATTTTCTTTAAGTTGCATAGATGTACTGCGAAGCCATAGATTTTCAAATAAAGATTGCCTCTATCGTGACTGTGTACAAAGAATTGTGTTCACTAAGGTTACCAGCATAAAATAAGGATCTAAAAGTGTATTAAGTACAAATAGCTCCATGGGTATGATTGGAACCCAAGCAGTATTCTCCAGAAACCTCGAAATTTCTTGGAACAATGGCAGACAACGCTAAAGATATAGGACCAAAGATCACGATTTTTCGAGTCCAACTCTGTACAGTGCGGCCTGATGGAGAGCATCCGTGAAAGTTCAGCTTGTCGTGCTCTCTCTACATCTTAAAGCAAAACTAAAAGGGGATAAGAGCGTATTCTGTAGGGATACTCATAGGCACACCTAGAGTATGAATCAGACGGGGCTTCCCGGTGTTGGTGGCTGTAACTCTGCTTCAAGTCCTTTGAATCCAACCTCCTCAAATGGTACACTCTTCCATGAGTATTTTAATCCCCCGCGTATTAGCTTTTCCCCAAGTGGTTTACGATCTCCAAGTTTCTTGTCTTTGGCTAGAAAATGTGTTAGCCTAGAAGATACCGAGGTTCGCAAGACGTACCGTTCCAAAACAAGATGCCCCACGCCTTACCATGCTCTCCCCCAGTCTTTATCTTCGCTCTTGTCACGTAATAAAAGCAGCCTGGAATCCCTTTTCGTTCCCATCGTGGTTGTGTAACAAGGGTCCCTACTCCATCCTCGGGCAGTCGTGAAAGCGTTTGGTACAGGTTTTTTGCCCCTTTTAGCTTGCTTGCAAATGGATTTTTAGCAATTTTGCTGAGTGCTGGAGGAAGCGCAGAAGCCATTGGATGGGATGAGTGAGAAACTTTGGCTGGAGGAATTCCTGCTGAGTCAGCTGCATGACTTCATGATTTCTTGAGGAGGCACTGATTCCTGAGCGACTCTGAGCGAGTGACTCGACTCACCTTTTCTGTTTTATTTCTTCAAGATTATCTTATTTGGTGGTATATTGACCACCAAGTACCTCCTGCGCTGACAAAGCGCATGGCACAAATCATTCCAAATGCACAGAGTTTCTTTCCTACCCCAGCGCTGGTGAGTCGGTATTGAGATGTATATCTATATTTTGCTGATGAAATACAAAGGACCATGCAGTCGCTGGAATTACAGCTGGAACAGTATCGGTAATGTGCATGCACCCGCTGGACCTGCTGAAAGTCAAACTACAAGTCGCAACGACGAAACCTGAAGGCGGCGTAGGCAAACAGATCTATACTTCTCTTAGGGATATATATCAAACAAAGGGGATTCGAGGTTTATATCGTGGTATCTCGCCGAATGTAGCTGGGAATGCTGCAAGCTGGGGTCTATATTTCTGGTTGTAAGTCATGTTCAGTGTTAAGAATTCGATATCATGACATTGTCTGCAGTTATACTATGCTGAAACGACGGGCCCAAGGCGAAGATCCGAATAAAAATCTGAGTGCTGGGGCATTCCTACTTTGTTCCGCTGAAGCGAGTTAGCATTCCATTTTGTTTCATCGGCGTTGTTCGCGACTGACAATCTTTAGGTGCTATCACGGCTTTGTTAACCAACCCTATCTGGGTGGTCAAAGTACGGATGTTCACAACAACCGCAGACTCTCCAAAGACATACAGAGGCTTATGGCGTGAGTCTACCCGCTTGAAGTGAAGCTACCTATCCAATGATGCATATAGATGGTCTTCGAGAGATCTCCCGCACGGAAGGTATGCCTGGCTTATGGCGAGGCTCGATATTGGCCTTAGTTGGTGTCAGTAATGGCGCCATCCAATTCATGGCGTACGAAGAGATGAAGAGATTTCTGTTTCGCCGTAAACGACTGCGATATGAAAAGTCTGGCAGGGAGTGGACTCCTGAAGCTGACCGCTTGGTTTGTATCTTTCACTATCTTAGTGACCTATCTAAGCTTGTTTCGAAGTCCAACACAGTCTATACTATTATATCCGGTGTCTCCAAACTATTCTCTCTTACTATAACATATCCATACCAAGTTGTTCGTTCGAGATTACAGGTATGCTTCACCTTCAGATTATTCTTCCAGACTTCTCATTGCCTTACAGAATAATGCTACGACGCATTTATATCCTAATATACGCGAAACGGTCCGAAGAACCTGGTCACACGAAGGGGTTAAGGGCTTTTACAGAGGCCTTGGTACCAATCTCGTTCGTGTCCTTCCTGGAAACTGCGTAACCTTCGTTGTCTACGAAAATATGGCTTGGCTATTTAGACAATGGGCGGCTCGACGTGATGAGCGAAACCGCGCTGAATCGGACTCATGAATTGCTCTTCTTCGGATTCTTAGAACTCACGCAAACCACCTCTCACATCTTTAGAGCACATTATGTATTTTCAGCCTCTACTTTTCATCTTTCTGCATGATTATTTTCATTTAAATAGATTGTTAAGAATCCGTCTTAGTTCTCAGCATATTAGGCCCAAACCACCCGCATTGTGACAACTTATTTTCTGAGGATGAGGTGGGTAATACCTTGGTAGTAAAAAATTGAACAACTTGCATTGAATGTACAGCATGAAACGGTCCTCGAAAATACATCAAAACTTCTCTAACCTAACCACCTCGTAAGCATCCAACCTATGCGTGGGATCCTATAAGAAGATTCGGTCAGCTACTGCCAAATACTTTGGATATAAAGCGAAAGATATAAGTCAGATTAACTATGACAAAAGGAAATTGTCACTGTGAGGAACGCGCCTCCCTACCCATTTGCCAATCCCCTCAAAACGAGGAGAACCAGCAGAGCAAGAAGAACACTGGAGACTTGCTCCCCCCACTACAGCATCGCGGATATGGTAGCATCATTCAAACGTAAAGGGAAAGGTTGTGAAAAGTTGAATAGAATGCTCACTTTACATGACCATTGAGATGGATGGTGGACAGTGGAGAAGAAGGGATAAGCGCGGAAATTTTATAGCTTGCCCATGTCACATCTGGAGTCACATACCCTCCAATCGTGCATTTGGTTCCCTAGTTCGCCTGTACGTATTGTTTCTATTCTGTGGATATATCGGCATATTTATGTTATTCAGGGCTTGTATGAGCTTTGTTCGACTACCTAGTCATGCTCTTCGCCTCCCAAATACCATCCAATTCCGAATACCTTCCAAGCCTCTCTTCGTAAGGTTCTATAACGCGCCGCAGAAAGGGAGACTCCCGATAAATGAAGAAATACCATTCCGTTACGTGCATCTTCGGGACAACAAGGGAAAACTCGGAGAACTAGTCCCTCTCAAGAAGCTCATTGAAAATATTCGGGAGCAGGGGACCGTTAAAAAGGACATGGTAGTCGAGCTTATTACTCAGGACCCCCCTGTTGTCCGGATTAAAACCGTCGTCAAAGATAGACTCCCTCAGAACGAAGAAATCCCATTTCTCTATGTCCATCTCCGAAATGAAGACGGGACGCTTAGCGAATCTACACCTCTGAAGGAGATTCTTGCGAACATCAATAAAGGTTCAGGGAATGGGACGAAGAAGTCACGAATAACCCAGGCGGTTGAGCTCGTTTCGAAGGAACCTCCGGTTGTGAGGATTGTGGATCTTGCCGCACGGTACAGGCAGAAGAAGGAGGCTCACAAAGCAGCGTTGGCTACTCGACATAATAGTCAAGTCAAGGAGCATCAGATGACATGGGGTGTCGCTCCAAGTGATCTTGAGCACAAGCTTAAGAAAGCGAAGAAGGATATGGAGAAGGGTCATCCGGTGATTATCATTCTTGCACCGAAGAAAGATACGCCGTTACCGCCACCTCAAGAGATGAATAGATTGACAGACCAGATTGCGGAGGAGCTAAAGGACGTTGGTCGAGAACCAAGACCACGAGAGTTTAACAAAGGTGTAATGATTATGTATTTCTCAAAAAATCCTACAAAATAATCTATTGCTGGACCGAAACTATATAAGAAGAGCGACTAGATTCGTCTTGCCATCTTGCCACGTCTAGGTGTTTTGGATGTCTGATATAGAGGCAAGCCCCGTTCCTTCACAATGGGCAAAGCGAACAGTTGGTTATTCTTCGGGCTTGGAGGAGGATACGCATAAGGAATGACCTTGGCCCTTTTAGGTGCATTTTCGTTGACAATAAGCTGATCCCGACCGATTAGAACCCTTTGGAACGGGAGAGGGAGCATATAACCGTGAGCTGCCATATCCCTTGCAACGTCCAAAAGAGTGGTATCATAAGTGGTGCACAATATACCGTGCCTCGCGTACTGGGTCCTAGCGATACGAAGCTTTCTGCGCCACCAAGACATCCGTCCAGATTTCCGCCG
>Ga0157379_10005301_pt1 | contig 11079 bp, 10 predicted proteins | sample S25metaG_FD_121802 | JGI IMG/M metagenome (GOLD analysis project Ga0157379, IMG submission 121802) | Switchgrass rhizosphere microbial communities from Kellogg Biological Station, Michigan, USA - S2-5 metaG | ecosystem: Host-associated > Plants > Roots > Rhizosphere > Soil | place: USA... | reverse complement strand
TCGATGCTCGGCCCGGACACGCAGCTCGTCCACGCGCTCTACACGACCGCGGGCGAGCGGGCGGCGGTCCGGGACACAGGCGCCTCGGTCAGCCTGAGCCCGTGGTCGGAGCTGCTGATCGGCTACGGGATGCCGCCGGTGAAGGACATGATCGACAGCGGCGTGCTGGTGACGCTCTCGGTCGACACGCTGTCCCTGACCGGCACCGCGGACCTCTGGTCGGCGATCCGGCTCGCGACCGGGCTGCTGCGGGCCGGCGCCGAGCAGGAGCTCGCGGTCGGCACCAGGCGGATGCTGGAGCTGTCCACAGTGGACGCCGCCCGGTCGCTCGGGCTCGGCGACGTCACCGGCTCGCTCGCGCCGGGCAAGCGGGCCGACCTGATCCTGGTCCGGGTCGACCACGTCGGCACCGCGCCGTTCACCGACCCGACGAACGTGCTCGCGCTGGCCGCCGGCCCGGCGGACGTCGACACGGTCGTGGTGGACGGCCGGATCCTCAAGCGGGCCGGTCGACTGACGACAGTGGACCCCGCCGCCGTCGTCGCCGCCACCGACACCGCCCTGCGCGCCCTGCTGGCCCGCACCTGAGCCGAGCCGGCCCGTCGGCTGACTGGCCGTCGCCGGCAGCCGAGCTGGCCGTCGCGGCGGCTGGCTGGCCGTCGCCGGCGGCTGAGGTGGCCGGGCCTAGCGGCTGAGGTGGCCGGGCCTAGCGGCTGAGGTGGTCGGCCATCCAGTCGGCGATCATCGGGCGGGCCTTTGACGGGAGGTTGGACACTCCGTGGTTGCCGTTCGGGAAGTTGACGAACGTGCCGTCCGGCGTCTCGGCCGCCTGCCGCTCGGTCTGCCGCCACGGGATGAGCCGGTCCCTCGCCCCGGTCACGTACAGGGCCGGGACCTTGATCCGGTCGCAGACGCCGGCCAGGTCCAGTGTGGACGCGATCCGGTGGCCCTCGGCGTCGTCCCCGGCGCCGGACTTCACCACGAACGTCGCCCTCGTCATCGGCGGCAGGTCGGCCCACATGTCGCCGAAGCAGAACGGGCCGCTGATCCCGGCCACCGCCGTCACCCGCGGCTCGAACGCGGCCACCCTGGGCGCGTAGTAGCCGCCGAGGCTGACCCCGACGACGCCGATCCGGTCGTGGTCAAGGTCGGTGCGGCCGGCCAGCAGGTCGAGCAGCGGCCCCACCGCGGTCTCGTAGTCCGGCCGGATCGGCACGGCCAGCCCGGTCTCGCCCTGCCCCGGTCCGTCCAGCGACACGGTGGCCAGGCCCCGGTCGAGGAAGGACTGCTCGAAGAAGAAGAACTCCTCCTTGGTCGAGTCCAGCCCCGGGATCAGCACCACGTACGGCGGGCGCGCGGCCCCGGCCGGCCGGCGCAGCTTCGCGTACGCGGTGCCGCCGGGGATCGCGACCTCGAGCCGCTCGGCGGACGGGTCGAGCCGGTCCAGCGCCGTACGGGTCTCCTCGACCGAGCGCAGCGTGGCGTCCCGGGCCAGGTCGAGGTCCACCATCCAGACGAACTTGCCGAAGTGCCGGTTGACCGAGGCCCGCCGCCAGGCCTGCCCGGCGGTGAGCCGGTGCCCGGCCGCGTCCGCCTCGCCGGCGAACTCGGCCTGCTCGTCAGCCGTGCGGTTCCACTCCGGCAACCACCGGTCCCAGGTGTCGATCCGGGCGATCGTGGCGAGCATGTCGTTGTAGTCGACGCCGTTCTGGATCAGGCGCGGGCCCCAGTGGGCCAGGGCGGTCTCGACGGCGGCGTCAGCCATGGGTGCTCCTCGCGGGATCAAGCCAGAATGCGCAGCGGGTCTTCGAGCAGGGCGATGAAGGCGGCCATCCAGCGGGCCGCCAGTGCCCCGTCGACCGGCCGGTGGTCGACGGTGAGCGTCACGTGCAGCACGGTCGCCACCGCGAGCGCGTCGCCGTCGACCACGGCCTCCTTGCGGGCCGCGCCGACCGCGAGGATCGCCGCCTGCGGCGGGTTGAGCACGGCGGTGAACTCCTCGACGCCGTAGCCGCCGAGGTTCGACACGGTGATCGTGCCGCCCTCCAGCTCGTCCTGGCGCAGCGCGCCGGCCCTGGCCCGTTCCGTCAGGTCGGCGGCGTCCCGGGCGATCGAGGACACCGTCCGGGTCTCGACCGCACGCAGCACCGGCGTGACCAGGCCGCGTTCGGTGGCGACGGCGATCCCCACGTCGACCGCCGCGTACCGGCGGACCGCGTCCGGGGTCCAGACGACGTTCATCTCCGGCAGCCGCGCGTGGCTGCGGGCGACCGCGGCGACGACGAGGTCGTTGACCGAGATGCGCTGGCCGTCGCCGCTGTTGAGCTGCGCCCGCAGCGCGAGCAGGTCGTCGACGCGGGCGGTGCCCCGGATGGCGAAGTGCGGCGCCTCCCGGTTGCTCTCGGCCAGCCGGCCGGCGATGGCGCGCCGCATCCGGGTGTGCGGCACGTCCTCCCATCCGACCGTCCGCTGTGGATGGTGCGGGCGCCCCTCCGGCCGGGCCGGCGAGCTTGCGTTCGCTAGCTCGCGCGCGGCGACGGCCCGCCGCACGTCGTCCCGGACGATCCGCCCGCCCGGGCCGGTGCCGGTCAGGTCCTCCAGCCGCAGTCCGTGCTCGCGGACCAGCCGGCGGGCCAGCGGGCTGGACATGATCCGCGCCGGCGCCCCGTTCGGCGCCGCGCCCTCCGCCGCCGCGGCCGCCGGGGCACCGGCCCGCGGGCCGGCCTCGGCGGGCGCCATCCCGGGCGGCCCGACCCTGAGCGGCCCCGAATCCGGTGGCGCCGCGTCCGGCCCCGCCGCGTCCGGCCCCGCCGCGTCCGGTGGCGCGGCGTCCGGTGGCGCCGCGTCCGGCGGGCCGCTCACCTCGGTCGGCGGCGTCTGGCCGGCGAGCCGCACCGGCGCGTCCGGATCGTCCACAGTGGCCGGTGCGGCCGTCCCGCCCAGCTCCGCCAGGGCCGCGTCGACGTCGGCGACGGTCTCGCCGGGTGCCGCGATCAGCGCCATCGGCGCGCCGACCGCGACCGTCGTACCCGGCCCGACCAGCGTCCGGACCAGCACGCCGGCCCCGTCCGCCGGCACCTCGACCGCGGCCTTGTCGGTCTCCACCGTCGCGATCGCGTCCCCGTCGGCGAACTCGGCGTCCTCGGTGAGCAACCACTCCGACAACGTCGCCTCGAGCGTGTTCGCCGCCACCTCGGGCATCCGCAGCAGCCGGGCCATCTCAGGATCCTTCGATCTCGCGCCGGATGTCGGCCAGCCGGGCGGCGATCTCCTCGCGCTTGACGATCGCGGCCCGCTCCAGCACCTTGCTGATGCTCGGCGACGCCTCGCCGCCGGTGACCCGGTCGATCGGGCGGTCGAGCCAGTCGAACAGCCGGCGGCCGATCTCGTCGGCCAGCCACCCGCCGTACGAGGTGCCGACCGGCCCCTGCTCGACGATGAGCACCCGGTTGGTCTTGCGGATGCTGGCGCCGAGCGTGTCCCAGTCGAGGCTGGCCCGGTCCAACCAGCGCAGGTCGATCACCTCGGCGTCGATGCCCGCCTCCTCGACCGCGGCCAGCGCCTCCGGCACCATCGCCAGGTATGCCACGACCGTGAGCGCGCCGCCGTCGCGCCGGACCGCGGCCCGGCCGACCGGGAGGCAGTAGTCGAGGTCGTCGGTCGGCCCGGGACCGGTCGACCCGTAGAGGTCGACGTGCTCCAGCACGACCACCGGGTCCTCACAGCGCAGCGCGCTGTTCATCAGCCCCACGTAGTCGTACGGAGTGGACGGCGCGACGATCCGCCAGCCGGGCTGGGTGGCGAAGATCCCGGCCGGGTCCATCGAGTGCTGGGAACCGTAGCCGGTGCCGATCGCGACCTTGCTGCGCAGCACGTACGGCACCGGGCTGGTGCCGCCGAACATGTGCCGCGCCTTGCCGATCTGGTTGAACAGCTGGTCGGCGGCGACCCACATGAAGTCCGCGTACATCAGCTCGACCACCGGCCGGAACCGGCCGTCCAGGGCGATCCCGCCGGCCAGGCCGGTGAACGCGTTCTCGCTGATCGGCGTGCCGAGCACCCGGTCCGGGTAGGCCGCCGCGAGCCCGCGGGTGGCGCCGTTCGTGCCGCCGTTGAGCCGGTGCACGTCCTCGCCCATGACGACGATCCGCTCGTCCTCGGCCATCCGCCGGTTCATCACCGCGGACACCGCGTCGATGAACGGCATGTCGGTCGTCGCGACCTCGTCGTCGCCGTACCGGGCGCCGTCGAACTCGGACAGGTCGCCGCGGACGCCGACGTCGACGAAGGACGGATCTGGCCACTCGGCCGGCCGGACCTGCTGCTGGCCGGGCTTGCCGCCTGGCAGCGGCTCCAGCAGCTCGTCGCCGACCTCGGTCATGAGCCGCCCGGCGGCGGCCACCGCCTGCTCGACCCGCTCCCGGGTGAGCAGGCCACGGCGGACCACCTGGTCGCCGATCTGGCGGACCGGGTCGCGCTCCCGCCAGGCCGCCTCCTCCTCCTTGCTGCGGTAGCGGAAGGCGCTGCCGGGGAAGGGCCCGTTCTGGTGGAAGAACCGGTAGGTCACGGCCTCGATCAGGGTCGGCCCGTTGCCGGCCCGCATGTGCTCGGCCGCCTCGCGCATCGCCAGGTGCACGGCCAGCGGGTCCATGCCGTCGACCCGCCAGCTGGCGATGCCGAAGCCGGGGCCGCGGGCGGACAGCCGCGCCTCGCCGGTCGCCTCGGCGACCGTGGTGGACACCGCGTACTGGTTGTTCTCGACGAAGAAGCAGACCGGCAGCCGCCAGGCCGCCGCGAGGTTGAAGCTCTCCAGCGTCGACCCGATGTTCGCGGCGCCGTCGCCGAGGTACGTGACCGAGACCCCGGAGGTGCCGGCCTGCCGGGCCGACCAGGCGTAGCCCGCTGCCTGCGGGACGCCGCCGCCGACGATGGCGTTGGTGCCCATCGCGCCGGCTTCCTTCCACTGCAGGTGCATCGAGCCGCCGCGGCCGTTGCCGTAACCGCGGGCGAGCCCGCAGATCTCGGCCAGCGTGCGCACCAGGACCGTGCGCACGTCCGGCGGCACGCCCTCGACGAGGTCGAAGCCCTTGGGAGCCACGTACGCCAGCGCCTTCGCCAGGAACTGGTGGTGCCCGCGGTGCGAGCCGTTGACCTTGTCCTCGCCGGTCAGCGCGAGCACCGAGCCGACCGCCCCGCCCTCCTGGCCGATGCTGGAGTGGGCCGGGCCGTGCACCAGCCCGCCGGCGGCCAGCGAGAGCACGTACTCCTCGAACGCCCGGATCAGCACCAGCTGTCCGAACATGGCCGAGAGCAGCTCGGGGTCGGCGGCGTCCCAGTCGGCGTCGGTGACGACCAGCTCGGTCCAGGGCGCGCCGAGCTCGGGCGTGCGGTGTTCGCTCATCGCATCCTCCTGCTGCCGCTCGGGGCGAGCGTCGCACGGATCGGATCCATTTTCCAGGGTCGGATGCTCTGGACAGCGACCGTGGACCCGCGACATAGTCACTTTGGATCCATGCAGACTGACGGCACGCTCTCGGGAGCCAACGCCCGAGGGCCAAGATTCGGGGCGAGCCCCGAGTGCCCGACTCCGGCGGAAGGAGGGTCGCGGTGGGACTGCCCGGGTTGCGCCGGCTCGACCACGTCGGGTTCACCGTGCCCGACCTGGACGAGGCGACCCGGTTCCTGGTCGACGTGCTCGGCTGCGACTACCTCTACTCGCTCGGCCCGTTCGCCGACGAGGGCGACTGGATGGCCGAGCATCTCAACGTGCACCCGCGCACGACGATGGTGGAGAACAGGTTCTTCCGGCTCGGCGGGCAGACGATCCTCGAGGTGTTCCACTACGACGCTCCCGACCGGCGGGAGACCCCGCCGCGCAACAGCGACGTCGGCGGGCACCACATCGCCCTCTACGTCGACGATCTCGACGCCGCGGTCGCCCACCTGCGCTCCGCCGGAGTGACCATCTGCGGCGAGCCGACTGCGAGCAAGGGTCACCACGAGGGACAGCGCTGGGTCTACTTCCTGGCCCCGTGGGGAATGCAGTTCGAGTTGGTGTCCTACCCGGAGGGCAAGGCGTGGGACCGGGAGCACGGATGACCGCCGAGGTCGTCGCGACGGTCGCGGCCAGCCGGCGGGTCGCCGACCACCTGCGGGCGGAGATCCTCGGCGGCGGCATCGGCCCGGGCGAGCGGGTGCGGCAGGAGGACATCGCCCAGCGGCTGGGCGCGAGCCGGCTGCCGGTGCGCGAGGCGCTGCGGATGCTGGAGGCCGAGGGGCTGGTCGAGCACGAGGCCAACAAGGGCGCCCGGGTGCCCAGGCTCGGCATGCACGAGGTCGACGTGATCTACCGGATGCGCGAGCTGCTGGAGCCGCTCGCGCTGGCCGAGAGCCTGCCCGAGCTGGCGGACGCCGAGATCGAGCGGCTGGCCGGGCTGCAGGACGAGATCGAGTCCGGTGTGGACATCGCCCGCTTCCTGGAGCTGGACCGCGAGTTCCACCTCGGCAGCTACGGCGGATGCCGGATCGAGCAGCTCACCGCGACGGTGTCCCGGCTGTGGAACACGACCCAGCACTACCGCCGGGCGTTCATGCAGCTGACCGGGCCGGGCCGGATGTGGGTGGTCAACGCCGAGCACCGGCTGCTGCTGGACGCGGTGCGGCGGCGGGACGAGGTCGACGCCGGCCGGTTCCTGGCCGGCCACATCCGCCGCACTCGCATCGAGCTGTCCCACCACCCGGCCGTCTTCGGAGGGCTGCCATGAGCGCCCGCGAGGGCGCGCAGGACGCGCGGGGAGCGACGGGGGCCGACCGTTCGGCGCCCGACGGTCCGTCCGAGGAGCGGGCGCAGACCCGCCTGACCGTGAACGGCTCGGTGCACGAGTCCGCCGCCGACCCGGACACGCCGCTGCTGTACGTGCTGCGCAACGAGCTCGGCCTGATGGGCGCCCGGTTCGGCTGCGGGCTCGGTCTCTGCGGCGCCTGCTTCGTGCACGTCGACGGTGCGGTGGTGGCCTCCTGCGACACTCCACTGTGGTCGGTCGAGGGCAAGACCGTGGTCACCGTCGAGGGCCTGGTCCCGGGTGACGGGCTGCACCCGGTGCAGCAGGCGATGCTGGACGAGCAGGCCGCCCAGTGCGCCTACTGCGTGACCGGCGTGGTGATGAGCGCAGCGGCCTTGCTGGAGCGGTCCCCGCATCCCGACCGGGCCGAGGTGGTGGAGGCGCTGGAACGCAACCTGTGCCGGTGCGGCGCCCACAACCGGATGGTCCGGGCCATCCTGCGAGCAGGCGATGGCTGAACCGGCGAGCCTGCCGAAGGACCTGGCCGCGAACCCGGTGCTGGCCCGGTGGATCCGGGTCGGCACGGACGGCCGGATCGACGTGCGGGTCGGCAAGGTCGAGCTCGGCCAGGGCATCCTGACCGCGCTGGCCCAGCTCGCCGCCGACGAGCTGGACGCCGACCTCGCCGACGTGCGGATGCTCGGCGCGGACACCGCCCACGGGCCGGACGAGGGCCTGACCGCGGGCAGCCTGTCGATCTCCACCTGTGGCCCGGCGTTGCGGGCCGCGGCGGCCAACGTGCGGATGCTGTTCGTCACCGCCGCCGCCCGCGACTGGCGGGTCGACCCGAGCACCGTGACCGTCCACTCCGGACGGCTCGCCGGACCGGAGGGTCAGCACAGCTCGTACGGCGAGCTGGCGGCGCGGGTCGACCTCGAGGTGCCGGCCGACCCGAGCGTGCCGGTCTAGGCCGGCGGCCGGTTCGCCGGCACCGACGTGCCCCGGCTCGACCTGCCGGACAAGGTCGCCGGCCGGCCCCGGTACGTGCAGGACATCCGGCTGCCGGGCCAGTGGTACGCCCGGGTGGTGCGGCCGCCGTCGCGGGGGGCCCGGCTGCGCGAGCTCGACCCGGCGGTGGCCGGCGACGGGATCACCGTGGTCCGGGACGGGTCGTTCCTCGCCGTCGCCGGGCCGGACGAGGCGGCGGTGCTGCGCGCGGCGGACCGGGTGCGGGCCAAGGCGGTCTGGGCGGAGACCGACACGCTGCCGGACGAGGACGACCTCGACGCCTTCTTGCGCGCCGGACCGCACCAGACGATCGAGGTCGCGGCCGACGGCGTGAACGACGGGATCAGCACCGACCCGTCCGGGACCACCGTCGCCGCCACCTACCGCCGGCCGTTCGTCGCGCACGCCTCGATCGCGCCGAGCTGCGCGGTCGCGCGCTGGCACCCGACCGGCACCGACTCGGGCGGCACCGACTCGGGCGGCACGGTCGAGGTGTGGTCACACAGCCAGGGCATCGGCAACCTGGCCAGGGCCATCGCGGCCGCCCTCGGCCTCGACCCGGCGGCCGTCCACGTGCGACACGTCGAGGGCGCCGGATGTTACGGGCACAACGCGGCCGACGACGCCGCCTTCGACGCGGTGCTGGTGGCCAGGGCCGTTCCCGGCACGCCCGTGCAGGTGCTGTGGAGCCGGCAGGACGAGCTGGCCTGGGCACCGTTCTCCGCTGCCATGGTGGCCGACGTCGAGGCGGTGGTGGACGGGACCGGCCGGCTGGCGGCGTGGCGCTACGACGTCTACGGCCAGGGCCACAGCTCCCGGCCCGGCTACGCGGGCGTACCCGGGCTGCTGGCCGCGACCACACTGGCCGACCCGGCGACGTACCCGGCCGCGGTGGACCCGCCGCTCGCGAACGGCGGCGGCAGCACCCGCAACGCGCTGCCCGGCTACGACCTGCCCAACCGGCGGATCACCGGGCACCGGCTGACCGAGTCGCCGATCCGCACGTCGGCGATGCGCTCGCTCGGCGGCTACTTCAACGTCTTCGCGATCGAGTCGATGATGGACGAGGCGGCCGCGGTGGCCGGCGCCGACCCGCTGGAGTTCCGGCTCGCGCACCTGTCCGACGAGCGCGGGCGACGAGTGCTGCGGATGGCCGCCGAGGCGGCCGGCTGGGGCCGCGCGGTGCCCGACGGCACCGGGCTCGGCCTCGGCTACGCCCGCTACAAGGGCACCGGGGCCTGGTGCGCGGTCGCCGCCGAGGTGGTCGCCGAGGCCGACGTCCGGGTCCGTCGCCTGTGGACGGCCGTCGACGTCGGCCGGGTGGTCAACCCGGACGGCGTGCGCAACCAGATCGAGGGCGGCGCCGTGCAGGCGACCAGCTGGACGCTGCTGGAGCGGGTCCGGTTCGACCGGCGCCGCGTCACCAGCGACACCTGGGAGTCCTACCCGATCCTGCCGTTCTCGGCGGTGCCCGAGGTGCTGGTCGAGCTCGCCCCCGGCGAGGGCAACCCGTCGATCGGCGCCGGCGAGGCCGCCCAGGGCCCGACCGCCGCCGCGATCGGCAACGCGCTGGCCGCCGCGGTCGGCGTGCGGGTCAGGGACCTCCCGCTGACCCCGGAAGCAGTGGTGCAGGCGATAGAAGGGATGTGATCGTCGTGGGACGGATCAGCTACGTGCCGTTCGAGTCGATGGACGAGCGGATGCAGGCCGAGATGGAGCGCTGCGCCCGGGAGGGCACGCCCCGGCCGGAGAGCTCGGCGGTGCGCGCGCACGCGCCGAACGCGTTCTGGGCGTTCGCCGACTCCTGGCGGGACGTGTTCCACAGCGGAGTGGTCGACCACTCGGTCAAGGAGCTGTGCCGGGTCTACGTGTCCCGGACGGTGAAGTGCGAGTTCTGTGGCAACCAGCGCTCGATCAAGGCGACCACGGCCGGCCTGCTGGAGCAGCAGTACGACCAGCTGCTCAACTTCGAGACCTCGGACCGGTACGACGAGCGGCAGAAGGCGGCGCTGGCGTACGCGGAGGCGATCGTCTGGCGGCTCGACGTCGACGACAAGTTCTGGGACCGGCTGCACAGCCACTTCAGCGAGCCGGAGCTGGTCGAGCTCGGCTGCTTCGTGGCGCTGACGTTCGGCCAGCAGAGCTGGATCCGGCTGCTGGACATCGACCACCACGAGTACATGGCCGGCACCGACGCCTCGATGGCCCCGGGCTTCGAGAGCGCCGAGGCACTGGCCGCGAGCAAGGCGAAGCCGGACTACTGGGCGAAGGCGTGAGCCTGCTGCTGGCCGAGGAGGGGCCGGTCGAGTACCGGTTGGCGGCCACGATGGACGGTCTCTACACGCCGTACGCGCTGCAGCGGCCGGCCGGCGACGGGCCGCACCCGTTCGTCTTCCTCGCCTACGGCAACGGCGGCGGCGGGCTGGACTGGCTGCGGGAGCGGGTCGCCGGCTACCCGTACGTGGTGCGGCGGCTGCTGGACGCGGGCTACGCCTGCGCCTGGGGCCGATACCGCTCGGAGGTCGAGCTCGGCTACCACACCGGCGGCCCGCTGGTCCGGGACCGCCGGCAGGGCATGGACCTGTTCAACCGGTCGCCGCTGGAGTTCGAGGACGAGGTCGCGATCCTCGACGACGTGCGGTCGCTGCCCGGCCTCGACCCGGAGCGGATCGGCCACGTCGGCGTGAGCCACGCGGGCGAGATGCTCTGCAAGATCGCCTCGGCGTACCCGGACGCGGTCACCGCCGGCGTCGCCTGCGAGCCGGCCAACCACGAGTTCCTCGACCTCGACACCGACGCGACGGTGACGGTGAACCCGGACACCAGCCTGCGCGACATCGAGGAGATGCAGATGCGCTCGGCCGAGTACGTCCGGCCGCGGATCAACGAGAAGCTGGTGGCCGAGCGGATCGCGCCGATCCGGACGCCGATGCTGGTGATGGGCCGCGACGACGACCACCTGCAGGGCATCTTCCGGGTCAGCTACGACGTGCTCGCCGAGGCCGGGAAGGACGTCGAGTGGGTGTCCTGGGACCACCCGCTGCACGGCTACATCTTCCCGGTCGGCGACGCCGTCGACGCGACCCAGGAGCGGGCCGTCGACGGCGTCGTCGAGTTCCTCGACAAGCACCTCGGCTAGTGCCCCGCGTCAGAGGTTTCGTGCCGGTTCCCGGTGATCCAGACGGCGTCCGGCAAGGCGGAGGAGTGGCCGATACCGGGGTTGTATCGGTCGCGACGACAACGCCGCCGGTCGTCGTCTGGGCGCCGGGAAGCGGTGCGAGGACTTCTG
>Ga0157379_10005300_pt1 | contig 11082 bp, 11 predicted proteins | sample S25metaG_FD_121802 | JGI IMG/M metagenome (GOLD analysis project Ga0157379, IMG submission 121802) | Switchgrass rhizosphere microbial communities from Kellogg Biological Station, Michigan, USA - S2-5 metaG | ecosystem: Host-associated > Plants > Roots > Rhizosphere > Soil | place: USA... | reverse complement strand
TTGTTAACAAGAGTTTTAGTTTTGCACAGACCACTAATGGCTGGACAGATAATGACATCTGTCACCAATGGTTTGAAAAGACCTTTATCCCATTTGCTAAGGAGCGAAATACCCTTGGGAAACCAATTATATTGGTATCTGATGGGCACCAATCTCACAAGACAAGAGAGATGCACAAACTTGCCTTTGCTAATAATATCATCCTGTTCTCTCTTCCCCCACATTGTACCCATAAACTCCAGCCTCTTGATTTCAGGGTTTTTGGCCCATTCCAAATTGCATGGGTTAAAGAGTGTGAGGAGTCAGCCATTGAAGGAGATCCAATCACCCAAGAAAACATTGTTGAGAGATATATGAAGGTTAGTAATTATTTGGTCTGTTAGATTATTTTAAATTATATATATTCTAGGTCCAGGAAGGATATGTGACTGAGAGGACCATTATTTCAGCCTTCAAGCATTCTGGCTTATGGCCAATTGACTGAACTGTCTTTACAGAAATTGACTTCGCACCAAGCCACAAATTTGCTGATGTCACAACAATGCCTTCAATATTTCCCCTGACATTCCCTGGTTCCCCCTCCTCTGCTGCCATGTCTGAAGATGACAATGGCTCATATATTACAGAAGAGGAGAGGAGCTCTGCTGTGAGTGATGAAAATCACAGGAACAACACTTCTGGGACAACTGTGGGAGATGGTCGTTTCATTGATCACAATTCTCGTGATCATTCCCCCATGTTTCCTATTCCTGAAAACACTCACAAATTGGGGGATATCGCTGCTGATCAACCCCCTCTAACCTGTTCCCAACTTCAGGCCATCAAAAATCTCTGTCTCTCTGTCTCTGATCTTTGCTACAACCAACTGCTATTCCCACACAATAAATACACACTAATGGAGCAAAATAAATGATTATTGGAAGAGAACAATTGACTAAAAGAGCACATCTATGCAGTGGAAACTGAACGGAACATGTACAGGAGCAAAACAGCAGCCCTTCATGCTCATTGTACCCTCAGTCAGATGGAGAATGACAAACTGAAGAAGGAATTGGCTGAAAAGAAGAAGAAGAAAAAGTGCAAGATAAACACTTTGGCTCGTGTTTAACACACCCTGAGGATGCATTGATATGGAATGAAAAAACACGACTAGAGGAGGAAAAAGAAGCCACTGAAGCACTCAAGCAGAAGACCAAATCAGATACTCTTCATGCTTGGGAAGTGCAAAGGTATAAAGAATCTGATACCAAGATTTTTGATCTACCTCTTGGTCACTATACTCGAAAATATGATGTACAAGACATAGCTGCTGCATTTAACTTGGCCTGGAAGGAAGGAACAGTGGCAGAAATATTTGTCCGAATCAAAGAGCACATGGCCACCAACCCTGGACTGAAAACCAATCCTTGCTTTGCAGGATTATACTTGAAACACTGATCTGATAAACAGAAAGTGCCTTTGCAGGCCAAGAGGGGATTGCCAGAGCCAGGGAATATGCAGAATGATGCATCGGACAGTGAGGAGGGTGCTGGGGACAGAAATGGGAATGACAGAGAAATTAACATTATCAAATATTGACCCAAGTCTTCTAGAATAGTTTAGAATATTTTTCTTGTACTAAAATTCTTCATAATGCATGTTTTCTTTGTATTTCCTGTTACTTTGATGGGTGGTGTGACAAAGTGTGACTGGTTGGATCCCCTTGATGTTGCTTGGCCTCGCTAATTTCCAGCATCCGAGTGACCTCTTGTCGCATTTCTTGGAAGTGTTCTGGCATAACCACAACTTCAGAAAGACCCCATATTAAGCTGTGATACATCTTTTCTATTGATTTACTGACTCTTCCCCAATAATCCCTGGCTGATTTGAGTCAGTGGCTGGAGAACTGAAGGGTGATCCACCTCTTGTTGAGTGATAGTAAATAAGAAAAAAATTCCTCCTTGAATATCCACCATCAGTTTATGCTCCCTCTCTGGAACCACCACAACCCAATTGACTCTTGTATTTTTCATTGGAACTAAACATGCAATGTCAGGAACTTCTCTGCACAAAGCCTGCAGCTATAGGATGTCCCTTCTGTGTATCCATGTTTGTGTGTTAGAACCACATCAAAGGCATGCAGCCGCACATTGGCACCCTTTCTATGCGGTAAACTTGCTAACCATGAATTACAATATCATTCCAGGCATCAATCACAGCCACATATGCCGCGAGAGAGAGTAGTCTCAGTCACAGATCATATATTCGAAAGGCTATATTCTTCATGGAGTGCTGGTCAACTATGAAATATTGCATTTTCTTCCTCACCTTTCTTCCCAATCCAAAGATGATTCCAGTCACACCACCTCCTATAAGGCTGGACAAGAGTGCACCCATGGGTGCACTCAGAGCTGTACACATGGATCCAGTATCCACAAGGCTCCAAGTCCACTAAGAGTGCAAGTCTTCAATTTTGAGAAAAGGATCTGTACCTTACAATTAAATTGACAAAAAAACACACAGACAGCTGTGAGTAAAGAGCCACAGATCCAAGTCTTTTGAGGATCCAGATCACAAATTTTATTTAAATTTAAGAGTCTTTCTGTGAATATCTGTAAAATGACCCAGATCTGTGTCCAGCCCTAGCCTCCTACATATGACCTACAGATTCAAGACTGATTTCCCATTGATAGCAAGGTTACTGGGTTGATTGTTATGGGCTTGGATTACTCTTGAAATGACCTGCTCCCATTCAACATCAAAACATCTTTAATCTCACAGAAGTACAGAAGAAGACCACCCATAGGAGTGGGACTTTAAGTGCTTTTGCACAGACAACTGGCTCTACTATGGAATGGTATGGGGACATAATCATAGTGAGAATGGAGAGCAAGGAATATTCAATTACCAATGTCCTGAAAGAATATCTAGTCCATATTTGCACTATCCTTGGTGCCACTAATGGATACACAATTAACCACAGGCTTTCCTGCTACACAGCATCTGGGAAGAAACACACCATCTAAACACAGTGTGGCCTTGGACTCAACTTGAGTTCAATGGGCTGGTGGTATGTTTGCATATCATTGGGGAACCAGAAGGATTGCTTTGTGTTGATGCTCCAACAGACTGCATGGTCTGAGGCTTACAGGAGGATGCTGTTGTTGATCCTATCTATCTGGATGTTGAAGCTGGGACATGGGTGAATAAAGTGCCTCCAACTTGGGATCCACAGACTAAAACTATGTGTGGTACATTTGAGCACTTCTATGATGACAAAATTTATGATGATCTTATGGAAGATGACTAGGATGATCCTGCTGATGTTATGGTCAGGAAGCACTGGGACTGGAAGGCAGATACTAATGTTGACTTCATTGTGAGGTGTAAACCAGTCTGTCAGCCTAACAACAATGCACAATGTGCTTATATATGAGATGATCTTTCTGATTGCCCCAATATTATCTGTAGCCCCACTAACATCCTTGGTTTTACCTTTCTTAGTCTCTATTCTGTCATCATAGTCTTTCCCTAGCTGTTAAACATTCAGATTTTCTCTACAAACTCTCAAATTGTATAATTTACCTTCAAATATTCAGGGACACAATATAATAGAATTATTCGGACACGTGTTTCTCAGTTTAATAAGCAGAGAGCTGGGAGCAGAGGTGACCCATTTCTGGCTCATTTGAAGCTATTGATCCTGCTGAGTATCCTCTCAAGAAATAGAATAAACAACTGCTGCCTTGTCAGCTTCTAAACCCTCCTCATGTGCAGGCAAGACACTGTGAGAGGCATAGGCTACAATGTGAACTTCAGTGATATATGGTATCCCAATCAAATTGATCACATACCCCAAAATCAGTGTTCAAGAAGACATACAATAGAAACTACTTGGCTGAAATGACTAACTTGAAGTGCCTTGAGTGGTGGACAGTGATGCATATTTCCTCCCACCACAGACTCCCAACAAGTGTATAGCATGTATGTAGTAACAGTCTTTATATTAAATAACTCAGGACATATCTATTTAAAGTATTCTGCCATTTTCTCTGAAAAATGAGCTGCAGATAGTTGTACTGTTCCAGTTGATGGACTCAAAGGCTTGGCTCTTGAGATGCACACTTGTGGGCAAAGCTCATTGAATAAGGTGCTGACCCCCATGTTAAAATAAGGTGGTCTTCAGTCCTTATTCGGGCGATAGCAGTGACCCTCGCAATCGAGCAAGGCTTTCTTGTAAATGTAGCTACGTTTATATACATATAACGGAGCTATGGCGAATGTGAAGAAATCAAAATGAAAGCTAGTATAGCTTTCACCAGAACAAAAGGAGAAGCAGTAAATAAAAATTTTGGCACGGGAGTTAGCTACTTGTGCAGCGCTCGTATTACGAACAGCAAACTCAACACCTCAAGCCCATATTGCAGAGAAAATCACCTTAGGGCCCTGGATCATGTAGCACTATCGTAAATTCCTATGAAAAAAGAAAAGAAGTTCTCCTTCAAGGCCATTGAAGTCTTTACTGTTTCATGCAATGCCAGGCATCCTGCTGCACCAACCTGCAACATAAGTATGTGTGGCCTGTGAATTCTTTGTGTGGAATCAGGATCACTTGAGAGAAGAGCCCCGTGTGGGCTGCCCTCCACTTCACCTATGGTGTGAAGTTAACTTCAAATTGCAGCATTATTTTGGAATGAAGTACCTCTGTGATTGTCTGGAGAGAAATATTCCAATTGTTGATCCATATTTCCAAAGGTTATTTTCCTTGAGCATCATTCAATCCCCTATCAGGTGCTGCATTCCAATATACCCAGAGCTGGCCCGTCAATTCAAGTGTTGCCCTGCAGGGGCTGAACTCGCCGAGTCTATCATTATGGGAGTTGAACACTCTGGAAAAACATCCCTCGCATCAAAATTAATATATTCTTTAGTCTCACTGAACTCAAGAACAGACATTTTAATCACAGGAATATGTTGTTAACAGCTCATATGCAGAGAAATGGCTCCTGTATAGCTTAGGGATGGTTCAGCGATGTTATTGTTACTTCTATATTCAGCACAGATTGAGCGTAAAGTGGTGCCTCAAATGGTACGGACAATGATGCACAGGCATAAGCATGTCATCTCTCTCGCTGTTCTCAATATTATCAGCAGTTCGCTATTTCTTTTTGTTTGTCTCTCCCTCCTTGTTGTCTATTTCGTCATTGTAGTCTTTAGCTAGACTGTTAAGTATGCAGATATTCTCATTATCCTGCTGCCAATTTATATAAGCCAAGATCAATACAAACACCCATAGACAATATGGCAAGAGGTAGACATTAAGTATACATCAGAGCCCTATATAGGCCCTATTCTCCCAAATCTCCGAGAGTAATCAGGGGAGAGCTGGGCGGAAATAAAGATTGATTTACAGAGCAGATTTCACCCACGTCTGGAAGCTATTGATCATCCGCTAAATATGGATTTCAACATGTCATGATAGAACTCACTGTGCCATTAATGAGGTAGGCTCTTATGGCCCCTAACGTACACAGAGATAGCTCTGCAATAGACGTGTGCTATAACTTTTAGTTCAGCGATGGTGCACTCAATCGATTCGACCACATACCCCGAACCCGTCATGTTCAAGAAGACGTGCACTATCTCCCAAAAGGTTCGCTATCTTTCGTGCGTTATCTAGGGGTGTGCGAGGATCTCCCTGCAACATAGTCAGATTCGTCTCTACAGTGATAAAGCGAGCCAAAAGTCAGCACCCGGTTACCGATTACCAAAATAGTGTTGGCAAGTTTATGGTCAAAAGGACCGCGAAACCGTTCCGATTCTCGCACAGGGAAGCGATGGCACTTAAAGGAGGGCTGACAAAATGTAAAGGTAAATAGCACCATGTCCATGAATGTAGTTACTCACCACCTTGACACTTGTTTCTCCAACTAATGTTCTCCAAGATATCAGTCTAACCCAGACTTCCGAAAATTTAAACTTACAGAGCGTGGAAACATTTTGACTCGTCTGAAGCAGAGCCTCAAACACTGTCGACGTACTGACCCTTGACTGGTCAATACTATCTAGACAAGTCACTATAGTCGCCCTAAGATACAGAACGAATGAACCCATAAATATATCAGGGTTACTGTAATTATGATTACTCACGCAAGGGTACCTTGCAAGAGTGAGTCGAGTGATTCCTGTCTTTTTATCAATCCTTCCCGTTTACTCGTCGAAGCCATAGTAGCGGTGCTTGAGGTAGCAACCTGGGACAATGAAGTATTGATTGTTGTCAATCCAACAGCCAGTTGCTTATCCCAGTTAGAAGGCACTGCCAGTATTGGCGCCATAAATTCTAAGCACAAGTTAATCGCTTGATTCATCCCCTCTTCATTTTACGTACCCCGGACACTGAAGGAAGTCGTCGCCATTAATCCTTCTCTGTGTAACGTATAAGCAGTCTAGACGTTGGCTAGTTAGATGGAGACACTGGAATACGTCTTAATTGAACGTACATCAATAAGACTTCTAATATCTTGAATAATGGAAGCCCCAGTGGATCCATTCTTGGCGAAAGTACAGTTTGCTGGGCCCACTGTAGCACATAGGTTGGCAAATTCTTCGGCCACTTTATCTTGATCCCTGGCAAATGCTGTGTAGATATGAGCCAAAAATTCCATAACAGGGTGTTGACTAAGACTCATACAAGCGAAAAACTGTAGAAACGAGTATCAACTGGAGAGGCAACAGAGCATAAACAGTGACAAACTTTAAATGACGGTTCGGTAGCCCAACTACCGTTTTACGTCAGTCTGAAACCATTAACACATATATCGGTATTTGAGGACTCACAGGACACTATCTACGACTCCGTCTAATATTACTCGTCCAACGCGCTAAGGAAAGAATTTAATTTCGAGGAAAGGGGATTCAAATGCCCGTTCACCTCTGGAAACACTGTTCAAAAGAAATATGAGGACCAAGAACAGTGGGAAAATCAATACTCACTGTTGACAAAGTAAGAGCCAATAATAGTGCCATAGCTGTATTTTAGCAACCCATTAGTGAGAAAGAGGGCCAATTTATTAAATGCCATACCTCAATCCATAGTAATTGATGGGTTTATTAGGTCCGTCTAGACAGTTGCCCATGAATAACATATCTCGCACGACTGAAGTCTACAAACAGCTCACAAACTAGGGTGATAATTCAATAAAGGATATTCGATACTCACCGTCCCCATGAATGACAGAAAGTGTCCGTCTGATTCCTGGCATCTCCTTCCAAACTCGATAAGTCTTTCGTCCACTTCGTGCATTTGGGAGAAGAAAGTGGAAATATCTGCGGGATTCGTAAAGTTTCCTCGAGCTTCAATTCCGTCACCTATGACCGTCCCGTTGAAGAAACTGGCGAGGTCTTCGGAGTTGCTGAATCCACAACTGAACTTTGGGCTAGGCGTAGAGTGTCACAAACTTTCAAAAGAATATTTATGACCTTACGACGACTGGTTGACACCCCTTGGATCCCAGCCTGTATATATTGATTATATCAGACAATTATCGCTAAATCCATATACTCACTGACGATATCATATTGTCCCCCTGTAATCAGGGAAGTCTGAGCAGCATTTCTTTGGAGAAATGCTGTTCCACTGTCTCCAGGACCACCTAAAATCATCCCATGAGAAATGGTTGACTCAAGCACGCAGAGGCATACCCGGGTTAGTGAATAAAGTACCAAGGTTAGGTTCTTTTGTCGCTTGGATCCGTGTAAGTGCCAGAGTCGCAGTCGATCCAGATTCGGGATGAGCATAATCTAATGGCGCCTGTCCATCACCCATGAGATCCGAAGAATGCTAGGTTTGAAAAGACCCGGAACCTTGAAAGTCGCACATTGGGCTTTAGAGGCTCCAGGACAGGCTATCCAATCAATTGGTGAGAAGCATAACTGTATATGTGTGAACCATTAGGAGGAACACTAGGATGAGTATGAAATGAAATGAATACCTTAGTTATGTCTTGCTGAGCGAAAATTTGTTTAGAAAATGTCAGAGTTAGGGTGAAGAAAATGTGAGAGAGCATCTTCCCGACAATTAAACCTAGGAAGCATATCAGAGACCCACTATATAAGCTACCATTTAGATGGTCATAAGCTCCGAAGTTGGGATGTAGCACTGCCTCGCGCAGCTCGAATAATACAGTTGCACCAAAATTTCCATCTGAAGACTGTCAAGTGAAATGACAACGTCAGGAATGATGGTTATTCAGGGAAAGATGGTCCTCACGTTACAAAATCTGGGCGATGCATTGTCGAGGGTCTATAATATGATAGAGTAAGCCAATGCTTACCCATATCGAGGATCATATATGTCTAATTTGAAGAGTACTGACCGATTATCGACTGTAAACAAGCCGGATGTGTTGACTATACACATTCCAAGCGGCCACAAAGAACACCATCTGCATTGCATTGACCAGCTTCTGGCACCTGCCCAAGATTTGCGGCCTCCGATTTTCTCCATTATTGGCAGGTGCAATGGATTATTGCTCTATCAAACACATTCCAGAAAACCAAAGGCTGAGTGAAGTAAATATATCTAGGGTATATTTGTCAGGGAGCTGTGCCGGATATTCCTATACGTGGATCAAAAAGATAAATAACGAAGCCAATGTCTTCCTTTATTGTTATAGAAGTGTGTCAATCCATAGAAAATTTAAGGGCTCTCGAAAACAGGTAGCCTTTCTGGATGGGTCAAATACCTGCTTTCCGAGAGTAATTTGATCCGGAGTTCAAGTTACTAAGGCCCCGGAGCCATCAGTAGTCTTCCTTAGATGTAGCGGGAAGTTACGAGTCACCGGTTGCTCAAAGTATTTCGAGATCTAAATATGTTTACAGCACAACGATGGGTGACAAAGGAATATGTGAGTTATGCACCCGCCGCTGGAAAGGCCATAGGCGCCCGGCGCCCATCGACGGTCGTCCTCGACTTTGTGTGACTGTTGTCGACGAGATATTATTGTTAGTTGCGTATATCATTATATATGTCTCTCTAAATTGTCAGAGTAGATCATAGAGGCTCAATATGTTGTTTGCGACTTGAATTCGTGAGTTCCTTCAAGATCTGACGACAGTCCCCGACAGTCGACGACTTTGGAAGACTTCTGTGCCAAATAAATACTCTCGTGCTCCGAACTTTTTCCTTAAGTTCAATCATCTAAACTAAAGGACTTCAGTTATTGCTTATTGGATAGAGGAACCCGCTTCAAGTTTCCTCAGGGGAAGATACTAATACTCTTACACTACATATCATACGCGACTTCTTTTTTAAATGTTTCCCAGTTCTAACTTCTTTACAGTTTATTTAGTATATGGAAAAATGAAGAAATTACTAATAGGGTATGAAGTAAAATTAGAATGAAGAAAAATAAGAAAAATTGTATTCAGTCACTGTATACTTTAGTATGGCGTCCATCGGGTGTCGCCCACTGCGGTTGACCGTCGACGACTCCCGGGAAGAGTACTTATGGGCAGTCCCATGTCAAATAATTCGCAGAGTGACCGACCAACTTGATGTCTGCCATGATATACTACCCGCATGTAAAAACGGCTGACCAAAGCTAGGACTGGTGTAAAAACGGTAGACCACGGTGTAAAACTGGCAGACCAAGTATAAATTTGCATAAAGATAGAAGATGAGGTGAAGTTTCCCTAAAATTTGACGACCAAATGTAAAAATCGCGGACCAAATATGAGATCGTGTAAAAAATTCGAGATATTCAATCTAACTTCTAAATTAGCCAGTGCAGTAAGTAAACTATCTATTTTCCCTTATAGCTCTCCTTCTCCTTCCTTTTGATGATAAAGAAGGCTTCTAATCGGCCACTATCAGTTTAATAACACATTCTGAATATATGTAATAACAAAACAAAGCTTATTTACCTGCCTATGGTGTCCCAGTAAGTAGCTTGCCCCACAATGTAACCCCCCACCTACTTAAATATTTCTATGGTCAGCACTGGGAGTCTGTGTCTCCAAATTAACTCACATTCAGTTTTAGGATATTTTAAATAATTTAACAGGTGATGTTATAGGTATTATAGCTGGAGGAGAGGAACCATGAGTATCTTGCGGTGAAATAAAAATATAATTCTTGGGCTATTTATGGTCTCGGCTAATGACTTGCATTATTCGGAGTATTACGAAAAAAAAAAAAAAGAGAGAAATTCGATATTTTTCACCTGTTCTGCCGTTTTTACGGAAAGTTACACTTGGTCCGCCAGTTTTACGCAAACACACTTGATTGGCCAGTTTTACACCCTGGTTGGTCTTTTTACACAAGTCGTGACTTTGGTCGGCCTTTTTTTACAGGGGGGCGATATATCATCGCTCATGTCAAGTCGGTCGGCGCGTCTTTGACATATTTGAGACGAGGCCACCCATAGAAGTTGGCGACAGTGTGACGTGGGTCCGTGACAGTCAGCGGCTGTGAGGGTGTGACTCTCGTTTTGCGTGTCCCGTCACCGTTGCCAGAGATTGCCGCCGGAAAAGAAATAGGATAAGCACCGTTTTCCTTATCATAAACTGGTATGTAAATTGATATATGTTAGAATTGTCATAACCCCTTAGGACTCACCAAACTCTGCCAATTCTTCCTGGAGCAGCTGACGTAGGTTTCGCCAGTCTGTTGCGTCAGAAGTTGCTGAATGCTTCGAGCTCAAAACAGAACAGATTTGGCCTACCTATGAATACATATCAAAACGGCTCATTTGTGATCATACTACGTACCCGATGGCTGAACCTGAGGTCGGAAAGAGGAACCCGAGACGCCAGGTTCCAAACTTGGAATGTGAAGGAAATGTTGAAATCGGTACGTAAATATACTCTAAAATTCTCCAATTCTGAATTGACCAACCCGATATTTTATCCCTGAACTATCGGAGATGCTGATATCGACTTGTACGCTTCCATCTCTTTGCAGGCTCTCGTTCACAACACTAGGTCGTTGACTGGATTTAGAGCCATCTCGAAAGCCTGATCGTGCTGTCTAAAGGCACACATCAAACAAATTCGGCGCCGTAAAGAAATAGGAACAATCTCGTTCTATTCCACGACTGATAT
>Ga0157379_10005295_pt1 | contig 11086 bp, 11 predicted proteins | sample S25metaG_FD_121802 | JGI IMG/M metagenome (GOLD analysis project Ga0157379, IMG submission 121802) | Switchgrass rhizosphere microbial communities from Kellogg Biological Station, Michigan, USA - S2-5 metaG | ecosystem: Host-associated > Plants > Roots > Rhizosphere > Soil | place: USA... | reverse complement strand
CGACGACGACCAGCCCGACGACGACGTCGACGAGGACTTCGACGCCGCCGCGGCCGACGACCCCAACGCGGGCAAGCGCTTCTGGTTCGAGCATGCGACGGGCGCCGGCAAGACCGTCGCCGCGATGGGCTTCGTCGAGGCGTCGCGCACCGGCGGCGTCCTGATCCTCACCCACCGGCGCAACCTCGTCGACCAGTTCCTGGGCGAGCTGCACACGCGCGGCTACGGTAAGCGCGAGTCGCCCGCGCTGCTGAACGGCGAAGGAACCGACCGGGTCGACGGACCGGTCACGGTCGAGACGTACCAGTGGTTCGTCCGCAACGCCGGCCGCATCTCCGACGCCTACACGATCGTCATCTGCGACGAGGCGCACACCGCGCTGGGCGACAAGACGAGCGCCGCGATCCGCGCCTGGACCGGCCCGATCTTCGTCGGCATGACCGCGACGGGCGCGCTCATCGCCCGCCACGTCACCGACCTCTTCCCGACGCAGACCTCGCGCTTCGACCTCGCGCAGGCCGCCCGCCGCGGCGTCATCGCCCCGCTGCGCTCCATCCGCATCCCGCCCGGCCCGGGCGTGCGCACGATCGCCAAGGTCCCGCTGCGCAAGGGCGAGGTCGACGTGGAGTTCGACCAGGAGCTGCTGGCCGAGCTGCTGGATCAGCTGCCCTTCAACTTCGCGATCGCCGACCTCTACAAGACGCGCTTCAACGGCGTGCCCGGCGTCGTCTACGCGGCCGGCGTGCGTCACGCGATGAACGTCGCCGAGGCGTTCCGCGAGGTCGGGATCAAGGCGATGGGCGTGTCGGGCGAGACGCCCAAGCGCGAGCTGGCCGAGATCCTGGCCAAGTACGAGCGCGGCGAGATCGACGTGCTCGTCAACGCCCAGCTGCTGGCCGAGGGCTGGAACTCGCCGCGGGCGACCATCTGCATGCACTTGGCCCCGACGGCGTCCAAGCGCATCTACCAGCAGCGCGTCGGCCGCGTCACGCGCCGCCATCCCGGCAAGGAGTCGGGGATCGTCGTCGACTTCGTCCATCCCGCGACGCGTCACGACGACCCGGTCGTGACGCTGCACTCGCTGCTGGACCGCGACGTCTACCGGGGCGGCGCCATCGTCGTGGGGCCCGTGCGCCGCGGTCGCGGCCGCCGGGTGCGCGTCGAGCGCCGGGTCATCCCGGTCACGGCGGACATCGACCGGCGCATCGAGGTCTTCGAGCGCGAGCTGTGGCGCATCGCCGTCGAGTTCCTCGACTACGGCGAGCAGGTCCAGTGGGCCGCGCTGGCCGGCGCGCGCGTCGCGCCGAGCGGCTGGCGCCGCGCCCGGGCGATGCTGCACTTCGACAAGTCGGGCGAGCTCAAGCGCAACTTCCTCGTCACGGCGGTCGAGCGCAACAAGAACTCGCAGCTGCGGCTGCGCGCGCTGCAGGAGATCGCGCAGTCGCGTGACGCCGACGCCTTCGAGCGCGCGGTCGACGTCGTGCGCACGTGGTCGCGCGACGAGCGCCGCGAGGGCGTGAAGATCCTCCTGCAGGCGCTGGCCGAGCGGCGCATCGGCCGTCGCGACCAGGCCTCGCACTGGATCTGGGACCTGGCCGACATGACGCGTGAGGTGCACGAGGAGTACGCCGTGCAGCGCTGGCCGGAGACCAAGCGGTTGTTGGGGCTGTTGGTGAACTCCTCGGGCGGCGCGCATGCGCGCAACGCCCGGCGGCTCGTGCACGCCGCGCGCAAGCACGACCGGCGCCTGAGCGCCGCGCTGCTGGCGGCCGCCGTCGCGCATACGCCGGAGGCGATGGAGGTCGTCCGCGGCGCCCGCACGCGCATGGCGCGCAAGCCCAGCGCGTTGTCGCGCGAGCTCCTGCGCAACTTCCCCAAGCGCAAGTCGCGCTCGCGCCGGCGGCGCAAGAAGGGCGACGACGCCAAGGCGCCGCAGGTCGAGGCCGCCGTCGCGGCGGCGGAGGCCGCCGCGGTCGAGGCGACCGAGGCCGACGTCGACGCCGGCGAGGCGCCGGTGGTGGAGCCGGTCGCGGCGCAGGCCCCCGAGGGCGACGCGGCGCCGAAGCCCCGCCGGCGGCGGACGTCGCGGCGCAGGAAGACCGAGGACGCGGAGGCGGCGCCCGTCGCCGAGATCGATCACGAGGCGGTGGCCGAGGGCATCGCCGCGGCGGCGGCCGCGCTGCGCGAGGCCGGCGCCGTGGCCGCGTCCGAGCCGGAGGCCGAGGCTTCCGCGGCCGAGGCGGCCGCCGAGTCCGAGGCGCCGGCGCCGTCCAAGCCCGTCCGCCGTCGGCGCGCGCCGGCCAAGAAGCCGGCCGAGCCCGCCGCCGACGTGCCGGCGGAGGTCGCCGAGCCCGCCGCGGACACGGCCGAGGCCGAGGTCGAGGCGCCGCCGAAGCCCAAGCGAAAGCGCGCGCCCGCGAAGAAGAAGGCGGCCGCCGAGCCGGCCGCCGAAGCGGCGGCCGAGGCCGAGGTCCCGGCCGAGGACAAGCCCAAGCCCCGGCGCCGGCGTGCGCCCGTCAAGGCCGCCGCCGAGCCCGAGCCCGAGCCCCAGCAGCTCACGCTCGACGGCGCCACCGAGGCGGCGCCCGAGGCCGAGGCATCCGCCGAGGAGAAGCCCAAGCCCAAGCGGCGCACGACGACGCGCCGCAAGAAGGCCGACACGCCGGCCGAGCCGGAGCCCGACGCCGGCACCCAGCTCGACGACGCGGCCTAGGCCCGAGCTCCGGTCCCCAGGTGGACCTCGCCGGCGTTCAGCGCCGTGCGGCCACCGTCGGCCAGCTCGATCACGAGCCGGCCCTCGCCATCGACACCGCGGGCGATGCCGGCGCCCGCGTTCCAGCGGACCTCGCGGCCGGCGAGGGCGTCGCGGGCGCGCCAGGCGTCGAGCAGCTGCTCCGCCGGCGCCGTCAGCGCGCGCTCGAGCGCGCCGAGCAGGTCGGCCAGGAAGGGCTCGACGCCGTCCGGCGCCCGCCCCAGGGTCGCGGCGGTGTCGCGCAGCTCGGGCGGCAGGTCGGCGGGGTCCAGGGCCACGTTGACCCCGATGCCCAGCACCCACCAGCCCTCCTGCGGCCGGCCCTCGGCCAGGATGCCGGCCACCTTGCGACCGTCGACGAGCACGTCGTTGGGCCACTTGATCGCCGCGGCCGGCGTGGCGCAGGCCTCCGCGACGGCCACCGCGGCGGCCAGCGGCAGCAGCGCCGGCGCCTCGCGGAGGATCAAGGACATCAACAACGAGCTGCCGGCCGGGGCGCTCCACGCGCGACCCTGGCGCCCACGGCCCGCGGTCTGCTGTGCGGTCGTCACCAGCGCGCCGTGCGGGGCGCCGGCGTGCGCGAGCTCGCGCGCGTGGTCCATCGTCGACGCGGTGACGGCGAGGTGCAGACGGGGCGTGCCGAGCATGCTCAGTGCGGGGCGATCCGCACGTCGTCGTCGCGCCGGAGGTCGAGCAGGTCGCGCGCCGAGCCGCGGTTGACCGCGAGCGACAGCGTCCGGTAGGCGTCCTCGTAGAGCAGCAGCGCGCCGGCCGGCACGTCGGCGAAGGTCGTGGCGTACACGCCCTCTCGGTCGTTGATCTCCACCGTGTGGCCGAGCCGGAACCCGAGGTCGGTCAGCTCGGCGTGCTCGACGTCGAGCGTGATGTTGCCGAACCGGTCGAAGCTCACCGCGTGGGCCAGGAGCGCGCCGCTGTCGTCGATCGCGGCGAGCGGCATGTCGAGCCGGACGATCTCGTCGGCGTCGATGGGGTCGCCCGCGTCGCCCAGCGGCGCGCCGGCGGCCAGGTGCGCGGCGACGGGCGCGAAGAGGTCGCGCCCGTGGAACGTCGCGGACACGGGCTCCAGGCGATGGGGTGACCGGCCGATGTCGACGACCTCGGCGATGCCGCCGAAGCGCTGCGCGGCCAGCGACAGCACCCCGTTGTCGGGGCCGACGAGCAGGCGCTCCTCCTCGGTGGTGCGCAGCGCGATGGCGCGCCGGTCCCCGCCCACGCCCGGGTCGACGACCGCCAGGTGCACGCCGGGCGCGCAGTAGGGCAGCGCGCGCCGCAGGACGAGGCCGGCGGTGCGGACGTCGTGGCGGTCGAGGCCGTGGGTGAGGTCGATGACGCGGGCCTCGGGCGCGATGCGGGCGATGACCGCATGGCAGACGCCGACGAAGTCGTCGCCCAGGCCGTAGTCGGAGAGGAAGGTGATCGGGACCGGTGCCATCCGGCGAGCACGTTAGCGGCGCTCCCGCCGGGGGGTAGCCGGAGAAGATGAGCGATCAGCGTACGGAGGAGGCGCCCAGCGGACTCCCCGACGGCGAGCCCGAGGTGCCGCCGCTCGGCGTGCAGGAGGCCGATCCCGACGGCGAGCAGACCGAACCGGGACCCGAGGCGATGCCCGGCATCCCGGCCGAGGGCGAGGAGCCGCCGGCCGCCGGCTGAGGCCAGGACCTGAGTCCTGGACGCTCAAGGGGTCTGACCCCATGAGTGTCCACGACGCAAGGGGTCTGACCCCGTGTCAGGTGGCCGCCGCGGTCAGAAGCGCCGCGACGAGGCCCTCGGGCGTGTGCTCGGTCGCCTCGATCGCCGGGTCGAGCCCGAGGTCGGCCAGGGCCGCCGTGGTGACCGGCCCGATCGAGGCGATCCGCAGGCCCGAGGCGCGAACGGCCTCCGCGCCGCCCGCGGCCTCCGTGAAGAAGCGCGCCGACGAGGCGCTGGTGAACGTCGCCCAGTCGGCGGCCAGCGCGCGGGCACGCGTGCGCTCGTCCAGCGGCTCGGCGACCGTGACGTAGGGCTCGAGGACCTCGATGCGCGGCACGCCGCGCTCGGCGAGCGCCGCGCGGACCACGTCGCGTCCCCCGCGCGCCCGGACGACGACCGCGCCCGTGATGTCGAGGCCGGCCACGAGCTCGGCCAGCGACTCGCCGACCGCCTTGCGCGGGATCAGGTCGGGCTCGACGCCGTGGGCGCGCACCGCCTCGGCGGTTCCCGGGCCGATCACGGCCACGCGGGCCCCGGCCAGCGCGCGGGCGTCGCGCCCCGTCGCCCGCAGTCCCGCGAAGAAGCGCGCGGCGCCGTTGGGGCTGGACAGCACCACCAGGTCGAAACCGTCGAGGTCGGGCACCGCGACCTCGAGCGGCTCGGGCCGGATGGCCGCCGCCTCGACGACGCGGGCGCCGAGGTCGCGCAGGCGCGCGGCCAGCGCGCTGGCCTGGGCCTTCGGGCGCGTGACGACGACCGACGTCCCGGCCAGCGGGCCGACGCCGAGCCAGGCGAGCTCCTCGCCGAGCGCCGCAACAGGCCCGACGACGGTGACCGACGGCGGCTTGACCCCGGCCTCCGCGGCCCGCGCCGCGATGTCGGCCAGCGTGCCGTGCACCGCGCGCTGGTCGGGCAGCGTGCCGCGCTCGACGACCGCTGCGGGCTCGCTCGCGGCGCGGCCGCCGGCGACGAGCTGCTCGGCGATGCGCGGCAGCGCGCGCACGCCCATGTAGAACACCAACGTGCCCGGAAACGCGGCGAGCGCCGGCCAGTCGATCTGGGTCTCCGGCTTGGCCGGGTCCTCGTGACCGGTGACGAACGCCACGGCGGCGGCCATCCCACGCTGCGTGACCGGCACGCCCGCGTAGGCCGGCGCGGCGACGCCGGCGGTCACGCCCGGCACGACCTCGAACGCGATGCCGTGCTCGTGGCAGAGCTGCGCCTCCTCACCGCCGCGGCCGAAGACGAAGGGGTCGCCGCCCTTGACGCGCACGACCGTCCGGCCGGCCCGGGCATGCTCGAGCAGCAGCCGATGCGTCTCGTCCTGGGGGACCTGCTCGCCGCCGCCGATCTTGCCGACGTCGATCAGCTCGGCGTCGGCGCGCGCGCCGTCCAGCGCCGTGGCGGGGATCAGCTTGTCATACAGGATGACATCGGCGGCCGCGATGGCCTCCAGGGCGCGCACGGTCATCAGCCCCGGGTCGCCCGGGCCGGCGCCGACGAGGATCACGCGTCCGGCGGCGCTCATGCGGACGGCGCCATCTCCGCGGCGCGCGCGAGCAGGTCCGCCGCGCCCATCGATCGCAGGCGCTCCACGATCAGCGGCGCGGGGTCGTCGGCGACGACGCTGTCGCGGATCCAGGCGCTGCCGTCGGGCAGTCCGACGAAGGCGTGCAGGGCAACCCCATCATGATGCACGCCGACCGGTGTGTCGCACGTCGCCTCCAGCGCCTCGACGACGTGACGCTCGGCGTGCAGCGCCATCTCGCCGTCGGCGTCGACGAGCGCGGCCGGGACCGTGCGGCCCTCGACGGCGAGCAGGCCCTGACCCGGGGCGGGGACGAACACGGTGGGGTCGAGCAGCGCGCCGATCGCCTCCGCCCGGCCCAGGCGGCGCAGCCCGGCCGCGGCCAGGACCAGCGCGTCGCAGGCCCCGTCGGCGAGCTTGCGCAGCCGGGTGTCGACGTTGCCGCGCACCGCGACGACCTCGAGGTCGGGCCGCACGGCCAGCAGCTGCGCGCGGCGGCGCAGCGACGACGTCCCGACCCGCGCGCCCGGCGCGAGCGCGTCGAGTCCCGGCGCGCCGACGAGCGCGTCGCGGGCGTCCTCGCGCCCCAGCACCGCGGCGAGCGCCATGCCCTCGCGCAGCAGGGGCGCCGCGGGCACGTCCTTGGCCGAGTGCACGGCGAGGTCGATCTCGCCGCGCTCCAGCGCGTCCTCGATCGTGTCGATCCAGCGGGCCTTGTCCCCGGCGATCCCGCGATCGCCGCTCGTGGTGATCTCGACGATCTCGTGGTCGCCGTCCAGCGCCGCGGCGACGGCCCGCGCCTGCACGAGGGCGAGCGCGCTGCCCCGCGTGCCGAGCCTCACGGCGCTTCGCGGCGGCGGCGCAGCGGGCGGACGTCGGCGGGGGTGTCGTGCTCAGCGGGCGCCGCCTCGGCGGCGCCACCGTCGAGCCCGAACAGCTCGCGCGCGAGCTGCACGCGGCTGTGGCCGGACTCGTGGTTGACGGAGCGCAGGCGGATCGTCGGCTCGTGCAGCAGGCGCTGCATGACCGACCGGGCGACGGCCTCGATGCGGGCGCGGTCGCGCGCCGACGCGCTCTCCCAGCGGCCGGCGTTCTCGGCCAGGACCTGCTCGACGATGTCGTTGCCGTGCTCGCGCAGCGCGGTGACGGTGGGCATGACGTCGAGCTGGCCCATCCAGCGGGCGAAGCGCTGGATCTCGTCGTCGACGATCTCCTCGGCGCGGACGCGCTCGGCCTCGCGGACGCGCCGGTTGCGGTCCATGACGGCCTGCAGGTCGTCGATGTCGTACAGCGCCACGTGGTCGAGCTCGGCGCAGGCGGGCTCGACGTCGCGCGGGACGGCGAGGTCGATGAGGGCCAGCGGCCGGCCGTCGCGCTCGCGCATGACCAGCGCGAGCTCCTCGTAGCCGATGATCGGGTGCGGCGAGGCGGTGGAGGCGACGACGATGTCGGCCTCGACGAGGCGCTCGGGCAGCGCGTCGAGCGAGGACACCGTGCCGCCGAAGCGCTCGGCGATCGAGCGGGCGCGGTCGGCGTGCCGGTTGGCGACGAACACGGTCCGCACGCCCTCGGCGGCCAGCGCGCGGGCGGTCAGCTCGCTCGTCTCGCCGGCGCCGATGATCACGACGTTGCGCGCGGCGAGGTCGCCGATGACCTCGGCGGCCAACGCGACGGCGACGGTGGAGACGCTCGCGCGGCCCTCGCCGATCCCGGTCTCGCTGCGCACGCGCTTGCCGGTCTGCAGCGCGGCGGTGAACAGGCGGTTGGTCAGCGGGCCGGTCGTGCCGGCGTGCAGCGCGGCCTCGTAGGCGCGCTTGACCTGGCCCTGGATCTCGGCCTCGCCGACGATCATCGACTCCAGGCCGCTCACGACGCGGTACAGCTGGACCGCCGCGTCGCAGTTGCGCGGCGCGTACATCGTCTCGGCCAGCTCGGTGGGCCGGATGCCCGCTCGTGCGGCCAGGCGCCCGAGCAGCTCGGTCTCGGCCTGCACCGGGTCGCCGACGACGAGGTAGACCTCGGTGCGGTTGCACGTGGAGATCGCGACGGCCTCGCGGACGTCGTCGGTGGCGACGAGCTCGCGACAGAGCGTCTCGGCGTCGTTCGTCGTCAGGGCCAGGCGCTCACGCACCGCCACGCGGGCGGTCTTGTGGGAGATGCCGAGGCACAGGAGCTCAGACATGGCGGCCTCCAGCCGTGCGAGCGAGCCCTCGGGCGAGCTCGCGCCCGGAACCGAGCGCCTTGCGCGAGCGTTCCGCGAGCTCGCTCATGCGACCGTTCGCTCGCTCGGTTCGGGGACATCGTGGCGCGCCGCCGGCGGCTCGCGCGTGAGCTCGTCGAGCTCGGCGACGTCGCGGCTGATGCGGGCCATCTTGACGGCCATGATCACGACGTAGATCAGGATCAGGGCCAGGAAGACGAGGTATGCCGCGACGACGTAGCCGGCGTTGTCGGGCAGGACGTTGGAGTCGGCGAGCAGCATCTAGACCGAGAGCTCCGGGGCGGCGGAACGGCGCGGGCGCAGGCCGTCGTCGCCGCCCAGCCGGTAGCGGAGGGCGCGCAGCCGCGCGGTGGTCTGCTTGTGGAGGATCTCGTACTGATACAGCGTCACGAAGAGCAGGACCATGCCGGCGAAGCACACCAGGAAGGCGGTGCGCATCGCGCCTGGGAGGTTGTTCGCCGAGTCGAACGTACGGGGGTGCACCAGCGAGGTCGCCGCCCGGACGGCCAGGAAGTTCAGCGGGACGAACGTGCCCGCCGTGACGGCGAAGACCGATGCGTAGCGCGCCTGGCGCTCGCGGTCCTCGATCGCGAACCGCAGCGGCGTGTAGGTCGCGTAGAGCAGGAAGATGATGAGGAAGCTGACGAGCGTCGGCTCGTCCCACACCCACCAGTGGCCCCACGACGCCTTGGCCCAGATCGCGCCGGTCAGCAGGACGCCGACGCCGAGGATGAGCGCGATGTGGATCGCGACGTAGGAGCGCAGGTCCCAGATCGGCTTGCCCGTGCGCAGGTGCTGCACGGCGCAGATGCCGCCGTAGACGAACCCGCACAGCGCGACGATCGCCATCGGCACGTGCAGGTAGAAGATCTTCTGCATGAACCCCTGGTCGGCGTCCATCGGCGCGACGAACGCCGCCAGCGCGTAGCCGCCGACAAGGACGACGACGGTGAGGAGGGACAGCGTGCGGAGGCGGGAGCCGGACATCGGGTTCGTGCTCAGTCTTCGAGCAGGAAGTCGAAGACCGCATACGCCAGGAGCGCGAAGACCAGATCATAGAGCCCGACGATGGCCAGCCACCGTCCCGGCAGCACCTCGGCGCCCGCGGCGGCGAACGTGGGCGCGAGCGCCTTGGCCATCCCGATGACCACCGGCAGCAGCAGCGGCAGGGCGATCAGCGGCACGATCAGGTCGCGTGCGCGGGTCTGGATGGCCAGCGCCCCGACCAGCGTGCCGACGACGGCGATCCCGACGTCGGCGAGCGCGAGGACCAGGACGGCCTGCCACAGCGCCCGGCCGGTCAGGTCCGGGTCGAGCAGCATCAGCGCGAAGGCGGGCAGCACGATGACCTCGAGGATCACGAGGAAGGCGCCGAGCGCGAGCGCCTTGGCGACGAGCATCGCGGTGCGGTCGACCGGGGCGAGCAGGAAGCCGTCGAAGCCGCCCTCCTCGTGGTCGGCGACGAACAGGCGGTTGATGCCGAGGATCGCGCTGAACAACAGCGTGACGGTCAGCACACCGGCGGCCAGGTCGCCGTCCACGGCGTTGCGCTGGAGGCTGAAGTGGAACACGACGAGGGTCGTGACGCTGAAGAGCGCCATCGCCGGGATGACCTGCGGGGTGCGCAGCTCGAGGCGCAGCTCCTTGGCCAGGAGCGCTTTGACCGCGCGGCCCATCACGCGTACAGCGCCCCGATCTGCGCCGGGTCGACCTCGCCCGCGGGGCGCAGCAGCTCGGCGCGGCCGGCACGCAGGCCCAGCGCGAGGTCGGCGCCCTGCAGCCCGCCGACGGGGTCGTGGCTCGTGACGACCCGCGTGCGCCCGGACGCCGGCCCGATGAGCGGATCGACGAGCTCGGCGGCGTGCGGATCGAGGTTGGCGGTCGGCTCGTCGAGCAGCAGCAGCTCGGGGTCGTGCAGCACCGCGCGGGCGACCGCGGCGCGCTGGACCATGCCTCGCGAGTACGTGTGCACGGGATCGTCGGCGCGCGCGGCCAGGCCGACGGCGGCCAGCAGCGCGTCGATCCGCGCGGGCGCGACCCCGTGCAGGCGGGCATGGAAGCGCAGGTTCTCGCGCGCGGTGAGGTCGCGGTACAGCAGCGAGGCGTGGCCGAGGAACCCCACGCGGCCGCGGACGGCCCAGCCCTCGCGCGGCAGCTCGTGACCGAGGATGCGCGCCTGGCCGGCGTGCGGGCGCAGCAGCGTCGCGAGCACCCGCAGCAGCGTGGTCTTGCCGGCGCCGTTGGGGCCGAAGACGACGAGCGTGCGGCCGGCCTCGAGCGTCAGCGTGACGTCCGTGAGCGCCTCGCGGTCGCCGTAGCGGCGCGTCAGCCCGTGCAGGTCAATGGCTGGGGCCGTCATGCTCCCGCCGCAGCGTGCGCACCGCGTGCCCGAGCACAGGCGCGACCACCGGGAAGAGCTCCCGCACGGCCTTCGGGCTGCCGGGGAAGTTGATGATCAGCGTCCGGTCGGCGATGCCGGCGATCGCGCGGCTGATCATGCCCATCGGCGTGTGGCGCAACGACTCGGCGCGCATCGCCTCGGCCAGCCCGGGCGCCTCCCGCTCGACGACGGCGCGCGTGGCCTCGGGCGTGATGTCGTCGGGCGTGAAGCCGGTGCCGCCGGTGGTGAGGATCAGGGCGAAGCCGTCGTCGACGTAGTGGTGCAGGCGGTCCTCGATGAGCGCGAAGTCGTCGGGCACGACCTCCATCGCCTCGACGTCGGCGCCCGCCTCCTCGGCGAGGTGGGCGAGCAGCGGGCCGGAGGCGTCCTCGGCCTGGCGGCGCGCGACGGACGTCGAGATCGTGAGGACCGCGGTGCGCATCGCCTGTCAGGGTAGCCCGGCGCGGGCGGGTGCGACCGGGCTAGCCGTCGCGG
>Ga0157379_10005287_pt1 | contig 11090 bp, 17 predicted proteins | sample S25metaG_FD_121802 | JGI IMG/M metagenome (GOLD analysis project Ga0157379, IMG submission 121802) | Switchgrass rhizosphere microbial communities from Kellogg Biological Station, Michigan, USA - S2-5 metaG | ecosystem: Host-associated > Plants > Roots > Rhizosphere > Soil | place: USA... | reverse complement strand
TATTGTGATGACCACCATGGGTCTGAGCGGCTACACCAAAAAGACCAGTTTTAAAGCTGGCCTCACAGGGGCACAGATCAGTGAGTTCTCGCTGATTCTGCTGCTGCTAGCCGTGAGCCAAGGACAGATTCCTCAGCAAGCCGCCTCTCTAGTAACGGTTGTAGCCTTCATCACCATTGCCGTATCAACTTATACCAATACCTACGCCGACAAGCTTTATGTCTACTTTGAGAGGTACCTGCGTCTGTTTGAGCGCCAAAAAGTCCACAGTGACCGTGATACCAGCCACCACTACGAACTCATCCTGCTTGGCTATAACAAAGGCGGTCATGAGTTCGTGAAGGTCTTCCAGCAACTCGGCAAAAAGTATGTAGTTATTGATTATGATCCAAGTATTATCGATATTCTGGAACAAAAACAGATTGAATTTATCTACGGTGACGTAACCGATCCCGAACTGTTAGAAGAAATTAACCTCGACCGCGCCAAATTAATTGTCTCAACCATCACTGACTTTGCTACCAACGCCAACTTGCTCGCCTGGCTAGATAAAGAAGATCCCAAAGCGGTATTTATTTGTACAGCTGACAGCTTAGAAGAGGCTGCTGAACTTTATAGTAAGGGTGCAGCTTACGTCATGCTGCCACACCTGATTGGCAGCGAAAAGATCGGCAGCTTTATCAAAAAGAGCGGCCTCAAAAAGAGCGAATTCAAAATCTACCGCGAAAAGCACCTGGCCTACCTTCAATCTCATTACGAGTTAGACCTCGACCAAACGACCGCAAATTAGTTACTTCTTATCTAAGCCACCGTAGGCACTACTGCCGTAGCCCATTCCCATCTTCATGTGGTGAGAAGCACTTTTACCAGTAAGCATCTTTATAATCGAAGAAAACCCCAAGATCGAAGCCACACCAAAACCGAGTGTTGCCAAGAATTCTTTGCGGGACATATCTTTTTGTAATATATTCTCAAGTTGTTTACTGATCATTTTGTTTTTCCCTTTTGTTTTTTGGACTATTTTATACTCTTATCATAAGCATAAAGATTTTTATGTCAAGTTTTAGATTGCCAGAGAAGCATCATCACTTATTGCTATGCCTCTTCGCGGCGCTGGAGCAAAATCAATATACTGGCGCCGAGCCGTCGGACGAGACTGAACTGAGGCAGAACGAGGAGGTGAGACATCCATTCTTAAGGTAGCGGGACGAGCTGGTTGAGGGGTTTTAACTGTGGCTTGGACGGCTGCTACAGTAACGGGAGCCTGAAGAGTGGGTAAGGGTCTGACTGCTAACTTATCGCGGATTGCCTGACGGTCTTGCTGGGCCTTGAGATCAGCCTCACGCATATCCTTGACTGTAAAAACGTTAGCCTTGCGGTTATGCATCCACACCAAGAAGAAACCTAGCTGATAAACAGCGATGATTGGCCCGGCAATAATCATTTGATTAAAAATATCTGGGGTTGGGGTGATAATAGCCGCCGCGATAAAAGCAAAAACAATCACGTAGCGTTCGGACTTTAGCATTGTCCTGGGCCCGAGCGGTTTAATGTGATTAACAAACAGCAGAACAAGTGGAATTTGAAACAACAGTGCAGAACCCACCAAATAGACTGTCACAAAGGACATATATTCATCCACCGTTAACAGCGCGGTAATCTGCTTATTGGTAAACTGATGCATTAAAAAGTTGAGGGCCGCTGGCAAACCAATATAGTATCCAAAACAGAGACCTATTATCGCCAATATCCCAGAGAAGAAACAGTATTTAACAATCGACTTCCGAATGCGCTCGTTCATGACCGGTTCGATGTAGCGCAGCAGCTGATAAATAATAACGGGAATGCTTAAAAGCACTCCAAAATAAGTACATATTTGGAATAAGAAATTAATGCCGCCACCGGGAGAGGTATAGATGAATTGTTGGTTTTTAGCCGGCGCCAATAAAAAATCTACCAGATGTTCCTGGATAGCATAGCCAATCCCCCCAAAGACTGCCACGGATATAGCAATGTATACGAGCCGCGTGCGCAGCTCGTATAAATGCTCCATAAATGTTTGCGTGGTATTTATTTGGGAACTAGGCTGATGGCTCGTCTGCTTTTTCTTCTTTTTTGTCATCGGTGTCACTTATTCCTTTTCGCAGTTCACGCATAGATTGGCCTAAGCTCTTACTGAGCTCTGGCAATTTTTTGCCTCCGAACAAGACAAGGACGATCAAAAGAATGATCAGCAGCTCTGGAGCACCTAAGTCCAAAAATGCAAAATGTGAAAACATGTTCACTTTCCTCACTTTTTAGTTTAACACTAGCATCATACCATAGTTGTAAAGCTGTGTACAAAATGCTCATGCATATGTGGTACTATGGGGTGGAAAGATATTTATGACTAGTTCACTTTATTACTTAGCAGCAACTTATGGGTGTGGTACTTACGGCAGCGGTAGTTATGACACCAATGGGAACTGTACGACTACTACGCCTCCCCCTGCTCCAGCAGGCACTAGTTCCACTTTAGCCAATACTGGAACGGCTGTAACACTACTTGTTAGCTTAGCAGTCATCATCGTTTTTGCCGCCATTATCGTACGCTTCATTAAGAGGCCCAATAAATCTACACCGCCAGCCGACCCAAATGACCCCTTGCAAAAATAAGCAGAGCCACACTTAACAGCAGTAAAATTAGCAAAATAATAAACCGTGTTTTTTCTGTCATGATTCTTTGTAAATTAATTTGGCCTTAACCACCAGGCGATTCTTGGATGTCCACAGTGGGGTGCAGGTATACATTGTAAGAGTCGATTGCTCGGTAGGATTTTGAATATCAACCGCTGAGGGCGGGACAACGGTAATGCTGGTCACTTGGTAGTTATACTCCTTGCCTTGCCAGAAAATCGCCACCACGTCGTTCATCTTTACTTTATCAAGGTTATAAAAGAGCTGGTTGGTGTACATAAAGCGATGCCCAGCAAGTACAGTGTTGCTGTCGCCGTCTGGAGTACTTGTGTGCGGAACAACCCAAATGCCGTTATTAAGTGAGCGAGTTGTTGGACCTTGGACTAAAAGTTCATTAATGTGAGCCGAGGGAATCTCGATCCGATTTTCTGAGGGTTTCTGTGTACCTTTTGTGTTAATGGTTGCTGGTAAGCTATGAATAGGAAACAGTATCGAAGTATGTGCACCTAGCCGCTCAGCAAACCAAAACTGCAGCGCTGGGACAATGGGCAGAATGATGACGTACAGACAAATTGCCACAATAGCAACTGTTAAAAAGTTATTGGCATGCCGCCAGGTTAAAAACTGCTTGTGCATATTGTTTTAGTATACAGGGTGGTAGAGGTCTTTGGCTTGGATGTATTGCAAAACGGCAGATGGCAAGTCTACCTGCTTTCCTTCTGCAATAGTCTGACGGATTTTACTGGATGAGGTGTGAGCCTCATTGGTTTGGATAGTTGTATAGTGAGCAGATGGCGGTAGTTTTTTTGCTATTTCAATAAGGTCTGCCTCATCGGATTTTTCTCGTAATCCCACGATAAACTGCACGGCTTCACTCAATTCTTCTACACCAGGCCAGGAAGGCAAATGCCCAAATAGATCCGACCCCATTAGCATATATAGTTCTTCACCAATAAAAACTTTTTGCAGTCGTGGCAGCGTGTCGGCAACAGTAAACTGTTCTTGATCCTGTATTTTGAGAACATGCAAGCCTTTTGTATCCTCTGTAGCTAGCTCTAGCATCTCAACTCTATCTTCGTAAGAGGCGCAGCCGGTTTTCCGCCATGGCGTCTTTTCTGGCAAAAAGTAGACGATATCCAATGATTCTAGTGCAGCTTGCGCAAAAGCCACATGACCATTGTGTACTGGGTCGAATGTTCCGCTCAATATTCCGACTTTCTTTGGCATAAATCTATCTTAGCTCATTATTTCTACTTTTTGTTTGGTGGGGACCTTTGCTAGGGCAGTTTTATTTTTTGCAGGGGTATAAGTCTTCATTGGGTCTTTACCCTTATCAAATAAATGTTGACAGCCTGCGCAGACATGACAAGGGCCAACCTTAGTTTTGCTTGGGCGAGTTGGACAGTTATCTATTCGGCAGACACCTTGCTTCCATACCCACGATTCTTTTGAGTCTTGCTTATCACTCATGATACTGCTCATAGCATTTTCTGGCGATAAATCACCAAGATCGCTGCTAACACCAATTGCACCTCCACAGCCAACGAGTGTCTCATGACGAGCGGCAGCTCGGCTATATGCCACCATAACTTCTTGCCGCATAACAGCGGAGGTAACTACTGGACTATCGTAATGCTTTTGTCTTAATTCTCCTGCAGCATGGGCATTGTAACGATCTTTTAAAGCAGCCCAGAAGCCATAAGTAAGTTCACGTTTTAAGCGACGCAGGGACTCTGCATCTACGGCTTGGCTAGCAAGGATTTCTAGTTGAGCGAAGTAGTACTCAACTAGATCCTTTTGGGCTGCAATAAAACTCCACGATTCTTGCTCATTACTTGCTCGACGGCCTGCAGAAAAGTCTCCACCATAAATCTGGGACATGCTCTTATCATAATATCGGATCAGTGCTGCTGGTAGTTGAGCTTGGTCATGATCGCTAAGGTGAGCTGTAAAGCGATAGGCAGAGTAATTATCGGAGATTTCTGTTTCGGGGATTTGCACCCCTAATTGTTCGGCCATCATTCGAAATGCCATCAAGTCACTATTATCTACAGATAATGAAACTACTTTGAGTTCGGTATCGGAAATTTTTTGGTAGATTCTGATAAAGCCCAGCAGTCTCTTTGGTTGGTAGCCTAAACTTTCTAGCTTTGCTAGCCCAAGCTGCACATAAGCTTCTTCTGGCATTGGAGACCAAGATGCCAATGTATTAAAAGAAGTTTCGCCAAGCATCATGGACTCTAGTAGCTGTCCTTCGTGGTAGTCATGAATAGTGCGCTGTAAGTTAAACCATAATCGACTATCTCCATAAGCTGCTTCCTCGGCAGCCCGTCGGCCCCTTGCAAGCGAAGTAAGAAGTTGTGTACCTCGTTCATCTACTAACCCATCACTTGTATGTTCTAAAGTAAAAGTTGTCCTCAAGGGAGCATTGAGGCCTTCGGCTACGTAGGTCAATTCCTCGTTATAAATCTGGCGTAAAGTGTCATATTGAATATGGCCGTACTGTCTAACATCTGCTTGAGCCATGCGCACACTAGCCAACTCATCAAAAATACGTAGCCCCTCTGGGGGTACTGCTCCTTCTGGTATATTCGGCCCTCGCTCCATTTTAAAAACCTGCTTAGTGTCTTAAAGCAGGCCTTGAAAACGATAGTGTCTTCTTGCTCCTGCTCGGGAGACTTTATCTGTTAGGGGTCTGGCTTATCCCCGCTCGGGGGCTTACAGTTGCGGCACAGCGTAGGATTTACACCTACTTCCAACATTTGCTTGTTAAGTATATAGAGTCTACCATACCAATGCTTACGCTAGATATAGTAATTTTGAGTACGTTATTTGGCCTTAAAGCTTGCCATGATGGTCGTAAAAGTCTCTAGGTTTACTTGCGATGTATTGTCGGCATAGGTAAAAAAGTAGGTATGAGTTTGGCTCGTTGTCCCTGCTACCTTAGCGCCTAATCCATCAGCCACTGTCCCCGTTCCCAAAAGATTGCGTTCGGTTCGGGCCGCATCACATAAGAATCTAACATTTTGCCAAGTGGCTTTTTTGTAGCCGCTGGTCGAAATCGGATCATCTTTATTGGTGAAGGTAATGCAGTTGTCGGACAATGGCCCCGGCTGCACTTTATCACCTAACACTGTCAGAGGCAGTAAGCGATTAAAGCCAAAATCCTGAGGAACATTATCGACGTACGCAGTCAAAAAGCGGGCATCACGGTGTGCCTCTGTCGACTGCCACTCAACAGTTTGTTTGCCTTTGTCGCTGCTGCGGAAGATCTCCTTCCACTTGCCTGGTAAATCTATGGTAAAAAACGGTTCGTTAATAGTTTGATTAGTCCCAGCCGTCGGGGCAACCGTCGTTATAATTGGCTGGTTATGCACTTCTTGGATAGTAGCTCGATTGCGTGACTGCCAGTAGATCACTCCCCCTACAATAATCAGCACTATAACGGCCGCCACTGCCAGCATTTTTCCGGAGAAGCGTTTTCTGTGATGATGAAGAGCCGCCTCAAAGGCGCGGTATGTACTCATAGCCTTGTACGTCTTTAGTATAACTCTTTAGCCAAGTTTCGAAACGTAAGAATTATTTGCCAGGTAAAAGCGGCGCTTCAGATCTGTCGCTTGTTTAATACCGATACGCGTTGTTGTAATGATGTCTTCGTCGTGCGGAGCATACTCCAAACTAATGGGCCCCTTGCCCACATGCAGCCCGTCAAAACTTTTGTTAATACCGAATGCCTGGGTTAATTTGGCTGGGCCATTGGTCAGGTTAAAGACATCTTTTGTTCCGCGGTTGGCTTCCATAATTTCTAAGCCCTCCAGAGGTTCAAGGGCGCGGATTAAAACTCCCTGCCCTTCACCTTTCTGCCCCGTCACAATGTTCATGCAGTAGTGCATCCCGTAAGTAAAGTACACGTAAATCGTACCGGCGCCTTGGAACATGCTTTTATTGCGAGGGGTTTCACCGCGGTAGGCATGGCTCGATGGGTCATCGTTCGTGTAGGCCTCAGTTTCTACAATCCGCCCCACCATTCGGCCCTGCGGAGACTTTACAATCAAATGGCAGCCCAAAAGGTTTTGAGCAGCGGTCTCAGCAAAACTTAAATCAATGCGCGGATCCATATTAATGAATAAATAAGAGGATCAAAGTACCCATGACAATGCGGTAGTAAGCGAAAGGCTTAAAGCTATGCTTAGAAATGTAGCGCAGCAGCCACGAGATAGCCAGCAGAGCAGTAATGAAAGCAAAGATGGTCCCCACGATTACCGCAGCCCAGCCCCCAGAGACAGTTTTGATCTCACTGCCGTGTTTGAGCAACTTAAAAACACTCGCTAAAAATAGGATTGGAATACCTAGGTAGAAAGAGAAGGCTGCTGCCGTTGGACGGTCTAAGCCCGTCAGTAAACCGCCGGTAATCGTTGCCCCCGAGCGAGAAGTTCCGGGAATAATGGACACTGCCTGAGCCAATCCCACCCATACAGCCTGTCTGGTAGATACTTTTTCCAGCTCGATCTCTTGCTGCTGTTTGTAGGCATGGTGAATGTTCTCCACCAGCCACAAAATCACGCCGCCGATGATCATCGTAATTGCCACCACCGTTGGCGTTGTTATAGAGTTCATGTGCTTATCGAGTATCAAGCCCACCAAACCCGCCGGAATCGTCGCCAGCACCAAAATTGTCCAAAAATGAATCGCTGGCTTGTCTTTGCGGAATAGTCCTTGAATCTTCTGCCAAATGTCCTTGCGGAAAAACCACACCACAGCCGCCATAGCGCCAATCTGAATCACCGTCGTAAAAACATCATTAGGATCTTTAAAATGCAGAATCCTCTCGGCTACAATCAAGTGCCCGGTACTGCTAATAGGTAAAAACTCCGTAAACCCCTCGACTATTCCCAAAATCATCGCCAAAAATAATGAATGCATTGCACTAATTGTACATTATTTGCCCGCCGATTCTTCCATTTACAGATAACAGATAAAACGGTAGAATAGGTCACTGTAGTAGCGAGAACGCGGGCGCCCTTTAAAAGATAGAATTGATGGATACTTCCCTGGTTATATTCCGGGGTAGCTCAGCGGTAGAGCGGGACGCTGTTAACGTTTAGGTCGCTGGTTCGAATCCAGTCCCCGGAGCCAGGGAAATGTCCATCAACATCTTTGACGAAATACCCTTTTTATGGTATTTTTTGTTTATGAGCGAGCCTCTCTTAGGAGTTATCTTCCCCAACAAAGACATTGGAGCTTCGCCTTCAGATCTTATTAATTTCGCACCATCAGCTGAGGCCGCAAATCTTAACTTCATCGTCGCTTATGACCATGTCGTGGGGATCCGTAGTGACCTTATTAATGATAGCCAAACCAATTGCAAGTTTGATGCCGATACCAATATTCATGAGGTAATTGTTGTGCTGTCAGCCATGGCTGCTCTTACAGAAAAAATAAAGCTTGTGTCTGGTTGTCTTGTAAGCCCACAGCGCAATACACTCATTGTCGCCAAACAGTTAGCCGAGTTAGATATTATAAGTAACGGCAGAGCGGAAATTGGTGTAAGTATTGGGTGGAACGAAGCTGAATTTGTCGCCCTTGGCGCGGACTACAAAACAAGAGCACAACGCCTGGGTGGTCAGATCAATCTTATGCGTCGCTTATGGACAGAACCAGATGTGGTTGACGAGGAGGCGGGTCTCAATCACGTCAGTATTAAACCCCGACCAATTCAACAGCCAATTCCTATTTGGGTAGGGGGTTTAGCACAGCAAGCCATTGAACGAGCTAGTATTTTTGGTGATGGCTGGATGCCGCTTGGTACCTATGATGACGCCATGCACCAACGGGTACAATACTATTTGGACTTCGAGCCCGATCAGCCAACAGGCCGATCTAAACAAGTCATGGGGCGCGTTAATCCTTGGGCAGCCACTCACGGGTCAGCCCTGGATGAACTACGCGACTGGACCGAAGCTGGCGCAACTCACGTCGCAATTGGGTCTTCAGAGAATGTGTATTCTTCTCCCGGCCAGTACTTCGCGGAACTTCAGGAATTTTTGCAATACGCGCGCAAGAACCGGATTCAGGAGTAACTTAACTTGATGTTTTGCTATTATTAGAACATGACCACAACTGACATAGCCACAGGCGTCGTGCATGAAGTACCAGAGGATTTACGTAAAGCCCTCCTAGCTGACGAATCTGCATTAGAGCGCTGGGAAGACCTCACACCTCTGGCCCGCAATGAGTGGATTTGCTGGGTAATCACTAATAAAAGGGCAGAGACCAGAAAAAATCACGTTGAGCGGACAATCACCGAGTTGCTCGAAGGAGTACGCCGTCCTTGCTGTTGGGTCGGGTGTATTCATCGCCAAAAATAATCATAGGGCTTGTTTGCTATACTAAAACTATGCAAAAAATAGCTACACGAATATTTATCATTGCGTCTGTTGCTTTTGGAATTATCGGAATTTTATCAGTTTTAACCTCTTCGGAAGTGGACGCCGATAACTCGGACTTCAACAAATTTCTGATGAAGCTTTTGATTATAACTGTCTTTATCATCCTACCTTCATTTGCACTCAGTGTTGCCAGCAAGTACCTAAACGGCAAATCTTAAGTTTAATAAAGGAGGAGTACGATGAAGCAAATTACACCAAATCTATGGTTTGACGGCAATGCCAAAGAGGCAGTAGACTTTTATGTCTCGGTGTTCCCGGACAGTAAAATTGTCTCAACATCGTACTATCCTACTGAGGGTTTAGCGGATTTTCAAAAGAGCCTTGCTGGCAAAGAACTGGCAATTGAATTCGAACTGAGCGGTAACCCCTTCGTGGCTATTAACGCTGGTCCAGAGTTCAAGTTCAACGAATCAGTTTCGTTTTCTATCCCGTGTGAAGACCAAGAAGAAATTGATTACTATTGGGAAAAACTATCCGAGGTTCCGGAATCAGAGCAGTGCGGCTGGTGCAAAGACCAGTACGGGCTCAGCTGGCAAGTGGTGCCAAAAAACATGGAAGAATTAATGAAGCGTCCTGACGCTTTTGCCCACATGATGCAGATGAAGAAACTCGTTATCGCAGATTTCTAACTCAAGTAGTTTAAGTTTTACTTAGTAGGACGCGTTCTTGCTATTATGAACGTATGAGAATCCACCGCACAATTATTCCTCGACTCAAGTGGATTCTTCCAATCATTGCAGTCTTAGCTGTGGTCACGGGCGGCGGCGTATACCAATATAGGCGTACGCATATAGATCCTTGCGCGCCAACCAAAGCGATGAAAGCATCGCTAGTGTACGACGTTCCGTGCAGCGTGGGATTTATCATCAAGAATTCCGAACATCCCACGCCCGAACGAATAAATGAAATTGTAAATAGTGTGGGCGGCAAGAAAGACATTTACCTGCCGGATATCAATGTTTACTACATAAAGGTCAAAAGGGGAACTGAAGAAGATACGATTAAGTATCTAAAAACCCTTCCCGAAGTTGAGACAGCTTTACATGACGGCTGCTGTGCTGTCGCTCAATAAGTAAATTACTGAGCTTTGGGGCCTGCAATATTTACCATCCAAAAAGTACCGTACTTATCAGCGACCATTCCAAAAGTGTCACCCCATGGTGCTTTGGTGAGAGGCTGGGCTACAGTTCCGCCATCGGCAAGTTTGTTGAAGTAACCGGATAGTTCCTCTTCATTATCACCGCTCAAAGAAATACTGATGTTGCTGCCAGATTTGTATTCCATGCCGTCGGGCGTATCGGCACCCATCAGAGTTATACCGTTATCAGCAATCAGCATGCCATGCATAATTTGCTCGGGCACAGCTTGGTGGTCGGTCATACCACTTTCTCCAAAGGTTGATAGCTCCAGCTTGCCGCCAAAAACTGTTTTGTAAAATTCCATCGCTTCGCGGGCGTTACCTCTAAAGCTGATGTAGGGGTTGAGTTTTGATTGCATGTATATCTCCTAAGTTATAGATATAATTATACCTCGTAAGTTATAGATAGCGCTTTTTTGTTATCATAAAACAATGACCGGTGAGCCACAGCAGAGAGTCGAGTGTTTGGAAGACGCAGCAAATGCTGTTGATGATTCTAAGTCATGGCAATTTTTGGCTGGCAGCAGAGACCAAGATGAATATAGCTTTTGGGTTGTAAGTAAGGGTGTTATACCCCTTATCACCCACGAAGATTTTGATGGCATCCCAGACAACGTAACCATAGAGTCCGATCCGACTGATAGCTTTACCAAAATGCATGTCGTTCGCTATGTGGGCGACTTAGTTGGGTTAGAGATATTTGTTGGATACATTGCCGGGGATCTTGATGGTACAAGTGAAGGAGATGCTGACCCGATCGGGGATTTTAGGAAACGGAACCCCTTCTGGATGCTAGGTGCAGCCAGGCAGCGAAAGAGCTAGGGTCC
>Ga0157379_10005285_pt1 | contig 11091 bp, 10 predicted proteins | sample S25metaG_FD_121802 | JGI IMG/M metagenome (GOLD analysis project Ga0157379, IMG submission 121802) | Switchgrass rhizosphere microbial communities from Kellogg Biological Station, Michigan, USA - S2-5 metaG | ecosystem: Host-associated > Plants > Roots > Rhizosphere > Soil | place: USA... | reverse complement strand
GAATATGGCGAATGCTGAAGGCCCTGGGTCAGGTACTGGAGCGGGTTGACCTGCGCGTACGGATTGCCCTGCGAGAACGGGCTCCCTTGCGAGAACGGGCTCCCCTGCGAGAACGGGCTCCCTTGCGAGAACGGATTGCTCTGGGCGTACGGGTTCCCCTGGGAAAACGGATCGACCTGCGACGTGTGACCGAGGCCGCCGATTCCCTGGGTCCAGGGCGAGGTCTGCGGGAGTCCGCCAAACCCCTGCTGCCCGATACCCTGCTGCCCGAAACCCTGCTGCCCGAAACCCTGGCCGCCGAACTGCTGCCCAAGGCCCTGCCCGCCGAATCCCTGCGTTCCGAATCCCTGAGTTCCAAACCCCTGCGTGAGATAGGCGAGCGGATTCATCTGAGGCATCACCCCCGTGTGGCCGAGGCCGTGAACGGACAGCCGAACCTGATTGAGCGCGTCGATGGTCTGATTGATGCGATCGTTCAGGACCTGAAGTTTGCGAACGTCGACTTTCGCTTCCATGAACTCCTCCCTTTGGACGTGGTAGGACCCCCCGGTTGCAGCCGAACCCTCGACGCGCCCGCGCGCGCGGATGGAGCCGTCGACGCGGTTCGAGCTGCCACTGGTTCACTTCTCATCCGACGTGTATGGACGTCATATCCTGGGTACTCCCCGTCGCGCGGGGCACCCGGATCTCGAGGATGCCGCTTCGCATCTGCGCCTGGAGCTGATCGAGCGCCAGGCCGGCCGGAAGCGGGATCATGCGACGGAATTTTCCGTACATCTGCTCGGTATAGCGGAGATCCATCTGCCCTTCCGTGGCCGCGCGGGCCGGACGGGTCCCGTGGAGCTCGAGCATGTTCCGGATCACCGAGACCCGGACCTGATCGCGCGTCACACCGGGAAGGTCCACGCTGATCCAGACCTCGGCGCGCCCTTCCCACATCGAGATGGGCGGCTTCCAGCCGTCCAGGGTCCCGGAGCTTCCGGAGAATTCCGTGAGGGTCTCGACCAGCCGGTCGACCTGTTCCTGCACGTGCTCCTCCGGAACCTTCTCGGGCGGGATCGTCGCGTAGGGGTGCTCGCGAATGGGCGGCGCCTCATGACCGGTCAAGGATCGATAGAGCCGCTCCACCTGTACGATGGCGTGGTCGATGCTCTCGGTCTCGTTCATCCCTCGTCCCTCCTGACGGCTACGTGGCAATGGGATCGGCCTCCTGCGCGCGCTCGAGGAGCGCGGCTCCGAGAATTCTCGAGGCGATCGCTTGGATCGTGAGCTGCACTTCGAAATCACGGGAGCGCTCCGACTCTGATGACGGTGCGGCCGCGAGCGCGGGCTCCGTGGCGTCCACAACCGCCGGTGCGTTGGGGCCGGCCGTCATGGAGAGCGCGATGAGATCGGGTTCGTGGGTTGCCGTCGACACGATGTCGCTCCTTTTAGTCTGCTTCCGAAATGGTGGGTGGTGGTTCGAGCCGCCTCATCAGCGACAACGTCATAGGGCAGCAAGCGACAGGCCAAGAAGACTGAGGTGAACGCAACTCACGTACCCCGTCCGCAGGTCGTGATTCCATCACAGGGTCGCGTGCGTCGAGCACGTGATGCATGTCGATCGGAGTGATGAATCGCGTGGGAAGAGTTACATGATGTACCGGTCGGGCTTGTACTTTGTCACTGTTGCAACGGCACGCGGAGCGGTACTTGACTTCGGCGGAGGTCTGGGTCAGAACTTGTCCGCCATCACGGAGCGCGAGTCGCGGGGGATCCGGCAGCGGATGCCGTCGCGGAGAACCGACACCGGAGAGATACCGAATGCTGATCAGCGAGCGCATGGCCGCGGCCATCAACACCCAGATCGGAAACGAATTGGGAGCATTTCTGCAGTACGTATCCATCGGAGCCCACTTCGGCAGCGAGAACCTGCCGGGTCTATCGGCGCACTTTCACAAACAGGCGATGGAAGAGCGCGCGCACGCGATGCGCTTCGTCAACTTCCTGGTCGACGCGGGCAGTCGCGTCCGGATTCCCGCGATCCCGGGTCCCAAGGCCGACTTCAAGACCGCTGAGGAAGCGGTGAAGCTCTCCCTGGAGTGGGAGCTCACCGTGACAAAGCAGATCAACGATCTCGTGGACCTCGCGATCACGGACAAGGATCACCTCACGCGGAACTTCCTCCAGTGGTTCGTCAACGAACAGCTCGAAGAGGTGGCCAGCATGGAGACTCTCCTCAGCATCGTTCGACGCGCGGGGGAAAGCGGACTCCTCTTCGTCGAGGACTTCCTGGCGCGCCGCGGCGGCGTCACGCTTCCGTCGGGTTCGGCGGCAGGAGAGAAGGCTACGTAGACGGCCTCATCGTCCCTCTCGTGCAAACACCGCGCTCGTGTCGGGGTTCGTAGGTTGATGAAAAACGAAATCGGGGTCGGATCCGTAGATCCGACCCCGTTCTCTCGTACCCGCCGGCCTGGTCGTGCCGGCTAGGATCGACTGTTAAGAGATTTAATGATTCGAAGGCGCTGATCCCGTGCCAGGCGATCCCGGGCCGGGAGCCGAGCTACCCGTCGTTCCCTTGATCTCCTTGCCGTCCGGATCGCGATACGCCACCGAGCCGAGATTGAGCTTCGTCAGCTGCGGCTCAATCTTGCTCCTGTCGCCCACCGTGACCACCACCATCCGCTCGGGAGCGAGATGCTTCTTCGCGACCGCGGCAACATCACTGGTCGTGATTGCGGAGAGTCTCGACGGAAGCGTCTGATAGTAGTCGAGCGGAAGATCGTACATATAGAGGTTCGCGATCGTACCGGCCGTGGAGAAGGTCGTCTCGAAATTCGCGGGCAGGGAGCGCGTCGTCGCCTCCTTGGCCATCCGAAGCTCGTCCGCCGTCACGCCGCCGTCCCTGAGCTTCGTCACTTCGTTGAGAACCTCGGTCACCGAGGGGCCGGTCACGTCCGCGCGCACCGAAGCGCCCGCGATGAAGTTGCCCACCCCCCGGTTCTGTCCCACGAACGAGAAGGCGCCGTAGCTGTAGCCCTTGTCCTCGCGGAGATTCAGGTTGATGCGGCTCGAGAAGAGCCCGCCGAGGACCGTGTTCATGAGGTCGAGCTTCTCGTAGTCGGGATCAGAGCGCTTGACGCCGAACTGTCCGGCCAGCACCACCGTCTGGACCGAGCCCGGCTTGTCCACGATCACGATCCGCGAGTTGGCCATCGTTCCCGTCGGGGGAATCGGAGCCGGCGTGGCCGCACCCTTCCAGGATCCGAAGGCATCCGTAGCGAGCTTCTTCGCCTCGGATTCGGTCAGATCGCCGACCAGGATCAAGGCCGCGTTCTTCGGGCTGTACGTCGAGGTGTAGAACTTGACCAGATCGTCGCGCTTCGTCTTCTCGATCGATGCCTGCGTGCCGATCTGGGTGTGTCCGTAGGGATGAGCCGGCCCGAAGAGGCAGGCATTCATCACGCGGATGCCCGTCGGCCACGGCTGATCCCGCTGCTGCATCAGCGTCGTGAGACGGTCGCTCCGGATCCGCTCGATTTCCTGATCGGGGAACGAGGGGTGGAGCGTGACGTCGGCAAGGATGTCGATCGCGGCGGACGAATTCTGTTTGAGCGACCGGATCCCCGCGTTCGAGCCGTCCGGCTGGCTGCCGGTCGCGAGGGAGGCGCCCAGAGCATGGGTCTGGTCCGCCAGCGCGAGGGCATCGCGCTTCGTCGTGCCTTCGTCGAGCATCGCGGCGGTGTAGCCCGCGAGCCCCGGAAGGTCCGTCGGGTCCGCCGCGCTTCCGGAGCGGAACACGAGGTTCGCCGACACGAGCGGGAGCCGGTGCGACTCGACAAAGTAGAGGGTGAGACCGTTCGGGAGCACGGACCTCTTCGGCGTCGGGAGCTTGGCCTGGGTCTCCGCGCCGGCCGAGGGGGCCGTGTTCCGCCACGGCTCCTTCGACTCGATCTTCGCCTCATCCTTCGCCGGAGCGGGCGGGGCCGGCGGGTCGGGCGGGAGCTTCTTGTCGCCCGGCACCGCGTAGACCACGACGCGCGCGTCATTCTTCAGCGTCTGCGCCGCGAACTGCTTCACCGCTTCCGGCGTCACGGCCTCGAAGCGGGCGAGATCCTTCTGCAGGTAGCCCGGATCCTTGACCGCCTGGTTGTACGAGTTCATCCGATCGGCGACGCCGGAGAAGCCGCCCAGGTTCTCGAGGCTCGTCACGATGTTCGAGTAGATCGAGTTCTGCGTCGCCGCCACCTCGGCCTCGGTCGGGCCGGTCTGGATGAATGAAGCGAGCTCCTCATTGATCGCCTTCTCCACCTCGTCCGGGGTGTGGCCCGGCTTGACGGTCGCCGAGACCTGGAAGACCGAGGTCAGGGCATACGACTGCTGCTGGACGGAGACGTCCTGGCAAATCCGCTTCGTGTAGACGAGGCTCTTGTAGAGCCGGCTCGCCTTGCCACCGCCCAGGATGTCCGCGGCGATTCCCGCCTCGGCATCGCCCGGCTTGAGGATCGGGGCGGTGAGCCAGGCCATGTAGACGCGCGGCAGCGTGATCTTGTCCGTGACGGTCGCGCGGCGCTCGGAGGTGATCGGAGGCGTGGTGGCGGTGATGGCCGGCACCGGAGCGCCGCGGGGAATGGAGCCGTAGTACTTCTCGACGAGTGCCTTCACCTTCGCCTTGTCGATGTCGCCCGCGATCACGAGGCTCGCGTTGTTCGGCGCGTAGTAGCTGCGGAAGAAGTTCTTCACGTCTTCCAGCTTGGCCGCCTGGACGTCTTCATGCGATCCGATGATCCAGGGGTAGTAGGGATGTCCCTTGGGGAAGAGCATGTGCCACATCTCTTCCTCGACGATTTGATAGGGAGCGTTCTCCACGCTCTGACGCCGCTCGTTGCGCACCACGTCCTGCTGGTTCGCCAAGGAGGGGCCGGTCAGCGTATCGAGGAGGTAGCCCATCCGGTCGCTCTCGAGCCAGAGCGCCGTCTCGAGCTGGTTTGCGGGCATGTCCTCCATGTAGTTGGTGCGATCGAAGTCGGTCGTCCCGTTGATGAACGAGGCGCCGGCGCCTTCGAGGTACTTCCAGATCTGGTCCTCGCCGACGTGTCCGGACGATTGGAACATCATGTGCTCGAACAGGTGGGCGAAGCCGGTCCGTCCGGCGATCTCGTTGGCGGGGCCGACGTGGTACCAGGTGTTCACCGCCACGAGCGGGAGCCGGTGATCCTCGTGAAGGATGACCTCGAGCCCGTTCGGAAGCGTGTACTTCTCATAATCCAGCGTGACCGGTGGCGGCTTGACCCCGGCCAAAGCCACCGCCGGCGCGAGGCCGAGGGCGAGGAAGGCGACGAGGGCCAAGGGGGCGCGCAGGAACGTACGCTGGGCGCGGTGCTTCGACTGCATGTGATTCATTCGGTGGCTCCTTTGCCAGACGGGACGGCGTGGGAGATGCGGGGTCCAAATGACGTGTTTGGATCGAATTGGGGGTCCAGTTTTGGGCATGCCTCCGGCCCTGTCAAGCCATTGGATACAGCAGGGGGCGGGGAAGGTTGGAACGAAAGGCGTTGGAACGAGCGGCGGCTAGTCCGGGCGGCTGTTCAGGGTCCGGCCACGGTACCGGGCCACCGCCATGGCCACGATCTCTTCGATGAGGGAGCCGTGGTCGCGGCCGGCCTGCTTGGCGGCCAGAGAGAACTCGGCCGTGGAGTGGAGCCAGGGGTTGGGATTGACCTCGAGAAGGTAGATCCGACCGTCGGGAGTCAGCCGGAGATCTGCCCGCGCGTAATCCCGGATCTCGAGCGCCCGGCAGGCCGTCACCGCGGTCTCCTGGATCTCGGCCAGCCGGTCCTCGCTCAGGTCCTCGGGAACCCGGAGCTTCGTCTTCTTATAGGCGTCGGTCCCGCGTTCCCACTTCACCTCGGTTCCGGCGATCCGGGGCGTCCCCTCGGGCAGGTCGGAGAGATCCAGCTCCACCACCGGAAGCGCGGTTGGAGGCTCGTTCCCGAGCACCGACACGTAGAGCTCGCGCCCCTCGATGTACTCCTCGATGAGCACCGGGGAGTCGAGATCGGCATGGAGCGCGTCGATCCGCTCCATCAGCTCCTTGATGGACCCGACCACCGCGCTGAACTCGATTCCGATCGAGCCGTCCTCGCGCTTGGGTTTCACGATGACGGGGAAGTGAAGGTCGTCCGACCACTGCAAGCGGCCCTGGTACACCGTGGCGAAGTCCGGCGTGCGGAGCCCGTGGAACGTGAAGAGACGCTTGGCCACCGCCTTGTCCTGCGCGAGCAGAAGCCCGGAGGGCCCCGAGCCCGTGTAGGGAAGGTGGAGCAGGTCGAGATAGGCGGCGATGTTCAAGTCCTTCGTGTCGTCGCCCCCGTAGGACTCGGTGAGGTTGAAGACGAGGTCGGCTTCGATGCCCGCGAGCGCCTTCAGGCTGCGCCGGCGCCCGTCGAGGCAGTGCTCGATCACGGTGTGGCCCCGCTTGGTGAGCGCCTCCGCGATCTCCTCGCGGTCGCTCTTCTCGCGCCGCTTTCGCGCGCGCTTGGGATTCTCGGGCGGCGGCTCGGGCGCTTCCTCCTCGAGCTCGTGCCACGCGTCGTACAGGATGCAGATGGTGAGCGGGTTCTCCGTCATTCGTCCTCGCCGTGGGCCGTCACACGTTCCGGAACTTGCCGCGCGTCATGTAGTTCATTGCGAGCGCCGTGCCGTACGCGGTGAGCGCGACCAGGTAGTCGCTTTCCTTGCCGCGCATCCCGAGATACCCGCGGGCCCGGCACGCCTCGACGATCGAGTCCACCATCTCGCGAACCACCGGCCGCCGCACGCCGGTCCAGTGCGCGATCTTGTCGATGAGCTTGTTCCGGTGCTGCTCGACGATCTCCCACGCGGGCCGCACCGGCTTCCGCCGGGTCCCTTTGGGGAGGAAGATGTCGACCAGCTCGTCGTCCGGGTTCAGCTCCATGGCCGAGCGATTGCGCGCGGCCGTCTCGTCGAAGACCTCACGGACGGTGCCTTCCATCTCTTCGACGGTGATGTCCGGGCGCGCGCGCTTGACGACGGGCTCCCGATCGCCGCACGCGCGCACGGTGCGCTCGACGTACTCGAGCTTGGCCAGCGCGGGCCACCCGGCGTAGCGCTCGCGCCACGGGTATCCCGGCGTGAGCCACACCGCGAACGCTTCGGCGAAGTCCTCGTCAGGATGCTTCTGCGCGTACCAGCCGGACAGATGCCGCACGAAATCGCGGCTGAACGGAACGGGCCGGTACTCTTCACGATAGCGCCGTCGAAACGGGCCGAACGTAGCACGCCACTCGGCGGTCTGATACAGACGATACGCGTAGTTGAACGCGTGGCCCGCCTCGTGACGCAAGTACATCATCACCTCCCGCGGACTCTCGAGCTCGTTCCGTTCCCGCTCGATTCGCGCGAGTCTCTTGTCCGCGAGATAGAACGGTATCCCGATGATCGGATGGCCCGACGGGCATCCCCACTCGTCCGTGAGGTAGTAGCGGGGCTGCCAGCGACGGATCCCCTTCGCCTTGAGCTCCGCCGCGAGCCTATGCAGGAAAGGTTCGACCGGAGAACCCTCGATCCTGAGTCCCAGGGTCGCGAGCGGCTGATCGATGAAATCGACGACGGGCTCGGCCGGAGAAGACGCGACCGCGATCTCGTCGCTGGGTCCCTCGGAACCGGGTGGCTGGAACATGGATACAGGCTATCATCCTTGGCCGGCGAAGAAAGTTTTTGCTTTACATGTCATGGGTTGCGGCCGATACTTCGGTTGTTGTCCTGTCGGTAGTTGAAGCACACATGGTGTGACTGTCGCCGCAGGAGAGACAAATCCTGCGGCTTTTTTTGTATCCGGGCGGGGCATCACGATCCGTTCCGGAACCCAGCCAAGCTGGCTGGGCGTTTGCCGCGCTATGCGGCGTGTTGGGGGTCGTACCCCGTAGTCGAAGGAGCTTTCAAAGTGGCGAGTGGAACGGTGAAGTGGTTCAACGAAGCGAAGGGTTTCGGTTTCATCCAGCAGGAAGGTGGCGAGGACGTGTTCGTCCACTATTCCGCGATCCAGGGCGATGGCTTCAAGACGCTGGCCGAAGGCGAGCGCCTGGAGTTCGATATCGTTCGTGGGCCGAAGGGCCTTCAGGCCGCTAACGTCCGTAAGGCGTAGGCAGCCGAACCACGGAGCACTCCGTCAAGCGCGGGGCGGCGCATCCAGCGCCGCCCCGTTCGCTTTTATGGCGACATCACGCCCCGCTTCTGATTGGTTTGGAGCCATGGCCCACCTGAGCCCACCCGCCCTCTACGCGAGCCCCGAGATCTACGACGTCGCCTTCGGCTGGGATCTCGCGCTCGAGCTCGACTTTCTAGAATCCTGCTGGGCCGCGCACGTCGAGGGCCCGGTGCGCCGCATCCTCGAACCCGCATGCGGCACGGGGCGCCTTCTCGAGGCGCTCGCGGAGCGGGGCTACGACGTCCTCGGATACGACCTGAGTCCCGAGATGGTGGCGTTTGCGTCGCGCCGTCTCGGCGCGTACGGGGGCCGGGCGCTTCGCGGGGACATGGTCGCTTTCCATCCGCCGGGGCACTTCGACGTCGCCGTCAATCTGGTGAACTCGATCGGTTACCTGCTCGACGACGATCAGCTGCTCCGGCACTTCGAGCGGATCGCGGAGGCGCTGCGCCCGGGCGGGATCTACATCGCGCAGTTCAATTACGCGGGCGAGCCTCCCGAGCTCGCCACGTTCGGCCCCTGGGGCCATCGCCGGAACGACATCTCGACCACGCTCACCTGGACCGTGGTCCGCGAGGATCTCGCGGCGAAGCGCTCCCACCAGCACGCCCGCATCACCGCGCGACGCGGCAAGGAGAAGCTGTCGATCGAAGAGGACCACGTGCTTCGCCTCTGGACGCAGGAGGACGTGGACGATCTTCTGGAGCGAAGTCCGCTCCGTCTTGCGGCGGTGTACCACGACCGCTTCGATCCGTTTCCCATCGATGTGCCGAGGACGGGGGAGTTCGGGAATCTGTACCACGTGCTCGCGCGGAGGTAGCGCGGGCGGGGGGAACTAGCGGGGAACCGTCGCGCTGAAGTCGAGGATGGCCGCGGCGAGGGAGTCGGGCTGGTCCAGCGGCACGAGGTGCCCGGATCCATAGAAGCGCTTCCCGATCGCGGGACCCGCGGTCTCGTAGCCCAGCCGCTTTCGCGCGCTCGACCACGATTCGGCGGCGGGCCAGGAGTCGTCGGTCAACACCACCATGATCGGCTGCTTCACCTTCTTGATTCGTTGCCTGAGATCCATGTGCCACGACTCGCGGAAATACGCGGACATGACGTCGCGGGGGACCGCTTCCGCTCTCGTCACGACCGAGTCGACCTGGCTCGTGTCCTTCGACATCTGCTGGAACACGCCCGCCACGAACACGGGGTAGCGGTCGCGCAGGAGCATCTCGAGATTTCCGATGCGCTCCGAGTCGGCCAGGATGTACGTGGGCAGATCGATCGGCACGATCCCGGACGCGCGCGACGGGTGCGCGGCGGCCTCTTCCAGCGCCACCCAGGCTCCATACGACTGGCCAACCAGCACCGCCTTCTTCACCTTCTCGCGGTCGAGCGTGCGGTCCAGCGCGGACGCCACTTCCTTGAGCGAGAACGGAGTCACTTGCGGCGACTCGCCGTGCCCCGGCAAGTCCACCCGCACCACGCGGTGCTTCGTCTCGAGCAGCGGCGTCACACGATCCCACATATGACGATCCTGACCGGCGCCATGGATCAGGACGAGCGTCGGCTCTCCCTGCCCGCTCGACGAGAACGCGAGGCCCGGGGTATCCGGCGAGGCGATCGGAGCGAGCGACAGGAGGGTGCCGAGGACGAGGGCGAGAGCCATTGAAGCGCGGCGGGGGGAGATCATCGAGGCCTCTATTCTAGCAGAACGGCCGTGAGCGCGGGGCTGGCTACGACGGGCGCCGGTAGAGCGCGTGGGGCCCGGCCTGGTCGGTGGGCATGAGGAGGATCGATTGCACGTTCACGTGCGGCGGCCTCGTCACGGCCCAGAGCACGGCGTCCGCGACATCCTCCGCGGTGAGCGGCTCGATGCCGTGGTAGACCGCGCCGGCGCGCTCCGTGTCTCCCTTGAACCGGACGAGACTGAATTCGGTCTCCGCGAGGCCCGGCTCGACGTTGGTCACCCGCACGCCCGTGCCGAGCACGTCGTAGCGGAGCGCGTCCGAGATCGCGCGGACCGCGAACTTGGTCGCGGAATAGACGGCGCCTCCCGCGTAGACCAGATGCCCGGCGACCGAGCCGATGTTGACGACGTGCCCCCTCCGGCGGGCCACCATCCCCGGCAGCACCGCGCGCGTGACGTAGAGGAGCCCCTTCACGTTCGTGTCGATCATCTGATCCCAGTCGTCGGGATCGCCCCCCTGGACCGACTCGAGCGCGAGTGCGAGCCCGGCATTGTTGACGAGGATGTCGGCGATGGCGAGGAGCGTTCCCGTCCCAGAGAGCGCGCGCTCGGTGGCGGCGCGGTCGCGGACGTCGAAGGCGAGCGTGGTCACCTCGACCTTGTGCTCGCGGCGGATCTCCGCCGCGACCGTCTCGAGCCGATCGGCGCGCCTTCCCGTGATCACGAGGGACGAGCCCTCGGCGGCGAGGCGGCGGGCGATCGCCTCGCCAAATCCGCTCGTCGCGCCCGTGACGAGCGACAGGGAACCTCGAATCGAGCTCATGGCGATGTCTCCGACCGAAGCGCGGGGTTTGGAGCCGCGCGAGGATAGCACCGATCCCGGTGGCGGGCTCGGGAATCGTCCCCTAGACTGCCGCGACTGAAGCGGACGTGTCCACGGAGGGGCTCGGCCATCGACGACATCCTCGTGATCGGGGGCGGCATCCACGGCGTCGCCGTGGCGCGCGACGCGACGCTCCGCGGTCTTCGCGTCGTCCTGGTCGAGGCGAACGATCTCGCATCGGGCACGAGCAGCCGCACGTCGAAGCTCGTGCACGGCGGCATCCGCTATCTCGAGACGGGCGAGTTCGGGCTCGTGCGGGAGGCGCTCCGGGAGCGCTCGATCCTGCTTCGGACCGCGCCCGCCTTCGTCCGGCCGGTCTCCTTC
>Ga0157379_10005278_pt1 | contig 11093 bp, 6 predicted proteins | sample S25metaG_FD_121802 | JGI IMG/M metagenome (GOLD analysis project Ga0157379, IMG submission 121802) | Switchgrass rhizosphere microbial communities from Kellogg Biological Station, Michigan, USA - S2-5 metaG | ecosystem: Host-associated > Plants > Roots > Rhizosphere > Soil | place: USA: Michigan... | reverse complement strand
TTGGCTGCGGCAGCTATTCAGCTTTGCGTCCCCATGCCTGAAAGAAGAGATGTGAAACGACCAGCGTGTCGGGATTGGCAAGATGCCGCCCGAGCGCCGTCTTCATGTCTGCAAGCTCTCGCTCTCCGACCAGCCCTTGCGCGAGTATTCGCTCGCTCAGGTTCTCGGCAAAATCCAGCAGGATGTTGCGGCGACCGTGGCCCGGTGGATACGTGTGAACGGTCGGATTGACTCGAACCTCGATGAGACCGGCGTCGCGAAGCAATCGCGGAAGCTTCCGTCCGATAAAGGGATCGATCCCATTCTTCGCAGAGTACGTCTCGAGTAGCTCGACCAACCTGGTCCACGCATCCGACGCGGGATCGCAAATGTGGCTGACATAGTCAGCCTCATGAAACGCCACCCAGCCTCCCGGCCGTACCAGGGCGACCGCTTCGGCAACGATCTGCTCCGGCTGCGGCACGTTGACCAGTACCAGGCGCGCCGTCGCAAGATCGAAGGAGCCTCTGGCCAATCCTGTGGATCGGGCGTCCCCCTCGATCACTTCGACGTTGCTAAGGCCGCGCTCCGACGCCAGCGTGCGAGCGAGAGCGACAGCATCCGCGCTGCGCTCGACGCCCACGACGCTTCCCGTCGGCCCAACCCTCTCGGAGAGGAGCTCGAGACAACCGTGCGGACCGCAGCCGATCTCGACCACGCGTGCGCCGCGCGCTACCCCTGTCTGATCGAACAGCCAGCTCGACTCGTGCGCCAGCTGCCGGGCCTGTTGCTGCAACCGTCGTTGTTCCGCTTCCCGGTAACCGAGAACGTACTGGTCGGCCTCAGTCATCGCAGGTCCCTTCCCGTTCCGGCTCCGCGCCTGGCGGTTCTACAGCTGTGGTCGAGTCCAGGCCAGGTCACTGCGCCGATTTCGCAGCCAGACCGTAGGATGCCGCCGCGCCTGCAAACAGCAGCAGCGTCACGATCCCCAACGCGAACCCGACATTGACGGCGATGTGTTTTCGTCGCACGTTCTTCGACAGAGTATTGATCTGTGACGACAGCGCCTCGATCTCGAAACCTGCATCAACGCCCAGAAGTGTCTGCCGGAACATCGCCGGCTCATGCAGCGCAACGAGCTGGAAGAACCACATGACGGCCGGTGGATACGTGGTCACTGTCCCGGACCCGCTCTCTGCTGAAATCGATTCAACAAGACGCGATGGTCGAAGATAAACGCGTGACCACAGACAGTAGATCGCCGATGCCATCGACATCACGAGTGTCAGGGCCATGAGCCCGAACAGCCGCCACGTCAGCGGCTGAAACGTGGCGAACAGGCTCGCGAGCTCCTCGGGCTTTCGGAATGCACCAGCCGCGATGAAAGCCAGAAAGGCACCATCCAGCCCCATCACAACCTGCGCCTTGGCGTCCGCACTCCGGTACCATCCAAGAACATCGTCGTACAGCCGGCGTGAATATTCTACGGCCGGCTTGAGCGCCGCTCCGATTGGCGCGCCCTCGCCGGAGAGGCGGCCGGTCAGCGGCGTTGCAGCGTCACGATCGGCCATGAATGACCTCCACTGATGGATGCGTTCAGAGTTCGCGATTCCCGAACGGGCCGCACCGACGATCGAGCTGATCGGATCTGTCTCTGCGAGTTCCGCGCTCTCCTCGGTGTGATCTGATCGTGATTACACGTTGAACTTGAACAGCAGCACGTCGCCGTCCTTCACGAGATAGTCCTTTCCCTCCATGCGGTAGAGCCCCTTCTCGCGCGCCGCGGCGACCGAGCCGCATTTCACCAGATCCTCGTAGGCGACTGTTTCCGCCTTGATGAAGCCGCGCTCGAAGTCCGAGTGAATCACGCCGGCGGCCTTCGGCGCCGTATCGCGCTGGTGAATGGTCCACGCGCGGACCTCCTTCTCGCCGGCGGTGAAATACGTCTGCAGGCCGAGCAGATGGTACGTCGAGCGGATCAGGGTGCCGATGCCGCTCTCCTCGACGCCGAGCGCCTTGAGAAACGCATCGGCTTCGTCCGGCGCGAGGTCGACCAGATCGCTTTCGATCTGGGCGCTGATGACGACCGCCTCGCACGACAGATGCGTCTTCACGTACTCGCGCACCTTCATGACGTAGGGGTTCGTGTCGGCGGTGGCAAGGTCCCCCTCCTTGACGTTGCACGCAAAGATCGTCGGTTTGTCCGACAACAGGAAAAACGGCGCGGAGAGCGCGCGCTCCTGCGGCGTCAGCGTGACGGTGAGCGCCGGTTTGCCTTCGTTGATCGCCGCCTCGATCTTGCCGAGCACCGCCTCCTCGGCCACGGCGCTCGTGTCGCCGCGCTTCGCGTCTTTCGCGAGCCGCTCGCGCCGCTTCTGCACGACCTCGAGATCGGCGAGCATCAGCTCGGTGTTGATGACCTCGATGTCGCGCACCGGATCGATCGTGCCTGACACGTGGTGCACGTCCGGGTCGTCGAAGCACCGCACCACCTGCACGACCGCGTCGACTTCTCTGATGTGGGTCAGGAATTTATTGCCCAGCCCTTCCCCGGTGCTCGCGCCTTTGACGAGGCCGGCGATGTCGACGAACTCGATCGCGGCGGCGATCACGACGTTGGTCTTGGCGATGCGCTTCAGCGCCGCCAGCCGCGCGTCCGGCACCGACACGATGCCGACGTTGGGGTCGATGGTGCAAAAGGGATAGTTGGCCGCTTCGGCGTTGCGCGTCCGGGTGATGGCGTTGAACAGCGTGGACTTGCCGACATTGGGCAGCCCGACGATTCCGGCTCTCAGCATGATGTGATCGCAGGATATCAGACGCGGGGACTAGAGCTTGTAGGCGTCCGCAACAGGCCGCAGCGGACGGTCGAACCAGAGCGGACGGCGAAGGCCATCAGGACCAGGCGCGGGGCGCGTCATCGCGAGCCACTCCTTGTAGATCTCGTGCGACTTGCCGGTGTCGACGAAGATGTCGCCGTACTTGTCCGCGGGCCCGGCCTTCGCAAGCGTCACGCGTTGATGCCAGCAATGCATCCCGCTCACCGGATCCGGCTGCACCGGAAACGTCAGGTTCTGGTGAACGCCGACGTCGCTCCACCAGATCCGCGAGCTGTCGGGATCGTTGCTCGCGAACGGCTGGGCGCCGTGGACCTGCGACACCTTGTAGCCGCTGCCCTGGCGATCGATGGTCACGAGCGCGGACGCGTTCCGGTTGCCCAGCTTCTCGTCCAGCCGCCAGCGTCCCAGGTGATGCGACATCCCGAGCACGCCGGGCCGGATCCCTTCCGTCACCCAGGCTCGCGTCACGAAGTAGCCGATCCGCGTCGTCACTCTCACGAGCGATCCCGTCTCGATCCCGTAGCGCTGCGCATCGGCGGTCGCGATCCACAGCGGGTTGTCGTGCGAGATCTCGTAGAGCCACTTGACGGGCGATCGGGTGTGCACGAGCGTCGGCAGCCGGAAGTTCGGCAGCAGGTCGAACTCGTGCGCCTCGCGCTTCAGGTCGCGCCAGTGCACGTGCCCGGGCACGTAGCGCGGGATCGCGTGCTCGGGCCATCCCCAGTCGACGAGCGTCTGCGAGTAGAACTCGAGCCGTCGAGACGGCGTCGTGAAGCCGGCGAGCGGCACGCCGTTGACGAGCACGCCGATCGGCTTGCCGTCTTTCAGGATCCGTTCTTCGTCTTCGTCGATCGCAGCCCCGGAGAGCGCGTCCACCGTCAGCGGCGTTTCGTACTGCGTGTAGACGTGATCCTTGACCTTGAACACGCCGTACTTGCGCATGTAGGCCAGCGGCGTCAGCGCTTCTGTCGCCGCAGCCTCGGGCAGGCCGGGTACGGAGTTTTCGAACATCCACCCGTAATACTCGTCCATCGTCACCGGCTCGCCAGGACGGTAGGGCGATTCGAAGTGCTTGCGGATGCCGAGCGAGCCGTCGGGATCGATACGCCAGGTGAGCGTCGCCCAGAACTCGCTCTCTTCCCAGACCTCGCCCGGATTCGTTTCGTGCGTCGCCGTGAAGGTTTCCCCGCGCTTCTCGCGCGCGACGCGAAGGACCGGCTGACGGAACCCGAGCCACTGCGCGGCGTGCGTCTCCTGGCTCATCGTGTCGTGCCGCTCGGTGCCGAGGCCCATCGGCAGGATGTAGTCCGCGAACCACGCCGTCTCACTCCACGTCGGCGTCAGCGCGACGTGCAGGCCGATCGTGTCGCGATCGGTCAGCATCTCCATCCACGAGAAGCCGTCGGGGTTGGTCCATACCGGGTTGTAGACGCGCGTGAAATAGACGTCGAGCCTGCCGCGCTTCTCCTTGAGAAGATGCGGCAGCAGGAAGCTCATCTCGAAAAAGGCGAGCGGGTATTCCTTCGGAAAGAGCAGCTCGTTCCAGTAGTCGGCGGGCGCCGGCTGCGTCGGATGCTTCGGCACGAACTTGTTGGACAGGTGCAGGCCGACGCCGCCCCTGGTGCCGACCGATCCGGTGAGCACGACGAGGAGATAGAGGCAGCGCGTGATCTGCCAGCCCCACAGATTGCCGGCAGCGGCCGAGCGCCAGTTGTGCGTGCTGAACGTGCCGTGGGCGCGGCCGATCGCCCGCGCCGATTCGACGATCTGCGCCGCGGTCACGCCGGTCTCTTCGGCGGCGAACTCCGGCGTGAACTGCGCGTACAGCGCCTTCAGCGAGACGATGAAGTTGTCGAAGGTGACGGCCAGATCGGGTCGGTCGGCGCGCAGGTAGCCGCGCCAGTCGACCCACGTGCGCACGAACTCGCGGTCGTAGAGATCCTCGTCGAGAATCACCTTCACCATCGCGAGCAGCAGCGCGCCCTCGGTCCCCGAGTACGCGGGCATCCACACGTTCGCCTTGGCGGAGGTGTTCGACAGGCGGGGATCGATGACGATCAGCGTCGCGCCCGCGGTCTGCCCTTCGATGATCCGCTGCGCATGCGGGTTGAAGTAGTGGCCGGTCTCGAGATGCGACGACAGCAGCAGGATCGTCTTCGCGTTGGCGTAGTCGGGCGACGGCCGATCGTTGCCGCACCACAGGAAATGCCCGAGCCGCGCCGACGAGGAACAGACGTTCGTGTGACTGTTGTGGCCGTCGACGCCCCACGCCTGCAGCACGCGGTTCGCGTAGCCGTCCTCGCCCGGACGGCCGACGTGATACATGATCTCGTGCCTGCGGTTCTCGACAATCGCCTTGCGCAGCCGCCCCGCGATGTCGTCGAGCGCCTCGTCCCACGACACCTGTCGCCACTTACCGGACCCGCGCTCGCCGTCACGGATCAGCGGAAAGAGAATGCGATCCGGATCCTCGAGCTGGTTCGGTGTGACCACACCCTTGGCGCACGTACGGCCGCGGCTACCCGGGTGCAGCGGGTTGCCTTCGATCTTGCGGACGGTCAGCTTTTCCTTGTCGACGTAAGCGAGGATCCCGCAGGCCGACTCGCAGTTGAAGCAGATGCTGGGAATGATCCAGTAATTGCGCTTCTCCTTTTTCGGCCAGCTCGTCGACTCGAAGTCGACGTAGTGGTCCCAGACGGAGGGGTCGGGATGGGATCTGAATGTCATGAGAGTGGCACCGACTGACCGGCCTCGACCCAGATGTATTCCCACGAGAACGTGCCGCCGAGGGCGAGCAGCGCGGCCGCCGCCAGGACAGGCGCCAGCGGTGACTGGTCGCCGCCGGCCATCGCGGCGATCACCATGGCGATGGCGACGCTGCCGATTGCGCCACCCCAGAAGAGGCGCGAGAAGGCGCCCCGCAGAATCGCGGCGTTCGCCAGCTTGTGATGACGCGTCGGGCTCGGCATCAGCACGTTCTCGAAACCGATGAGCGCCAGGTGGACCGCCAGTGCGCCGGCGAGGATCCACGGCAGTCCGACGCCGCCGCCGGTGGATGGAATCAGCCCGGCCAGCATGAGCACCGCGGCGCCTTCCGCGATCGCCTGCGCGACGAGATCGATCGTCGCGTGCGGTCCCTGCCACAGGTCGCGCGCCAGCCCCTGAGCAAACAGGAAGCCGGTGTATCCGGTGGTGAGCAGCGACGAGATGATCGCCGGGATCCAGAGCGCGTGGAGCACGCCGTTCCATCCGAACCAGCCGGCGCCGATCCACAGCGTCGTCAGGATTCCCTGCAGCGTCAGGAAGTACGCGCCCCAGACCATCCACGAGCGGAAGTTCGGGCGCGTGAGGATGTAGTAGAAGCGCTCGGGACGCTCGAGGTCGGCAATCAGGATGCCGGTGGTGAGGATCAGAAACGCGAGCGAAATCGACGGTCCGATATACAGCGTCAGCGGTGTGCGGGTCTCGAACAGCCAGAGCAGTACGCTGACGATCATGCCGCCGGTGGCAATGCCCTTGGTCAGCAGATAGATCGCCATGTCGAAGCCCCACGGCTTCGCGTGCGGCGTGTCGTAGTCGACGCGCGCGTCGCCGGGGCGGCTCGGATCGGCCTCGGGTGAGCCGAGGGGCCGTAGCAGCACCTGGCCTTCCTTGTAGATGAAGGGGCGCGTGGCGATCTCCGGCTGGATCGCGCTCTCTTCGGCCGCGATGTAGAAGACTTTCGGGATGGTGCCTTTCTCGGGCTTGCGGACGCTGATCGCTTCACGCTGGGCGATCTGCGCGACCTCGCTCGCCGGGTCGTCGAGGTCCCCGAAGATGCGGCACTCGGTCGGGCACACGCTCACGCACGCCGGCAGCAGATCGTTCTCGACGCGGTTCGCGCAGAAGTTGCACTTCTCGGCGGTGTGGGTGTTCGGATCGATGAACAGCTGATCGTACGGGCAGGCGACCATGCAGGCGCGGCAGCCGATGCACGAGTCGCCGTGCAGATCGACGATGCCGTCGCGGCGCTTGAAGAGCGCGTTGGTCGGACAGATCTTCGCGCAGGGCGCCTCGTCGCACTGATTGCAGAGAACGGGGAAGAAGAAGCGACGGGTCTCCGGGAACGTGCCTTTCTCGACCGTCTTCACCCAGCAGCGATTCACGCCAACGGGAATGTCGTGCTCGGCTTTACAGGCGATCGTGCACGCGTGACAGCCGATGCACTTTCGGAGATCGATGGCGAACCCGTAGTTGGACATGCGGGGCTGCGAATATATCACGCACGGATCACAAGCCACAGAGACACGGAGACACGGAGATCTCCTGCCGAGACTGAGTGTCGCACGACCGACCGGCGAAGCCGGTCGGGTGTCGGACGGAAGACCGACGAAACGACAACCCGCGGTGGCTGGTTTCGGGTTGATCGTTTCGTCGATCTTCCGTCCGGCCCGCCGCTGCGCGGCGTCGTGCGACGTCTGTCCTCATCGGATGATCCGCTGGACACCGTCCTTCAAGAGCCGCGAATTGAAGTTGATGAGGAGCCCGACTCGTTTGTTGGTCAGTCCGAGATATGTGATGACTTGAGTGTCGAAAATCGCGTTCATGCGTTCCACGCTCTTGACCTCGACGACCACGGAATCTTCGACGATGAAGTCGAGACGATAGGAGCCAAGTCGCCGCCCCTTGTACAGCGCAGGAACCGACACCTCGCTCGTGTAGGCCAAACCGGCGGCGTCGAACTCGATCGCCAGAGCCGAGCGATAAACGGTCTCGAACAGTCCGCACCGCAGAACGCGATGCACTTCGATGGCACACCCGATAATGCGTTCCGTGATCTTGTTGATGTGAGCGAGCTCTGTGTCTCCGTGTCTCTGTGGCAAATCCATCTGTGTCCTCTCGCTATCTCCGTGTCGTCGCTGAAAACACGCGATGAGCCTCGTCGCGCTCGGTCTGGGGAATGAGCGGGAACGTGTTCAGAATGTGTTCGAACTCAGCCGCGCTCAGTTGGTAGAGACCGGCGACCAGGGCGTTCAGGCGCGCGAGGGCGCCCGGATCCCTCCGTCGCGCGAGCAGTCGCGCGAGACCGGCGATCTCCCGGCACGCCGCGGGCGCGGCCTCGGCCCTCGGGATCGGCAGCCGCTCCACCGTCCCCGTCGTCACATGCGTCGTCACACGCAGGCGCACGAAGTAGTTGACGACGAAGCTGTTGAACAGTCCGCAAAGCAGATGCTGCGCATGCAGAGGGAGTGGCGTGCGCAGGCAGAAGACGGTGTGCGTGGAGACGCAATGCGCCGGCAGCACCGCCGCGATGAGCGTCAGCCGGTTCGTGGCGCTGGCGACGTCGCGATACGCGAGCCGCGGATGTTCATGGCGATCCGACCGCAGGAGCCGGCGAGCGGCCGCCGCGCTGATCCCGTGGCGCGCCGCGGCGAGCGCGACCTGAAATGGCTCGACGTGCTTGCCTTCGACGACCGGCAGATATGCGGGGCGGGTCCTTTTGGCCCCCCCGGCTCCGAAAGGACGCGGCCTGCAGGCAGGCCGAAACGCGGCGCGGTCGTCGGTCGCGTTGAGCTCGCGGCCAAAGCTGACTGCCCAGCCCACCGGACTGCCGAGCGGCGGGAAGAGCGATGCCGCCCGTTCGACGATCGCGAGGTCGGTGGCGCTGCGCAGCGACGGGATCGCCAGATCGGGTCCGGAGATCCGCTCGATCAGTGCGGGCGACAGGCGCACCGGGAAATGCGTGGACGATTCGTCGCCGATCGATTCGAGGTCTGCAGGGTCGTCGAGATTCAGACGGCAGGCGATCTCCTCGGTCGGCGTCCCGGGCGACCCGGTGACGAGCAGGAACCGGACGCTGCGATGGATCGGAAAGACGCCGCGATGGTTGTCCATGCCGACGATGGCATCGACGCGGCACTGCGACAACAGCAGCCGGCGAAGCGCGGCGCTGCCGACGTCGGTCGCGAGCCCTGACGGCAGGACGAGGCCCAGCCGTCCGCCGCGACGCGTCAGGGCGATAGCCCGTTCGAGGAACAGCTGATACCGGTTCGCATGGCCGTCCGACTGCGCCGTGTAGACGCCGGCGTCACGCGTGAAGCGGATCACCGGTGTCGCGTCGAGCTTGGCACGCGAACGGGCGCCTGTCTCTCCGTGATCGGCCCGAATCATGTCCCACGGCGGGTTACCGATGACCGCATCGAAGCCGGCATGCGGCAGACGGGCTCCGTCGCGATCGAAGAACACTTCCGGGAACTCGAGCTCCCAATGGAACAGCCGCCGGGCTTCTCCGATCGCATCGGCCCGATCGAGGTAACCCTGTGCTGTCCGGACCGGCAGCGCACTTTGGCCTGTGAGCGCGGCGTCGGACAGCGAGCCGAAGGCCGATGCGGGAGGCGCGCCGCCAGGCTCGGCAAACCACGCGGCACACCACAAGTGCGCGATTCGCTTCCAGCGCGACATCGCCGCGTCGCGCGCGGTCAGCCCCGCGAACGCCCGCTCCTTCATCCGGACCTGTTCCAGCGTGTCGTTCGGGATCGCCTCGAGCGAAAAGCGGATCGGCAACGCGTCCCGTAACGCGTGCGACACGGCCTCCTCGCCGAACAACGGCAACGAACCGCCGGATGGACGGTGGCGCCGCGCCACGGGCGGATGCCGCAACTGGGCGATCCACGTACCGAGCAGGCTGTCGCCGACCTGGAGACGATGGTCGAGAAAGCTCAGGGGTCGATCGGCTGCCAGGGTGGCGAGCCACAACGAAAGACGGGCGAGCTGGACCGCCATCGGATTCAGATCGACACCGTACAGGCAGCGCTCGGTGACCGTTCGCCGGATGCGGGCGCGCTCGGTATCGCCGATGTCGGTGGGGTGGCAACCGCCGGCCTGCACCAGCGCCGCCTCGTACGCGGTCGCGAGGAACCGGCAGGCGGCGACGAGGAACGCACCGCTGCCCATCGCCGGATCGACAATCCGCAGGCGCAGAATCTGGTCGGGCGTCGCGTCGCGGACCAGCGGACCGAGCGTGCGGCGCACCAGGTAGTCGGCGATCGGCTGTGGCGTATAGAACGTGCCGGTCGCCTTCCGGACGCCTGAGCCCGGCTGCAGCGACACCGATCCGCGTTCGATGGACGGCTCGTAGTCGAGCAGTGTCTCGTAGACGGCGCCCAGCTGCTCCACGCCGAGATCGCGGTAGGCGATGCGCTCGCGCCCCGACCGATCGGGTGTGGGCCGCGTCGACAGCGCCACGATGGCGCGGCGGGCCGCGCCATCGTCGAGATCGCGGCGCTCGGCGAGCGGTGTCCGCGCGGGCGCGAACAGCCGACCGTTGAACGGCGTGACGCGCAGGTCGCCGGCCCGGCATCCGGCGTGCGCGAGGCGGGCGATGGCTCGCAACGCGTCCCACAGACCAGGCTCCGCCGACGATCGCTCTGCGGCATCGCGCAGACCTTCGAGGCTGTAGCTCTCGCGATAGACCGGATGCCACAGCGGCACGAGCGCGCGTGCCTCCGCGAAGAGCAGGAAGAGCATCCGGTAGACGATCGTCAGCGCCTGTTCGAAAGAGCCACCCACGTCGACGGTCCGGCCCGCATCGACGGTCCGGCTAAAGCCGGACACTACCGGAATAGCGCCGCCATCGGGCGTGCGCCGTGCCTCGGGAGTGTCCGGCTTCAGGCGGACCTTGTGACTTGTTTGGGTAGTGTCCGGCTTCAGCCGGACCTTGTGCGCGAGCAACGCGCGCAACACCTCCGCGGACGCGATCAGCACGCCATCGCGGAGCGATCTGCAGACGCCGGCCGCGTGACGATCCGAGGCCGCGGCGAGCGCGTGGAGCGATCGCGGGTCGTCTGCGGCGGCCGCCAGCGTCCGGGCGCCGAACAGCTGGAAGAAGACGCGAAACAGGTGCGGATTGTCGATCGCCAGGTCGAGGTCCATCTCCAGGTGACGCCGCGCATACAGTCGCCCGGCGTCGACGCTTCGCAGATGGATGCCGTCGAAGAGGAGGCACCAGGACGCATCACGCCGCGCGGCTTGCGTGACGGCGAGACGCCACAGCGGATCGCGGGGTTCGCCCCACGGCGTCACGATGAGCGCCACCGGGCGTTCGCCGGACCGCAACGTCGCGGCGATTCCGGGATCGACCGCCTCGATGTGCCGCGCGGGCTCGAAACCCAATGCGGCGAAGAGCGGCGCCGCCGATTGCAGCAATGTGCGCGGCGTCGTGGACGGGCCGAGCATCGCACACCGCCGGCGCCAGAGAGTCAGCGCGCGATGCGCGATGTCCACATCCGGAGGCTC
>Ga0157379_10005277_pt1 | contig 11095 bp, 12 predicted proteins | sample S25metaG_FD_121802 | JGI IMG/M metagenome (GOLD analysis project Ga0157379, IMG submission 121802) | Switchgrass rhizosphere microbial communities from Kellogg Biological Station, Michigan, USA - S2-5 metaG | ecosystem: Host-associated > Plants > Roots > Rhizosphere > Soil | place: USA... | reverse complement strand
GGTAGAGGGAGGGAGCAACAACGCGTCCATCCTGCATCTCCTCTCAGGAATACTCCAGTCCCTGTCCCAAACATTGACGCTCGCCATCGTCGACGAGTCGCCCGACTTATCTACGGCGCTTACCCTCCGCCTTTCGCACGCCAAGGCCGAACGCGCCCTGCACCTCGCACACGCCTACGCACACCCGACACAGAAGAGGTATGCTGAGGCCGTCGCACTTACACAGCGGGGACATTTGCACGTCAGAGAGGCACGGGCTACGCTGTCGATCCTCTCCGGCACGCAACATGCGGAGTTCTATCCTGTGGATGAAACGACGATCTCGCGGCTCGAGCACAGGCTGACACAAGAGGAAGAGGGATACAAACGGACGTGGTTTGCAGAGGGTGGCGATGGGCAGAAGAAGCCGGTGTTCTTCGACATTGCATTCAACTACGTCGAGCCTCCGCTGGAACGACTACGAGCACGGGCGGGGCTGAGCACGGTGGCGACGACAACAGAGAGCAAACCGGTAACAAAGGCAAAGGCGGAGATTGAGACTGCAGAGAAAAGCGAGACAGAGTCAGTAAAGGCCCCAACTCGGGGTCTCGGCGGGTTCCTGGGGAACTGGTGGGGAAGGAGATAGTGTCCGGGGTCCCATATACGTAGTATCGCTCCTCGTAATGACGTGGGTGGCCTAGACAAGTGTGACTCGTGTGACAGCATAAGAGTGCGTGACGGAGAGGAGAGCGTGGACGATGGATTTCTTCTCATCGCATCACGACTCGCAGTTCTCCTCGACGACAGCCGCGACGACCACCGACTCTTTTGCTCAGGAAATAGGCCGTCGCTTCTCCCAGCCCATCCTCACCGCCCGACTCTCCCCTGTCATCACCGCACAATCCCCAGGAGCGCCCTCCTCGTCTTCGACGACAACAACGACAACAACGATTCCAACATATGCAGCATTGGCATCGCCCCAGGCAAAGCTAAATGCCTTGTCTCTACGCTCAAAGCCTCCAACACCAGCCCCGCTCGATTCTCGCATCTCAACAGTTGACCCTGTCTCCCTCTCCAATGTGCTGAAAACCCCGCACATCCTCATTCTCGACATCCGTCCACATGCCACTTTTATGCAGTCCCGGTTGTTTAATGCCCTCTCGCTTTCCGTGCCGTCCACGCTGCTGAAGCGACCTGCATTTCCACTCGACAAGCTTACGGAAATGCTCTCATCGGCCTCGGCCCGTCGCAAGTTTTCCACATGGAAGTCTGCCTCGCGCATCCTCGTGTACGATGCAGACTCTCAAATGATCCCAGATGGGTCGAATATTAGGGGCTTGCTTCGCAAGTTTGACAATGAGGGCTTCCGAGGAGAGCTCTCTTGGCTCAAGGGTGGCTTCGCAGCTGTTTGGCGTGAGCACCGCCAACTCGTCAATAGCGGTCCGCCGTCCCCCGATTCGTCTGAAGAAGAGGATTCAACGCTTGGATATCTGCGTACTCGCAAATTGCCCTCATCTGCTTTCCAACAGTCCTCCACCACCTCCGCCAGCCAACGACCTCCCCATGCAAGCACAAGTCAAGCCAACAGCACCGTTGCACCTCCTCCCATGTCCACACGCACTGTCGCCGCCAATCCATTCTACGACAACATTCGCCAGAACCGAGAACTCGAACATGGCATCACCGAAAGGATACCCCTCAAGCTGCCCCCAGAAGTCCGTGCTCGGCGAGACGACCTTCCGTTTGACTGGCTCAAGCAGATCGTCGATAAGGCCGACGTAGAAGAAGGCACAGAATCACTCGCTATGCAATTCTACATGATTGAGCTGCGCGAACAACGACGCCTTATGGGTGTCATGGATCACCATTCCAAGGAGGCGAGCCATACGAGCCAGAAGGTTTCGTTTCCGTATAGTATTACTGCTGGTGTTGAGAAGGGCACGAAGAACAGGTGAGTAGGCCACGTGACCCTCCGTTGGTGTATGCTCACTCCGCAACAGATATCAGAATATCTGGCCCTTTGAACATGCTCGCGTTCGCCTAAAGTCATCTAGCCTGGAAGATGGATCAGATTATATCAATGCCTCGCATGTCCATCCCCTTGGTACACGTCGACGATACATTGCCACCCAAGGCCCCCTACCCACCACCTACATCGACTTTTGGACGTGAGTCCCCCTTCAGCATGTATGTGATTATCTACTCACATATCTATAGTTTATGTTGGGAACAAAACATCAACATCATTGTCATGCTCACCAAACAAGTCGAAGGCGCATTGGAAAAGTGCGGCTGCTACTGGCGCCAAAACATGTATGGCCCGTTCCGACTCGAGCTGGTGTCATCGACCGGTGACGAGGAGATCGAGGTGCGCACTGCTCCGCCGAATCTCGGCTTTAACTTTGGCGGTCCCTCTTCTTCCTCCCAATCCCATTCTAATCCTCCCGTTGATACGGTCGTACGGCGGACGTTTATGCTAAGTCATGTAAATCACCCGGAGATTCCCCCACGCAAGGTTACCCAGTTCCAGTATCTTGGATGGCCGGACTATGACGTGCCAGAGGATCCAAAGGGCTTATTGGGGTTGATGCGTCAGGTTGATGCACTTCGTGCGGAGCACGGGAATGGCAGTCCGGTGCTGTTGCATTGCTCTGCAGGGATTGGACGCACGGGTGGGTTTATCATGGTCGATGCTGCGCTCGACGGGATTCGGCATGAGTTGCAGAAGAGACGACAGACGACGACGCATGAAGAAATGGGGATTGAAGCATCGGAAGATATGGACCTAGACCCGATATCCCGCGACGCAACACTCCGCCGAATAGGAATGTCTTCACCTCGACGAAGCCGTGGAAGTAATGGACAAGATGCAGCTCTATATACTCACCCAGAGTCATCAAACTCAGCATACGCTGCACACCGCGGTTTCATGTCACCGTCGATGGTGCATGGCGGAGGTCTGGTTCCGTCTGTTTTGAATAATAACATTAATTTACATATGCCCAAAGCCACTTCACCGCTACGCAAGTCGTTCTTGACCTTATTCGGTGAGCCGGACTCGAAGGCCGGCTCTTCCTCTAACTGCAATATTCATACCCCTTCTTCATCGTTAGTCGCGGACTCGTCTGTGGCATCGATGTCGATCAATTCGGCGTTGTTTAGCAGTCCGGGGCTTAATTCAAGGTCTACGGGAGCAACGTCGTCCATTCCCGTATCTGTTGAGTCTTCGCGCTCAACTTCGCCCTTTAAACAACCTGCTCAACTTACGCAGGGTGTGCAGACATCCTTTGATTATACAGATCCGAGGAATATCGCTGATGCGTCTACGCCGACTTTACTCTCACACTTCAACGAGCCTGTGCGGAGTATATTGGAGGATATGAGGGAACAGAGGATGAGTCTTTGTCAGAGCTTGCGCCAGTATGTGTTTGTGCATCGGGCGATTGTGGAGGGTGCGTTGGAGATTGTGGACCAGGAACGGTCGGAGAATGTGGATGTTGGGACTCAGATTAGTGGGTACGGGTGGCATGATGAACATGAAGACGAAACGATGCTCAAACGCGGACCCAGCCCGACGGAGTTGTTACCTGTGGACAAACGAGGAGGTGAAAGGCTGATGAAGAGGCCGAGTTTTAGGAGACGGGAGAGGAGCGATGTTTCGAGCACGACAGAGTGTGGGCCTGCGGCTCAATGACGCCATAGGTGCGGTTTGCGTCAGGAGGCGAGAAGACGTTGACCGCGGCCTTTTGCCTTTTTTCCATTTCTTTTTCCAAATCTTTTCTTTCCGGATCCGAGTTTCGTTTCAAGATCTATTATTGCATAGTATTCACCTCACCCACCTCACCCCATCACGCACATCTATCTACAATGTCACCCCTTCCCCCTCACCATCTTAATTAAACCCTCCCACGATGCATGGTCCTCTTCCTCTTCTGCCTCCCCCTCACGCACAGCCTTATATCCTGCTACAATCTTATCATTCACGGCATACGTTTCCCTCTCCTATCTTTCTTCTATTTCTATTCTCCTGTCTATTTCTTTTTTCTTCCTATCTAACACCAGTTTCCTCCATCCTATTTCCTCCTTTGGGTGCTATTACCAGTCGGCTTTCAAGCATCAAGCTTCTCTAATCCCCAACCCCCACTCTTCTTTTTCCTGGCTTTTGGAGGTATTCCCGGTGGTCGGATGGACGTCACCTTCGCACGAGTTCGGACGCCACGAAGCCGCTTACTTCTTCCCTCCCATTGACCTCTTCATATCGTGCATTTGGCCTTGTCACAACCTATTTTTTTATTCTATCGCTTGGAGTACTACTGCATGTAGAGTATGACCGGTGTTGTTGTAATGGAACTGTATCGAGTATTCTTCAATCCCCTCTTCCATTCTCTCTTGAGCTCAGGCAGTGCAATCCTGGTGAGAAGGCTATGTGTGTTAGGTATGGAAAGTTAAGTTTGCATGACGCGTTTACTTGCTCATTGTGGCTGTAAACTTATCCATGATCAACGTCGGAAGGGGGGGTCGCCGTAACGACTTTGAAAGATCTACCATAGATTCGGAATGGATGGGACGCGGGATGCTACAAACATGTCTTGGATCAGTCATGACTGTGTCCAAGCAACTAGCACAAGTACCCTCTGCGTCACTTTTCTAGACCTTTGGTTGCTAACGAGGTGAAAATTAACTAGAAGGGGGACAATTGCGAGGTGAGTGGTGCGTTTTCCTTGGCTTGGTGGCAGTTGGTGTGAAGAGAATTGTTTTATCTTCCTATCAGTGATGGGGTAGGGTATTTTCGAGATAGGTTATACGTGGATGCCTTTTATGAGTGGCATTTTGGGGGAGTGAAGTCTAATGGAGTCTGGCTACGCGGGGGGAGGCGAAATTCAAAATCGAGTCCGAGCCCAGATGTGTATAAGCATCGCAACATTCAAAGATTGAGAGATTGGCTTCAAGAGTTGGCTCCCCTAAATATTACCGAGGGTTGTATTGTCTTCTAGATCTTTTAAAAATATGAATGAATGTCTGGGGTCCTGCTTAAGAGACTGAGTTGTTTCCTTACCCGCTCCACTTTGGCAGATCTCAGTAGCCTTTCCTTTCGTTCTTTAAATACATACAAAAGCAAATGAAAGATCTTTCGATGACTTCATAGAATTACTCACCTTCTTAACTTTAAGTCGGTGATATCACCACAACTGATTCTGCACTTTCCATACTTTCGTCTCTTCATAGCCGAACGCGTCAATTGGAATAAGGCACTTTCAGCGCGTCGCCAGGGATAGCAGGCAGCCCGGCGACGTTCCCAAGCTCAAGAAGCCAACGGAGTTCGAACGCACAGCAACGTCGTTAACGATGCCCACCTACATAAAACCGTTTCCTGCATTGACGGGGTTTTATAGACTGTTATTTCTCCATCTTGAGCCAAGTAAGTCCGACCTACGAAAGGTCTATTATCCGCGTAAATAGCGCACTAACGCGAACACGCGGGTTTTATCAAGTCTCCACCATTTCTCCAGCACTCCTCGCATGGGTCTTCCCAGGTGCTGCCTGGTTTCATGCTGAGCTCATCCCGGGTCAGAATGGGGGGAGTGGAATCCTGGACGCAAGGTCGGCTATGGCCATATGGCAGCTGGCGAATTGTGAGTTGCGTCACTGTCCGTCAACGCAATATTCACATGGAGATTTTGTGCAAAGGTTATTTTCTATTAGGACTCATATCGTCACTGGTTTTCAGAGCGGTGAGAGATGCCTTGCCGCATGATCCTGTTGCTCAGGAGAAGATTGTGCGTGCGTCATTGACGGCGTTGGCGATTGCGGATGTGAGTGTCGTTATATTTTTTGCTATTTAGGGAATGTTGATTTGTTTTTATGAATAGGTATCACAGTGGGGTGGTTTTTCGTTCGTCTTTTGCTCCTATGATTGACGGGTTGTGTTTAGTGTTGGGATATCACTCTATGGCCTTCCTCCTGAAATGCGCGCAGACCCGTTGTCGTGGAATCCTATGACGCACGGTAACGTTACGTTTACTAGCTTCTTATTTGCAGTCCGGTGAGTATCTTCAAAGTTAAAGTCAAGCGCAACGTTTATCATGCGGACTCAGCGTGGCCTGGTTATTGGGAATTGGCCGCAAGACATACGGGAGAGGAAGCTACGCACAAGCCCTTAAGTCGCCAAAACTCAAGCGCTGATAAAACCAAAAGCACTGAGAATAATAGAATACTCCTGATGGCGAACCCTCTGTCTTGTAAAATACTCTGTCCGTAGCGAAAATCCCATCACATTCAATTCTACAAATATAAGTGGTAAACTAGACCCAAAGAACCGATGATAGTGAAGATATCTCAATGGAAAAACATACACAACCATGGTCTTCCTCAAACAAGTAGCCCCTAAATCCCCCGCGACCGCAGGTCAACAAACGCCACAAACCGGCCGATCGAGAACTCAAAGGCAAAGGAGAGGTTATTTGCCACCACTCCCACCACTTCCCGTTGCTGTCGCCTTCTCTGCTTCTTTGCGCTAAAAAATAAAAATATGCACGTAGTCAAAAATGCAAGAACTCGCAAAAGAATGGAGAAGAGGAAGAGAAGTGAACTTATCGTTCGAGGAATGAAGCACATACTCTTTGCTTCTCACGCAAAGCTTCTGCATCCCTGGTTACACCCAAAACATTAGGAAAGCCGTTCAACATAACACGAGGTAGATTGGCTACGTACGTCTCTTTACGCTTTTGTAAACTCGTAGCGCTCTCCTTTTTGCTCTTTGCGTTGGCAGCCGCCTTCTTCTGTGCTTTCAAGCGGTCTTGTTCCCTCTGATTTCCTCCTATAAAACCAATAAAAATCGTGGAATAAGCGAGTTAAAACACAAATTTTGGAAAATGCACATACTTGTCATGATGGTCGTTTCTGGAAGTGGGTGTATGTGGGTGTGACCGATGTGACATGACTTGCCAGTTGTTTCCTTTTTGGGACAGAGCGTTGCTCTTGGGGTATTATTTCTTCAGGAAGCCGAACTTTGATAGAAATTTCTACAAGAAATGTTTTGTTATATTCATATCTCACCTAATATTTTAATGGCAATATCCTAACAAGGAAGGTATCGGAGGCCATTGACAATGTTTAAATAGACTTTTTCGTTCCCTAAAAACCGGTATAAAATTATGTCTCACTTGGTAAATCTTTGACAGTTGCGAATCTAATTTTCAGACGGATTTGATTCTGAACGTCCAGAGAATCCGTGATAAGATTCTCTGATTATCTAAGCCCACGCCAAGGCACCGGAAACGCTGACGTCTCGTTGCACTGAACGCGCGGTCTTTGCCACATCCAGCTTTACCTCTGACTTCCATCTGACATGGTGAGCAAAGCCTTTCACTATATGTCTCCAATAATCATTAATATTCGCTAGTTAATCCGTATTAGGTCTAAGGACGGTAATTTCCGTTTCGAGTTCCAGCCCACTTCACCTGTTGGAGAGTTGGCCCAGAAGGTACGCAATGTAACGTGTTCATAACACAGGACTCGTTCTAAATGTGTTGCGAAGATCTTGGAGACAACAACGCACGCAGATCCGTCAACGATATGCATATCTGATAGGCCTAAAGGCAACGAAGTTAACATCCACACACTAGCGAACAAGAATCTGGGGGAACTAGGCCTTAAGTGTGTTTATATCGTGGATGGCACTTGTGTTGATTACTAATTTATACTTTAAGGCATGGCGATCTTCTGTTTGTTTCCTACAAAGAAGCACATACCACAAGTTCATCTGGTGCGAATGGGTCCCATACGCCTAATGTCTCTGCTGTCCCGACCACAGTAGCAGCCTCCGCCAAACGTCCTTGGGAGTCAGTCATAGAAGATCCAGTCGATGTGTTCTACCGTCAGAAAGATGGGAAAATACCACGACCTCGCGATACTCGGTTCTGTAAACATGGCTCGAACGCCATGTGCGACTACTGCATGCCCCTGGAGCCCTATGACCAAGAATATCATAAATCACAAAACATCAAGCATCTCTCGTATCACTCTTACTTAAGGAAAATTTCTCCACCGGCTTCAACTCAGTCGTCTACGGCCTCTCTCCCACCTCTCGCACCTCTTTCATACAAGGTCAAAGTCCCTTGCCCTACAGGGAGTCACCCGCCTTGGCCAGCAGGGATCTGTACCGGCTGTCAGCCTTCCGCTATTACGCTTCAACCTCAACCATTCCGAATGGTTGACTATCTCGAATTCTCGAGCCCAGACATCATTGACCGTTTCCTGGGCGCATGGCGTCGTACTGCTTCTCAGAGGTTCGGATGGTTAATCGGACGGTATGAGCCCTATGACGAGGTTCCTATGGGGATTAAGGCTGTTGTGGAAGCTATCCATGAGCCTCCGCAGGAAGGTGAAGTTGACGGGCTGAGCTTGGGGATACCATGGCCTGACGAGGAACGCGTCGTCGATTTGGCGAACAAGATTTCGACGCCTTTGATGATTGTTGGGCAGATTTTTACAGATTTGACTCCAGATGAAGAAGATAGGACGAAGCTTCTCTATAAGCGTCACCAAGGGTCTTACTTCTTATCTTCGCTTGAAACTATCTGGGCCGCCTCTCTACAGGTTAAGCACCCCACGAAAACTCGCTCATCCCCCTCAGGTATCTTCAGCTCGCGGTTCGTCACTGCTGTCTTATCCGGGACAGAGGAAGGAGGCGTTGATGTTCAGGCATACCAAGTATCGGAACAGGCATGTGCAATGGTGGAGGCAGATATGATTGAAGCAAGTGTTGAGCCCGGCATTGTCCGTGTTAAAGAAGAGGACCGAAGTGAAGACAGCGCTCGTTACATCCCGGACGTCTTCTTCCGTTATAAGAATGAATATGGTATAGATGTCAAGAAAAGTGCAAAGCCGTGCTTCCCAGTAGAATACTTGATTATTAATGTGAGTTCTTTTCGACCTTCCTATGCCCTATGCCACAATAGATTACCTGAGTTTGTAGGTCACTCATGGTTTCCCCAAGAACCCGGCACCGTTATTCCGTTCAACGACATTCCCTATCGAAAATAGATTTGGACTTGAGGAACAAGATGCCCAGAAGGTCATTCAAGAAATGAATAAATTAAAGGCATATGAAATTGTCCCCAGTACACAGGGAAAGTCAGATTCTTCCACCAGGCTAAAATTGGGGGAGTGGTTAAGTGACTGGCATTTGATTTCTTTCCTTGGAACAGTCGGACTGTTTACTCCGGCAAGCTTCTTTCGCCCAGTTGGAGTGGCCTATGACTGATAATATATATTAGGAGGAACTAGTGATCCTTGCTCGCACCGCTTCTGCTCCTAACCTTGAGGATCCAACCGTTTTGGACGACCTTCTATCAACAAGCGGTTGGCAGACTCTAGTGACAATTGCAAGAGAAAGTGCTCGTACGTTTTTCTATCTCCCTTCCTCAATGCATTTACTCATCAAATAAACAGCTCCGTCACGTCCCTCGAACCCACCTCCGAGTACAAGCATTCCAGGTGGAAGCGATGATATCCCCCCCGAAGCTTTTGACCATGTCATGGACGATGCCCCCACCGGTAATATCAAGATGTGCCCACACTGTACCTTTGAAAACCCCGGGTCGAATACCGATTGCGAGGTTTGTGGATTGCCGTTGGGCTAATTTGTTGCACAAATGGGGGATGTTCGTATATGTCAATGGGATAGCGACATCTTGTTAATGTAAAATATACAGAGAATGAATTTGATCATAGACAACAGAATGGGATCAAACTGTACCTTTTGATCACAGACAATTCCTCGAAATCCTAACAGGCGAGACGAGTCGACACTGGCCGCTTCGCTTACATATTTAATGGCAAATACATATATCTAACGCAGAGTTTTGGTAATAATACAAGAGCAGTCCTTCACTCTGCTCCGGGACTCTTGGCTCGCATTTTTTGCCCGTACATGTTTCTGAGGGAAATGTTTGTTATAACTACTCTTAGTATCGACCCGATAAAGATTCGTACCATACTACTGACGGAGGTTATCGATGCACAGCAACGACAGGGTTCCCAGGTTGGAGTGCTCCGCATCGACATATAAAGTTCAAACAGAACGCGAGATCTTTCGGTTGTGATGGTGGTGGGGGAGGTTGAGTTAGGAGGAGTAAAGTTCTTAAAGATATTCCCCCTGGGGCCCAGACCCTAGCGGTGCAGCCCGACCCCATGAATGGCCAGCCATGTAAATTATATATTGACTCAATATTGCTTCATTGGGTGTATGTTGGTAATAGAGATCTTTCCATGGGGATCATTACCACCGGATCGGTAAGCATATAGCTGACCCGCAGTAACTCGCCCATCTCCCCGTAATTTCTAGTTGTTTCTTTTATTATTTGTCTTTCTATTTTACTCATTCACTATTAATTCGATTATATTAGTAATATTTACTGTAGGCTATAGAAGTCGTTCCGTAGTTGCGAATATACTCACTACCTCATATTTTGCTCCAATAGTCCTTCGCGCAATGGTGTAAAAAGAGGTATTGTTAAAGAAAGGGGGGGACTTACCAGCATGGCCTCGGCCTCATCAGTTGTATTAAATGCACAGGCTATTACCCAAAACACTGGAAATAAAAATAAGAGTTATAGTTTGAGATTGGAGGAACATGGGGTATCATATGTGTACTAGATGCAAACCACTTATACTTAGATAGAAGATATATATATGGGTACATAATCCGCTCCTTGGTATTGGACATCAGCCCTGCATTTACCCCCTTGGAGTATGAATTTTTGAAAAATGGTATGTGAGTCATGGGGAGCGAGCGAAGGTTCAAGACAGGAGACTCAGAGTGAGAATTTCAAGGGACCCGGAAAATCGGCACAGGAAACAGGAGACTTCGGATCTGAACCCCGAGGCACTCGAAACTCAACATGGACAGTTCAAGTCAGAATTTCGGGCACTCAAAACTCAGCACGAACACTTCGAGCCAGAATTCCGGGGCACTCAAAATTTATCACAGGAAACTGTAGAAACTGTGGAACCTTATTCAGATGAAAAAAAGGTATGTTAGGAAGAGGCCGAAGAAGTCCTTGATTTCTTTAAGATACGAGTAATAAATACCCCTTAACTGTCCATAGAACAT
>Ga0157379_10005272_pt1 | contig 11099 bp, 14 predicted proteins | sample S25metaG_FD_121802 | JGI IMG/M metagenome (GOLD analysis project Ga0157379, IMG submission 121802) | Switchgrass rhizosphere microbial communities from Kellogg Biological Station, Michigan, USA - S2-5 metaG | ecosystem: Host-associated > Plants > Roots > Rhizosphere > Soil | place: USA... | reverse complement strand
CACTATCGCATGGAGTAAGCAGGCCAGGTTCCTTTGTGAAACTCAGATCAATTTAGGGAAAAGTCAAGCAATCTGGAGCTGGTAATGTGTTGACCTCGATAAGCACATCCATCTCAACAAACTTTCCCATGCGTTGCAGATCATTGTGAACAGGGTTGGACGTTGGATGCCAGGGAACACCCACATCAGCGGCCTTTACATAGTCCCAAACACTTCTTCCTCCGGGATGGGCTGGGCGGTGGTCAAATAGATCACAACAGAAGTTGCATCATTAAACAGCGTTACAATAGTATATTGGAAGATCGAGGGACGTCTGACATTATTACGATAAATGGCTGCATCTCTACATTTCACCGCATTCTACAAATAGATTGATAAGCATTGGGACGAGTATGTGTCTGCATAAACACACCTGTGATCTTAACAACAAGTTTTGGTCGATTGTTCGGCCCTGTCGGTACGTTCTCGATCTGGCAGACGGTTAGAACCGAAGGAGAGATAGAGAGTGGAATGGCTACCTTTCTGACTGTCAACATTCCGTCAATCACTTTTCCGAAGACTACATGCTTCCCGTCGAGGAAATCGCATTGGGCTGTCGTGATGAAGAACTATTTTCGATGGTTAGTTAAGGAGATCGGGTGAATGAGGGTCACGATTACCTGGCAGCCATTTGTGTTTGCGCCAGAGTTTGCCTTAGAGAGATGGGTTTTATTCAATAGCCAAAATGAAATTAGCGGGTCATACCATTGATAGGAGCCCTGGACCTGTATGTTTAACCTCGAAGTTCTCATCCTGCATGGGCTATAAGTAAACGTGCTAATAGACGAACATTAGGTACGTACAGGGAACTTATCACCGTATATAGAAAAGCTTCCAGTTCCGTCTCCATTGATGAAGTCACCTCCTGTGTAACAAATGAAGAAAATTCAGCGACATGTTGCAAGATAGACTGACCGGTCATGCTCGCCTTGGCACATGAAGTCCCGAATCCTTCAACGGGATAAGTAACACATATCAGCAGCAATACGATTAACCTACACTCTGGGGCAAAAGTAGAGAGTTTGAGTAACGGTCAAGAGAAGTAGATGGAGCGTCGCTTACCTGTGGAAGATCGCTCCCTTATAACCTTGCGGTCGCGAATTGACACTTGGCACATGAATTTAAATAATAGAAAACATTAAAATACTGTCATTCATACCGAAATTCGCCCGTGCATAGTTGTCGGAAGTTCTCAGCAGTCCTAGAGCAGCTTTAGCCACTGTCCGCACAGGAAATCCTCAGGCTACAGACTCACTTGGGAACGATATCGCTGAAAAGTTCCATCTTTATTCTTCCTGCAGGTGTCTCTCCGATATTAATGTCAAAGAAGACAATAGGTCGTGTAGGGGCCATTTTGTTAGACTTGAAGATTTCGATGGAACCGGGAGGAGCGGGATCTGAAACTTAAATAGAGAGCGTGACATGAAACGCCTGATGGTAATGCGCTGATCTTACGCCGTGAACTGGGACTTGAAACTGGTGCGTCTCTAGCTGGTTTTAACTACAAAATCCTAATCCTTCCTTATATTTTCTAAAGATTTTTACCGCAATTTTTGAATAAAAAATGAGCTACCAGATCATTAATGCACTCATTTTTTCTGACTGCTTCACACACGTGCCAGACCTTGGCTGCTAGAAAAGATCCCCCTCCTCGATACAATGTGGTAATAGACTGGAAGACAACCACCCTATCGCTTCTCGTAGGTTTGGGCCAAGACACCAGGAAAGTATGGACCGCCAAAGCTAGATTGCAACAATGCATCCCCCTGCCATTCGTGATTCATCCTCGCAAAAAAAATCTCTTGGTCTAATAGCCCTCTGAATCAATCAAATTCCAATTCCAGTAAGTTATCATCTTCTCTCTCCATGGAGCACACTCAAAATAACCAACATCCAATTCTTCATTGCGTCAAGAATGGTTGGTGCTTGCACCACTATCCAAGAATATCCTCAACTTGGATCGCAGCAAGGCCCCCCACGTGCTGTTAATTGATGACTGCGCTGCCCTCGAGTATAAAGACTTGGCTCCGGGTAGCCCTCACGACTTCCGATTGCCAAACACCTCCGTATTCTTTTCCTTTTCCTTTTCCCTTATTATTATCCACGTGATGTCCGAGACGAAATCTAAGGGGGACCTTCGATATATATTCTCGGCGGACAAACCAACTCATACAGATCTTATCGATGCTGTCACCTCCAATGTTGTATATAAGGTCACACCGGACTACGAAGGGCGCAAAATAGTAACCAAGATTCGAAACGCGTCGGGGGACACTATCGCAAGCCTCGAATGGAAAGATACGTTGCCAGATATAGTGACGTATAAACAAGAACCTCCCAGGAGGGTATCAAGTTGGCTAAAGCCGAAATCACTGTTGAATCCTTACGAGTTCGCATTTTTTTGTCTCTCCCCTGACTCTCGGTCGACCTGATCTATTCTGTAGTCACCTAGAATTTAAAGATGAGCAAAGACGTGGCTATTATTGGAAGAGACCCAAGGAGAAGAATGCCGACTCGGAAGACAGTCGACCAGTTGAAATGGCGGTGAGCTGCGCCCTTTCCCAACCTTTCGGCCCATTCAACATTTAGTAATTATCTAGTTGTACACCGCAGATGATCCACAAGCTCCTATCGCCACCTTTATGAGAGCAAAGGATACAGAGCCAGCAGAACTCGTAATCACTGGACGTGCCCAGGAGATCCTAGATTTATGTGTTGCCACATTTCTTTTCCAAGAGAAGAAAAGGCGTACGAAGATTGATAAATCTGCAGTTATTGCAGATTCTGGACGATCTCTCCCGACGGCCATTTTGATTGGACTATTCACCTCATCACCCTCAATTGCCTAGACTGCAATGCTCTTTTTGTACATTACTTGTCAATGAAATCGAAATATTTTCTCCAGTGAACCCATAAATCCGTTTGAGGTATTTTTTAAATCATTGCTATATTTTTATTGTGCCCTGGGATACCTAAATGACATAGAAACTGTAGAAAAGGGTAACTGCTTGTGAGCTGCAGAATTTCACCGAAAGAGGTTAGAAAGAGGAGACACGCGGCTGACTCAGCGTCTTTCCTTTCGCTTCCATTCACCTTACGTTTGCTCGACAACCATGTCCTACTTCCTACCCCATCTTCCCTCTGGTTGGCATGTTGATGAAGCCATAAAGTCTGAAGAAGATAGAGTAGTCGTTATCCGCTTTGGGCACGATTGGGACACGCAATGCATGAAGATGGATGAGACACTTTATGGTGTGGCTGAGAAAGTTCAGAACTTTGCCGTGATCTATCTCGTCGATATCACGCAAGTTCCAGATTTTAATAAGGTGAGTACGTTTTTGCGTAATAGGATTGAGAAAATGCGGCTTATTAATGTACGTAGATGTATGAGTTGTATGACCCTTGTACTGTTATGTTCTTCTATCGGTAAGTGGCTCCATAATCTAATTCTATGAAATGGATCCATTGACCCATTCACAGTAACAAACACATTATGATTGATCTTGGCACTGGTAATAACAATAAGATGTACGTTTCTTATATTCCGTGATTTTGGTTGAGTGCTGACGTGGTTTAGCAACTGGGCAATGGATAACAAGCAAGAGGTAGCTACGTTACTTAAATTTGTGCGTTTTATTGCTGACGTTTCTTTTTATAGATGATTGATATTATTGAGACGGTATACCGTGGTGCATCGAAGGGACGTGGTCTTGTGGTATCACCGAAAGGTCAGCCCGCGTATTATTCTTGTATTATGGCACTTATGGGTTTCTTTAGATTACTCCACTAGATACAGGTATTAATTATGGACCTTGGGGTACCCTCGTCCTTTCTAGGAGCGAGTGCTTTCGTTTTATGAAGCACGTTCTATTACGAACATGTACATTACACAAGTGTGAGACGACGATACTGTTTTACATTCATTGCTCTGACATTACCCAGTCCATATCCATGTCGTTGTCCCGATCAATTCGGTGCAACGATAGTCCCTTTGAGAAGCACACCAGCTTGTGAAAATGTGATTCAGCTCAGTGAGGCGCTTTTCGTCTTTCCGTGTACAGATTTGGGTGCCGTAATAACCTAGCAGATGGTCACACTGAAATACCAGACCATATGGATATACCTCGATGTGTGATTGAAGAACTGAAGCGCTGTCTATTCAAATTCTTCTCTGTTGGATCGTGGAATTCGGTGGTAAGCAGACTACTCGAGACTGAATCGGCATACCTGCAACCAACTTGCGACTTCCTAACAGCTTGTACCAGTACGGTTCAGGCACCTTGTTCGAAAAAATGCCTTACTTCTTCGCAGTCTATTTTCTATGCTGGATACTTTGTTCACGAATGGCTTTACGGCATTATTTTTATCCAGGCGACAACAAAGCTGACATCAAGCCAACACTAAACCGGTTCCCACACACAGAACCTTAGGAACTATGGCATGCAAAGTAACACTAGATCTAAAAAACGAATGTTCAGCAGCTCATGTGATTCTAGATCCGACTCTTACTCACCTCTCTTTAGTGTTCGTTCCGATATGGCCGTCTGGCTTCAGCGTTTGTCGTTCAGGGATATCCCTTATAGCTGGGCTCTCCACTTGTGGGAATACGAAGGACAACATCTTTGGTCCTATTGGCAATCATTCTTGTTCTTCACGACTTCCCAGAGTCATCTGGAAAGATGGTTATATTCAAGATCATGCCCGCCGCAATGCTTGTTATCTTCATAGTTGTGATAACACATATTCCTTGGTCTCTCTTCGGCTAACAATAGGAACTCTATCGACTCTGCTTTCCATTAAGTTGGGCCTGGATTTTCTATCCCATTTTTTGACGAAATCTGGGAATTGATTCCGTCACGTGATGGTATCGGGCGCTTCTTGTTATCTTGCCAGACTCCACCAGGCTGTTGCTTATCAGAGTCTCTTCTGTCTCAGCGCTATCGATCTACAGGTCGCGGCTATAAATGCGGCACCGCAATGGCTTTCACCAACGGACTATTCAAGTCGTGTCCTCTTTCCTTCTCATTCTTGACCTATCATCTTGACACTCCAACATGGCTCCTGTTCCCACCACTACTTTAACCTCCGTCCATGCAGTGGATACATCTGAATATGCAAAGCCTACACTCACCAAGACTCATGCGAAGGCCCCAAATCGCTCAACACATCCCTTGGATCCTTTAAGCCCCGAAGAGGTGAGTCCTTAACCAGCAGGTGTCTCGCGGACGTTGCGTGTGGCAGACTAGCTCTATGGATAATTACACCGCATCATTGCAATTCTATTCCTGTTTGTCAATTGGCTCACAAGACTTATGGTGTTCAGTCCCATGGATATCCATACGTTTTGCTGTTAGTTCTTTGGCTGATCTGGCGTCGATTTTGTGATATGTGGATGGTTTATCCCAGACTCGATCCCAAGCACGCGGTCTGGAACCCTCTCGGTGTATCCACTTCCTTCATCCCCATCCCCTTTGCGAATCTGCAGTTTGCTTGTTTCGGCAACTGTCCAAGGCTGAATAAGATGTCTGCGGAATGCAGGTTTCGGCCCTCTCGCTCGCCATTAGGAAGTATGTGGCGGAGCATAAGGATATCAAGGCGATTAAGTTTGTAACATGTGCGACGGCCATGCCTCCAAAGCGAGATGTGCTTGCGTATCTCGGGATCCCATTGGCGACAGGTGAGAGGCCTGAGGTTCTGCAGAAAGAGCTGTTTAAGAGAGGAGATGTCGATGTGAGTACCTCGCTTTGTATTATAATCATAATCTTACTCGTTCGAACTCTCAGTTCATCGACCTTGTAACTGGGTATATACAATATCATCTCCTGCTCACATTACGCTGACCATTCTGCCTCTTCTAGGTCCGCATACAACACCGTGCTGTCCCTTAAAGGCGACGAGTGGGTCATTGACAGTCTGACACAATTACCCGAAGGAGTTCAGCCACAGATCACGGTACATGAACTTGCAGCCGCTGAAGCCACAGTGCGCAATGACCCTCGCGTGCAGAAACTGGCAGCCGAGCAGGGTAAGCTAATCCTCTTTATCAGCGATTCTCTGGCTTATCCCCCTCAGGTCTAAAGCCAGAGAACATCTGTGCGGATGGTTGGGCAATTGGATGGGATCAGCGTTTCCCCAAACACAGACGTCTGCAACAGGCTCTGTTGTTTGCCAGATTTGACAAAGACGACAATCTCTATGCGCATCCATTGGTGAGTCCTACCAACCATCGACTATTAGATATACGCTCATATATGATTACAGGACTTCATACCTATTCTTGACTCCAACTCTCTTGAAGTCATCCACATCGACTTCCCTCCCCATCGCATCCCCAAGGAAGAGACGACAGTCGTGCCTTTATCGGCCGACACCACGGCACCTCCGACTTTAGATGAAGACTCACTGGGCGCATCCGGTCGTTCTCGGATACCATACCCGGAAGCTCGACAAGAATATCTTCCTGAGTTCTTGCAGAAACAGCCTGATTATAAGCCAAGTACGCGGGAACCTCTGAAGCCATTGCATATTCTGCAGCCTGAAGGAGTCAGCTTCAGGATGAATGGTAATGAGCTTGAGTGGCAGAAGTGGAAGATGCATATCGGTGTGTAACTATCGTCCCTGGGATGCTCCTCTCCTAACTTGGCGTCTTCAGCATTCAATCACAGAGAAGGCATTGCTTTGTCCACGATTACATATAACGATAACGGTGTCCTCAGACCCTTACTCTACAGGCTGAGTCTTGCAGAAGTATGTCTCTGTATGTCAATAGTGTCAAGAACATTCTAACCCATAACTGAAGATGGTCGTTCCGTACGCCGCACCTGAGCACCCGCATCCAAGAAAGTTCGCATTCGATGTTGGCGAATATGGTATGGGAACCCAAGCTAATGACCTAAGCCTCGGATGCGATTGCCTCGGAAAGATCCATTACCTTGTACGTTATATCGGTTAGCGATGTTGGTGCTTTGTATTGATCTTTCCATGTAGCCCGGCTCGTTTATTGGACAGGACGGCCATACTGTAAACATCAAACGAGCTATTTGTATCCATGAAGAAGATAATGGCTTACTCTGGAAACATACCGATTTCCGTGAAGGTGGTCGTGCACATGCTGTCCGAAGCCGTCGACTTGTCATCAGTATGATCTGCACAGTCGCAAATTATGGTGTGTTCTATTGCCTGAGTGCCTTCCTCAGCTAATGGATGCGATTCCCAGAGTACCTTTTCTATTATTACTTCTATCAAGATGGTAGTATCGAGCTTGAGATCAAACTCAGCGGTATCCTCAACGTCTACATGCTCGCACCAGGTGAACACGCTGGTCCATTTGCCACGCAAGTCGCCCCTCGTATTGGCGGACAGTACCATCAGCATCTCTTCTCCATTCGCGTCGATCCCATGCTGGATGGGTTGAAGAACAGTGTCGTCGAATCTGATATCGTCAACTTACCGAATGCACCAACTGGTTCGAAAGAAAACTGGGCAGGCAATGCATTCACAGTTCAAGACCGCATCCTTACCGTAGCGAAAGAAGGCGGGCGTGATTATGACTTCCAGCGGGATAGGCGATGGACGATCGTAAACAAGTCAAGAAAACATCCAGCAAGCGGAAATTATGCAGGGTACGTTTTAGGATACAGAGGTTTCGCAACAACCCTGCTCGGTGCACCTGAATCTTGGGTAGTGCGTCGTGCTGGATTTGCGACAAAGAGCCTTTGGGTTGTGAAGGAGGTGGAGAATGAGGTTGAGGGACGGATGTGGCCTGCGGGGCGCTATGTCCCGCAGACGTTTAATGCCCCAGACGATTCAGTGCAGAAATGGGCACAAGGAGAAGATAGCATTGATAATGATGATATTGTGCTATTCCTAACACTTGGTACGTTGTCGATTTCGATTTACTATTGATTTAACACTTATTATGTATCATTCGTTCAGGTGTCAATCATATTCCCAGACCTGAGGATTGGCCTGTGTATGTTGTTCTTTATTCTCAAGTTTCGTATCGAATACTCATGCTACTACTTCAGGATGCCTGTCGAACAGGTACGGTTAACATTAAAACCCGTCAACTTCTTCGCCAACAATCCGTCTTTGGATGTCCCTGGTGTCAATGATAAAGCCAGTACCCTGGCTTTTGAGAACGGCACTGAAGTCACGAGTAATGGTTCATGTTGCAATTCTACGTAAATCACAATTTCGTCTTGAGCTTGATAACTCACTTCGCTACTATGCCTTTTTTTTTTCATCCGTCGTAGTATACATCATATATACCACTTCATATCTCAATGGAATATGATTTCCCCCTCATAGTCGGGATTACTTCAGTAACATTAATGGTCATAATTCGCCGCAAGATTAACACTTGAGGATGAATTCTCACTGAACTATCAATTATCAAAGGTGGCTCTATTTTCATAGAATTCCGAGCCGTGAACCGCCTGCAGTGATGGGAGAAGCTCGTAGAATTTCCATTGCATCTGCATTATCATCGCACATAAACTACCAGACAGGCGAAGATTGAGTATGAGATGTGGACCCTAAGTACTTATATAAATGAAGGCCAGCCTTTGTCTAACGATAGTGTACCAGAAAAGGGGAAAAAAAGAAAAGAACCCCAGGTTATAAGGCGCTTATTATTCCACTTATTGAACGCAGTCACGACACATCTTTTTGACGCCAAATCTATATCTGGGATTAAGCATCCTCGAGTCGTCAATATCTAACGGGTATAGATTCGACATTTCTTGAGTGCTTTGTCTCCTAAGTCCACCCCTGCGAAGAAACCTCATTTCCTTATGACTACACTTGCTCGTGAAACTTCCAGCCCTCATCAACATCTCGATGATGACGATCTTCCGAATCCTCCACCAGCCTCAGCACTCGAATTGTCTTCAAATACCAACAACGACCGGCAAGATCATGGCAATGATGACAATGGACCTGTGGTCCCTCTCCAGACTTATGGGACCGCAACATCGCCCAAGACTCTTTCGCTACCGCCGATTCAATCACCAGTCAGCGAACTCACGAATTCAATCACCCGAAGACCGATAGTCGCAAACGAGAATCAGAATCCGCTCAATCCTATCGGTGAGACATCTTCCATCTTTTATGTCCTTATAATAAAGTCTCTTCTCAAAGGAGATATCGCACTACCGGTTAAAGGGTTAACTGTAGACTCTGTATCAGCCACGCAAGAGAGAACCAGCCATATATTGGAGGGTAGCACGGCTCTGATAAAGGATCTTGATGCACTTGCGGAAATTTATCCCTTCATTAAAGGTGAGTCGCTTGATAGTTTGGTCATTCCCAATTATCTTTTAATATTGTTAAAAAACCAGATATTGTTGTAATGTTTAAAGTAAGCATCAGTTTTTATTTGGGTATTTGAGTGATACGTTAATGACTTTCGTATTAGACTGCTTGGTCTATTGAGATGAAAAAGAGATCTCATGATAAGAAAGTTATTACTCTGTACACCAAGATGACGGATGTCGTTAGTATGTTCCTTGAGTAAGTTCACAGGTTTTCTCAGTTGTTAGAATCAAGGTTTTAAATTGGATTAAGGTTGAAAAATCTCAGACCTGAGGACCTCGATCGTCCTACACCTAGCGGAGAGACCCTCCGGGGACGCTTGCAGGAGATATCCGAGCAGACACGGATTGACATTATGGATGTCACGAATACTTGCGACGCCTATGCGAAGACGAAGCCGATTGGTAAGAACATACCAGTCTAGTGATATATCTCCTGGGTGATACCATTCCCTTATAGTTAAGATGATCAAAAGTGCCGTTTGGGAGGCTCGCCTCGCAGGTCTTCTCACCCGTTTCAACGATCGACAAAAGGAATTTAGATTCGCATTTTCAATCGATACTTCCCGAGTCATTAAAGACATAACGGACCTAACCGAACAGACGAGGAAGGGAAATAATGCCAGGATTGACGAACTTATTGATTCTTCTAGTCTTTCACCATCCCCCAATAGGAGCGAAAGACCGCATAATATCATTGGTGAGACGTCCTTCTCTCTTTGAATTCTCAATCATAACAGCGTTTCCTTTGGGAAGAGGATGTCGACGCCCCGATCAAAGGGCCAGACGTGGTGGACTCTGTATCATCAGTTATTAACGCAACACTGGTTACACAAGACGCAGTCGATGCTTTAAAGAAACGCAGCACAGACCTGATAGCGTCTCTTGACACCCTTGCAAAGCTTTATCCTTTCCTTGCAAGTGAGCTACTTCGATGATTTTTATTATTAATCCCAGTGCTAATTTTTTGTTTAAAAACCTTATTCAGCGACTATTATTCCGTTTAAGGTAAGCGCTAGTTTCGATTTGGCTTTTGAATGATACGTTGATGGTTTTCCTATTAGGCCACTTTGTTCATTGAGATCAAACGGAGAACACACGATAAGAAGGTCATTGCATTATGCATGGGCATGATGAATACTGTTACCATGTTTCTTGTGTAAGTTCACAGGTCTTCTTGTTGGTGCGCATATTCTGAACATCTATTTAGGTTGAATGATTGCAAACCTGAAGATCTCGAACGTCTTCTACCAAACGGAGAAACCCTCCGACGTCGCTTGCAGGAGATATCGGAGAAAACCGGGTCCGATATCATGGAAGCCGCGTACACCTGCGACACTTATGCGAATAAGAGGCTAGTTGGTAAGGTCATGTTCTGTCTGCACATCTGACTACTGAGTGATACCTTTTTCATATAGCTAAGATCCTCAAAAGTGGACTCTGGGAAGCACGTTTCGCAGAATTATTCACCCGCTTCAACGATCGGCAAAGGGAGTTCCAACTTACCCTAGCACTTCATACCGCCCGTGTCACGGACGATATCGCAGATATAATGTACCGAGTCGAAGAGGGGAGGAAGGCTGATATTATTAGGATTAATGAGCTGTTAAAGACGCTTCAGAGGCTTGACACCCCCGAAGAATCGGAATTAAGGAAACTTATTGAGCAAAAAGGTGGCCAGGAGAAGGTACTAGAGAGCACCCAAGCCCTACGGGAGCTACTTGGAGCGGAAACGCGGACTCGGGT
>Ga0157379_10005271_pt1 | contig 11100 bp, 7 predicted proteins | sample S25metaG_FD_121802 | JGI IMG/M metagenome (GOLD analysis project Ga0157379, IMG submission 121802) | Switchgrass rhizosphere microbial communities from Kellogg Biological Station, Michigan, USA - S2-5 metaG | ecosystem: Host-associated > Plants > Roots > Rhizosphere > Soil | place: USA: Michigan... | reverse complement strand
GGAGTTCCAGATCGCCACCGAGAACGCGCAGAAGGTGGCCGGAGTGAAGACGGCCGACGCGGAGCCGGAGGAGACGATCGCGGAGGGCGCGCTCGCCCTGTGCACCGGCGACCCGCAGAAGCTCACCGGCCGGATCGCCTACAACCTGTCGCTGCTCGTAGAGCTCGGTCGCCCGGTGCACACGCTCGACGGCAAGGCGCTGCTGCCCGGCTGGCAGCCGACGGACATCCCCGCGGACCGACTCCGCACCCCCTACCTCCGCTGAGCCGAAGCGGGGGCCCGTGACCGAGGAGGAATGCGTGAAGGCACGACTCAGCAGGGCCGCCCGGGCAGGAGCGGCCGTCCTGAGCGCCGCGGCCCTGGCCGTGCTCGCCGCGTGCGGCGGCCCTGCCGGGCCCGGTGGCGCCGGCGGGGACGCCGGTGAGCCCCAGCGCGGCGGCACGTTGGTGTTCTCGTGGAACTCCGACGCGCAGTCGCTCGACGCCACCCGTTGTGGACAGAGCCTCAACTGGGGCCCGTGCCAGGCGGTCTACGGCACCCTGCTGAACTACGACGCCGCGGCACAGCGGTTCTCCCCGGGCATGGCGGAGTCCTTCACCTCGGAGGACGGCAAGACCTGGACCCTCAAGCTCCGCGGGGGTGTCACGTTCTCCGACGGCACCCCGTTCGACGCGGCGGCCGTGGTCTTCAACTGGGACCGGGCGAAGGACCCGGCCAGCCTCTCGCCGGGCGCCTCCTACGCGAAGCAGATGTCCTACCGCGCGACCGACGCACGCACCGTGGTGCTGGAGCTGCCGCAGGTGAACTGGCAGCTCGAGTGGGCGCTCTACAGCGAGCTGGCGTTCATCGGATCGCCCACGGCGATCCAGCGGAAGGGCCCTGACTTCGGCACCTCGCCGGTCGGGGCGGGCCCGTTCACGTTCGAGAGCTGGCAGCGCGGCACCACGCTCGCGATGGTGCGCAACCCCGGGTACTGGGACCAGCCGCGGCCCTACGTCGACCGGATCGAGTTCGCCACGATCGGCTCGGACGACCAGCGGCTCAACGCGCTGCGCTCCGGGCAGATCACCGTGATGTCCACGATCACCGACGAGTACGCCGAGCGCGCGCTGAACGAGGGCTTCGTGGAGAAGACGCTGCCGCACGTCGGTGGGACCGGGGTGCGGGTCAGCTGGAGGAAGGGGCCGCTGGCGGACCCGGACGTCAGGTTGGCGGTGGCGAAGCTGATCGACGCCCAGCAGATCACGAACGCCTTCTACGACGGCGTCCCCGGCCCGACCACGTTCGCGCCGCAGAGCAGCCCGTACTTCGACCCGAAGGCCGCCTACCCGGCGCAGGACGTGGCGGGGGCGCAAGCGCTGATCGACGGCTACCGGGCCCGCACCGGGGTGCCGGAGGTCGTCGTCACCTACAACATGGTGGCAGGCATCCCGCTTCAGGACCAGGTCGCGCAGATGCTCCAGGCGCAGCTGCAGCGGGTGAACGGGCTGCGGCTGGAGATCCTCGCCAAGGACGGCGCCGGGTTCGTCACCGACACCACCACCGGCAACTACGAGCTGGCCCTCGTGGCCATCAACGGCGTGAACCCGGACCTGCTCTGGCAGCTGTTCCGCACCGGCGCCTCGCAGAACACCGCGGGGTACTCCGACCCGGCGACCGACGAGGCGCTCGACGGCGCCCGCCTCACGAAGGACCGGAACCAGCAGATCGCCCTGTACAAGACGGCGACCGAGCGGATCGCGGGCCAGGTCGGGCACCGCTCCTGGCGGTACCAGACCACGCACCTGGTCAGCGCGGACACCGTGCACGGGGTGGACCCGAGCTACAACTACTTCCTGCGCGCAGACACCGTCTGGCTCGACCAGAGCTGACGGCGCGGGCCGAGGGTCCAGGGTGGGGGGCAAGCGAGGGCATCCCACTCTGGGCGGGGTCAGAACACCAGCACACCGCGGATGTTGATCCCGGCGTGCAGGTCCCGGTAGCCCTGGGCCAGGTCGTCGAGCTTGTAGGTGCGGGTGACCAGCTCGTCGAGCTTGAGCACGCCCTCGCGGTACATCTGCAGCTGGCGCGGGATGTCCCAGGTGGGGGAGGAGGCGCCGAAGAGCGAACCCTGCAGCCGCTTCTGGAACAGGGTCAGCTCCGAGAGCGCGATCGGCACGCCGACGTCGCGCATGTCGCCCAAGCCCGTGACCACCACGGTGCCCGCCTTGCGGATCGCCGCGAAGGCCTCCGCGACGTGCGCCGGGCGCGTCACGCCCACGCACACGATCGCCGAGTCGGCGCCCTGGCCGTTCGTGAACCCCTTGGCCAGCTCGGTCGCCTCGGCCATCGACTCCACGGCGTGGGTGGCGCCGAACTCCCGGGATTTCTCCCGCTTGAACGGCACCGGGTCGACGGCGATGATCGTGCTCGCGCCCGCGTGCGCGGCGCCCTGCACGGCGTTGATCCCGATGCCGCCGACGCCCATCACGATCACGGTGTCTCCGGGCCGCACCTCGGCGGAGTTGACCGCGGACCCCCAGCCCGTCCCGACGCCGCAGCCGACCAGGCAGACGCGGTCGAGCGGCAGGTCCTTCGGCACCTTCACCGCGGAGTCGGTCGACACCGTGGTGACCTCGCAGAAGGTGGAGATCCCGCACATCTGGCCGACCGGCTCGCCGTCGAGCCGCAGCCGGACGGGGCCTCCGCCCAGCGCGGTGGCGCCGACGTCGCACAGGTTCTGGTGCCCGGTGGCGCACCACCGACAGCGCCCGCAGCTCGGCAGGAACGAGAACACCACGTGGTCGCCCTCGGCGTAGCCGGTGACCCCGGGCCCGACCTGCGCCACGACACCCGCGCCCTCGTGGCCCAGCGCGAACGGCAGCCGGGAGGTGGGGAAGTCGCCGGTGGCGAGGTGGTCGTCGGAGTGGCAGAGCCCGGACGCCACCATCCGCACCTGGATCTCACCGGGTCCCGGGTCGGCCACCTCGAGCTCGACGATCTCGAGCTCGCCCGGCACCTGCCGGATCACGGCTCCACGGGTCGACACCGGACCACCTCCGAACGACGACGACGTCACCTGCTCCGGCGATCCTAGCCGCCCGCAGGCGGAAGGTGCTTGCCGAACCGCATCTTCAGCGAGGAGCGGGCGCGCTACGGCACCACGACGGCCCGGCCGGCCAGGGTGCCCTCCCGGTGGCGGCGGTAGGCCTCCTCGACGTCGGCGAGGGCGAAGGTCTCGGTCGGGTTGACGACCATCCCGGCGCGGGCGAGCGCCACCACCGCGCGGGTGTCCGACAGGTCGGAGCCCTGGAAGGTGAACACCTCGCCGTCGCGCGGCAGCCCGCTGAACCACGAGCCGCCGAACCCACCGCCCGCCGCCCCGACCACCCCGAGCGCACCGCCGGGCGCGAGTGCGCCGAGGGCGGTGGCGATGGTCTGGTCGGTGCCGACGAAGTCGAGCACCACGTCCACCCCACCCGCGGCGAGGGTCCGCAGCCGCTCCACGGTGGACGCGTCGACCCCCTCGACCGCTTCGTGGGCACCGAGTGCGACCGCCCGCTCGCGCCGGTCGGGCGCGAGGTCGACCGCGATGACCCTGGCCGCGCCCAGGCGGGTCAGGAACTGGACGGCGAACGTGCCGAGCCCGCCGGTCCCGAGCACGACGGCCGTCGCGCCCGGCAGCAGGCGGGAGTGCACCCGCCGCACGGCGTGGTAGCTCGTGGCGCCTGCGTCGGTGAGCGGGCCCGCGGTCGTCGGGTCGAGGTCGCCGAGGGGCACCAGGTCGCGCGGGTCCTCGACCAGCACGTACTCGGCCAGGCCGCCGTCGCGCCCGTAGCCGCGCCCGGCCAGCGCGGCGGGGCAGCTGTTGTCGCGGCCCGCGACGCAGTACCGGCACCGCCCGCAGGAGGCGGCCGCCGCCAGCGCCACCGCGTCGCCCTCGCCGACTTCCGCCGCGGTGTCGCCGCCGAGGGCCGCCACCCAGCCCGCCGTCTCGTGGCCCAGCGTGTAGGGCATCGACCAGCCCAGCGGCTCGCCGAACGCCGCGGGCATCTCCATCATCCCCAGGTCGGAGTGGCACAGCCCGCAGGAGGCCACCCGCACCAGGACCTGGCCGGGTCCCGGCTGGGGGACGGGGACCTCGACCAGCCGTGCCGGTCCGCCCCACATCGTGAGCCGGTACGCCCACATCGTCTTGCCCGACATCGTCCTGGCGGACACCGAACCTCCCTGGTCGTCGACTCCGCGCCGCGCTCAGCCCCGCAGGGCCGCCTTCGCGACCTTCCCGGTGGCGGCGCGGGGCAGCTCCGGGAGCACGACCACGCTGCGCGGCACCTTGAAGTTCGCCAGCTTCTCCTTGCACCAGGCCACCAGCTCGTCGGGTGAGCCCAGCTCGGCGCCATGCCGCAGCACCACGAACGCCCGGCCGACCTCGCCCAACCGCTCGTCCGGCACGCCGATCACCGCGGCCTCGGACACCGCGGGGTGGCGGCAGAGCAGCTGCTCGACCTCCGCGGGGGAGACGTTGAAGCCGCCGACGATGAACATGTCGCCGAGCCTGCCGGTGATGTGCAGGTTGCCCTGCTCGTCGAGCCGCCCGACGTCGCCGGTGTGCAGCCAGCCGTCCGGGTCGATGGCGTCCGCCGTGGCCTGCGGGTCGTCGATGTAGCCGGACATGACGTTGTAGCCGCGGACCAGGATCTCCCCGGTGCCGTCGCCGCCGGGCACGGGCGCGATCCTGGTCTCGACGTCGGAGACCGCCCGCCCGCTCGTGGCCTCGACCAACGAGTCCGGGTCGCCGAGGCGGCACATCGTGACCACACCGGTGGACTCGGTGAGCCCGTAGGCGGTGAGGATGTCCCGGAAGCCCAGGTCGGCCCGCATCCGGCGGACCAGCTCGGACGGGATGACCGCCGCGCCGGTCACGGCCAGCCGCAGCGAGGTGAGGTCACGGCGGGGGCGCGTGGCGTCGTTCATCAGCGAGGCGTAGAGGGTGGGCGGGCCGGGGATGCCGGTGACCCGCTCGCGCTCGACGAGGTCCAGCACGGCGGGGGGGTCCAGGGTGCGCACCGGCAGTGCGGCGGCCCCCCGGATCAGGCACGACAGCAGCCCCGCCATCAGCCCGAAGCTGTGGAAGAACGGGTTGACCAGGAGGTACCGGTCGCCGGCCCGCAGCCCGAGGTTGCCGGTGTAGTCGGTGTAGAGCCGCACGACCTGGCCGTGGGTGTGCGGAACCCCCTTCGGCCTGCCGGTGGTGCCGGAGGTGAACATGACCTGCATGCGGGTCTCGGCCGTGACCGCGTCCCGCGCCGGGGCGACGTCCGCGAGGGCGCCGCGGCCGTCGTCGAGGAACTCGGCCCAGCCGACCGGGCCGCCGGGCACGGGGTCGCCGAGTGTGATCACGCTCTTCAGCTCGGGCAGCGCCCCGGCCCCGGCGAGCATCCCCGAGTAGTCCTGGCCGAGGAAGCCGTCTTCGAGGAACACCGCGGCGGCGCCGCTGCGCTCGAGCACGTGATGGGCCTCCTCGCCGCGGTAGCGCGTGTTCACCGGCACCAGCGTGATGCCCACGTGCAGCGCGCCGAGGGCGGCGAGCGCCCAGCGCACCGAGTTCGGTGCCCACACCGCGACGACGTCCCCCCGGCGCAGGCCCCGGGCGAGCAGGGCCGCGGCCACCCGTTCGACCTCGACGAGCAGCTCGGCGTAGGTGAGCCGGTGCGGACCGTCCACGACGGCCTCGAGATCGCCGTGCCGGTCGGCGGAACTGCGGAGCACGCCGGCCACGGTCGTGGGGACCGTGCCGAGTTCGTGCTCCCGCTCGCCGTCGACCTCGGGGCCGATCTCCGCCGCCATCCTCGCCGCCTTCCGTACCCTCGGTCGCCGTCGACGGCGACCGAGGACCCATGGTGGCACGGAAGCCATCGTCAACCAAGCGCTTGGTGCGATACCGTGCCTGCGGACCGACGCAAAGGAGCGAGCACGGTGCAGACGGGCGGGCGGGAGGCGGTCGACCTCACTGGTCGGGTCGCCCTGGTGACGGGTGGGGCACGCGGACAGGGGCGGTCGCACGCCCGGGCGCTCGCGCGCGCGGGGGCGACCGTGGTGGTCGCCGACGTCGCGGCGCCGGAGACCACGGTGGGCTACCCGCTGTCGTCGAAGGCGGATCTCGACGCGACGGTCGAGGGCATCCGCGCCGAGGGCGGCGACGCGGAGGGGGTGGTCTGCGACGTGCGGGCCTCGGACGAGGTGAACCGCACCGTCGACGGCGTCCTCGAGCGCCACGGCAGGCTCGACGTACTGGTGGCGAACGCGGGCATCTGCGCGTTCAGCGCGGTCGACACGCTGACCGACGCGCAGTGGGCCGACATGATCGGCACGAACCTGACCGGCGTCTTCCACTGCCTGCGGGCGGTCGTACCGCCGATGCGCGCGGCCGGCTTCGGTCGGATCGTGGTCACCTCCTCGGGGGCGGGCCGGATGGGGATGGCCACCCTCTCGCACTACGCCGCGTCCAAGTGGGGGGTGATCGGGCTGGTCAAGAGCGTCGCGCTGGAGACCGCGAAGGCCGGGATCACCGCCAACGTCGTCTGCCCCACCACCGTGCACACGCCGATGGTCGAGAACGACACGACCTTCCGCACGTTCCGCCCCGACCTGGAGTCGCCCCAGGTCGCGGACGTCCTCCCGACCCTGGAGCGGATGAGTCCGATGGGTGTGGCGTGGCTGGACCCAGAGGACGTCAGCCGGACCGTCCTGCATCTGGTCACCGATCCCGGCGTCATCAGCGGCACCGTGCTCGAGGTCAACCTCGCCTCGTCGGCCGCCCGCATCTGAGCAGAGTCGCTTAAGGAGAGATATGGCCACAGCACAGGAGGCCTACGGGGGTGGCGTCGCCGTCGTCACCGGGGCGGGATCGGGGATCGGGGAGGCGCTGGCCGAACGGCTCGCCGCGCTCGGCGCCGCAGTCGTGATCGTCGACGTGGCGCGCGAGGGCGCCGACCGGGTGGCCGCCGAGATCGAGCAGGCGGGCGGCACGGCCGCGGTCGAGATCGTGGACGTGCGGGACGCGGCGGCGATGAGCGCGCTGGCCGAACGGGTCGTGGCGCGGTTCGGCCCCGTGCGGACGCTGGTCAACAACGCCGGCATCGAGCAGTTCGGCTATCTCTGGGACGTCTCGCCCGAGGACTGGAAGCGCATCGTCGACATCAACGTCAACGGCGTGTTCCACGGCATCCGGGCGTTCGTGCCCGGGATGATCGCCGACCCCGGCCGCTCGCACGTGATCAACGTGGCCTCGGTCGGCGCGGTGACCACCGTGCCGCTGCAGGCCCCCTACATCACCACCAAGCACGCCGTGCTCGGCATGACCGAGACGCTGTACCAGGAGATCGCGGAGGTCGGCGCGGACGTCGCGGTCACCGCGGTGCTGCCCGGCGCCGTGGTGTCCGGGATCTTCGAGGCCGCGCGCGGCGTCGAGGCCGGGGACGTCGAGGCCGCGGACCGCCAGCGCGAGCTGATGTACGCGGTGAAGGAGCGCGCGATGAGCGCGGACGAGGCCGCCGAGATCATCCTCGACGAGGCCGCCACCGGGGAGTTCTACGTCGTGACCCAGCCCGAGATCACCCTGGCTGCGATGCGGGCGCGCGGTGAGCAGCTGCTCAACCGGACCGCCCCCGCCCCGTTTCGCAGCCGCTACGCAGGGAGTGCCCCATGAGAACGTCCTCCGTCCGGCGTCGCGCCGGTCTGCTCGCCGCGGTCGCCGCGGTCGTCGTGCTCGTCGCCACCGCCTGCGGCGGCGGGGGCTCGGCCGTGACCGACGGCTGGGCCACCGGCGAACCCCACTCCGGCGGGACGTTCACCCTCGCCAACCTCTCCGACGCGGGCACGCTCGACCCCGCCCGCTGCGGCACGAACGACTGGGGCGCCTGCTCCGCCGTCTACGGCACCCTGCTGACCTACGACGCCGCCGCCCAGACCTTCAGGCCGGGTATGGCCGAGTCGTTCACCAGCGACGACGGCAAGGTGTGGACGCTGACTCTGCGCCAGGGCCTCACCTTCACCGACGGCACCCCGTTCGACGCGGCGGCGGTCGTCTACAACTGGCAGCGGATCAAGGACCCGGCCAACCTGTCCGCGGGTCGGGGGGTCGCCTCCTCGATGACCTGGTCGGTCGTCGACCCGCGCACGGTGCGGGTGGTGCTGGCCGCCCCGAACCACCAGCTGCCGTGGGCGCTCTACAACGAGCTCGCCATGATCGGCTCGCCCGCGGCGATCGCCGCCAAGGGACCCGACTTCGCGAACGCGCCGGTCGGCGCCGGGCCGTTCACCGTGCAGTCGTGGCAGCGCGGCACCCAGCTGACGCTGACCCGCAACCCCGGCTACTGGGACGCCCCGCGGCCCTATGTGGACACCCTGATCCTCAAGGCGATCCCCGCCGAGGACCAACGGATCAACGCCGTGCGCTCCGGAGACGTCGACGCGGCGGTGGGCAACCAGCCCACGACGCCGGGCAAGGTCCGGGAGTCGGGTCTCGCCACGACGCAGCTGCAGTACCCGCTGGGCGTCGGGGTGCGGATGAACTTCGGCCAAGGCGACCTGGTCGACCGGGACGTCCGCGCGGCCGTCGCGAAGCTGATCGACGCCGAGCAGCTGCGGGCGGCCTTCTGGCCGGAGCTGCCGGTGCTGCAGACGATGGCGCCGGAAGGCAGCCCGTACTTCGACGGCACGGCCACCTACCCCGCCAAGGACGTCGCCGGAGCGCAGGCCCTGGTCGACGGCTACCTGCAGCGTACCGGCAGGTCCGGGGTCACGCTGGAGATGAAGACCCTCGCGGGCAACCCGGTGGCGGACGCCCAGGCCCAGATGCTGCAGGCACAGCTGCAGGCCGCGAAGGGCGTGACGATGAGCATCGTGGCCCAGGACGCCGCGGTGTGGTTCGCCGACACCCAGCGCGGCAACTACCAGGTACAGGTGTTCGGGGTCAGCGGGGTCAACCCCGACCAGCTGTACAAGTACTTCCACACGGGCGCCTCCGGCAACACCAGCGGCTTCTCCGACCCCGAGGTGGACCGGCTGCTGGACCTGACGCACTCCTCGGCGGACCCGGCCCAGCAGCAGCAGGCCTTCAAGGACGCGGTCGCGGTGCTGACCGAGAAGCTGGCCTACCGGGCCTGGTCGGGCACCACGGTCACGGCCTTCGCCCAGCCGGGCAGGGTGGGTGGGCTGCAGCTCGACTTCACCTACTTCATCCGGCCTGACCTCGTCTGGAAGGCCGCGTCCTGACCCGGTCGCCGACCCGACAAGAGATGCTTGAGGGAACGCACATATCGCAATAGGCTCGACGGGGCTGGGTGGATCGCTGCGGATCGCTGTGGATCGGACGGGAGCGCGGGCGTGATGGGAGAACGGGTCCGGGAACCTCTCGCGGGGCTCACGGTCGTCGAGTGGTCCCGCTCGGTGGCCGGGGCGTACGCGGGCCGGGTGCTGGCGGACGCCGGCGCCCGGGTCGTGCGCTTCGGCGCCGACGAGGCCCTCGACGGCCGGGAGCGGCTCGCGGAGTACCTGCACTCGGGCAAGGCAGCCGGTGCGGGCGGGGTGGCGGCGGCGCTCGCCGAGCAGGCGGACGTCGCGATCCTCGAGTTCCCGGACGCGCCGCCGCCCGCGCTGCTCGAGTCGGCGGCGGCGCCGGTCGTCGCCGCCGTGACGCCCTGGGGCCTGCGCGGTCCCTGGGCGGGCACGGGGCGGCCGTGGAGCGAGCTGACCCTGCAGGCCGAGGCGGGTGCGCTGCTGACCCGTGGCCTGTCCGACCGCGAGCCGGTCATGTCCGGCAGCGACGAGTGCCGCTGGATCGCCGGGTCGATGGCCGCGGGCGCGGTCGTCGCCGCGCTGCACGGCGGCCCCCGGCGGCTGCTGCTCGACGTGCCCCTGCTCGAGGTCACCGCCTACAGCTCGACGATGTTCCAGACGGTGTCGGCGGCGGTCTGCGCCACGCCGCGCGAGACCCCGTCTGCGCGGCGGCGGTTGATCCCGTCGGTCGAGCAGGCCGCGGACGGCTGGGTCGGGTTCAACCTGGCCTCCGCGCAGAACCACCTGGACTTCCTGGTCCTGATCGAACGCCCCGAGTGGCTCGACGACCCGCAGATGACCACCTTCCTGGGCCGCTACGAGCGCTACGACGAGTTCACCTCGGCGGTGCGGGCGTGGACCACCCGACACACCGTCGCCGAGATCGTCGAGCTGGCCGGGCTGTTCCGGATCCCGTGCGCGCCCGTCCACAACGGACAGACGATCGCCGAGGACCCGCAGGTCGTCGCGCGGGGCGTCGTCGCGCCGAATCCCGGCGGCGGGTTCGTCGAGCCCGCCCCGCCGTTCCGGTTCGGCGGGGAGCGGCCGGTCCGCACCGGCGCCGCGCCCGAGCCCGCCGCGCGGCCGTTCCCCCGCACGCCCACCGACGACCTGCCGCTGGCCGGTGTCCGCGTGCTCGACCTCGGCACCTGGTGGGTCGGCAGCTACGTCGGCTCGGCGCTCGCCGCCCTGGGCGCGGACCTCGTCAAGGTCGAGAGCACCCGGCGGATCGACGGGGGTCGCACGCTCGGCGGGGTGAGCGTGACGCAGGACCACTGGTGGGAGTGCGGCAACATCTACCTCGGCACCAACAGCGGTACGCGGAACGTCACGCTCGACCTCACCCGGTCCGAGGGACGCGCGCTGCTGATCCGGATGATCGAGCACGCCGACGTCCTCCTGGAGAACTTCGCGCCACGGGTGCTGGAAGCCGCCGGCCTGGACTGGGATGCCGTGCACCGCATCAACCCGCGGCTGGTGATGCTGCGCATGCCGGCGTTCGGTCTCACCGGTCCGCGCCGGGAAATGGTCGGCTACGCCCAGACCGTCGAGCAGTTCTCCGGGCTGTGCTGGCGGACCGGCTACCCGGACGGCGACCCGACGAACCCGCAGGGGCCCGCCGACCCGATGGGCGGGGCGAACTCGTTCTTCGCGCTGGCCGCGGCGCTGATCCACAGTCGCGCCACCGGCGAAGGGATGCTGGTCGAGGCGGCGCTCGCCGAGGGCGCCATGACCATGGCGTGCGAGCAGGTGATCCGGTGGACGGCCGACGGTGAGCTG
>Ga0157379_10005270_pt1 | contig 11101 bp, 9 predicted proteins | sample S25metaG_FD_121802 | JGI IMG/M metagenome (GOLD analysis project Ga0157379, IMG submission 121802) | Switchgrass rhizosphere microbial communities from Kellogg Biological Station, Michigan, USA - S2-5 metaG | ecosystem: Host-associated > Plants > Roots > Rhizosphere > Soil | place: USA: Michigan... | reverse complement strand
CCGTATTCATGGGCCAGGAAGAAATCGGCGAGGGCGGGGCCGTAGCGTTCGAAGCGGGACGGGTTGTAGTAGATGACGGGATCGGGCCGGTCGACCTGGGCCAGCGCCACGTCGGGCAGGTCTTCGTCAGCGATTTCGGGAATACCGGGAATGAGGTGCAGGCCCTGCGCGCGCAGCGTGACCGCCGATGTACCCAGCAGCAACGTGACCAGCATCAGCCTGCGAACTGCTGCCTCGAGCCTCATGCTGCAATGTGGGGAATGGTGCCGAGCGAGGCAACTCGTTGTTCAATGTTGAGTCGTGACTGGCACATCCGGCAGGCAGGCCAGGATCCTGGCCGCGCGCTGGCTGCCCGAAGGGTGCTCACGGTCGTAGCGGAACGGTCCCATGGCCGCGAAGAAGCGTGAAGCGGCAAGCACCGCGGGGCGGTTGTCATGACCAAGGGTGCGACTGGCCCAGCAGTCGGCTTCCAGCTCGCGGCTCACGATCGCGGCGCGCTGCCCTTCCGCCGTGCCGTTGAGGGCGTAGGACCGGGTGTGGTGCAGGGCGATATGTCCGTGCTCGTGGGACAGGAAGAACTGTTGCATCGCCGGCTCGAACTGCCGCAGCCGGACCTCATTGACGTAGATCACAGGACGAACGGAATCGTAGACCGCTACAGCTACGTCGCGCAGCGTGTCAGTCGAGACGACCTGGATCACAGGTTCGGCTGGCGCACCCGCACGTGTCCCGACATCCACGCGACTCGCCGGAGCGAGTGCGAGAATTCCGGTCAACAGGGTGCTGCCGATCCTGGCCATCGTGTTTCATCCGCCTCCAGGTACTGGTCGAATACCGAAAAAAGCAGCGCCCCCGCACGGACTGACGGGGGCGCTGCTCGGGCGCCATGTGCGCCATCGCACTATCCCACCTCAGTCCGGCCCCGCTTCGGCGCCAGAACATTCGGCAGGTTCTGGTACCAGGGGTTCCGATTCGAGACCGCGCAGGTGTAAATCCCGACCACCCACTCGCCCCGACGGCCCGCTGGTACCAGAGGAGGCAAGCGTCGTGCCCTGGGTTGCCGGGGCCATGCCGCACACCTCTCTACCAGAATACCCCGCGCTGGGACATGGTTCCGGGGCCTTTGGGTACACTATTGACCCAAACCGGCCTTGGCATTCCATTCCGCCGACCGCCAGGGGCATCGGCGGAGTCGACTGGAAGAGACCCTTCGGGCAAACTGCGCCCTCAAGGTGACTTCTCCATCGGCTCCGCCGATTGAGAAGTCACCCTTGGAACCTGACCCGGCTGATACCGGCGTAGGGAGCGCGGTGCAGGTCGCACCCATCCCGCCCGGTTGCCGCACCATCTGGAGCTGCACCATGGCAACCCGTTCGATCCCAGAGACGTCTACCGTCCCCGCCAGCGATTTTGCCTCCGCCTTCCCCCAGAGCCGCAAGGTCTACCTCGAGGGTCCGCGTGGCATTCATGTTCCCATGAGAGAGATCGCGCTTTCCGGCGGTGAGCCGCCAGTACGGGTCTACGACACCAGCGGCCCGCAGGGCTTCGACGTGCGCCAGGGTCTTCCGGCGCTGCGCCAGCCCTGGATCGTGGAGCGCGACGTGGCCCGAGTCGAGAACCCGGCCTCGGCGGCCCGGACCCTCGACTCGAGACTCTCGACTCCCGATTCGCTTTTCCGTCCGGTTTACCGCGGCCGCAGCGCCGTGACCCAGCTGCACTATGCCCGCCGAGGCGAGATCACACCGGAAATGGAGTTCGTGTCACTGCGGGAAGGGTTGCCGGCCGAATTCGTCCGGTCGGAGGTGGCGCGCGGGCGGGCCATCATTCCGGCCAACATCAATCACCCCGAGCTCGAGCCCACCATCATCGGCCGGGGCTTCCACGTGAAGATCAACGCCAACATCGGCAACAGCGCGGTACGCTCCTCGATCGAGGACGAGGTCGAGAAGCTCCGCTGGGCCACGCTGTGGGGTGCGGATACCGTGATGGATCTGTCCACCGGCAAGGAAATCCACGCCACCCGCCAGTGGATCATCCGCAATTCCGCGGTGCCCATCGGCACGGTGCCGATCTACCAGGCGCTGGAAAAAGTCGGCGGCGCGGCCGAGGACCTGACGTGGGAGATCTATCGCGACACGTTGATCGAGCAGGCGGAGCAGGGCGTGGACTACTTCACGGTGCACGCGGGCGTGCTGCTGCGGTACGTGCCGCTCACCGCCCGCCGGGTGACGGGCATCGTGTCACGCGGCGGATCGATCCTGGCCAAGTGGTGCCTGGCCCATCACCAGGAAAATTTCCTGTACACCCACTTCCAGGAAATTTGCGAAATCATGGCGGCGTATGACGTGTCCTTCTCGCTGGGCGACGGTCTCCGCCCCGGGTCGATCGCGGACGCCAACGACGAAGCCCAGTTTGCCGAGCTCAAGACCCAGGGCGAGCTCAACCGGATCGCGTGGCAGCACGATGTCCAGGTCATGAACGAGGGGCCCGGTCACATCCCCATGCATCTCATCAAGGAGAACATGGACAAGCAGCTGGAGTGGTGCGCCGAGGCCCCCTTCTACACCCTGGGTCCGCTGACCACCGACATCGCTCCGGGGTACGATCACATTACCAGCGCCATCGGAGCGGCCATGATCGGCTGGTACGGCACCGCCATGCTCTGCTACGTGACTCCCAAGGAGCACCTGGGCCTGCCCGACCGGGATGATGTGAAGGCGGGGGTCATCGCCTACAAGATCGCGGCGCATGCTGCCGACCTGGCCAAGGGACATCCCCGGGCGCGGGTCCGGGATGACGCCCTGTCCAGGGCTCGGTTCGAATTCCGCTGGCAGGATCAGTTCAACCTGTCACTCGATCCGGTCACGGCGCGCGCCTTTCACGACGAGACGCTGCCGGCCGAGGGCGCCAAGGCCGCTCACTTCTGCTCGATGTGCGGCCCCAAGTTCTGCTCGATGCAGATTACCCATGACGTGCGCGCCTACGCCGCGGAAATGGCCGAGAAGTCGGCCGAGTTCAAGGCCGGGGGCAGCGAGTTGTACCTCAAGCAGTAGCCGACGGCAGGATGACACTCGGCTGACCCGGCGGTACATTGTCCCCCCACCGGCCGCAGGACCCGGGCCGCACGACTCATGAAGGTGGTTCGCCACCAGAACAGGGAGAACGACCGTGACATCAATGCTCTCCGCCGGGAACCGGACGTGGTCCGGCCTGGCAACGCTGGCCGTGCTGGTCCTGGTCGCCGGGTGCGGTCCCAAGGGCAGTGACAAGCCGAAGACCGATTCCACCGCGGCCGCACCGGCTAGCGGTACTACCGGCGCGAACGGCACCGTGGCGGCCGCTCCCGCGGCACCCGCCCGGGTGACCACCACCGCCGGTTTCTCCACGCCGGAATCGGTGCTCTGGGACGCGCAGCAGAACGTCTGGTTCGTGAGCAACATCAACGGCAATCCGAGCGCCAAGGACGGCAACGGCTTCATCAGCCGCCTCAGTGCCAACGGGTCGATCGACAGCCTGCACTTCATCCAGGCCGGCAAGATGGGCGCGATCCTCAACGCACCGAAGGGGCTGACCATCACGGGGGACACGCTGTGGGTAGCCGATATCGACGCGGTGCGCGCCTTTGATCGCCACAGCGGCAAGGCCCTGGGCAGCGTGGAGCTGGGACGGCGGGCCCACTTCCTCAACGACATCGTGGCGGGGAGTGATGGCACGCTGTACACGACCGACACCGGCATCGAGTTCGACGCCAAGGGCGGCACCTCGCACCCGGGGCCCGACCAGATCTTCGCGATCAAGGACCGCAAGCCCACCGTGGCCGCGAGTGGCCCGTGGCTCGAAGGCCCCAATGGCATCACCTGGGACGCGGCGGCCAATCATTTCGTCGTGGTCGCGTTCCTGGGCAATCACATCCTGGGCTGGACTCCCGGCAATCCCAAGGTCGATACGCTCGGTACCGGGCCCGGGCAGATGGACGGGGTCGAGGCGTGGCAGGGCGGACTGCTCGTCACCAGCTGGACCGACTCGACCGTCTTTGCGGTCAAGGGCGGACAGAACAGCAAAGGCGTCGGCGGGGTCCCCTCCCCGGCCGATATCGGACTCGATCCGGTTCGCGGTCTCCTCGCCGTGCCGATCTTCACCGAAAACCGGGTCGAATTCTGGAGCCTCAAGTAGCACGTTGAGCGCGGGAAGCAGGGGATGCTCCATCCCCTGCTTCCCGGCCGAATCGACGATTCCCCTCGCGGTCCGCCGATACTCCCCTGATGTCCCCGCCCGCCGCGCCGCCATCCTCGATCCAGCGCCAGACACTGCTCAGCGTCTTTCTCCTGCTGGGCATCGTCTCGAGCCTGGTCCTGATCGCGGCCATTGGATTCGAGACGCTGTCGTCCGCCCGGGCCTACGTCGGCGGCGAGGCCCTCTGGTCCAAGGCCCAGAAGGACGCGGTCTACTACCTGCTGCGCTACGCCGAGAGCCACGACTCGGCGGAGTACAGCGCCTACGAACGACTGCTGCTGGTGCCCGCCGGGGACCGGATGGCACGACTCGAACTCGAGAAGCCTGACCCCGATCCGGAAGTGGTTCGCCAGGCGTTTCTCCAGGGCCGGAACAATTCCGAGGACCTGGCGGGGATGGCCCGGTTCTACCGGCGCTTCAGCAGGGTCGGCTACGTGGCCCAGGCCGTCGGCGTCTGGCGCGAGGGCGACAGCGCCATGGCGGAACTGCACGACCTCGGCAGCGCTTTGCGCGGGGAGATCGAATCGCCGCGGCCCGACACGGCCCGGATCCGGGTCACCCGGCGCCAGATCTACGATGTCAACCTCAAGCTCACCCGGCTCGAGGATGCCTTTTCCAACGCGATGGGCCTGGGCGCCCGCTGGGCCCGCCAGGTCCTTGTTCTGCTCACCACCGGCGTGGCCGCGCTGCTGGTGCTCGTGGCCATGATCGGTCTCCGCTTCCAGGCCACGAAACTGCAGGCGGCCGAGGAGCTGCGCCGGACCAGCGAAGAGCAACTGAGCGCCCTGGTGAGCCGGGCGCAGTTCGGTATCATCCGATCCTCCATCGACGGCGGCGTCCTCAGCGCCAATCCCGCCCTGGTCGCCATACTCGGCTACGACTCCGAGGAGGAGGTGCGTTCGCTCAACCTGGCCCGGGACGTCTATGCCAATCCGGCGGACCGGGGCCGGCTGATGCAGGCGGTGGCCGACGAAGGGGTGAGCGGTGCCGAAGTCGAATGGAAACGGAAGGACGGCGGTGCGGTGCTGGTGCGCCTGCATGGCCGGATGGTGGACGACGGCGGCACCGTCGAGGCCTTCGTCGAGGACGTGACCCAGCAGCGGCTGATCGAGGCCCAGCTCCGCCAGGCCCAGAAAATGGAAGCGGTCGGCCAGTTGACCGGGGGACTGGCCCACGACTTCAACAACCTGCTCAGCGTGATCCTGTCGACGGCCAACCTGATCGGCCAGGACCTGCCGCCCAGCGCGGCCCAGGCCCGCACCGACCTGGCCGAACTGGAAACGGCGGCCCGGCGGGGCGGAGCGATGATCCGCAAGCTGCTGGCGTTCAGCCGGGCGGAGCAGCTCCAGTTCCGTCCCTACCTGGTGGCGCCGCTGGTCGAAGCCAACGCCATGGTGCTGCGCCGGCTCCTGCCCACCAGCATCACCATCGTGGTCGAGACCGATCCAGAAACTCCGACGGTCAACACCGATCCCGCGGCACTGGAGCAGATCCTGCTCAACCTGGCCACCAATGCCCGGGATGCGATGCCCGATGGTGGCACCCTCCGGATCACGACCTCGGTAACGCCGTCGGTGGATGGACGGTCCCGGTTGGTGCTGATCACGGTGAGTGATACCGGCACCGGCATGAGTGACGCGGTCCGCGAGCGCTACTTCGAACCTTTCTTTACCACCAAACCGGTTGGGGAAGGCTCCGGACTCGGCACCGCGATGATCTATGGCCTGGTCAAACAGCACGGCGGGCGGATCGAGGTCGAGAGTGCGCCGGGTCGGGGCACCACGGTCCGGATCTCTCTGCCGGCCGTCGATGGGCTGGTGCCCTCCGAAACGGTGGAGGAGACCCGGGAGCCGACTGTTGCCGGTGAAGGCACCGTCCTGCTGGCCGAGGATGAGCCGCAGCTACGCAGCTCGGCCCGGCGGATCCTCGAGCGCTTCGGCTATCGCGTGCTGCCGGCGGCCGACGGCACCGAGGCGCTGGCGCACTACGCCCGGTGGAAGGACCAGATCGACCTGATCATCACCGATGTGGTCATGCCAGGCATGGGCGGGGCGGCGCTGCTGGCGGAGCTGCAACGGATCGGCTCGCGCACACCCGTGCTTATTACCAGTGGCTATACGGCCGGTGATCCATCCGGCGGCGTCCGGCTGCCCGAGGGCGTGCCGTTTCTGCCCAAGCCATGGGACGCGGCCGAGCTGCTGGCCAGTGTGCGGGATGCCATCGAACGAGGTCCGAGCTGACTACGTAGGAGTACGGAGTCTGGCCCGACGCCCCTTGTCAGGTTCGCGGACCGGGTTACGATGATCTGGCAGCCGGGAATCTCAAACTTTTTCGGAATGGTGCGTGATGATTCGTCACAACTTTGCGGTGGGATCGGTGCTGCTGGCGCTGGTCGCATGCGGCGGCGGCGGTGGTGGTGGCACGCCGACGCCTACCACTTCAATCGTCAAGACGGCGACCAGCGGCGATGGTCAGCACGATAGCGTGGGCGCCACGCTCGACCTGCCGCTCCAGGTCAAGGTGACGGAAGACGCGGCGGCCAAGGCTGGAGCGTCCGTGGTCTGGTCGACGAACAGCGCCGGCGTGGTCCTGACACCGAGCGGTGCCACCGATGCCGACGGTGTTGCCAGCACCACCGTGAAGCTCGGCACTACCGCGGGCCCCGATACGATCCGGGCCACGCTGAGTGGCGCCGACGGATCACCGGTGCGTTTTATCGTCAGCACCGATCCAGGCGCCGCGACCAAGCTCGGTTTCAAGGCCGCTCCCTCCAATGTGCTCCACGGCGGGTTCTTCTCTCCCGTGGTCAGAGTCCTGATCCAGGATGCCCACGACAACACCGTCACCTCGGCCACCAACGCGGTGACCATTGCGATTACCGCCAATCCCGCCTCTGGCGCGCTGACCGGCGGTGGCCCGATTGCGGCGGTGTCCGGCCTGGCGTCCTTCCCGGCGCTTTCGATCGACTCCATCGGCGATGGCTACATCATCACCGCCAGCGCGGCCGGACTGACCTCGGTCAGCAGCGCGGCGTTCAGCGTGACGCCGACGCCTCCCCTGCCCACTGCCATCGACGTGACCGTCGGCACGGGCATCCAGTTCCGCAGCGTCCGGAACGGTAGCGCCAATCCGGCTGTCGACACGATGGCCGTCGGGGGTACCGTCACGTGGCACAAGGCGGGTGGCTCGCACAGCGTGGAGTCGACAGGCAATCCGTCATTCCCGAGCAGCTTCGGCGGCAACCCGCCCACCACCGTCATGGGTGCGTCTTACTCGTTCCTGTTCAGCACGGTGGGGACGTACAGCTACGACTGCGGCATCCATGGGGCCGAAATGACCGGGCGCGTGGTCGTGAAGTAAGCTGCGGGAGAGGGAAGAGAGCAGAGCGGAAAAGCATGGGGGCGCCTCAAGTGGGCGCCCCTTGGCTTGTACGGGGTGATGGCGCCTCCGCTGTCAGGTGGCGAAGCGCTGCACGAATCGCCGGTCGAGCAGGTCCTTGAGCCGGAGCACCCACTCTCCCTTGAACACCAGGGCGTCGTAACTCAGGATGGCCTGCCCGCCAGTGGCCGCCATCAGCGCAGGCGCCTTCCAGCGCGGCTTGAATCGGCGGAAACCGCGTGTGGTATCCGGATCCGCCGCCAGTATGGCCAGGTTGGCCGCCAGGACCCCTCCCTGACGCAGGACCGAAAAGGTCCGACGCGGCGCGTTCTGCCACGCCTCGGGGACCACGCCTTCTCCGGAGGCCAGGATGCCTGGCCGGCCGCGCACCCGGAGCATCTCATCCACCAGCAGATAGCCGTGCGACTCGGTGCTGAGTTCTGATTCGCGGAACAAGGTGGGCGGCGCCGAAGCGGTGGCCCAGATCAGCAGGTCGACCGGCAGGACCCCGTCGCCCACGAGCTTGAGGTGATCTACACCCGCACCGGCCACGGCAGTCGTGGGACGCAGGGTGATGTCGGCGGCCCTGAGGGCAAGACGCGCCTCGGCCTGCGCCCGCGGCGAACCTTCCGGCAATACGGTGTGACCCGGCTCGAGCAGCGTCACCGCCGCCAGCGCCGCTCCCTGCTGATCGAGCCGGGCCCGCGCTGCGAGCGCCAGTTCCACGCCGGCCGCACCACCGCCCACCACCACGACCCGCAACGGTTCGGGTCCCTCCTGTTTCGCGGCGCGGTCCAGCGCACGGCCCAGCGCGACCGCGCCATCGAGCGTACGGGCCGACAAGGCGTACTGCTCCACGCCCGGCAGCTCCATACCTGAGGGCGCACCCGTGAGCGAGAGCGAGAGGAGGTCGTAGCCGAGTTTTTCGCCGGATTCGAGCAGCACTTCCCGGTGGGCCGGGTCGATCCGCTTGATCGAGCCGTGGACAAACCGGCCCCGCGCCCGCTCCACCAGCCGCCTGAGATCGATGGTGGCCGCCTCCGGGGCGAGCCGTCCGGCCACGACGCCGGGCAGCATGCCGGTATAGCCGAGCGATTCCTCGCTGCTGACCAGCACGAGGTCGGTGCCCGGCACCGCGCCCCGGGCAGCGGCCTCGAGGACGAAGAGATGGGTGTAGCCCGCTCCGGCCAGGATCAGACGACTCATGAAGGCAGTGTACTCCACTTTTCCCCGGGCCGGTAGCTTGGCCTTCCGCCCGGGATGCGATGTGCCACGGATCACCCAGCTTCGTCACATCGGGGTGTCAGCTATCTTTGGGTTGACCCATTCCGGGTACCCCATGATCCTCACTCGATTCTTTGACGAGCCGCTGGCGCAGGCCAGCTTCCTCATCGGCTGCTCCCATTCCGGGGATGCCATCGTCATCGACCCCAATCGGCGGATCGAGCAGTACATCGCCGCCGCCGAACATGCCGGGCTCAGGATCAGCGCCGTGACCGAGACGCACATTCACGCCGACTTTGTCTCCGGCGCGCGGGAACTTGCCTCCCGGACAGGCGCCCGGCTGCATCTCTCCGATGAAGGTGGTGACGCCTGGCGCTATCGCTATGCGACAGAGGCGGGCGCGGCGCTGCTTCGGGATGGCAGCACGATCGAGATCGGCCGGGTGAGGCTCACCGCGATGCACACACCTGGGCACACGCGGGAGCACCTCTCCTTCCTGGTCACCGATACCGCAGGCGCCGACGGGCCCATTGGCATCGTGACGGGAGACTTTGTCTTTGCGGGCGACGTGGGCCGGCCGGACCTGCTCGAGCGGGCGGCTGGCGTGGCCAATGCCGCTGATCTCGGCGCCCGAACGCTGTTCCGCAGCCTGCAACGATTCAGAACCCTGCCCGAGCACCTGCAGGTCTGGCCCGGCCATGGCGCGGGTTCGGCCTGCGGAAAAGGAATGAGCTCGATGCCGCAGACCACCGTCGGGTACGAACTGCGCTACAACTGGGCCTTCGGCATTGCGGACGAGGCGGAGTTCGTGCGTCAGGCCCTGACCGGGCTTCCGGAGGCGCCACGCTACTTCGGCCAGATGAAACGAATCAATCGTGATGGTCCCCCGCTGCTTGGCGGCCAGAAGGTGCCCACCCTGCTGCCCGAGCAGCGCCTCGGTCCTCTCCTCGCTGGGGGCGCCATCGTAGTCGACCTGCGGACCGCTGCCGCCTTTGCAGCCGGACATGTCCCCGGCACCATCAGCATTCCCTACAACAAGAGCTTCACCAACTGGGCCGGCTCCCTGCTGCCGTTCGACCAGGACTTCTACCTGATCGCCGACGAACGGGGGCGATCGGTGCTGGAGCGCGCAGCACGCGATCTCAGCATGATCGGGCTGGAACGAATCGCGGGGGCGTTCGGCACCGAGGTCCTGGAAGTCTGGACCTTGCAGGAGGGACCGCTGCAGACCGCCGCTCAGCTGACTCCTGCTGAGGTGGCCGAGCGGGTCGAGCGCGAGGAGGTGCACGTGGTGGATGTGCGCAACCAGTCGGAGTGGGATGCCGGGCACCTGCCCGGTGCCATCCACATTCCCCTGGGCAGCCTGCCTGAACGGATTGCCACGCTGCCGACCGACCGGCCCCTCGTGCTGCACTGCCAGGGTGGAGGTCGCTCCGCCATCGGTGTGAGTCTGCTGCAGGCAGCCGGCCACCAGGCGGTGGCCAATCTGGCCACCGGCTACGGCGGCTGGATCAACGCAGGCCTGCCCACCGTCCCGGGTCACCCCGGGTCCGATGATTGACCTGAGCAAGTATGAGGTGAGCGCCGTCGTGTCCTTCATCGGCACGATCGTGCAGACATCCGTCGCGATTCTGCTGGCCGGTCTCTTCTTCCTGCTGAGCCGGCGGGCCGGACGCCGACCGTACACCGTAGCCTGGACCTGGGCACTGGTGGCGCTGGCCGCCGCCATCGGGGCCGTGGTGGCGAGCTACCTGCTGCCTGCCTCCGGTCCGATCCTCGGCGTTCCGGTCCGGATCACCGCCGTCGTCCTGGTCTGCTACACCGCCTACCTCTACTGCAAGCTGTTGTTCACCGGTCTGCTCGTGGTGGGCGCGCTCGATTTCATCGGCCAGCCGATCAACCGCCTGGTGCTGAAATCGGCGGGACTGGGCCTCGCGATCACCTCGATGGTGGTGGTCCTGCTGCTGCCTACGCTGGACCAGATCGTCATGGTCCAGTCCCTGGTCTTTGCTCCCGGGCTGGCCGTCTGTGGCCTGATCCTGCTCCGGCTGCCGCCCGAGCTCCACGCCGCCATCGAGAAGTGGGCGGCCGACGAGCTGCGGAGCGTCAACGGGCAGATCGAGTACCTGCTCGCGCAATCGGTGAACAAGGCGGGACGTGCGCGCCGGCTCAAGGCCGAGGCGCCCCCGCCACAAGAGGAGCAGCAATCATGAAGGCGTTGTGGAAGGCGTTGTACTGGGTCCTCGCTCTCGTCTGGCTGGCGCTG
>Ga0157379_10005262_pt1 | contig 11111 bp, 9 predicted proteins | sample S25metaG_FD_121802 | JGI IMG/M metagenome (GOLD analysis project Ga0157379, IMG submission 121802) | Switchgrass rhizosphere microbial communities from Kellogg Biological Station, Michigan, USA - S2-5 metaG | ecosystem: Host-associated > Plants > Roots > Rhizosphere > Soil | place: USA: Michigan... | reverse complement strand
GTCCGGGCCCGGATCGGGGCTGCCCGCCACCGCCGCCTGCCACTCGGCATTGGATGGCAGGCGCTTGCCGGAGTTCGTGCACGCTTGTTGCGCCTGGAACCACGTGATGTGCGACGACGGCGTGACGTTGGGCAGACTCACCGCGTAGAGGTCGTCGACGCAGTTCTGTCCGCTGTCCGCGCAGGGCGCGTAGTCGTCGCTCGCGGTACCGAGCGGCGTCGCGCCACTGGCGGTCAGCAGCGCGACCGTAGCTCTGCCCTGTTGAATTCTCGCCACCAACCCCCTGTTCAGCGTCGTCGAGCTGGGCACCCGCCAGACGCTCGCCTCGTATTTGTCCATGCACCCGGCGCCGGACACCACCGCGTCCACCGGGCATTTCGCCAGTGGGCCGCTCGGTGGGCTCGCCGCGCCGGCCGCGCGGGCCAGCAGCATGAACGCTGCCAGCACCATGGGTCCCTTCGAGATGCGTTTCACGTCGCCTCCTTTGGTGCGTCGCGCCTGATCGCGCCGCCGCTCCGATCCACGCAGACGCTAGGGTCCACGCGGGTTAAGAGGAACGTGTCCGCGGTAAGGATAACGGTAAAGAGTTGCGCCGTGGCGCGACGCCTTGGCATGCGCGAGACGCGCACGGAGCCGCTCCAACGAGCTCGCGCGGCAGCGTCGCCGACCTGGCGAGCCCGGCTTTCGTGAGACTTTGTATCGGGTTACGAGGTTACTGCGTCTCGAATGCCCCGATGTCGCACGGCGCGACGCGGGGCAACCCGCGCTGATCGGTGGAGGGTGGGGGGCAGGTGCCCCCAACGACGGCGTCGATCGCCGGGCTTCCCGGTTTGAGGGCGTGCGTCTTGGTCGGCCCGCCGTTGTCCTTCAGCGCGGCGAGCAACGCCTTCACCGGCTTCACCGGCTTCGGGCCACCGGTGATGTTGCCGGTCGCGTCGCCCGTGATGGCGCAGCCGTCGACGAGGCCGATCAGGTTCGAGCCGTTCGAGACGATCGGACCGAAGCAGTCGAACGGCTTGTTGCCGGCGAGGATCGTCGCCGTGAGCGTCGCCGTTGTCCCCGCCTCGGTCCACAGGCCGGCACCTTCCTTGGCCTTGTTGTTGGCGAGCGTGACGTGGTCGAGCGTCAGGGTTCCACCGCTCTCCAGCTGAATGCCGCCGCCTTTCGCGCTTTTGTTGCCGCTGATCGTGGTGTTGGTGACGGTGACCGTGCCGACGCTCGGGTCGAGGCCGCCGCCCTCGGTCTTGCTCTTGTTGCCGGAGATGGTGCTGTCCGTGATGGAGACGGTGACGCCTTCGTCCGCGTCCATGGCCCCGCCCGTGTCCCCGGCGCTGTTCTTGGAGACGGTCACGCGCAGCAAGGTTGCGGTGCCTTCGGAGAGGAACTCGAGGCCGCCGCCGTCGTTGTCGATCGCCTTGTTCTTCGTCACCATCACGTCGGTCAGCGTGCAGGTGCCGCCGTCCTCGCTGGCGATGCCGCCGCCGCTGATGCCGGCCTTGTTCCCGGTGATGATGCTGTTGTCGACCGTGAGCGTGCCGACGCTCAGGATGCCGCCGCCGTCGACGGCGGCGCTTCCCCCTTTGATGGTCACGTGACTGAGGGTCAGGTCGCCGCCGGCCAGGACCTCGAACGCGCGGTCCTTGCCGGCCTTGGCGTCGATCACGGTCCCACCGGCGGGGTCGCCCTGGATGGTGACGGCGTCGGTGATGTCGAGGTCGCCGGCGGCCGCCGTCGCGTCATCGCCCTGGAGCTTGAGCTTGTACTTCCCGGGGTGGAGCGTGATCACGTCCGGGCCGACCGTCGCGTTGGCGAGGAGCACCGCCTGTCGAAGCGAGCACCCGCTCACGTCGCACGGTCCCGGCGGGTCGTCGAAACGGGTGACGTCGATCGGCGCCGCCGCCAGCGCTGCGACGCTGGACGAGGCGAGGGCCGCGCACACGAGCAAGAGCATCCTCGGTCCGATCATGGTGTCCTCCTCATCCGACGAGGCGCTACCTTTCGGGTAGCATCGCTACCTCCCTCCCAGGGTTGTCCTGGGAGGCGTCGCCCTTCACCCCACGGTCGCTGCTGCTGCACTCGACGGGGAGCATTAGGCCAGGTCGGTCGTGACGTCGAAGTGCTTCAGGAGGACGCCCAGGTCGCGGAGACGGTCGAGCGCGAGCGAGGCGATCTCGTCGCGACTGGCGATTGCAGGGGCCCGAGCGCAGCTCAGGACGTGCTCCCGCAGCGTGGAGACGTGATGCTCCTCGACCCGCGGCACGTCCTTCAGTACAGCCCCGCGACAATACCGGCAGATGATCGAAAACGTCATCGACACCGATCGAGGCCTAGGCAGGTATTTCCTCTTGGGTTTGCGATTCAGCGCGGTTGCGGGCATCCTGTCAATTGAGTCGGGAAACCCCCTTCCCGACGGGAACAATTCCAGCTTCACAGGGGGGTTGTATTGACCGGAACTTCGGGTGCGTTGACTGAAGGCCGGACGCGCGTCGCGAGACGCGCCAGCGTGGCAATGCATTTCGTCCGGCTCGTCACCGACTACGCGGCACGGCGTGGGGTGACGGCGGACGCATTGGTGGCGGGTGCGGCGCTCGACGAACGCTACGACCTGAGTGTCGATGGTGCGCGCATGGCGTTCTCCGACTTCGCGCGTCTCTGCGATCACGCCGCGGAAGCGCTGCACGATCCCAATTTCGGATTGCACGTCGGGCAGAGCGTCAAGGCGGGACACTTGGGATCGGAGGGCGTCTCGCTGATGAGCTGCACCACCGTCCGTGAGATGGTGGAGCGCTCGACGCGCTATTCGACGCTCGTCTTCGACGCGTGCAGGAACGAGTTCATCGAGCGTGACGACGAGTGTGTGCGCTACTGGCACAGCAATCTGCCGGGGGGAGCGTCACCCGGACGGTTACAGGACGAGATGAACCTGGCGCTCTGGATCACGCTCGCGCGCTGGCTCACTGGTCGGCCCGATCTCGCGCTGCGCTGGGTGTCGTTCCGCCACCCGCGTCCGGCCGACGTCCGGGAGCACGAGGCGCTGTTCCGCTGCCCGGTGCAGTTCGGTGCGGAGGCGACGGCGCTCGCCTTCGACACCCGCTATCTCGAGCTGCCGTTGCCGCAGGCCAACGTCGCCGTGCGGCGCGTGATGGACGCGCTCTGTGAGCGCCTGCTCGCGGAGTACGGCAGCATCACCGATCCGCCCTGGCTCGCGGCGTGCCGCGGCGCCATCCTGCGCTCGTTCGAGCGCGGTGTGCCGTCGCTCACGTCGGTCGCCTCCGCGGTCGAGCTCGGTCCGTCGCAACTCCGTGCGTATCTGGCGAAGCACGGGTTGACGTTCCGTGGCCTGGTCGACGACCTGCGCCGCCAGCTCGCGCTCGGCTACGTGCGCGATCCTGCGTTCAAGCTGGTCGAGATCGCGTCCCTGCTCGGTTTCTCCGAGCAGAGCGCGTTTCAGCGCGCGTTCAAACGCTGGGCGGGCATGACGCCCGGCCATTACCGACGGCAGGGCGAGGTCGAATAGCGCGACGCTTGCCGGGGGGAGGGTGCGATGACGACGGACCTCTGGATGCTGGTGGCCTCGGCGATGCTCTGCGTGTTGATTCCGTTCATTCCAATCATCGGGCTCATGCAGACGCCGGGCGGCGCTGCATGGGGTTTCGGCAACCGCGATACGACGCATCCGGTGCCGAAGTGGGTCGAGCGCGGACGGCGCGCCCACATGAACATGGTCGAGAACCTCGCGCCCTTCGCGGTTCTCGTGCTCGTGGCGCATGTGACCGGCAAGGCCAACGCGACCACCGCGCTTGGCGCCGAGATCTTCTTCGTGGGGCGGATCGCACACCTGGTGGTCTACGTCGCCGGCATCCCGGTGGTGCGGACGCTGATGTTCACGCTCGCCTCGGTCGGCGAGTTCATGATCTTCCTGCAGCTCCTCCATTGAGTCGCGAAGGAGCTACGGACCGATCAAGAGGGGCCTCGTCAGCTCGGACAGGGATACCCGCTGGCGGCCGTCGGGATGGAAGTTCCGCGGGTCGAGCCAGCGGGTGAACGCCTCGGACAGCGCCGGCCACTCGCGATTGGTGGTGGCGAACCACGCCGTGTCGCGGTTGCGTCCCTTGTAGACGATGGCCTGCCGGAAGATGCCCTCGAACGAGAGGCCGAGGCGCTGCGCCGCCGCCCGCGAAGGTCCGTTCAGCGCGTCGCATTTCCATTCGTAGCGGCGATAGCCGAGCTCGAAGGCGCGCCTCATCATCAGATACATCGCCTCGGTCGCCGCCTGGCGGCGCTGCAGGCGGGCCGAAAAGCGCAGATGCCCGACCTCGATCGAGCCGAAGAGGGGCTCGATCCGCAGATAGCTCGCGACCCCGACGGCGGCGCCGTTTGCGGCGTCGACGACGGCGAAGAAGAGCGGGTCCGCGCCGAGGCAGGTCTTCTCCATCCAACGGCGATAGTCCGCGAGGTCGTCGAACGGACCGTAGGGGAGGTAGGTCCAGTGCCGCGCGTCGGCATCATCCGCGTAGGCCTCGAACAGATCCTTCGCGTGGCGCGCGGGATCGATCGGCTCGAGCGCGCAGAAGCGGCCCGTCAGGGTCTCCCGAGGTGGAGGCGGCGGCGGGCGCCAGCCCGGCACGGCGAAGCCGATCGGCTGCCCGAGCTCGTTCGTCAGCGTCGATCCCGTCGCCGTGGTTCGCTCAGGTTCCGGAAGGATCGGTCGGCTGGCCGGCGCCCTTCCAGCCCATGATGCCCGCGGGCAGGATGCTCACGTTCTTGTAGCCGGCGTCGATCGCACGGTGCGCGGCCTTGTGCGAGGCCATGCACTGCTCGTTCGCGCAGTAGAACACCAGCTTCTGGGCGTGGTCCTGCGGCAGCTCCTTGGTGATGTCGTAGTCGCCGTAGTGCGAGAGCAGAACCGCCCCGGGGATCACCCCGTACTTTTGACGCGTCTCGGCACCGTTGGCGTCGACGGCGGTCGCTTTGCCTTTCGTCCGCATCGCGGCGAGCTGGGCGACCGTGACTTTGTTGAGGGAATCGTCGCTCTTCGTCTCGGCACGAACGACGGCCGGGGCGAGAGCAAGGGCGAGGGCCAACGTGGCGAAGGCAATCGAGCGCATGACGCATTCTCTCGCACGGCCCTGAGCCATAGGCAATCGGGGTGGATTCGCCCGCGACGCATGCACCGACCGGGGAGGGGTCGTGCGCCGCTGCGAGAGCTCTTGCGATTGCGCGACAGTGTCCTGCCTCGGGCGCGCGTGCATCGTTCGTCGCGGAGCGCCTCGCCCATCACGAGCGACGCGCGGAACGCGGGTGACTTGTTCCTCGTTTTCCGTTGACAACTCTGCCTGCGCACGAGTACGAGCCGTGGTGCGAAAACGATCTAGTGCCGTTGTCGTCGGAGTACTACCCGCCGCCAACCCGCAGCTCTTCAGGAGGAAGGCCATGCGCGTTCGAACCCCCTTGGCGCAGGTGCTCATCGCGGTCGTGGCGTGCATGACGTTCGTCGCGGCGCGCGCGGCGACGGCGTGCACCGTCGACGCCGAGTGCGACGATGGTGACAGCTGCTCGGTCGCCGACACGTGCGTCTCCGGCGCGTGTGTTCCGGGCGGCGGCGGTGACGTCGACGGCGACGGTGTGTGCGAGCTCGACGACACGTGCCCGGGCGTTTCCAACCCGTCGCAGATCGATCTCGACGGCGACGGGCTCGGCAACGCCTGCGACGACACCGACGCGCCGCTCAACGTGATCGTCTTCAAGATACAGGGACGGCGCAATCCGACGAACCCGAACGGCCGCATGTTCGTGAAGGGCGACTTCATCGTGTTGCCGCCCGACGACCAGCTCTCCTTGACGGACGGCCTGGCGCTCCGCGTGCACGATCAGCTCGGCCTCGACGCCACGTTCACCTGGCTCGCGAGCGAGTGCCAGACGACCGGCGCGGGCGCGATCAAGTGCAAGGACGCCACCCGCAAGCGCAAGGCGATCATCAAGCCGCTAGAGGCCGATCCTCGCATCTACCGCTACGCGTTCCGCCTGAAGCGCCTCGACGTCACGGGCCCGTTCCTCGATCCGGTCATCGTGACGATCACGACCGGTCCGGCGACGCTCGTGGTCGGGACGGATCGCGTCGGCGACATCACGGACTGCGCGACGACCAACCGCGGCCTCGCGTGTCGCGAGTAGGAAGCGCGCGATGAAACCCTCGCGTTTGCTCCAGGCGATCGCGCTCGCCCTGGTCTCGGCGACGGTCGTGCTCGCCGGGGTCTTCGGCCCGGGTCCGAACTCGACGACCATCTCCTCGACGGGCCAGCAGCTCTCGATCCGCATCACCGCGCCCTCCGACAACTCGCTGGTGCCGATCCCGCCGGGCACGGTGCAGGTGCAGGGGAACTGCGCCATCGGCACCGTCGCCGGGCAGACCATCAACGTCCTGTACGTGGTCGACGTCTCGGGCAGCACCGACCTCGACTTCATGCTGCAGAACGGCGAGCCACGGGTCGACGCCAACGGCAACGGCACTGCCGGTGACGCCGGCGACGACTTCAACGCGGATGGTGAGCGCGGCGACGTCCTCGACGGCGAGGTCGCGGGCGTGCTCGCCCTGCACGCCAGCATCGGCAACCCGTCGAACGTGAACGTCGGCGTGGTCGCGTTCGCCACGGACGCCTCGGCGGCCGACGTCGATCCGGCGACGCCGAACACGATTCCGATCACGCAGTTCTTCACCACGCCGCCGCAGGCGGATCGCAACGGCACCGGCGGCCCCGACATCTCCGAGGTGCTGCGTTCGCTCGACTCCGACTTCACGAATCCGTCGGGCGGGCAGATCAAGAAGTTCACGGCGGTGTCGCGCAGCATCCTCGGCAGCGGGACGCGCTTCCCCCAGGCTCTTGCTGCCGCCAACGCCGCGCTGACCCACTTCCCGGCCGGCTCCAACATCATCTTCTTCCTGTCGGACGGCGAGTCGAACGCGGGCTCGCGCTGCTTCCAGGGGGCCTGCACGAGCCAGCTCTCCACCGCGGCCACGGCGCACACCAGGATCAACACGATCGGCGTCGGCGCCGACGCGGATCCGGTCGATCTGCAGTACATCGCGAACCAGACGGGCGGGACCTACACGCAGGTGACGAACCCGAGCCAGCTTGCGACGATCCTGCCGTTCATCACGCCCGCAGGCCTGCACCACGCGACCGTCAACGGCACCACCGTGGCGCTCGATTCGCTCGGCAACTTCACCACGTCGCTCGCATGTACCGACCTGAACCCGTTCACCGTCACCGCCCGCTGCTTCGCGAGCGATCCGGCGTCGACCAACGTTGCGGCCGACGTCACCCTGCGGTGCTTCCTCCTCTGCGGCAACGGCACCGTCGATGCGGGCGCCGGTGAGGAGTGCGATCCCCCCAACACCGCCACCTGCGACGCCACCTGCCAGCGCGTTCCCCTGTGCGGCGACGGCTTCCTCGACGGCGCCGAGCAGTGTGATCCGCCGAACGGCACGACCTGCGACACCGATTGCACGCTCTTCGTGTGCGGCAACGGCGACGTCGAGCCGGGCGAGGAGTGCGATCCCCCGAATACGCCCACCTGCGATGCCACCTGTCAGCGCCGGCCGATCTGCGGCGACGGCTTCCTCGACGGTGGGGAGCAATGCGATCCGCCGAACGGCACGACGTGCGATACGGACTGCACCCGCATCGTCTGCGGCAACGGCGACGTCGAGCCGGGCGAGGAGTGCGAGCCGCCGGGCACCGCCACGTGCACCGCCACCTGTCAGCGCGTGCCGCTCTGCGGCGACGGCCACGTCGACGCGCCCGAGAGCTGCGAGCCCCCGAACACGGCGAATTGCGACGGCTCGTGCCGCCTGATCGCGTGCGGCAACGGTATCATCCAGCCCGGGGAGGAGTGCGAGCCGCCGAGCACGGCGACCTGCGACGCCACGTGCCAGCGCGTGCCGGTCTGCGGCGACGGCCACGTCGACGCGCCGGAGAGCTGTGAGCCTCCGGGCACCGGAACGTGCGACGCGAGCTGCCGCGCCATCGTGTGCGGCAACGGTATCGTCCAGCCGGGCGAGCAATGCGAGCCGCCGAGCACGGCCACGTGTGACGCTGCCTGCCACCGGGTTCCACAATGCGGCGACGGCTTCCTCGACGGTGGGGAGCAGTGCGATCCGCCGAACGGTACCACGTGCGACGTTGCGTGCCGCACGATCACGTGCGGCAATGGCGTCGTGCAGCCGGGTGAAGAGTGCGAGCCGCCGAGCACGGCGACCTGCGACGCCACCTGTCAGCGAGTTCCGCACTGCGGCGACGGCTTCCTCGACGGCGGCGAGCTCTGCGATCCGCCGAACGGCACCACGTGCGCCGCCGACTGCACCCCGATCGTCTGCGGTGACGCGGTGGTCGAGGCGCCGGAGGAGTGCGAGCCGCCGAACACGGTCGTCTGCGACGCCACGTGCCGGCGCATCCCGCACTGCGGCGACGGCTTCGTCGACGGCCCTGAGCAGTGCGATCCGCCGAACGGCACGACCTGCGCCGCCGATTGCTCGGCGATCGTCTGCGGCGACGGCATGGTCGAGGGCCCGGAGCAGTGCGATCCGCCGAACGGCACGACCTGCGACCTCACGTGCCACAAGATCCCCTGCAGCGACACGGACCACGACGGCGTCTGTGACGTCGATGACAACTGCGTCAACGATCCGAATCCCGATCAGCACGACGCCGACGGCGACGGCATCGGCGACGCCTGCGATCCGTGCACCGACACCGACGGCGACGGCTTCGGCGATCCGGGCTACCCGGCGAACACCTGTCCACTGGACAACTGCGCCGAAGAGCCGAACCCCGACCAGAGCGATCTCGACCACGACGGCATCGGTGACCTGTGCGACGACGAAGAGGCCGTACTGAATCTCTGGTTCACGAGCGTGAAGGCCTCGAGCCAGGCGCGGGCCAACGGCCGCACCATCATGAAGGGCGATTTCGTGACCGTCGCGCCGCTCGACGTCTTCGACGCGAGCGACGGCATCGAGGTCCACCTGCACGACTCGCTCTTCCTGCACAACGCGGTCACGTGGTCGGCGGCGGAATGCTTCACGGCGCGTGATCCGCAAGGCGCGATCAAGAAGATCAAGTGCGAGTCGCCGGATCACCGGTACAAAGCGCAGTTCAAGTACTTCAAGCTGAATCCGGGGGCGATACGCTTCATCATCAAGCTCTTGAAGCTCGAGCCCGACTTCCCGTTCCTCGAGCCGATCACGCTCCGTCTCAAGCACAACGGCTTCATCGACCGGGTGGGCTCGATCTCGGATTGCACGAAAACCAACGCCGGCATCAAATGTCGCGAACGCTAGGCCGGGCTCCCCGACGCGGCTAGGATTCCCGCCGCGTCAGGGAGGCTCGCCGGCGACGTCGGCCGCGAGCGTGCGCGCGAAGTCGTCTGCGAGCAGGCGATTCCCGCGGCCGTGTGCCGCTCCACCGCGCTTACTGCGGCGCGATGTGCCACAGGGGCGCGTCGCCGTCGCGGGCCAGGTGATCCTCGGGATGCACGACCCGCCGGACTTCGGCGAGCAGCGTCTCGGACGGGGCGGCGACGACGAGTCGCGGCAGCTCGTCCGCCCCGAGCGCCCGCGGTGCGGCGATGCCGAGACGGAGCGTCGTGTCGCCGTCGAGACGCGCGATCAGCTCGAGCAGCTCGAGGGGCGGCAGGTCGGTCACGACGACCGGCGCGTCGCGCGCGGCGATCTGCTGCGCCATCACGTCGAGCGCGTGCTGCCGCGCGACGTCGGTATCCCACCAGCCGTCGAGCGGCTGCGTACGGAAGGCGGTCGCGGCGCCGAGGATCAGCAGCAGGGCGAACACGAGCTGCCGCACCGGACGGCGGGGAACGGCCGTTGCCCACCAGGCGACGGCGAGCTCGAGCCCGATCCACGCGGGCGCGAGGTAGCGGTCGACCGTCGAGCGCCGGCCGCCGAGCGCGAGATCGAGGAGCGCGAGCGCGGCCCAGGGCACGAGGATCAGAAGCGGCACGAAGCGCCGCGGCGCGCACGGCGTGCGGATGACGGTACGCACGGCGGCGACGGCGAGGGCTCCGGCGCTCGCGCCGAGCAGGATCCAGAGCGCGGTCGTGACGACGGCGGGCAACGGCACGCCGTCGAGGAGTCCGCCGGGACCACCCGGACGGTAGAACACGCTCGTCAGGACGCCGAGCCAGCCGCGGACGAGTGCCCCGATGCCGATGGGGTCGCGTGACCACTCCGTGGTCGACGCGATGATCGCGCGCTGTCGCCACCCGATCAGCGCCCACGCGACCGCCGCGATGCCGGCTCCGAGCGTGGCGACGCCGAAGCGCCTGACGCTGCGCCGCGCCTCGGCGCATCCGTCACCCGCGACGGCGAGCGCCGGCAGTGCGAATATGGTCAGCGGCTGCACCATGAGCGCGGCCGCCAGCAGGACGCCGCACCCGATCCATGCGCCGAGAGTGCCGCGCGCCGCCGCGCGCCGCGTCGCCAGGGCGCACCCGAGGAGCGCGGCGATCCACAGCGCATAGGGGCGCGCCTCGTGCGCGTATCGCAGGTGCAGAGGGGAGACGGCGGCCAGCGCCGCCGCGGCGAGCCCGACGTCGCGCATGCCGCCGAGATCGCGGCCGAGCACGAAGAGCAACGCCAGGCCGAGGAGGCCGGCGGTCGCCGAGAGCGCGCGCACGGCGGCCGGCTCGGTGCCGAAGAGCTGTCCCCAGAGCGCGGCGACGACGAAATAGCCCGGTCCGATCTGCGGCTCGTCCACGGCAACGGCGCGTACCGTGGCGGCGACCGTCGGGCGCGCACGCGAGCGGTCGCCGAGCAGGTCGCGTACGTGAAGCGGCCGTCCGTCGTAGAGCGCGCGCACGTCGTGCTCCCGCCGGCCGCTCAGATGGAGCATCGTGGCGGCCTCGTCGTACCAGAGCGGTTTTCGCGCGAGGCCGTCGACGCGCCAGATCACGCCGGCGCCGAGCAAGGCCAAGCAGAGGAGGCGCGATGCCACGGACAGGCGCGTCGTCGCTGCAGCGTCGGAACGCGGCGTCGCGGTCACGGCGCGTCAGTAGCACGACTGCCGTCTCGATCCGCAATCGGACGATACGCGCGC
>Ga0157379_10005261_pt1 | contig 11114 bp, 9 predicted proteins | sample S25metaG_FD_121802 | JGI IMG/M metagenome (GOLD analysis project Ga0157379, IMG submission 121802) | Switchgrass rhizosphere microbial communities from Kellogg Biological Station, Michigan, USA - S2-5 metaG | ecosystem: Host-associated > Plants > Roots > Rhizosphere > Soil | place: USA: Michigan... | reverse complement strand
GGCGGACCTTGAATTAACGAAGACGGCGGTCTCCACTTGCCAAGGGCGTTCCTGACGAAGCAACTCGGAATCCTTTTAAGTAATTGTTGTCGATTATCACCTCCTTTTTGGATCACCCCGACCTGGTTTCTGTGGATGAGCCCTCAACACTGGTGACATCGCCGAATCACCTCATCTGGCAACTCTGGAGCACTGCTGGACATCGCATTTTCATTGATACAGAAGCTCAATCTGAGAGAACTACTTCAATTTTCAAGAAGATCTCCTAGGAGTCTCAACGGAATCCTGTCACGAGTTCCGATGGGCACCACCGTGATTTGTAGCAAATATCAGTGTCTCCATCTTCCCTCACTCAGGAGGCTCCTTTGACTCTGCTCTACCGTTTAGCCTCGATTTTTATCGCTGCTTGGAACCTGACAAAACAGTCAAATCGGACGGGGTGCACATACCAGGGATCTTCAAGCTGGATAATCATTCGAGGAGCTATTCTTGGAAAATCTAGCATTTGTCATTCTGAATCTTCGGGTTTCTTGATGTTTCTCTAACATTCGACTAGCGAGCTCTTCGACAATCCAGAGTTTCTAAGCGTACACAATCTCGTTGGATGCTCCTGGACTCTTCACGTTGGGTGATTTTCAGGACTGTCCGAGCCTCCATCTGGAAACCGGATGGCCGACGATCTTCTCATCGTCTGAAAATCTGGGCACTGTAGCATGGGGGTACCTGTTGGGGAACTTGAAGCTTGAAGTTTTATCATACTAGGCGACCTCACTCAGGCCATTTGCTTTGCTCCGCGAAGATTATCGACGATATGACCGTAGATGAGATGATGATGCTTTGATATACAATTCTCAAGGCTCTGTTCCACCTAACACCTCCCAACATCTCACCCAAAGCACAGGAGATAAGAGGAATGTATCCAGTGGCGATGGAATATGTGAATTTTCCGGCTGTTGCCACATTGTTCCCGAAGCTCTCTCCACCACCTTTGTGCCCTCGAAATGATGGTAGCTCTGCTTTACTGAAGGAACCAGCTGTGATGGATACTTCGAATTCCCTGTTGTTGAAATGGAAGTCTGTGCGCTTGCTACGTCATCTCCGTTGCATCACTGGCATTTGACAGACGGGATCCACGTTCTTCAAATCACGGGAGGAGAGTGTTATTGTGGATCCGGAGATGATATTCTTGAAGACAGGCTCTCTCAGCATGCATATGAATCAGGGTGGAGCCTGAGTATCGTCAGAATAACCGTTTCAGTTGTAAAACATGCATACCAATGGACAATCCGCAAAAACATTCTGAAATGTTTGGCCCTCAAGTCGATAAACTATATAACGGAGAATATGACTACACATACGCCAAAAAGTATTTAAACACAAGCGAAGAATTATGCGCGGACGTGACATCACACTACTAGCGTGACTCTTTCTCTCGGGCATTATGCCCAAGTCACCATCTACACCTTCTCATGGAAATAAACATAACACTAGCTACTCGTCATTCTTTGCTTCTGCCACCCCAAACCCGAGAAATACCCAGCAACATCACAATGTACAAATCAATTCTCCATATTTCAGGAAACACGTCTCACCAGAAAGTACTCCAGAAAACATGGAATTGTTAAACAAGAAATCAGAGTCAGACAACATTTCTACAAAGGAAGATAAATCTTGGCAGGAATTATTACCTGAACATCTTCTCAGATGTAAACCTCAGCTTATACAAGGTTGTGCCTCTCCATCCATTAATCTACTCACACTTATTATTCCCAGAGGAATTACAAGACGACTGGTGGAAATTATTGATCGCCACATGTTTATTGAACAAAACAACGGGGAAAATTGCCATCCCTGTCTTCAGGGAAATGCTCCGGCGATGGCCGACTCCGCTCGACATGCTCTTGGGTACACCCAACCCTTACTGTCTCATCTCGATGCTCATACTAACTTCCCCTTCACCTCCAGCACCCCCAGGAAAAATGGAAAGTCTCCTCAAACCCTGCGGTATCCGAAAACGAGCCCACGTCATCACCAAACTCAGTGCACACTTTGTCATTTCCCCACCATCTCCAGACAAGTCACACCCAAGTAATTTACCAAATTATCCCGCGTATCCAGATACCCCTGTGTCGCATCTCCCTGGAGTTGGGAAATACGCCCTGGACTCGTTCCGGATATTTTGTTGCGAAGGGGACGAGTGGATGAACGTGGTACCACAGGATAAGCAGTTAATTAAATATTTGGTAAATCGGTTTCGCATTTTTATGTCAAGGGTGCTCTGTTTATCTGATTGTCTTTATATGTCTCTTCCAAAATAGGAATGGAGGTGGGCCGCTTCGGAGGGGAAACGATGGCATCCTCAATATGGCGTTCTGGGCCTCATCCCAAGTGACCATTTTGATTAGAAAACTCCTTTCTTGGTCCGACCACATCATTGAGGAAAAGGAAATTTAAATTTCATTGCAACAAAAGGTAACAGAAGACGACAAATTTAGCTATGTTACAGGAATGAGTGAACATGAGAAGATAAACGAAGCCTTTTAGATCCAAAAAGACTTTCACGCAGCACAGTATTTATACAGCATGTATAATAATATTTGGTCATCTGGCTTTGTGTCCAGCGATGCCTATTAATACAGTAAGAAAAGAAGAGACTTTTACCCACTTGCTCTAGGCGGGGGGCACAGGTCTTGGTCGCTCATACGCATTTGTATTCGGTCCGTCCACAGAATTTGTCGGAAGAATGGGGTTGCTGATCTTCAATTTGACACCACTCGGAAGACCTTGTCTATATCGTTGTGACGCTCGGAGATTGCTGTTCTGGGCTCTCTCGTTCGGGGCGCGGGGGACAGGAACAACCGTGGCGAAACCGATGCGGGCGGGGGGTGATTCGCCGCGTTCGTCTTGCTCCTGTGGGGGAGTCAATGCTCCGCGTTGCGCTGAAGCTTGGGTTTGAGCCTGGGCCTGGGCTTGGGCCTGAGCCTCCCTGGACAAAGCCACTGGGATTGTGAGATCTAAAGGCGGTAAAATTAGCAAAAGTGAATTATAGATGCAATGTAGAGACTTACCACCAATAAAGGAGGTCACATCGTACTGTGTACCTCCAGAATTCATAATGGTCCTCTCACTAGCTCCCAAAAGACTCGAATCACGGCTCACCCTAAGTGCAGAGGGGAACGATAAAGGTCGTCCACTAAATCGGAAGTCCGCGCTCGCCTTGAGATTCGGCGGTGGGAGTTTCATAAATTCTGAGAGAGAAGTCACGTCTCTAGACACCCCGCGATCTCCAATATCCGTCTCATCGTCTCCATAATTGGTAGCAGTGATCGCCTCAGAAGGCGGTCGCGGGAAATTGCTCAATGTAAAGTCGCTTCGTAACGATTCGATAGTTTTCCCACCTGCGCCGGTTTCCGTAGGAGCCTCGCTGTCCCTAAAGAGTTGTAACTCTGCAACGCTCCTGTCTAATTCTGCTTGCTGGCGTAATAAAGAAGCCATGCCAGAGGATCGCGCCGAATTACTCTCCGAGGGGGGTGAGCCGTAATAATTGAGGATACCGTTGGAACCGTAGATCACAGATGCGTTTGGTGCATCGGACAGGGCCATGGGAGGGGTGGTTGTATCTCTTTCAGGCCGACGAGGGAGAGACCCAGAACCATTCCTCGCGTTATCACTGGCAACGATATTAAGCTGTGCGGCTAACCGTTCGAGACGACCCGTTGGTGTATTCAACGGCGGTGAGACTCGACGTATACTATTGAATGCAGTGGTTTCTTTGGCAGGAATGGCGGCATCCGATGAAAGTGCAAAGCCCGTGGTTTGATCAATTGGGGATGTACCCTCCTCGACTTCCGGCTTGACCCATCCATCGTTTGGAACCTTTTCTTCAAAGCCGCCTTTTATAGGCGGTTTCCCGACCAACCAGGAAGACAGACGACGAGACTTCGAAGATCTTCGAGTGGATCCCTCTGTGGGGACAGGAGTATCGACAGTCATAATCCACGAAGATAAACGATTGTTCCGTTTATTGTTTATAAGGGAAGGTGATCGCAGCATGGCGTCTTGGGAACTGAAAGTAGCAGGAGTAATTGGAGATTTGCTCTCCTCCATTGAGGTGGGGGTTTTCCCCTTCGAATTAGTGCTATTCGAACGCGCCATTTCGAGGATACTAAACCGTAGCCGTTGGCTGTAGAAGGAGGAGATGAGAACATACAAAACTACGATATAGAGCTCTATGGCTTGGAGGAAGCGACCCAGTGAAGTTTCGGAGAATTGAACTGGTGAAACTTATTAGAACGGTGTATTTAGAAAATTCAAATTAATACCAACATTGTGCAATGTCACCTATCCCAACCGCTAGGCTGAAGAAGAGGGAAAATATAATGGGGAGGTAGTTCAGGACAATTTTCCATCTAGGGCGCATCGACGAGATGTAGGCGTTTCCCAGCAACTTGAGGATAAGAAGACCGGACACAGCAACCTCCATGATACTATCAGCTTTGTAAATCTTCCCAAACACACTGAACCTGGCGATCAATCGCCATAGCATCTGGAGGACCGTGATACCAATGATTGCTGCAAGAAGGGCATGTTTCAAAATAAATCCTATGAAACCCCATCGCATCCAATGACCACTGTGAGCCTCATTATCCATACGGAGGAAGTTGGCTGGCTGGTCTTGTTGAGGGGGAGTGGGAGGCTCCCCCTGCGGAGGGAGTGAAACAAAGCCCAGGTAGAACAGAAACCGGAAGCCTATGGATAAGGCGAGCATTACCTCCCTCGCGATAAGGTACGGTAGCACTTGCCCGATATTGGTGTCTGCATCCACGGCTGCTCGTCCCCGGATCAACACTTGCCCGACATCCAGCACGCCTGCGACAAAAGCACAAACAATAGAGATAAAGAGTGGAGCTGAAAACCTAGGGGAAATATTAGTTAAAGCCAAAGCAAAGCGAAAATTACTTGCAGATTAAATTTGCGCATGAGGAAAAAGAACGTTGCGACGGCGAAACCCAGAATTCCTACAGAGATAAATGGTATGTCACTGAGAAGAGTCTCGATCTATCCGCAAATGAGCTAACGTCGACATCGAGGAGCATATAACCCACTGTCGCATCATCGCTGAGAACAAGATGAGAAGGAAAGCCAGGAGAGATGCCTATGTGCCAAACGACTGATTGTGCGATTGCAGAAGTTGGGACGAGGGAGCTTAAGGCACTCTCGATGCCCCGGGCATTCATGGCAGTTCACTAGTATCGAGCAGCCAGCTCTCAAGAAAAAAAGAGAAGAAAAAAAGAAGGAAACGAAAGAAAAGGGAAAGAAAGGAAAAGTAGCAGACCGAGCTGGGGGGAGAAGAAGGGGAAAGGAAAAGGAGCTAGGGAAAGTAGCTGGATCTATTTGGAACTTCTAGGCTCCTGTGCATCAGCAACCTGCAGAATTCGTAAATTCGTATCCAAATCCCTGCGAATCACCGAGTCGCCCTCACTATTATTTAGACGCTCATGGGGCCCATGGTAACAACCCAGCCTCGGCTGAAATAAGGTTTCCACCCAATTACTATATTGGGTAACACTTATTTTACGTTAGCGTATTTCCAGTCATTTGCCGAACTAAAAACATCCCACGCCCCTCATCCACACTCTTATTCCGCCACGTCCCTGCAGGTCGAGAATGTCGAGTCGCTCCCATTAGGCCCTTCGTTGGACTCACGCTCCTCGTCGATAACTGCCGCGTCGGACTCACCGACCCGGCCCTGGACGGTCCACCAGTGTACTGTCTCGTCAATCCACTTCCAGTCATTTGTGCGAAGATCCTACTTTCCGGGCGAGAAGTTCTTTCCGCGCCCAGAGTCCCTGTAAACGAAGGCGTGAGTCTCCGCGTAGGCGACGGCTGGGGAGAGCCTGACGACCCCCGCGGTAAAAGCAGCTAGTCGCTTTGGTTAGCTCCCGCTTTTCTCTGCTTTCCGAGATCTAGATGCACATACCATGCATTCTCTGCACCATATTCCGCCATCCAAGTCGGTCTTTGCTCCGCTATCAAGACGTTTGCCGCACCCTGGGCGTGGTAGCTGCGCTCCTTTGCCTCCACATACCAAGCAGCTTGTGTGCCAACGTGTATTTTGAGGACCAGCTACTACTCCTCTCTCCATCGGCGAAACGGATATATGGCATCCGGGACAGGAATCACTGCATCCAAATCGGGGAAATGACTTTGTGAGCGGTGGGGCACTTTTTGGCCCAAGCTCAGATATAGCTTTTGGAATAAGAGAAGCTCGAACGGGCGATCCTGCACACTAAAAAACAAGGTAAGTTAATATTGAAGCAAGGAGATATCGGGTGAATGTACTTCTGGGTGGCAAGCTCCTTCTTCGTTTTTGACAAAAATAGCTTGACCTTTATCGTTCCCTTTGAAAGCATCTCCGCAGACAGTGCAGCAGAAGCATGACGCGTGGTATGATAGCATTGCATCCCCCGCAGGTACTGTGACGATCTTTCCATCTCCTCCATGATTAAACAATTGTAAACGACATTTTTCACATTTCGAATTGCCAGTCGTCATAATCTTTAAAGGCGTTGGTGGTCCCTTTGGCGTACCCGACGGTGATCTATTAAAGGACCTGGTAGGTGTTGATGGATTCGATATGTTCTGCAAGCTCGTTCGAGGTGAAGACTGGACATCTGTGCTTATAGAACCGCCCAGAGAACCGCCCAGCTGCTCCTTTCTTCCTGTTCGAGAAGGCGACGAAGAAGGAGAAATAGCGTCCACAGAAGCCCTCAGCCTGACTCCAAGACGTTCGGAAAGTTCTTCCAAAGCTGGACTGCTTTCGCGGCTGTTACCCTTCATTCCACCAATCTTGTTCGTCACTTCGCCCAGTTTCTTCTTCGGGGTACTCTTCCTGTTTAGACAGGTATCAAAGCATTCCGCACAAGATGGTCGGCCAAACAAATCAACCATGGGCATATTTCCAATGTCCTTATCGCAAGTATCGCAGCGGAAGCAACGTTTGTGCCAGACGGAACCGCCATTCTCGATGAAGAGGCCGTCCTTCGTCGAGGCTAGAACTTCTCTGCCGCAGCTTGCGCAATTGCCTTTGGACCCGCCGTTGGCAGCAAAACAACTCTTACACAAAAACCTGGTTGTCTTTCCCGAGATATTCTGAGGATCGGGATAAATGGTAGCATCTGGAGGAAATATCGAAAAACATATAGCACAGGTGTGGATGGGGAGAGTCTCGGGAGGTTGTAAGATGGAGCCGTAAGCTTTGGATAATGTTTCATTGTCAGGTGACTTGAGGACGTCAGCTGGGGGGGATTCTGTGACAGTTTCCAAAAAGCTAGTCTTTGTTGGGGATGGGGTTCGCGCGCGAGTGGAGGAGGCAATATGGGCAGATACTCGTGTATTGTTGAATCTGCTTGGGCCGACGATTGCACTCAGAGGCCGAGGGAATCGACGAGCAGGCTTGGTTGGGCTGATATCTGCTAGAGGCTCGGGTGCCGGTGTAACAGAGGACTTCTCCGGTTGAATGGTCTTGTCAGTTGTTCGTGATTGTTCAGGTGGCGTTGAGACGTAGCTACTCGATGGTTAGCTCGATAACACATGTGGAGGGATTGCTCACGTCTTTGCCCATTTATCTCCACCATTCGTCTGTGTCGATTGAGCCCAAGGCACTGAAGGAGCTGAACGGAATCTGATCAGCAACACGATCAGGGAGAAGTTAGATCACTTGCCAACTGCAGAGCCTCCACACTTGCATCTCGCAGCACTAGCAGGGACGATTTCTCCGCAACGACGACAAAAGCCCATTTGAGAAATAAGAGAGGAAGATAGGGGTGGAACAAACCAAGCACAAACAACGCGTCGGAACCGATGTCACGTGATCTCGCCGAGGTAGCTTACCCACGGTCGGGGACAGACCCAGCATCATTGCCAAATGCAATTACATCTCGTTCTAATGATGAAAAAACTTGGCAACGGTCAGACCCTCGATAATCTCGTCTGTACTGCTTGCAGAACTGCCACTTACTCGTTGAGCACTCCCTCGCAGCGCGAGCACATCACAGACAAATGTCTACATTCCGCTCTTTTCGAATTCTCACAACTTTGACTTTCGCGCTATGTCATCTTTCCCTCACCGCCGCCCAACTCGTTAATGGTCAGTTTTTCACGCAAGGTCTGGCAATTTCGAATGCTCCCGCCCCGCTCAGGTCAGTAGCCGCTGTATTCCCGCATTCATTCCATTCTAATGACTGGCTGTACAGTGACCAACATGCTGGAAGCAATATGGTCATTTCGATCGACGTGCGTAGGCATTACCGCATCTTTGCAATTTTGTCGCTAAAGATGATCGACGCAGCTCTCTGGAGACGGCCATTTGCCACAAGAGAATTTCTTGCCCAACTCGAGCGCGTCGACAGCGTATCAGTCGTTGAACCTCTATCTCATTTCTTCAGAAACGAATGTGAATATAACTATTTCTGAGGGGCCTGGATTATTAGAGCAGGAACTGGGAAGTACTGTGAGTGAATTCTTTCCGATAACTTCTCCATTACTTATTCGAGGTAGGTAAAACACTTGAATTGGCCTATACCTTCTTGCTTACCCGCTGGGAACTATAATGTGGGTCTCATGCGCTGGATAATTAACTTCTCTGATGATATATTTAGTATACGTTCTACGAGCAATCGCGTGTGAATGGAGTGGTGAGTGAATCCGATATTATTGCAGGAATGTGCTAATAGTATGAACAGTTGTACTATTCCATTACCCCCATCCCTGTCTCCTTAAAGTCACAGACTAGCTCATCCTCTGCATGCACCTCTGATGTCGTTATTCGGCCCGCTGAAGTCCAGCCACAACCCTCCTCTCCTCCTGAAAGCCGCGTCTGGCTCACCGCAACCACGACTACTATGACGATGACATCGACGCTGCCAGTAACCTCGACGCTGAATGGTCTACAGACAGTGTAAGTTTTCATCGACTCACAAGCACAGGCACTGATCGTCGTCTTCAGAATCCTGATGCCAACGACATGGACCACCACTTCTACTATCAATCAGATACCCACAGACGGCACCTTTTTCCCTGTAAACACTGCTTCCGCTTTGTCCTTGAATAGGGTTGTCCTATTCGCCATGGTGCTGCTATTGGCTGTATTCTTTCTCTAGAAATAGAACATTGTCCAGATTCTGTCATGATTTCTGTCTCTTCGGAATCGAAAGGTGCAAACTGTGTTTAGTGAATTAAATTGCAGAGTTGCAGCCGATCGAAGCCACGTGACTGTCGCAAAAGTTCGCACGCCGTGCGCACCAGAGACGATGAACCCAACAACAGATCCGCTGCAGAGACAGCAGGCAATGCTCCCACTATTGTAAGTGCCTCGCGGCATGGCCACCGTCGACAGCAACCACTGACCTCGCTGCTCGTATCAGTCCCGCGCAAAATGGACAAGGAGGAGGGGAGACACAAACCGGTGGTACCCCGGGGTATTTCGCTCTGGATGCCAATAGCGCAGCCAAACAGATGGCCGCTCTAAATGCGACATCTCAACTAAGAAGAGCGAGTCAATCCGGGGGAACTTCGGATACTATATTCGGTCCACGTCACTCCGTCCAAGACATCGCGTATGTTCAACCTACTTTTGTCTTTTGCCTCCCTCGACTTACATAACACACCATCATGTTCAGTCCCGATCCCAATCCTATTCAACAGCGACCAGTTATCCAGCCTCCACAGCCCGCAAACATCCAGAAACGGAGGGAAGATTTCCTCAGAGTTGTTGGCAATGTTATGCTCCAGCGGGGTATGCCCTGGCCTCCAGGTATTTCTGGAATGCCAACTCCTTGGGATCCAAATACATCCCCGTACAAGAGTATTGAGCCTGGGTCAGAGGTTGGCACCTTCAAGCTTGCCGGCAGGGATGTTGATCTGTTCAACCTCTGGAATCAAATAGTCAACCATGGAGGTTCTGGCAAGGTGTGTATCCGCCGTGCTCAAGCCCTGCGCGAATTAATCGTTCTCAGCTTGGTCGTGAGCAAAGATGGGGATCCCTCCTCGCTCCCCTCGGACTTCCAGAGCATGGCCCGGACGGCATGCACCTCGGCGGGGTATTGTGCCAATACTACAACTTGCTCCTGTTGCCGTTTGAGGAGTTTTACATCAAACAACAGGCAAAGACGATGCAGCAGCGTCAAGCGGCCCAAAGGTTGCAACAACAACAGCAGCAGCAGCAGCAGCAGCAGCAGCAACAACAGCAACAACAACAAGCCCAGATAGCGGCAATGAGTCCTGGTCACAGCCAACCAGACCAAATGAACGCAGGCTCACCTTTTGCTCCACAAATCCCAGCGCTTTCTCGCTCTTCTTCGATGAATATGCACCAGCAGGGAGATATGATGCAAAACACACCCCAAGCTATGCCCTTTAACCAAGAGCAGTCCGCCTCACCAACTCACACCATTGACATGGGTATGGGCAGCCGTCAAGGTTCGGTCCCCTTACGAGCTCATACCCAAACCCCGCACGCTCAAAGCGTCCATCATACCCCCGCGCCGGAAGGTCCCCCCGCAGATGCATCAGCCAACTTTGGACAACAGCGACAAACTCCAGACCCGGCAGCAAATGACATGGAAGGGAAAAAACGGAAGGCACAAGAAGAAGAAATGGGAAAACGAGTCCGTCAACGAACAGGTAGGAGGGTTCTTCCGTATCCTTATCTCTCCCCCATTTTTGACTGAGCTATCTGGAAAGATTCCAATGCAGGTGATGAATCTCAAGGTACTCCTGCTCCTCGACCTGGTCCAAGCGCCTTAGCTGGGGAAAATCCCTCTGCAGGCCGAGCTTCAACCCGGTCTGCTCCGTCTGCGCCCCCCTCTGCTCGGAAACCACAAATGAGGAACAAGATTGAATACATGCCCGTCGCTCGGGATGTCACCACCTACGGGGGACGCGACATCGACGCGATAGAAAATGAATTCGTGAAATTGTCGACGAGGAAGTCGCAGAGACCTCTGGACGATTGGGGGATGGTAGATATTGACGGATTGATGATGAGCCTGCGGTCGCGCCTTCCCTTGGAGGTGTCGTATGCGTTATCGCTGCTTACAAGCCTTTCGATCCTG
>Ga0157379_10005259_pt1 | contig 11116 bp, 6 predicted proteins | sample S25metaG_FD_121802 | JGI IMG/M metagenome (GOLD analysis project Ga0157379, IMG submission 121802) | Switchgrass rhizosphere microbial communities from Kellogg Biological Station, Michigan, USA - S2-5 metaG | ecosystem: Host-associated > Plants > Roots > Rhizosphere > Soil | place: USA: Michigan... | reverse complement strand
GCCGGTGACCCGCACGTCCCCGAAGAACACCGAGACCGGGCCGTGGTCCGTACGTTCCCGCACCGCGACCACCTCGACGTCCGCGATGGACCGGGAGTCCGTGCGCCATTCCGGCTCCTCCTGGTGCAGCAGCGCCACCCCGGCGTCGAGGTCCAGCTCGTCCACCACGTAGCTCTCCCCGCGGTGGAGGTAGACCGCGCCCGCGTGGACCGTGCCGGGCGCCGAGGCGCCGTCCACCGTGCCGAGCATCCGGCCGGTCCCGGCCTCGACCAGCGCGACCTGGCCGAGGCCCGAACCGCGGATGTCGACGGACGCCGCGGGCTGCTCGCGGGTGCTCGGCCAGAACCAGCCCGCCGGGCGGCGGCGCAGCACGCCGTCTCGGACCAGCTCGTCCAGCACCTCCTCGGCCGCGGCCCCGCCGAACACCTCGGCCACGTCCTGGGTGGTGAGCGGGAGCTCCGCGGCCGCGCAGACCAGCTGGGGCGCCAGCACGTACGGGTTGCCGGGGTCCAGCACGCAGCTCTCCACGGGGGCGCCGATCAGCGCCCGCGGATGGTGGACGAGGTAGGTGTCCATGGGGTCGTCCCGGGCCACGAGCACCACCAGCGCCTCGTCCGCGGCGCGGCCCGCACGACCGGCCTGCTGCCAGAACGAGGCCCGGGTGCCGGGGAAACCGGCCACGATCACGGCGTCCAGGCCCGCGATGTCCACCCCGAGCTCCAACGCGTTCGTCGTGGCGACCCCGAGCAGCGCGCCGCGCATCAGGGAGGCCTCCAGCTCGCGACGCTCCTCGGGGAGGTAGCCGCCGCGGTAGGCCGAGACCCGGTCGACCAGCCCCGGGTCGACGTCCGCCACGATCCGCTGCGCGCCCAGCGCGGTGGTCTCCGCGCCGCGCCGCGACCGCACGAACGCGAGGCTGCGGGCCCCCTCGATCACCAGGTCCGCCAGCATCCGCGCGGACTCGGTCGAGGCGGGCCTGCGCACGGGGGCGCCGTTCTCGCCGGTCAGCTCGGGCAGCAGCGGCGGCTCCCACAGGGCGACGGTCCGGCCCGCGCTCGGCGAGCCGTCCTCGGTCACGGCGTGCACCTCGCGCCCGGTGAGGGCGCAGGCGAACTCGGCGGGCCGCGCCACGGTGGCCGAGGCCAGCACGACGGTCGGCTCCGCGCCGTAGCGGCGGGCCACGCGCAGCAACCTGCGCAGGAGCAGCGCCACGTGCGAGCCGAACACCCCGCGGTAGGTGTGGCACTCGTCCACGACCACGTAGGTCAGCCGGCGCAGGAACGTCGCCCAGCGAGAGTGCCGGGGCAGCACCGAACGGTGCAGCATGTCCGGGTTGCTGAGGATCCAGCGGCCGTGGCGGCGGATCCAGTCCCGCTCGTCCATCGGGGTGTCGCCGTCCAGCGTGGCCGGGCGCAGGTCCGCCAGGCCGAGCTCGCGCAGGGCCCGGAGCTGGTCCCCGGCCAGCGCCTTGGTCGGCGAGAGGTACAGGGCAGTGGCTCGCGGGTCCCGCGCGAGCCGGGTCAGCACCGGCAGCTGGTAGACCAGCGACTTCCCGGAGGCGGTCCCGGTCGCCACGACGACGTCCCGGCCCGCGTGCGCGTGCTCGGCGCCCTCCCGCTGGTGGCTCCACGGCCGCCGCACGCCCACCCGGCGGAAGGCATCGACGACCTCGGCGGGCGCCCAGTCCGGCCAGTCCACCGCCCGGCCGGGGCGCGGCGGCAGGCGGACGGCGTACCGCAGCGGGTTGAGCGGATCGGCCGGCCCCTCGGCGTCCGGCGGCAGCTCCCCGGAACCGTCGAGCTCCAGGACCGGGACCCCGGGATCGACGCCGGACCCGGCGAGCACGCGGCCGAGGAGCTCGAGCCCCCGCGCAGAGCGGCGCATCGGCCCCTCCGGCTCGACGGTCCGCTGGTCCTGCACGCCGTCGAGGCTCGCACACGACACCGACACCCCCCTCCCCCGACCCGAGCGATCCGCAGGTCGGAGGGCCGGAGCCCTGTGTTATCGATCACCTCACCTCCGCGACGGGGGAGGTGGTGTGGATCTCAGATGGGACATCGGACACACTCTTGCCGTACGTCCGTGGGTCGCGGCGCTGCGCCGGCGGATGTGCTCGACGTCAGGGCTGCCGTCGCACCACCACGCACGAGCGGACCGGCTTCTCTGACGCACTGCGACGCAACAGGAGGACGGATGCCCGCTGTGGGGCTCACGCTGGGATCGGGGGATCGGATCGTCGTCGGCGTCGTCGCCGTCGTCGCCCTCGCCGCCCTGGCCATCGGCTACAAGCTGCTCCGGGAGGTGCTGGCCGCCGACGCCGGCACGCCCTCGATGCAACGGATCGGCGAGGCGATCCAGGAGGGGGCCCAGGCGTATCTCAAACGGCAGTTCAGGACACTCGGGATCTTCGTGGTCGTCGTCTTCCTGCTGCTGCTGGCCCTGCCTGCGGACGACATCGGTGAGCGGATCGGCCGGTCGATCTTCTTCGTGATCGGCGCGGTGTTCTCGGCCACCATCGGCTACCTGGGCATGTGGCTCGCCACCCGGGCGAACATCCGGGTCGCGTCCGCGGCCCGGGAACCGGGGGGCCGGGAGAAGGCCACGCGGATCGCCTTCCGCACCGGTGGGGTCGTCGGCATGTTCACGGTCGGGCTCGGGCTCTTCGGCGCCGCGCTGGTCGTGCTGGTCTACGCCGGTCAGGCCCCGAAGGTGCTGGAGGGCTTCGGCTTCGGTGCCGCGCTGCTCGCGATGTTCATGCGTGTCGGCGGCGGTATCTTCACCAAGGCCGCGGACGTCGGCGCGGACCTGGTCGGCAAGGTGGAGCAGGGCATCCCGGAGGACGACCCGCGCAACGCGGCGACCATCGCGGACAACGTGGGCGACAACGTCGGCGACTGCGCCGGTATGGCGGCGGACCTGTTCGAGTCCTACGCGGTCACGCTCGTCGCGGCCCTGATCCTCGGCTCCGCGGCGTTCGGCCTGCAGGGCCTGCTGTTCCCGTTGATCATCCCGGCCATCGGCGTGATCACCGCGGTCATGGGCGTCTACATCACCCGCGCCCGCCCCGGCGAGAACACCCTGAAGGCGATCAACCGCAGCTTCTACATCTCCGCGGTGTTCGCAGGCGTGCTGTCGGTCATCGCCGCCTTCGTCTACCTGCCCAGCCGCTTCGCCGACCTGGTCAACCCCACCGACCCCTCCGTCGCCCTGCTGACCCAGGACCCACGGATCATCGCGGCGGTCGCCGTGGTGATCGGCATCCTGCTCGCGGGCGTCATCCTCTGGCTGACCGGCTACTTCACCGGTACCGAGGACAAGCCCGTGCAGGACGTCGGGAAGTCCTCGCTGACCGGCGCCGCGACCGTCATCCTGTCCGGCATCTCGATCGGCTTCGAGTCCGCCGTCTACACCGCGCTCGTCATCGGCGCGGCCGTGTACGGGGCGTTCCTGCTCTCCGGGTCGATCATCGTCGCGTTGTTCGCCGTCGCCATGGCGGGCACCGGCCTGCTCACCACCGTCGGCGTCATCGTCGCGATGGACACCTTCGGCCCGGTATCGGACAACGCCCAGGGCATCGCGGAGATGTCCGGGGACGTCGAGGGGGAGGGCGTCGAGATCCTCACCGAGCTGGACGCGGTCGGGAACACCACCAAGGCGATCACCAAGGGCATCGCCATCGCGACGGCGGTGCTCGCCGCGACGGCGCTGTTCGGCTCCTACCGGGACGCGTTCACCCAAGCCCTCGGAAAGGCGGGGGTCGCGCTGGAACAGGCGGGCATCTCCTTCAGCGCCGAGGTGTTCAGCCCGGCCACGCTGGTCGGCGTGATCATCGGCGCCTCGGTGGTCTTCATGTTCTCCGGGCTCGCGGTCAACGCCGTGACCCGCGCCGCGGGCGCCGTGGTCTACGAGGTCCGCCGACAGTTCGCCACCAGGCCCGGGATCATGGACGGCACGGAGCGCCCGGAGTACGGCCGGGTCGTGGACATCTGCACCCGGGACTCGCTGCGCGAGCTCGCCACCCCGGGACTGCTGGCGATCTTCGCGCCGATCGCCGTCGGCTTCGGCCTGGGCATCGGGCCGCTGGCCGGGTACCTGGCCGGGGCCATCGCGTGCGGCACGCTCATGGCGATCTTCCTGGCGAACTCCGGCGGAGCCTGGGACAACGCGAAGAAGCTGGTCGAGGACGGCAACCACGGCGGCAAGGGCTCCCCGGCCCACGAGGCCACGATCATCGGCGACACCGTCGGGGACCCGTTCAAGGACACCGCGGGCCCGGCGATCAACCCGCTGATCAAGGTCATGAACCTGGTCTCGGTGCTTGTCGCGCCCGCGGTCGTGGCGTTCAGCGTGGGCAACAGCGCCTCCACGCCCATCCGGATCGTCATCGCGCTCGTGGCCGTCGTCGTCATCGTCGCGGCGATCACCGTGTCCAAGCGCCGGACATCCGCCATCCAGGAGACCCCGGCGGACACTCCGGTGGGCTGATCGGCCCAGCCTCCGGTCGGCCGCCCGCCGGAGCCTCTCGGCGACCCATGAGGCCGCTCGTCCCGCTTCGGGGCGGGCGGCCTCGTTCGTCCGGGTCGCGGGCCGCTACCGTCGCAGCGCCCCGGGGGCGGTGGCGGCGGGAGCAGGAGGAGAAGGATGAGGATGCGCGCGGCGGCGGTGGTGGCCGCCTGCGGGCTCGCCCTGGCCGGGTGTGGCGGCGCGAGCGAGCAGGAGACCGTCGACTGGACGAACGGGCTGTGCAGCTCGTACGCCACGTTCCGGGAGGCGGCGCTCGTCGGGCCCGCGCCGGCGGCGGACCTGGCCGGGCAGGCCCGCAGCCTGTCGACCTATCTCGGGAACACGGCGTCGTCCCTGGACAAGGCGCTCACAGACCTCGACGCGCTGGGCCGGTCCCCCGTCGAGGGCGGCGACCAGGCGCTGACCAAGTTCCGGGACCAGCTCACCCGCTACCGCGGAGCCTTCCGGCAGGCACGGACCCAGCTGGACGGGCTGAACATGCGTTCCCCCACGCTGCAGAAGGACATCGAGGGCGCGGTCGCGCCGGTGCTGGCCCTGCAGGACACCGACCAGGACCCCCTCGCAGGCCTGGGCTCGGCGGTGACGAAGGCCGCCCAGCAGGCCCCGGCCTGCCAGGATCTGTCGAAACTGAGCACCTCGAACGGCTGACCCGTCGCGTACTGTCGCGCGAGGTCCGTCCCCGCACCGCCAGGAGGCTGTCCGTGCCCCGCCCGTCCCGCGTCGCCGTCGCCGTCGTGCTCGGTGGGCTGCTGTCCGTCAGCGGCTGCGCGAGCGCCGTCCAGGGTGCGGCCCAGGCCGATCCCGCCCCCCGCCCGGCCAGCGGCCGTGGCGCCGACCCGGTCGCCTGGGTGGACAAGGTGTGCGGCGCCGTCCTGACCTACACCACACCCGTGCTCGCCCAGCCGAACTTCGCGGGCGCGGACCTCGCGGGGATCAAGCAGCGGCTCGCGGCCTACCTGGCGGCGAGCCAGACCGGCCTGCAGCAGAGCCGGGACCAGCTCGCCCGGGTCGGCTCCTCGCCGGTCGGGGGCGGGGACGAGACCGTCGCCCGGATCACCGCCGGGCTCGAGAAGCTGCAGACGGACATCGGTGCGGCGAAGACCAAGGTGGACGCGGCCGACCCGAACAACGTCCCCGCCTTCCAGGCCGCGCTCGGGGACACCCAGCAGAGCCTTTCGCAGGTCACCGCGCCGGACGCGCTCGGCGACCTCAAGACCTCGCCCCGGCTGGACAAAGCCGCGCAGCAGGCGGCGAACTGCACCCAGCTGCAGAAGGTGACCGCTCCGAAGTAGATCTCGTTCGGGCGAGTCCCGGGACAGGGTTCGAACGCATGTTCTATCGTGCGCGGTGTGTCCCAGCTGTCGCTGTTCTCGGCGGAGGCCCGGCCGACGGCGTTCGCCGACCTCGGCGGGCTCTTCTGCGGGCCGGGGCGGGTCGTCCGGTTCGGTGGCGGCGACACGGCCCGGATCAGCGTGGACGCCGCGAGCGCCGGGCACGCCACGGCGCTGCGGGCCGCCACCGCCCCGTTCGGCCTGGCCCTCGAGCCGGGCGAACGGCACTGCGCCGGGCGTGAGCTGCGCACGCCCTACCGGCGCGACCTCTCCCGGCTGGCCCACGCGTGGACCGACGCTCGCCGCGTGAAGACGATCCCGGCGGGCTTCCAGCTCGACGGCGCCTCGCTGCGGCTCTGGGTGCTCGCCGCCGGGCGCGCGGACCGCCGCGGCGGCTACCTGCTCGTGCTCGACGCCGCGGCCCCCGCCACGCACGGCCCCCTCATCGCCGCCCTGACCCGGCTCGGCCTCCCGCCCGCGCGCGTCAGCCTCCCGCGCTGCCCGGACTGCCAGGCCGAGGAGGACGCCGACTGCCCCGCCGACGAGGGCGGGCCGGACCCCGCCGACGTCGGGCCCCAGCCGGCCACCCCGGGCGATCCGGACGAGCCGGTCGATCCGGCACCGCCCGACGAGCTGCCCGTCGTCGACCTCACCGTCGACCTCACCGTGGACCGCACCGTCGACCTGCCCGCGGCCCGCCCCGAACGGCCCCACGTCGCCTGCCGCGGCCATCATCTCGTCGTCACGAGGGAATGCCGGGCGGCCGGGCCCGCGTTGCGAATCACAGGAGCGAGGCGAATGAGACGTCTGGTCGAGCTGGTCGGCCCCCGCCCGGCCGAGCTGGACACGACCGGATGGCCCCAGTACTGGGGTCGGTCGCAGGCTTGACCGGCCGGTTACGCTCCCCACTCGCTCCCTGTCACCGGCGGACACACCCGGTGGTGTGAGGGATGCGACAGCCGCGGTCGATGTGCGACCGTGGCGGCACGGGCCCGGCGGAGGGCAATACTGTCGGCCCAGGGTCATAGGGGAATGGCGGAGTGACGGTAGGTAACCACCCCGGTCACCCCGACACGACAGACCCGGAGGACGGTGGCGGGCCGGTACGAGCCGGCGACGCCGCCGGAGGGATGGAGTAGCACCGACGTGGCAACCCGAACGACGAGCACCGAGACCGACGAGCCGACCCAGAAGGCCGCCGGGACCTCCACGCGCCGTAGGAGCGCGGCCGGGGGTGGTCGTCGGAACGGGTCCGGCACCGCGACCACGAACGGCGCCCGCGTGCGCCGCCTGGTGATCGTCGAGTCGCCGACCAAGGCCAAGAAGATCCAGCCCTACCTCGGCAGCGACTACGTGGTGGAGTCGAGCGTCGGGCACATCCGCGACCTGCCCCGCGGCGCGGCGGACGTCCCGGCGAAGTACAAGGGCGAGCCCTGGGCCCGCCTGGGTGTGGACGTGGACAACGAGTTCAACCCGCTCTACGTCGTCACGCCGGAGAAGCGCTCCAAGGTCTCCGAGCTGAAGGACCTGCTCAAGGACGCCGACGAGCTTCTGCTCGCCACGGACCCCGACCGCGAGGGCGAGGCCATCGCCTGGCACCTGCTGGACACCCTGCGCCCGAAGATCCCGGTGCGCCGGATGGTCTTCCACGAGATCACCGAGCCGGCGATCCGCGCGGCCGCGGAGAACACCCGCGAGCTGGACCAGGACCTGGTGGACGCGCAGGAGACCCGCCGCATCCTGGACCGCCTCTACGGCTACGAGGTCTCCCCCGTGCTGTGGAAGAAGGTCATGCCGAAGCTGTCGGCGGGCCGCGTGCAGTCCGTGGCGACCCGGCTGATCGTGCAGCGCGAGCGTGAGCGGATGGCGTTCGTCTCCGCGGGCTACTGGGACATCGCCGCGACGATGGACGCCGGCGCGGACGCCACGCCGCGCCAGTTCGGCAGCCGCCTGGTCAGCGTGGACGGCAGCCGCATCGCGACGGGCCGGGACTTCGGGGCCGACGGCAAGCTCAAGGGGCGTGACGTCACCGTCCTCGACGAGGCGAGCGCCCGTCGGCTGGCGGAGGGTCTGCAGGACCAGGCGCTGACCGTCGGGAGTGTCGAGTCCAAGCCGTACACCCGCAAGCCCTACGCCCCGTTCATGACGTCGACGCTGCAGCAGGAGGCGGGCCGCAAGCTGCGCTTCTCCTCCGAGCGCACGATGCGCAGCGCGCAGCGGCTGTACGAGAACGGTTACATCACCTACATGCGGACGGACTCGACCACGCTGTCGGAGTCCGCGATCCAGGCCGCCCGCGCGCAGGCCAGGGAGCTCTACGGCGACTCGTACGTGCCGTCGTCGCCCCGGCAGTACACCCGCAAGGTCAAGAACGCGCAGGAGGCCCACGAGGCGATCCGCCCCGCGGGCGACACCTTCCGCACCCCGGGCGAGATCGCCCGCGAGGTGGACGGGGACGACTTCCGGCTCTACGAGCTGATCTGGCAGCGCACCGTCGCCTCGCAGATGGCGGACGCCCGCGGCACCACCGTCTCGATCCGGATCAACGGCACCGCGGCGACCGGCGAGGCGGTGGTCTTCGCCGGCTCCGGCCGCACGATCACGTTCCCCGGCTTCCTCAAGGCGTACGTCGAGACCGTCGACGAGACCGTGGGCGGCCAGGCGGACGACGCCGAGTCGCGCCTGCCGCACCTCACCGAGGGCCAGTCGCTCACCGCCGCCGACCTCACGGCGGAGGGGCACTCGACCAACCCGCCCGCCCGCTACAGCGAGCCCAGCCTGGTCAAGCAGCTGGAGGAGCTGGGGATCGGCAGGCCGTCCACCTACGCGTCGATCATCAAGACGATCCAGGACCGCGGGTACGTCTGGAAGAAGGGCTCGGCACTCGTCCCGAGCTGGGTGGCGTTCTCGGTGATCGGGCTGCTGGAGGAGCACTTCGGCCGGCTCGTCGACTACGACTTCACCGCCGCCATGGAGGACGAGCTCGACGCCATCTCGTCGGGCAACCTCACCCGCAAAGCCTGGCTCTCCGGCTTCTACTTCGGCGACGGCAGCTCGGCCGAGGGCTCCGTGGCGCGCGAGGGCGGGCTCAAGAAGCTCGTCGGCGTGAACCTCGAGGAGATCGACGCCCGCACGATCAACTCGATCCCGCTGTTCACCGACAGCCAGGGTCGCGAGGCCGTGGTGCGCGTCGGCCGGTACGGGCCGTACATGGAGCGCCCGACGGGCGAGACGGACGCCGAGGGCAAGCCCAAGACCCAGCGCGCCAACCTGCCCGAGGACCTTCCGCCGGACGAGCTCACCGAGGAGATCGCGGAGAAGCTCTTCGCCGTGCCGCAGGAGGGCCGCTCGCTGGGGAACGACCCGGTCAGCGGCAACGAGATCGTGGCGAAGGAGGGACGCTTCGGTCCGTACGTGACCGAGATCCTCCCCGACGACGCCCCGAAGAAGGCCAAGCCGCGCACCGGCTCGCTGTTCAAGGACATGTCGGTCGAGACCGTCACCCTGGACGACGCGCTCAAGCTGCTCTCGCTGCCCCGGCTCGTCGGCACGGACCCGGATTCCGGGGACGAGATCACCGCGCAGAACGGCCGCTACGGCCCGTACCTGAAGAAGGGCACCGACTCGCGGTCGCTGACCAGCGAGGAGCAGCTCTTCACGGTCACGCTGGACGAGGCGCTGGACATCTACAAGCAGCCCAAGCAGCGCGGCCGCCGCACCGCCGCCGCGGCCCCGCCGCTGCGCGAGCTGGGCAAGGACCCCGCGACCGACAGGCCGATGGTGATCAAGGACGGCCGGTTCGGCCCCTACGTCACCGACGGGGAGACCAACGCGTCGCTGCGCAAGGGCGACAGCGTCGAGGAGATCACCGACGAGCGGGCAGGCGAGCTGCTCGCCGAACGCCGCGCCAAGGCCCCGGTGAAGAAGAAGGCCCCGGCCCGCAAGCCCGCGGCGAAGAAGGCCCCCGCGAAGCGGAAGACCCCCGCGAACTGAAGCCGATCGCCCCGAACCAGGGCCGCGCCGCCCGCATCTGCCGAGCCGCAGGGGTCCTCGCCGCCGTCGCACTCCTCACCGGGACGACGACGGCCTGCTCCCCGGCCCGCCGCGCCGAGCGCCAGCGCATCCCGGCCGCCTCCGCCGCCCACGAGACCCGCACGGTGACCGTCGACGGTCGGCAACGCAGCTACCTTCTGCACCAGCCGGCTGGGAGGTCCGCCACCGACCCCGCCACGCTGCCCACCGTCCTCGTCTTCCACGGGGGCGGCGGCGACCCGGCTCAGATCGAGGCCGACACCGACTTCGACGCCGCTGCCGACCGGGCGAGGTTCCTCGCCGTCTACCCGGCCGGGTATGAGCACTCGTGGAACGACCTCCGCACCGGCGACACGAAGGCGAACCTCGAGCACGTCGACGACGTCGCGTTCGTCTCCGCGCTGATCGACGAGCTGGTGGCCCACGACCACGCGGACCCCGCGCACGTCTACGCCACCGGGATGTCGAACGGCGGGATCTTCAGCGAGACGCTCGGCTGCAGGCTCGGCGGGACGAAGATCGCCGCCATCGCCCCGGTCTCCGGGACGATGCCTGCCGAGGTGCGGCCGGGCTGCGCGCCGGCCCGGCCGATTCCGGTGCTGGAGATCCATGGCACCGCGGATCCGATCGTGCCGTTCGAGGGCGGCCACGTCTCCATCACCTCCGCGAGCCTCACCGGTGGACCGGCCGTGGTGCTCAGCGTCGACGAGACCCAGCGGACCTGGCGGGGCCTGGACCACTGCACCGCCGGGCCGAGCGTGGCGGAGCTACCGGACGTCGAGGCCGACGACACCCACGTCTCGGTGACGACCGCCGCCGGCTGCGCGGGCGGCACGAGCGTCGTCCTCTACACCGTCACCGGCGGCGGGCACGCGTGGCCCGGCGGTTCGCACATGCCGCTGCTCCCCATCGGCAGGCAGAGCCACCAGATCAACGGGACGGACGTGATCACCGCCTTCTTCGCCGCGGACCTCGTCCGGCGGTAGGCCCAGCACGACCAGGAGATCAGGCCTCGAGGTTCTCCTTGCGCAGGTACCAGACGTGCCAGACGACCAGGACGCCCAGGGCACCGAACCACGCCACGTTGGTCACCAGCGCGATGAGGTCGATCGGCAGCGTGTAGACGAGCACGATGTGCAGCACGGCACCGGCCAGCAGTACCCCGCCCCACGCGGCGGTGTCGATCCGCAGCCCACGCCGGAACCGGGCGTCGGTGTCCCAGCGGCCCG
>Ga0157379_10005258_pt1 | contig 11117 bp, 9 predicted proteins | sample S25metaG_FD_121802 | JGI IMG/M metagenome (GOLD analysis project Ga0157379, IMG submission 121802) | Switchgrass rhizosphere microbial communities from Kellogg Biological Station, Michigan, USA - S2-5 metaG | ecosystem: Host-associated > Plants > Roots > Rhizosphere > Soil | place: USA: Michigan... | reverse complement strand
TGGTCGGCATCGTCAACGTGGTGTCGGCAGCGAGCCTGCTGGTTCAACTCGCCCTGCACTGAGACCTGGAGGCACCGATGACACCCACAGCAGACTTCGCACGCGGCCGACGGACCCCCTTGTCGAGAGTGCGGCTGGGTCTTGTGGCCGTGGCGAGCGGCAGCCTGGCTGCTCTGCTCACCGCGACCTTGCCGCGCACGGACGCAACCTTGCCGCGGCCGGCCCCTTCGCTCGCTCGGACCACGGCAAGCCCATTGCCGGATCGACCCGCGCTGCCCCGCACAGAATTCGGCCCGACCTTCGCAGGTGCGGCCGAGTCGCTGCGGGCCGGCCGCCATGCCGAGGCCTACGGGCGCTTCGTGGCCCTCGCCGACGAGGGCGACGTCAACGCCGCGCGCATCGCGCTCGTGATGCACCGCTTTGGTCCAGACGTGTTCGGAAGCGCCTGGGATGCGAGTGCCGAACAGCTCGTCGAGTGGACAAGGCGCAGTGAAGCGGCCGCGGAAAATGAGATCGCACACCTGCGCTCCACAGCAGGTGCCGCGTTGCCCCTCAGCTCAACTGGACCGGCAGTGACTCCTCTTCGGACTCACGCGCTCGAGTCGCCTGTTTCGCTGCGCACGAGAGACGACCATTGAGAATCGGTCATGTCGAGCTCCGTCACTTCCGGCTTTCGGGGTTCAACCGCTCGTCGACGCTCTCTTTCGGCGGGCGGTGGCCCCTTGTCGACTTTGCGTCGGCTGCTGGAGCGACGTTCCACCCGCGGCTGGTTCTTTGTTGGCTGAGACACTCCGCAACTGTACTCAGTCAGAAGCCCTGGTTCGAATCAGGATCGAGATGCGTTCAATGACCGCTCTCCCAACCAGGCGACAACGGCCTGCACAGCCTCGGCCGGCGCACGCGCCCACGAGAAGTGACGGCGCCAGGGGCTGTCGCCGCGCACGCCATCGATGAGTGCCCGGGTCACGCGGGCACAGGGCAGCCGTGCGATCAGCTCGTCGCGCGCAGCGTCCGGTGCGATCGGGTCGTCGCGCAGGCCGAGCAGCAACACCGGCAGCGTCACGGCGTGCAACGCACGTTCGATCTCGGCGACGTCGCGGGTGCTGCCTTCAAGCCGGTAGTGGCCGGTCGTGGCGTTGTGGCTCCAGTCGCGCATCAGCCGGCGCGACTGGTCGCCGCCGAAGCCCAGCAGGCGCCCGGGATACCAGGGCCACAGCGCCGAGAGCGCGCGGATCACCTGCACCGTCGCCCAGGCGCGCATGCGCTGACCGGCCGGCCAGACGCGCCAGTGCGCCGTGCCGGCGGCGACCAGCACGAGGCCGTCGATCCGGGCAGCGAGCGTGGCGCTCGCCAGCAGCGCAAGCTGGCCACCGAGGCTGTGACCGAGCAGCAGGATCGGCCGCCCGGGTTGTTCGGCACGCCGGCGGGCCACCCAGTCGGGCAGTTCCTGCTCGACGATCTCGCGGTAGCCGAAGTCGGCGCCGTCCCGGGCGCGCTCCGCGCGCCCACCCTGGCCGGGCAGATCGGCGAACTCGACGACGCCACCGGTCGCCGCACCGAGCGCGTCGGCGAACCGGGCATAAAAACTCGCCGGCACACCCATCGCGGGCAGGCCGAGGATCAACGGGGGCAGGCGGGCAGGGTTCATGGCCTCGATGCTCGGCCGCAGGCGTCCCTCGAACGTCCTTCCGCCGATGACGCAAGCGCACGCTATAACCGCCGCCATGTCCACCACTGCGCCGCTCCTTGCTCTGCGCCTGTGCGGCACGCCGGCGCTCGGTCCGGCGGACGGGCCGCTGCAGCCGATCACCTTGCAGCGTGGCGCGGCCCTGCTCGCCTGCCTCGCGTGGGCCCGCGGGCCGTTGCCGCGCGGCCGGCTCGCCGCGCTGCTCTGGCCGGACGCCGGCGAAGCGGTCGCTCGCGCGCGCCTGCGCCGGCTCGCCTACACACTCGAGCCGTCGAGCGGCGCGGCCCTGCTCGAGCTCGGCGCCGAGCACATCGGACTGCGCCACGACCGCGTGCGCGTCGACACGCTCGAGTTCGCTCGGGCCGCACGCGCGGCCGTCGCCGGCGGCCCGATCGAGGCCAACGCGACCGAGCGGCTCGAGGCCTGGGCCGTGCATGCCGCACAGCCGCTGCTCGCGGGCGTCGCGATCGGCTCCGAGCCGTTCGACGAGTGGCAGCGCCAGCAGCGCATCGAACACGAACACCTGCTCGCACGCCTGCTGGTGCGGCTGGCCGAGACGCACCTGGCGCGCGGCGACCCGGCCGCGGCGCAGCGCTGCGCCGAACGACTCGTCACGCTCGATCCCTACGACGAGCCCGCCCACGTGCTGCTGATGCGCGCCCATGCAGCCGCAGGCAACGCCGCCGGAATCGATGTCGCCTACCTGCGCTGCGCCGAGGCGCTGCGTGCCGAGTTCGGCACGCGGCCGGGCGCGGTCACCGAGGCGGCCTACGTCGAACTGGTCGACGGCCTGCGCGCGCAAACGACGCCGGTGCGTCTGGCGGCGCGCGCGCCGGTGGTGCGCTTCGCAGACTCGCCGCAGGGCGCGATCGCCTATGCAACGCTCGGCGACGCGGCCGAGGCCATCGTCGTGATCGCCGGCTTCGTCTCGCACATCGAGATCGCCTGGGAGGATGCGCGTCTGCGCGAGTTCCTGACGCGGTTGACGCAGCGCTACCGGGTGCTCGTGTTCGACCGGCGTGGGCTCGGCCTGTCGGAGCGGCTCGGTGCGAGCGGCACCATCGAAGCTGCCGCGGGCGACGTGCACGCGATCCTCGACGACGCCGGCATCGAACGCGCCTGGCTGTTCGGTGCCAGCGAGGGGGGGCCGATCGCGCTGCGCCTGGCGGCCGATCACCCCGAGCGTGTGCGCGGCGTGATGCTCTTCGGCGCGCTCGCGAAGGGGACGGCTTCGCCCGATCACCCGTGGGCGCTCGGCCGCGACGCCTTCGACGTCTGGCTCGAGCGGCTGGTCGCGGGCTGGGGCGGGCCGTCCTGCCTGGAGACCTTCGCACCGTCGGCGCGCAACGACCCCGCCGTGCGCGCGTGGTGGGCGCGCATGCTGCGCCACGCAGCATCACCGGCGACGCTGCGCCTCGTGCTGCACGGGCTGCGCGAGGTCGACGTCCGGCCGCTGCTGCCGGGCCTGCGCGTGCCCGCACTGGTGATGCACCGACGCGGTGACCGCGCCGTCTGGTTCGGTGCCGGCGAGCACCTCGCACAGCGCCTGCCGGGTGCCCACTGGCTCCCCCTCGACGGCGACGATCACTGGTGGTGGCGCGGCGACACCGAGCCGGTGCTGCGCGCCATGCTGGGGTTCGGCGCGCCCGCCTGACTCAGACAAGACACCGCACTTACACTCGGCTACCGAATTGCCGAATGTTTGCAAGCATGATGATGCACAACTGACAACCCCCCGACTGCGGGGGTATGCTGGTGCGACGCGTGATGTCGTTGGGGAGAACGGGGTGGTTACTCGGGTAGCAATCATCGGCGTAGGGCCGCGGGGCCTGACCGTGCTGGAGCGCATCGTTGCCCACGAACGCCAGCAACGGTCCGGCGATATCGAAGTGCTGCTTTTCGACCCCAACCCGCCCGGGCCGGGCTGCCACGACGCACGCCAACCGGACACTCACCTGGTCAACACGGTAGCCGGGCAGTTGACGCTGTTCGCCGATTCGTCGGCGGTCGACGCGGGACCGATTCTGAACGGCCCCTCGTTCAGCCAATGGCTCGTCGAACAGCGCGGACTCGGGCAGACGCGTCAACTGGACGACCTGCGCGACTGCTCCGACAGCTACTTCTCGCGCGGACTCTTCGGTCGCTACCTGCTCTGGGTGTTTCGCTACATCTGCGCCCTCGCGCCGCCACACGTCAAGGTCATCGTCCAGAAGACCAGTGTCCTGCGCGCCGATCGAGACGATGACGCGTGGGTGCTGCAGACTTCGGAAGCCAAGTTCCGGGTCAACCATCTCTTCCTGACCACGGGGCATACGAAGCCCATCCATGCGTCGAGAAGTCGCCCGGCGACGGCCGCGCATCGCCGCGACACCTTGGTGGTCGACGATCCCTACCCCATGGAAAGAAGTCTCGCGGCCATCAGTTCGGACATGACCGTGGCCGTCGAAGGGATGGGCCTGACGACGTTCGACGTGGTGGCGGAGTTGACCGTCGGGCGAGGAGGCGAGTTCGTCACCGACGGCGTCACGGGCGAGAAGCGATACGTCAGGTCGGGAAGCGAACCCCGCATCGTGCTGTTCTCCCGCTCGGGCATCCCCTTGAGTGCACGTGCGCGCAATCAGAAGGGCGTCTCGAATCAATACCGGGCGCGGTTTCTGTTGGCCGACAAGGTGCGCGAGTTGCGAGCCAGCCGAAAGCTCGACTTCGTCGAAGACGTCCTTCCCCTCCTGCTGGCAGACATGGAGTACGCGTACTACAGCGCCTACTTCCGCGAGCGTGGCGATGCTGTCACGGCGGTGCTCTTCTGCAATCAGTTCTCCGGTGCAAGTGCGGTTCAACGGCAGGCGCTGGTTGCGCGCTACGTGCCGGTCGCGGATCGGCTCTCCTGGGCGCAGCTGACCGCCCCGGTCCCGGACCACGCGCTCACGGGACAGCCGGCGTTCAAGCGGTGGCTCAACGACTATCTGCGCGCCGACGTGCATGAAGCCAGGAAGGGCAACCTGGACAGTCCTCTGAAGGCGGCATGCGACGTGTTGCGCGACCTGCGCGACAACCTGCGAGCGGCGATCGAATTTGGCGGCCTGACGGAAGCCTCGCATCGATGGGTTCTGTCGGAGTTCATGCCCATCATGAACCGGCTCGCCGTGGGCCCTCCGGAATCCCGGATCAGCGAGATGCTCGCACTCATGGAGGCTGGCGTACTCGAAGCCGGTTTCGGCCCCGGCGCCAGATGTGGGGCCCCGCAGCCAGGCGGGCGGATGCGAATCTCCGCGGCGAAGTGGGCCGGCCCATCGCTCGAAATCGACGCGTTGGTCAAGGCACGGATCTCGATGCACAGCCCCGCGAACGATGCGTCCCCGTTGCTTCAGGGCCTGCTCGCGGATGGCTACGTGCGGCTCTTCCAGAACGGAGGTTTCTACCCCGGCGGGATCGAGATCGACCGCCATCACAATTGGGTCGCCGCCAGCGGCAGGGCCATCAAGAACGCCTGGGCCCTGGGCATCCCGACAGAGGGGATCAAGTTCTGCACGTTCGTCATCCCGCGCCCCGGCGTGAACTCGACCGCGCTGGTCGATGCCGGGCGGGCCGTCGCGCAGCTGCTCGCGAACGTCCGCAGCGAACAGCACGACCGTCCCCGAATTCCCGTCAGCCGCCTGCCGACCGAGGAAGAGGCGTCCGCCTACGCTTCGCTCCATGGTGCTCTGTGAGGTGCGAACCCGAGAGTCACTGCCCATGACGAATCCATGATCCAGACTGCGTGCAGCAGGCTGAGCTTCTCGGGGCTGTGCGCCACGATGATCGGCAACGGCATCGGCCGCTTTGCCTTCATTGCCTTGATGCCGGCGCTGATCCAGGCCGGCTGGTTCACCAAGGCCGACGCGTCCTACCTGGGCGTGGCCACACTTGTCGGCTATGTGCTTGGCGCGTCCGCGTCCGACCGCCTGGCTGGCCGGTTCACGGGTGCGACGTTGCTGCGCGCGGCGATGCTCGTTTGCACCCTGAGCTTCTTTGCTTGCGCCATCCAGGGTGCGGGCATGCCCTGGTACTACCTGTGGAGGACCGCCGCCGGCGTGGGCGGAGGCCTCCTCATGGTTCTGCCGGCGCCGCTCGTCCTCCCGAGACACTGCCCCGCTGTTCGCGGTCGAGCCAGCGGCGTGGTGTTTTCCGGAATCGGCCTGGGTGCGGCCGTCTCCGGCGTCCTCGTGCCTGCGCTGATCTCGGGGATGGGCATCGCCGTCATCGTCGGCGAGAGCACCTCCCCGGTGTTTCTGCTCCGGGGCGTGAGAGGCGCCTGGATAGGAATGGGACTGGTATGCCTTGCGCTGACGTTGCTCGCATGGCGGCACTGGCCGAAGGAGGAGACTGGAACGCCCCACGGCCCCGCGGCGGCCAAGACCGCGCTGCCATCGGAAATCAAGTCGACGGTCGCTCTGATCCTCGCCGCGCACGGGCTGAATGCGATCGGGTACCTGACCCATACGATGTTCTGGGTCGACTATGTCGTGCGCGAGCTGAACATGCCGCTGGCGACCGGCGGATTCTTCTGGGCCATGTTCGGCCTCGGAGCCGCGATCGGACCCATGCTCACCGGAACCTTGGCCGACAAGTTCGGGCTCAGGCGCTGCCTCATCGCTGGCTTCGCCATCAAGGCCGTGAGTGCCGTGCTACCGGTCGTGAGCAGCAGCGCATCGGCCCTGTTGTTGTCGTCCATCCTGATGGGCATCTTCACGCCGGGCATCGTTGCGCTGATATCCGCCTACACGCTCGACCGCGTGGGCGCTGAACACCACCGCAGGGCATGGGGCATGGCGACGTCCAGCTTTGCCATCGCTCAGGCGGCCGGTGGGGCCCTGATGGCACTTGCGGCGACCCGGCTGCTTTCCTACCATCCGTTGTTCAGCATCAGCGCCGCTGCGCTGGTGGGTTCGATCATCTGCATTGTGATGATTCGCGACAGGCCGTCGGTGCAGGAGCCGGCGCGGAGCCAGGATGTAGCGCACGTAACTTCAGCTGCAACGCACACATGATCAAGATCCTCTTGAACGTCCTCTTGAACGCAACGATCGTCGCGAGCACGGCGCTGGGCTGTTTCTGGACGAACGCCCAGGCCCAGATCCGCATCGGCCAAACCTCCGGGTTCACCGGCCCTGTTGCAGCCTCGGTGCTGGAGATCAACGTCGGAGCAAAGCTGTACCTGGACTACGTCAATGGCGAGGGGGGCATCGCCGGCCAGCAGATCGAACTGGTATCGCTGGACGACAAGAACCAGCCGGCCCTCACGCTCGAGAACGCCAAGAAGCTGGTCGCGGACCCGAGGGTCGTCGCGCTCTTTCTGAATCGAGGCACCCCGCACACGCAGATCATCATGCCGTTGCTCGCGGAATCGCGCATCGTGCTGCTCGCGCCATCGACCGGTGCAATGGCACTGCACACGCCCGTCAACCCCTGGATCTTCAATGTCCGTGCCACCTATCAGGCCGAGGCCGAGCGCCTGACGCGGCACCTGGGCATGGCGGGTCTGGACAAGGTCGCCGTGTGCTACGTCGACGACACGTTCGGCTCCGACGCCTTGCAGGGGGCGCTCAAGGTCTTCAAGGAAGCGGGCAATACGCCCGCGGTCAGTGAAGCCGTCGACAAGGTCAAACCCGACTACACCGTGTGTGTCCAGAAGATCATCGCCGCCAAGCCACTCGGCGTGGTCATGATCGGGTCGCCCGTATCAGTGGCCACAGGCATCAAGGCACTTCGCACCGCCGGCTCCAGCGCCACCGTGGGGACCCTGTCCAACAACGCCGCCGCAGGTTTCGTGAAGGAGCTCGGAAGCCTGGCCACCGGCGTCATCGTCAGTCAGGTATTTCCGTCGGAGCGGCGCCTGGCCACACCCATGATCGCCGAAGCAGCTCGCCTGGCGGCCTCGCAGAACGTCCAGCGGCTCACGCCGGCCATGATCGAAGGTTTCGCAGCGGCAAAAGTCCTGGTCGTCGGTTTGAAGCGCGCGGCAGCGGATACCAAAGGCACCATCACGCGGGCTTCGGTGAAGAAAGCCCTCGAATCCTTCAGCCACGTCGACATCGGAGGTGGCGTTGGCGGCATCGACCTCAGCTACAGCCCGACCGATCATTCGGGGTTGGAGTACGTCGACCTGTCGTACATCAGCGAAGACGGTGTGTTCAGACGGTGAATCGGCGCGTGTGCTTCACAGCCCCATGCAGTTCGCGTAGTACGTCACCGTGCCCGGCCAGTCCGAGAAGAGTCCGATGACCTTCACTCGCTTGGCCAGCACGTCCAGCGCCTTGTACATGTCGCTGTCGCGGCGGATGGCGGTGCCGGTGGGATCGAACCCGTAGTAGCTGCCCTTGCCGGCAGCGCCCTTGGTCAGGTCGACACGTTCGAACGACCAGCTGATGATCTTCAGACCTGCGGCATTGATGTCCAGCGCGTACTGCGAAGGCACCACCTGCCCCGTCGCGTCCACCGCCAGCAGCGCCTGGATCGGCGGCGCGATGATCTGCACGCCGGCGGCCTTCAGCGCAGCCAGCTGCGCATTCGTCTGGCGCGGGATCGGCGGGTTCAGCGTCGGGTCGATCGAGTCCAGGTACACGGCCTGGCGGCCGAACGCCGGCTCGTTGTGGATCCAGTACAGGATGTCGTTGAGGTCGAACGACTGCGCCCACACCTTCCTCGGGTCGACGCCGGCGGCCTTGTAGGTGTCGATCATCTTCTGTGCGTACTGCGCCTGACCGCCGAAGATGGCCTGGATGCGCGCCGGATCACCGGCCTTCAGCTCGGGAGTCTGGCCGACGCCCCATTCCTTGATCAGATCGATGTGCTCCTTCAGCGTCACCACGTTGCCGGCCGGTCGGCCGGTGTACAGGTCGGTGCGCCACGCCGGCGTGCCGCCGAGGAAGCCCTGGGGCGTGGTCGCCGCCGGGTTGCTGGCGTCCATCTTCGCCTTGAGGCTCTTGAACTCGGCCAGTGTGATGTCGCTGGTGCAGCACTTCGGTGCCGGGCCGCCATTGGTCCATGGCACCGTGCAGGCGTTGTTCAGCGGCGTCGCGACGATGTTCGTCGTCGTGTGCAGATCGCATTCGGAGTGGCGACACACGAGTTCGCCGTCGCGCGTGAACGTGACGTCGCATTCGATGATGCCGGCACCCATGCGGTGCGCCGCCTCGTAGCTTTCGTGCGAATGCTCGGGGAATTCGAGCGGGGCGCCGCGGTGGCTGATCGAGAAGCGCGAGGTGTAGAACGGGCCCGCTTCGCATTGTTTCAGCCGGTCCTTCAACGCACTGTCGTCCATGCCTTCGACAAGGTAGAACGGACGCACGCCGACCTGCACGTTCAGGCGCTCGGCGCGGCCATGGTGGTCGTCGTTGTCGCGGTCACCATCGCGGCCCCCGGCGCTGGCCAGCGTGACCGAGGTCGACAAGACGAGCAAGGTGCTGAGGAACCTGAGGGTATTTCTCATGCCGTTCTCCAAGTGGGGCGCATTCATTCTGCGCCGCCGGCGTGGCAGACCTGTGACGCCAGTCGACGGACGGCCGCAGCCTTCGACGATGCCATCGGCCACGCTCACGATCTTCCTGTCTTTTTCAGTTCGGCAACCGTCGTTCCGCCAACGTACCAGTCTTCGGCGGTGACGTCCTCGAAGACGACCCAGATCGCGTCTTTGGGGAGCTGCGCGATCTCGCTGATCGCCGCCGTGACGCGGCGCGAGATCTCGTCCTTGCGCTCCTGGGAGTGGCCTTTGAGAATCCGGATGTTGACGAACGGCATGGTGTCTCCTTGTCTGCGCGATGGGGCCCGCGCTTACCCGACACGATACTCGCCTGTTCAGCGCGGCCGGCAGTCGTAGTGCAAGGCCACGGTGTCCGATCCCGGCAGGCGGCGCTGATCCAGCAGCGCCCAATGCTGCGCCAGGCCGGGCTCGAAGGTGGGCACGCCCGCGCCCAGCAGCACGCTGCCGACCAGCAGGTGCAGTTCGTCGACGAGGCCGTGCGCGAGCAGGCCGTTGTAGAGCAGGTGGCTGCCGTAGATCAGCAGGTCGGGGCCGGAAGCAGCCTTCAGTTCGGCGATGCGTGCCGGCGCCAGCGCGCGGGGTATCACCTCGGTGCCGGCCCAGGGCGAGTCGCGGCGCACAACCAAGCTGTCGCTGACGAGCAACTTGCGTGCTGCCGCCACACGCTCGGCAATCTCGCGTTGCACCGGTTCACTGCCTGGGCTGCGGTCGACGCTGGGCCAGTAGGCCTCGAACATCGGGAAGGTGGTGGCGCCAAAGAGCAATGTGCCGGCGCGGCGCATGCAATCGAGGTTGTGGATGTTGAAAGCGGCATCCATCGGCAGGCCGGCGAGCGTGCCGCCGGGGCCGGCGCAGTAGCCGTCGAGTGAGCTGAGGATGCTGACGATGAGCTTGGCCATGAAGAGATCTCCTGGGGGTTGAACCACGCGGCCCGTCCATCCGGGGCGTGTCATCTCTTTGGAGACAGGGCGATGGGCCGACTCATCGGTGCGGGCAGCGGTTTCCTCAGAAAAGTTCGTCGTGCATGCCGAAGCGCCGGCAGACGGCCGGGTCGATGAAGCTGTCGATGGAATCGATCAGCCCCTCGCGCAGGCGCAGCAGCACCACGCCGCCCGGCCGGAAGCGGTCGTCGCCGGCTTGCTGCATGTAGCAGGCAAAGCCCGGCTGGCCGTTGCCGCGAAGGGGTTGCAGACGCCATGGTGTCTGGAACACGCGCTCGGCGAAGAACATCAAGGCGAAGCGGCGGCCGTTGAACCAGGCGGGCAGCGGCGGCATGGTGAAGCGGGCGTCTTCGGCCAGCAGGCCGACCATGGCGGCGACGTCGCGGCGCTCCCAGGCGCTCACGAAGCGCTGCAGCAGGCCATCGAGTCCCCGCTCATCGAGCCGTTGCAGCTCGGCCGCCGGCATGCGCTCCCGCACCGTCTTCTGCGCGCGCTGCAACGCGCTGTTGACCGATGCGACCGAGGTGTCGAGCATCTCGGCCGCTTCGGCGGCCGAATACTCCAGCACCTCGCGCAGCAGCAGCACGGCGCGCTGCGTGCCGGGCAGGTGCTGCAGCGCGGCCACGAAGGCGAGCGCCACGTGCTCGCGGCGTTGCAGCGTGGTGGCCGGATCCTCGTGAGCGCCTTCGTCCGGCAAGGGCTCCAGCCACACGGGCCCGGCCACCGGCTCACCCAGCTCGGCCGTGGCCTGCAGCGCTGCGCTGTGGTCGGGCGAGGTGATGCGCCGCGGGCGCCGCGCGCTCATCCGCAGGCACACGTGGGTGGCGATGCGGTAGAGCCAGGTGCCCAGCGTGCTGCGCGACTCGAAGCTGGCCAGGCCGCGCCAGGCGGCGAGCAGGGTTTCCTGCAGCGCGTCGTCGGCATCGAAGGGCGAGCCCAGCATGCGGTAGCAGTGGGTGTGCAGCTGGCG